>Ga0209636_10002353_pt1 | contig 19266 bp, 16 predicted proteins | sample DeeMarSWOR152_54_FD_187464 | JGI IMG/M metagenome (GOLD analysis project Ga0209636, IMG submission 187464) | Marine sediment microbial communities from White Oak River estuary, North Carolina - WOR-1-52-54 (SPAdes) (version 2) | ecosystem: Environmental > Aquatic > Marine > Intertidal zone >... | reverse complement strand
TCCTCATGATGATATTACGCTCAGTCAACTCGAAGGTATTCAGAGGAGCATTACTAACAGACTGAAGCGCCTTCAAAAGAGAGTGCGCCAAGATGACAAAGAGATTATCCGTGAGCTGATACAACTGACGCGCGAGAACTTATACAGAAAGGCGCAAGCTCTGTGCGAAGAGAGGGATTCTTGCCAAGAGAAAATCCAGGCTATATGCAAGATTTTGGGTAAGTAGAACCTTATGTATTGCTGCGAATTTGTGGTTCAATTGGTTAACAAATTGGCATGATTGAGTGAATTGTATGAGAAAAATATATCTGTGCGAGCGGTGGTTAAATAGAATGGTCTAATCGCGTAGCTCAGGAATGGAAAGGAACCTTAAAGTGTACAAGATTGCGGTAATTCCCGGAGATGGCACCGGGCCGGAAGTGACGGCTGAGGCAGTGAAGGTGTTAAAGGCCGCTGCGGAGAAGTTCAATTTCAAGGTTGATTTGACCGAGTTCGATTTCGGCGGCGAAAGATACAAAAGGACCGGCGAGACTCTGCCCGACAGCGGCATCGAAGAACTTCGCAAATTCGATTCGATTCTGTTAGGAGCAATCGGCCATCCGGATGTGCCGCCGGGAATTCTGGAAAAAGGAATCCTGTTAAAAGCACGTTTCGAGTTGGACCAGTACATTAACCTTCGTCCTGTCAAGCTCTATCCGGGAGTAGAGACGCCATTAAAGGACAAGGGGCCTGAAGATATAGACTTCGTTGTCGTTCGTGAAAACACCGGCGACCTCTACACGGGTACGGGCGGCTTTACAATGAAGGGAACGCCCCAGGAGGTAGCCGTGCAGTCGGCAGTCTATAATCGTTTCCAGGTTGACCGCTGCTTAAAATACGCATTCGAGTATGCCCGCAAGTACGGCAAAAAGGCACGCGGTAAAGGCAAGAAGAATACCCTCGCTTTGTGCGGCAAGACCAATGTGCTGACTTATATCTATGACCTGTGGGAGCGGGCCTTTCATGAAATGGGCAAGGCTGAATATCCCGATATAGAAAGGGAATATTACCACGTTGATGCCACCTGTATGTGGATGGTCAAGAATCCTGAATGGTTCGATGTTATAGTAACCGGCAATATGTTCGGTGACATCATCACCGACCTTGGGGCAATAGTCCAGGGCGGTATGGGTATCGCGGCCGGCGGAAATATCAACCCGGAAGGCGTTAGTATGTTTGAGCCTATCGGCGGAAGCGCGCCGAAGTATACCGGCAAAGGTGTTATCAACCCTTTAGCGGCTATCTGCGCTGTGCAAATGATGCTCAGCACCTTAGGTGAAGAGAAAGCAGCAGAGGCTGTGGAAAAGGCGGTGATGTTTGTAACGGCCAACAAGATAAAGAGTCTGCAGGCCGGCAAAATGGGTTACTCCACCAGCGAAGTCGGAGATATGGTGGTCGAAAAAGTTGCTGAATGAGTATGCAGAGGCACCGCCTGCCGCACCAAGCTATTGCAGAAGCCTAACCACTCCGCGGTTGCCATCGACCTGTATGGTCTGGCCGGTCTTGATGATTTTGGTTGCTTGGCCGACATTTACAACGGCGGGGATGCCGAACTCTCTGGCCACGATACTGCCGTGCGATAGTATTCCACCCTGGTCCATGACGATCGCGGCGGCTGTCACGAAATACGGCGTCCAGCCCGGGTCGGTGAAAGGAGCAACGAGGATTTCGCCGGCCAGGACCTGCTGGTCAGCGTCGGCCCTTAAAATGACTCGTCCCTTTCCCGTAACAACGCCGGGGCTGACCGGAAGGCCGGTGAGTGTTTCAACATCGGTGTCGACGGATTCGGGGACATATTTATCAGGGTCGAATTTGCCGAAAACTACATCGGGTGGTAAAATCAAGCTGTTCCTGTCATATTCGGCCCGCCGCTTTATAACAACTTGTTGGATACCAAAGTCTGCCTTGTCCTGCACCACCGGTTCAAGCTCGGCAAGCCGCAGGAAGAAGATATCATCCTGATTTTTGAGCACGCCTTTATCGTGCAGTTTTTTACCCAGTTCGAGAAGCATTTTTCGCAACGCTACCACGAGCTTTATAATCTCGCTCTTGACGTTCTCGCGAAAGATGGAGCCCTGCTGAGAACGAACCAGAAGACGATTGAATATCATCCGCTTTATGGGATTGCCAAGCTTTTTACGACATTGCTGTTCCAGTTGTCTTCGCTCTTGTGCGATGTCAGCAAAGTTTTGCACGGGATCAGTTTTGCCAATCTGAGTGATGTAGGTGCGTACGAGCTTGAGGATGTAATCGGGAGTTTCAGCCCATCGCGGATTATATAGTTCCAATTCAGCACGGCAATGATGGCCGTGGCGTTGCATAAAGTCATTCCAGGTTTTGAGAAACTGTTTTCCCGAATCCAACTTCGAGAGCTTAGGTTCAATGGCGCGCCAGTCGTGATTTGAGAGTAGCAAATCCTTAACTTCGGGCGCAGCATCGGCAGCGACAGCCAAGCGCCAGAGGTCCAGGCCGGCGACGGCATCGTCCATGTCACCGGCTCCCGCAAGGAGCCTGTTTGCGCAGGAGCCGTCATCGGCGAGCCATTTAGAACAGACGATATGGAGAAGCGGGAATGCCGCCAAGATACTGAACAAGTACAGTATGTGGCTTAATAACTGACGCAAGTCCGTACGAAGCTGTTGGCAAGATATCACGATTTTCTCGGCGGACAGGTTTGAAACATCGAGGTCGGACCACTTCTCGTTCTTAGCAGAAATTGATGCGATTATTCGGCGGCCTTTTTTTGGTGTGTTGAGAAGCGAGCCGATAATGATAAGAGGCATTTTCAAAATGAATCTGAGGAGGCTGAATTTTATGTCCGGCAGGTCCCGGTCGGGTGCGGTTTGGAGCCTTTCGACCATTTTCTGCAGGTCCTTATGACCTCCGGCCATTTCCATTAAATCGAGACCCCAGCCGCCGGGCAGGTACCTGAACATTGCACCCCAGATGTTTGCGTTAAAGTAAATTCGACCTGCGATGAGGGAAAAGATAGGGTGGTCGCCGCGGTCGCAACAGAACATGCGGAAGATAGGGTCAAAGAACTCATCTCCTATCGCGTCAAGCAGCATGGAAAACATAATGGGTGTGACCACATCTGGCATGACCTCTTTAGCGGGATTACTACTCCAGATTTGTCGGCTTTCCCATGACCTCTTTGGCGGGAAGGCGGTAATCGTTCTGGATTGGAGCAGAAAAATTTTGTTCTTAGATACGGCCCATTCAATGTCCTGAGGGCAGCCGAAGCCGGGCTCGACTTTTTGTGCAAGTTTTGCCAGCCGCTTTATTTGTTTCTTGCCCAACGACCAGGCAATGGACTTCTCATCTGCAACATTCTGCTCTTTGACTGTCCCGGCCTTATCGAGTACGCACTCGATCTTCTTTTCTGAGATTGCGTGAAAAAGCAGCTCTAACGTCTTCCTATGAACTACGAATCTATCGGGCGTCACTTTTCCTGAAACCAGGGCCTGACCCAAACCAAAACAGGCCTCGATTACGATATTGCCGCAAGGTCCATAGCGAGGGTCGGCGGTGAAGAGTACGCCGGAGGTATCTGCGGCGACGAGCGATTGAACAATTACGGCCATATTGATTTGAAGATGGTCAAAGCCGTTTTTTTCTCGATACTCATAGGCGCGCAGTGTCCACAGTGAGGCCCAGCATTTCTTGACAGCTTCAATGCAATCTTCCAATCTGGCTATGCCCAGGTATGTGTCATATTGGCCGGCGAAAGAGTGGCCTGGCAGGTCCTCGGCAGTGGCTGATGAGCGAACGGCGACGTGTTCAGCACTAAGGGCCTGGAAGTGATGCTCTATCTGTTCGCAGAGCGTATCTGCCAAGGGCGCCTTTATGATAGTCTGCCGGAGGTCGGATAAAAGAGGGCCTCTGGCTGCTGGCGAAGCCATGCTAAGCTCCTCCGCCACCGATTTGATGTTATTAGTGAGATTGTTTAGCCTTAGATGCTGCCGGAATGCAGATTCTGTGATGCAGAAGCCAGGTGGTACAGGAATACCGATTCGGTTCATTCGAGTAAGGCTGAGAGCTTTATTGCCGACCGCAAGTTTATCCTGGTCCTGGATGGCTGCTAATGGTATGACTGATCCGAGTTTTTGCATATATGCTCATCTATGGTTCGGGCTTATATGCAATAGAGTATCAAATTAGACTGTGTAACGCAAGACGTTATGAGGTAGTTTAGCTCTCGCTCACTGTTGGAGTTGAAAGAGGATAAAAGCTAAAGCAGATAGGCGGGTACAAGCGGGTTATGATTTCTGGCCCTGAGATTTGATTTTGAGACGTTTATTTGGTAAATTAAGTTGAGAATTATGCCTGCTAATCTACCACCAGAATATTTTAAGGCTGAGCAGTGGTTTCGTGAGGCAACGACCACGGACGAAAAGGTCCTTGCACTTGAGCGGATGCTGGCTGTGATGCCCAAACACAAAGGCACCGACCATCTAAAGGCTGACCTGCGGCGTAAACTTAGCAAACTAAAAGATACAGCGACCAAGAAAAGCCGGGCCAAACATGTTGACATCTTTCATGTGCCACGAAGCGGTGCAGGGCAAATTGCTCTTTTAGGCACGCCAAATTCAGGCAAAAGTTCCATCGTTGCCGCGCTGACCAATGCGAAAGTCAATGTTGCCGATTTTCCATTCGCAACCACTGTGCCTGTGCCCGGAATGGTAAAGTTCGAGGATGTCCAGATTCAGCTTGTCGATATGCCGCCAATTACCGCCGACTATATCGCCCCCGGCCAGGTCGGGACATACCGCAACTGCGACCTGATTGGCATCGTCATTGACCTTTCGGCAGACGTGCAGGAGCAGTTAGGCATCTGTGTGGATTTTCTCGAATCAAGAAACCTGCTCATCGATGCTGAGACTTCTGCCACAGATGAACAGGGCAACGTTTTAGCTAAAAGGGCCTTTTGCATCTGTACAAAATCTGATATCGCCAGACCGGGTGCTTTTGAGACCATGAGAAAATCGTGCAAACATCCCTTTGAATTTGTTCAAATCTCCGCCGAAAGCTGTGCGGGCCTTGAGCAACTGCCCGCTACGTTTTTTAGATTGTTAGATGTAATACGCATCTACGCCAAGCCACCCGGCAAGCCTGCCGATATGACAGAGCCGTTTACACTGCCGGCCGGCTCAACGGTTATGGACCTGGCCACCGCTATCCACCGCCAGTTGGCTGAGAAACTGAAATTCGCAAGGATCTGGGGCACCGGCGTCTATGACGGGCAGAACGCCCAGAGAAATCACGTCCTGAACGACAAAGACATTATCGAATTGCATTTCTCGTGATTTGGACTATAATGTTCCTCCACCGCTTAAACAGGTAACACATTCTTCGAAAGGAGAGACCTGAATATGGAATGCCAGAAAGAACAGAATCTAAAGAATTGCAATTGCACATATCCATGTAGCAAAAAGGGATTATGCTGTGAATGTATAAGCTCTCATTTGGCTATTAAAGAACTGCCCGGCTGCTGTTTCCCCGACGATGTCGAGAAAACCTACGACCGCAGCTTCCGCGCCTTCGCCAAGGCCTGGGGATTATAAGCCCAATATAATACATTGTCATTCTGAGCGAAACGAAGAATCTCAAAATAATCAATTAAATAGGCCGAGCCTGAAGGGCCCGGCCTGTCGTACTCATACTATCGTATCTATTGTTCCAATGATGGCCTTTCAAGCTCAGCGAGTTCTTCGGGTGTAACATTCTTAATGCTCAGGTCACCAAAGATGACGCGATATTGGCCGTTGTCAAGCTTCCATCTCATCAGCATTTTATTGGTGTCATCCGGCCCAACCGTCTGGCCATAATAGGCGGGATCCTTATTGTCATAAACCAGTTTTTCGTAGAAGAAAGCCGGTTGCATGATTGATATTAGTTCGCTGGTTAGCTTTTTCTTTCTCTTTTCATCTTTGGCGATGTCCTCGAAGGAATCTTTAACTAAACCTATAAGTTTCCTGGCCTCCTTGTTAAGGATTTCTGTGTCTAAATTGTCTGGATATTCCCCGGCAAGACCGGTAAATAGTCTCAAGCCCTTAATGGCATTTTCTTCGTTAACAGCAGGAACGACGATCTCCCCAGATGACATGTAGTCCTCGGGTATGACGGGCTTAAAATCATCCGCATTCACGACCACATTCCACCTGAAATCATAGCTGACCTCGTGCATACGTGTTCCTTTTTTCATTACAATATCCTCTTCCAATCGAACAGGCAGAAACGTATTCACATCCACCCATAGCCTTACATCAACCTTTTCAGGTCTTCCCTCAAAATCAGCTTGCCCCATAAAGCCGCCTTCGTAGGCTGAATCTGTGGTCTGGAATCCTTCGACCGTAATCCCGTCAATGATGGATTGTCCCAGGCTGGTGTGGTCACAACTGAGGATTTGTTTGATTATGGTGCGTGGATCATTGTATTCTTCTTTGTAGTATGCGAGCTTCGTACCATCAAATTTCAGGCGAACGTACATCTTTTCTTCATGCACGACGAAAATTACGGAATTTAGCTTGGGTAGGAGATATGTATCACCGAGTTGAATTTCACCGTTATTGGGATCAATTCTTTTCGTAGTAATCTTAAGTCCATTTTCTTGTGAAATCAATACGGTGCTGATCAAATCCGTGGTAGTTTGTTGTCTTGTTATTGTTGAGCGCAGTTGATACGCATAGCCTGTGACTTGTTCGATTCTGGTGAGCACATCGGCCAGGGCAATACCCGAACCGGTGCTTTTCCAGAAGAATAAAAAAACAGTCAAACAGGCGATGGCGAGCACCGAAGCAATAGCAACTTTGGTTAACGGATTTTTCATAATTATTCTCCCAATATTTGGCCGAGTCTCGGCCAGTTTTTTTTGTTTTAATTTCGCCAGATGCTCAAGGGCGTCGCCGAGGATTCTCTTATCTGTCTCGGAGTTGGTACTGACTTCTGACTTTTTAATTAGTCTTTTTATTTTATCTGCTGGATTCATTTTTCCATCTCATACAAAATGACCGCAGCTTATCGAGTCCATACCGGTACCGGCTCTTAGCAGTATTGACTGAGATGCCCTGCGATTTAGCGATTGCCTTAAACGTCATTGCGGCCTGGGAGTGCAGCATTATTACCTCTCGCTGTTCGTACGGAAGCTGAGCCATTGCATCGCTTAACTGCTGCAGCTCTTCATTACATATAATCGACCGGGGCGGCTCGTTTAAGACCGCATTAACAGGCTCTGCCGTATTCGATATGGCGTTCTGCTGTCTTTGTTTTGCCTTGTATATGTTGCGTGCACGATTGGCAACGCAGGTCAGTAAATAGCCTTTAAGAGTGCCGGTTAGACGAAACTTTTCTACAGATTGAACAAAGGAAAGAAAAACATCGTGCACAACATCTTCAGCAGCACTTGTATCGTTTAAGAGAGCAATCGCCAAAATGAGCAAATCATCTTTGTACTTTTCATAGATACGCCCCAGAGCATCTCTGCTTCCACGCTTACATCTGATAACAAGCAGCTTGTCTTCCATCAGGCCCGCCTAATTGGTTCTATAACAAACGTTTGTCACTAATATAACAATTCGGACAGTCGTTTGGGTCTAAAGAAAAAAAATCTTCCTGAATTCGCCTAAACATAAAACTGTTCGGTTTTTAGAAGCGCATACAAAAGGCCGAACCATATAAGCCCGGCCTTTTTACTCCGATCACTAATGAAGTACTCATGTTGCTTTGTTAAAACCCGCACATCGTCCAGCGGCCAGGTTGATCATCAACCTGCCTGACTCCAAACTCCTCCTTCCATTGGTGTATTTGCCCATCCTTTTCGATTTCAACAGTGCAAGGTACAACTAAACCTTTCGTTGCGGGATTGGGATGTGAACCAGCCGGCTCAATGGAAACAATACGAAGGAACTTGATATGGCCGAACATCTGCTGCATTTTGTCGGTAGGTATGAAGCCTTCACCAAATAACCTACCAGCTTTGGTGTAATCCTCAGCTATGAGGGCTTGAAAGAACTGCCGAACTACCTCGACAGCAATTTCATCATCACTAAGTTCTCCCTTTGCCAAGCCAATCTCCTGAGTAGTTGGATCAACACGGATTACATCAGCAGGAGGCTTGAGAACGAAAATTTGCGAATCAGCAGGATTGTTGTAATCCAAATATCTAATTCGGCCCAAGAATATATATTCTCCGTCCTTAAGTTTATAGCTTTCCTCTTGTTGCAACAGCTTAGTTTCCGGGTCAACCATATATACAATCCGCAAGTCAGGCTTCTTGGACATTGTTATAATAATTGGTTCACCCTCAGCAGAAGATTCCTGTATTTTAATCTGTACATTTTCACTGCCTTGTGCTTGATATAGTTCTTCCACGATCCGCTTCGGGTCAAAAGACTCATAGGACATTTTTAATCCGGCGAGTATGTCTTTCTCTCTCACAACCACGATACGTTTTTTCGCTTTGAACCAGACTTCCGCTTTTCCTTCGTGCCAGACTATGTCTTTGGGTCCATCAACTGTGTTCAAATAAATCATACGGAGATTTGTGAGTTGCCTATTGTCGTCGAATTGAGCCCAAATTTCATCAACGGATCCATGGGTAGATGGTTCACATTTGAGATGGATGAACCATAAACCACGGTTAGCTTCGATGGTTTGCTCGATTGCATATGCGGGTGTGACTGATTTATCCAAAATTGTTACTGAGATCGCTACAGCAATTATTATCACCGCTGCAGCGGCAGCTAATTTTGTAATTGGACTTTTCATAATTAGTCTCCATAAACTCGGCTGAATTGCAGCCGATTCTGTCTTTTTAGGTTCGGCCAGCGTTGCAGAGATATCATCATGAACTCTTTTGTCCAAATCGGCACTGGCTCTTAACTTCAGTTTTTTAATCAACTCATTTACATTATCTGCCGGTCTCATCTTCTTGCCTCGCCATTTAATATTGACCGCAGTTTATCCAACGCATACCGGTACCGGCCCTGGACAGTATTGATTGAAACGCTCTGCTGTTTGGCGATCGCCTTAAACTTCATCCCGCTGTTGGCATGCAGGATTAAAACTTCCCGCTGTTCATACGGAAGCTGCTCGAGCGCACAACTTAACTGACGCAACTCTTCACCGAATATCGCGCGAAATTCCGGACTGTTTGAACCCGCTGCAGTCGGGCCCTCATCAACCAACGCAATTTTATTGCGTCTTTGGTTTGCCTTATTTTTGTTCCGAGCATTATTAGCAACACAGGTTGCTAAATATCCCTTCAGAGAACCGGTAAGCCGGAACCTGTGGGAAGTTTTGATAAAGGACACAAAAACATCGTGAACAACGTCTTCGGCAGAACTTACATCAATTAACAGAGCCGCCGCTAAAGTCACTAAATCATCTTTATACTTTTCATAAATGCCCTGCAAAACATCGCGGTTACCGCGATTGAACTTCCATATAAGCAGCTTGTCTTCTAACATCGAAAAGTTACTTTCCTGAACCTAAGACAATCGACTGTCACTTATATAACAACCAAGCTGGCCGTTTTAGTATAAAGAAAATGGGTTTTTTTGTGGAGATTTTTGTAACATTCCAGATTATTTCACCCATGGTATGAGAAGAAAACGATAATTCCTTTTGGTTTGATAGCAAACCCACTGAATATGATTGAAAAATGTTTCTGTAATCATGCTAAAGTCTTCTATTTTGTTTTTTTCTTGAAGTCCCGTTAGAGTAGGGTAAATTTCTCATTAATGGGCAAGCAAACGAGTACATCGTGAATTCGTGTTTCAGGATTAGGGCGTCTGTATTGCAAACGAGCGTGTTATGCGGACAGTGAAATGGCTACGGGTTCTTTTATGGAAATTATGTAATGAGTAATTAGGCGGACGAGATTGGTTTGTTGAGGTAATAATGAAGAAAAAAAACGGCGAATATCCCTTCGGCGACATTGGCCAGATTATATTGCTTGGGTTGTTTCTGGTCGTTTGGGTGGTGGACTCATTTTTCTTAGGTATATCGACGTTTCTGTCGGATTACGTGCCGATGTATATTCGGCTGGTCATCCTGGGCCTTGCCCTTGTCACCGCAGCTTATCTCGTCAGGTCCGGGCATGTTGTAATCAACCATGAACAGCATCCCACGGGCATTGTATCAACCGGAGCCTTCCGGTATGTAAGACACCCCTTGTATTTAGGGAGCATCTTATTTTACCTTGGCCTGTCGGTTTCTACGGCTTCTCTTTTTTCCCTTGGGCTGTTAGTGGTGATATTTATCTTTTATAATTACATCGCGAGCTATGAGGAAAAGTTGCTGGATGACAGGTCTGGAGAGGACTATCGGAAGTATAAGGAAAGAACGGGGAAGTGGGTGCCAAGAATTGGCAGAGGTAGCTAAAAAGGAAAAGCACTGGGACGTCTAATGCCTTGCTTCGGCGAACCCTTCGACAGGCTCGGTAAGAACGAGGGATGAGATTGCCGCGTCGGCCACTTTACGGCCTCCTCGCAATGACGAGCGGAACATCGAATATCGAACAAGGAATTTCGAATGATGAAGTAGTTCGTCACAAGAGGATGGGGAGTGCGTTGATGCGTGGATGGGTGAAAATTGGGAAATTTCGGATAGGTTTAACTACCAGTTGTTTTATATCAGTGTTTTCGGCAATTCGGTCGATAAACTCTTTCTTTGTAGTTGTTGACATCGCTCACCTCCAGAATCATTTATATCAATCATAATAAATTTTTGCGCTCGTCATGAGAGTTGTGGCATATGCTATGGATAAGTTTCTAACCAAGAAAAACAGCCTGCCAAGACTCAAAAGCAGCGACCCGCAAATCCTGAAAGCGCCATTATTTTTTAGAAATGGTATTATTAGTCACTTATGTGTATAACAACTCATAAACCAAACGGGGCGATTCCTTTCCTATGAGAAACACCAAGACAGGACTTACACTGAGGGCAAAAGTAGATGCAGCGCTTCCCCAGGTCCTGCTTTAGCTGCCGAAACCACACGTTTGTAAGCTCTTTTTTGCAGTGTGGGCAAATTGGTACTACCTCTTCTTTTTTCTCAAAAGTAATCATTGTGTGTCTCCATTTTTAACAGCCAGAGGCCATTTGAATATGGTTCTCCACAGGCACATCAAGTTGCCCATACAAAATATGCATCTGGTATATATTTTCTTTATCTTAAAGAGGCCAATTTCATTTACACAGTGACATAGAAATAGGGGGATAATGCTCAGTCGACTTTGGACAACTTATGGAAATTCTTGATTTCGTTTTTTAATCCTTTTATTTCCGTCTTAAGCTCGTTTTTGGCGGACGTGACAGAACCAATGATAACGGCATAAATACCGATAGCTACTCCCATCAGTAATACATCAAAGCTGCCTTTTGCCGCGCCCACTACTACGGTAACGACAGTTGCTGTTCCGAGGATGCCCATGGCGATATATGCAAGAATATCTCTGTTCATTTTACTTTTCCCTTATATTCGAGTGAGCTTCGAGTTTGGCCAGCTTCTCAGCCGAAACATCTTCTGTCCTCAGATCGCCGAAGACGACTCGATATGTATCATCGTCGATCTTCCAGCGAAACAGCACTGCATCGGGTGATTCGGCGGATACTTTATCACCGTAATAAGCCGGGTCTTTGCCGTCTTTTTCCAGAGTGGTATACATCATGCCGACCCTATCGACCCTCATGAAGCTGGCGAGAAGCTCCTTGCTCGGCTCCGGAGAACCGGGCGGGAATTTCTTTTTAAGCGCCGGGGCAATTGCCTTGGCCACGGTCATCGTTTTCAGGCTGGCCGGGTATTTACCGTCGGCATATTCTACAAACAGTCGCAGAACCTCGATGATCTCCTCACCCTCATTGCCCGTTTCCCACTTTCTCTGTGCCATGAGTTTGTAGTCATCCGGAATCTCAGGTTTGAGCAAGGCCGGTTCGATCTCGATATCCCACTGAAAATTGTCATAGACCGTTTCCATCGAAGCCTTGCCGTCTTTGGATGATCCTGTGGCGCTAATCCTTATAGGAAGCTCGTGCTTCTCATCGACCCAAAGCTGAACAATCGTCTCATCGAACATTCCGCCGCTGATAAAAGATCCCATCTTCGTGCCCAGTTTGGGATCGGACACCTCGATTCCCCAGGCTGCGACGCCGTCGATTTTCTTACGTCCCAGTTCGGTGTATTCGTGCTCGAGCATGGCCTTGAGCAGTGTTACTGGGTCGCCCTTTTCATCCTCCATCTTTTTCATTTGTTCATCGCTGATCGTCACCTTGAAGTACTGCTTCTTGGCCGGTACTACTGTGATGAGGACGCTTTCCTCGAATAGGATGTAAGTATGCGATTTCCTTGTTCCGCTGGGAACCTGTAACGACGAATCTATGCGGACGGCGCCTTGTTCGTAAGAGAGCGTAACATCCTGTGTAATGTGGGTCGTATATCCTTCCGGGGTTCCCGGCATGGCTTTGATGTCCGTAGTGATTTTGTAGGCCCCTGTCTTGATATCTTCGAGGCGTTTGACAACTTCGGCCCAGACAATGCCGGACGTTTTGTCGAAGAAATTCAGCGCCAAAAACGCTGCGAATATTATCACCGCCGCGGCGGCCAGTTTTGGTATTCTACCTTTCATAATGATTCTCCAGACTCTGACATTGTGAACTGTCAGTTGGAGCCGATGTTTGGGGAAGGCATGCAAGAGCTGATTTTTCAGCTTATCACGATGTTTATTATCCGGGTTATCAAAAGGAATATCTTTTACAAATTCTGCGATGTATTTTTCGTTATCGTTCATAATACTGACCCTCCACTATTCATAGCAGCATCCAGCTTTTTGCGCAGTTTTGTGGTAGCGCGCGCGAGCCAACTGCGCACTGTAGAGGGATTTTTCCCCAAACAAGCGGCTATTTCGGTTAACTTCATATTTTCAAAAAAACGCAAAGTGATGACAGTCTGGTACTTTGGTTTTAGGCTTAAAAGAGCCCGTTTTAATAGAACTTTCTTTTCAAGCAGCTTATCATCGGATGGAATTACAAAGTTAGATTCAGTATGGGTATTTTTTACAATTTTCCGAATTACATCCGTCCTTCTTTTGGAATCGCGCAGGTGGTCATTAACGGCGTTGGTGGCGATGCGAAGAAGCCAGTGTCTAAAGTCCGTTACTTTTCCATCAAAAGAGCTTAAGTTATGCATAACTTTAAAGAACACAGTTGAAGTTACGTCTTCGGCACAGTGGCGGTGGAACAGCCGGCGCAGGCAATAGTGAAATACATCATAGTAATGCAAGAGGTAGAGCTGTGCAAAAGCGTCCGGATCGCTGCACGCTTCCTTGATTAAATCAATATTTTCGACTTTGCTCGACGCCAAGGTCGTTTGCCTCTTTATCCGTTTTGTGTCAGTTCCAGCTATCATCGTAATTATAAACGTGTAGAGAGGGGAAAACGTCCCGAAAAAATCAGGAAAAATCAGAAAAAAAACACCTTTGTTCTGTGCTTCCTTTAAAAGCGCATAAAAAAGGCCGAGCGAAACAAGGCTGGCCTTTGCGATAAACATTGCAAGCACTCAGTAAGCTCAATTCTCTTTTAGTTGTTTTTTGTTCGAATCGGCCAAAACAACCAAATGCTTTATGTAGGAAGCATTCAAAGACATACTATATTTTACCTGAATGAGTCTTTTCGTTCTTATATAACAGCTCACAAACCAAATGGGGCGATTCCTTTCCTATGCGAAACACCGAGACAGGACTTACACTCGGGTCAGAAGTAGATGCAGCGCTTCCCCAGGTCCCGCTTTAGCTGCTGAAACCACACCTTTGCAAGCTCTTTTTTGCAGTGTGGGCAAACTGGTACTACCTCTTCTTTCTTCTCAAAATTAATCATTATATGCCTCGATTTTTAGCAGCAACATTACTAATTTACTCAAATTGACCAATTTGGTTGCAATAATGATCGTAAGTGTTATATTAACAGTAATATAAAATAGTTTGTCGTTCTGAGCGGAACGAAATGGAGCGAAGAAGCTCAACGCTGTTATGATGCAGTTATCCTTTGCTAAGGCCAGATGCTTCGCTTTGTTCAGCATGATAGCTTAAGATACGCATTCGGCATAGATTTTCTTCATCTACAAAGATATCTGTTTCATTTTACTTTTCTCCTGCAGGGGCAGTAGGTTATCACCGCTGAAATTTAGTAACCGAATCTATATTCATTGATTCGACATTGCCCTGGTTATCCAGCTCGAAGAAGATTGCATTTTTGTTAAGCTCGTCGACCCATCTACCTTTTTCATCCGGAGGCTGCAGCTTAATAACCTTCTTTGCAAGCGGGTCGTCCACTGCCAGGCTGCCATCTTTGTAAAGTACCGTAAATTCAGCTTGCAGAGCCGCAAGTGAATACTTGCCAAGATAAGGCCTGAATTTTTCGGGAACATTACCATTTACTTTTTCAGGTCCTGATTTCCTCGGCAGAGTAATAATTTGATGTAGCTGCATTTCTATAACTTTGCCCGAATCAATTTTCTCAAATGTGCAATATAACTGGTTCGATAATTTACTGTACCATAATCCCTCTTCATCGGGGTCATTTATCGCCAGGACAATTTTCTCTGGAATATCAACGGCCAGATTTCCGCCCTGAACAAATACCTTTACTACCAAATTTTTCGAGATGCTGGCATACTCACCTACGTATGCTTCATATTTTCCAGGCACGGCCTCCTCAGCCTGTCCCATTTTCATTGAACCGGCCCTATAATCAAGCACTTCCATTTTCTTGGGATTAAGGGCGGTAGCAAGGGCCTGATAGACTCCGATGCGGATGTGGCCGGAATCCACATAATCAGTCTCAAAGGCAGTGGCATCGACAGGTATCCATCCTGCCTTGCCCATGTATATTTCATTCCACCCGTGCTGTCCAAAGGCTCCGCCATAATTGGGGACATACATACATCCCCAGACAACACGTGCCGGTATTCCAACTGCCCGACAAAAAGCGGCCAGAAGAAGTGAGTGTGCCCCGCATTCCCCGGCTTTGATGTCGTAGGTTTTGCGAGCGGTTCCTCCACCGGGAATGGCATAACCAATATTCTCGGCAACCCATTTGCTCAAGCGGCATGCCGCCTCCCAGGAATCTTTTGAGCCTTTAGTTATTTCCCGGGCTTTTTTGACCAGGACAGGATCATCCGATTCGAGCAATTCCTCCGGTTCGAGATACTTTTTCACAGACTCGTCTTTGCTGAAATCCGCAGGAAAAGGCGGGGCGTCCGAACCATCGTACTTCTTATGTTCTATCTCAAAGACACCTTCGACCAGATTGTCATTTATAGTGCCTGTAAAACGCTGGCCGGATATGTTAAGACCCTCCCGGGTCACCCACAATCCTGTAGGTTCAATGCTTGCCTTGACCTTCATGTATGATATGGCTTGAACATCCGCAATCGCCACATCAACCTTGGCAAAGAGGTTATCATCGATTTTCGCCAGCTTAATCCTGTCTACAACTGAGCGGTCAGTTAAATATATATTTCGGTCATTGGGGAGATTTGCTTTCAGCATGCGGCTGTTTTCTGTATCAAGCCACCATTTTACTTTTACACCTGTTTTATGATTCAACTGATCAATAATAATCGCGTTGTAAGTTTTGCCTATCAATTGCAGATTTTCAGTTCCTACTTTTGTGTATGTTGATTCCTGGATTTCCCCTTCCATAACGTCCAGCACTTTATACTTCTTCCGGACGTTACTGCCTGCAAAATCCTTTGTAAGTTGTGAGAAGAGCTGTGTATCGCCGAGGATAACATCCGGTGAGAGCTCTATGTCTTTCGGCTTTGGGCCCATTGTAGAAGTATAATGAGCGATATTGTCCTCTATTACCACCTTTATACCCAGCTTTACTTCTCCCTGCGAAATATCAATATTTGAATAGGTGAAGCCGCTGGTTTGCGGGTCCACGTGGCATTGAGTCTTGACTTCCGTATTAAATTTGCTCCCTAATGCAGAAAGCATGACAAATACATTTTCTTCCTCCAACATCATATCTTTACCATCTTTTACCATAGGCGAAATATTGGCCTCTACGTATCCGCATAACACTCCGTTTACTTCAATGCCATAGTACCGTTTCTCTGTTTCGACCTGAGCCGCTACTGCCTGAAAGGCACCTGAAAACACTGATATCAAGAGTACAAGTGTCCATATCAAACGCTGGTTCTTTAAGTTTTTCATTTCAATCTCCTTTTTTTTCATTTGAACCTCTACTTTAATTTAAAACGACTAACACACAATTTTCTTCAATTTTTTTTGCTTAGTAGCTATCGTGGGACCTATTTGGGCTGAGAAAATAGTAGAGCACTTTGAGCAATTGCTGATATCTCGTCGTGGCTCAGCGCATAGCTGTAGATGCGGACGTCGTCAATCAGGCCATTCCAGTAGCGGTTCGGTGTTTGCGAGTTTTCGCCGATGTAAACCGGCTCATCATTGATGCGTATGGTTCCGGGGGCTTCGGCGGAGGCATCCAATTTGCCGTCTACATACAGATAGAGTTTTTCCTCGTCGTAGACGCCCGCAACGTGATGCCAATGTCCATCGTTGACATCCGTGGTGCCGTAGATTTGGCCCCAGCTCGTGTCGGGGACAACGAGACCGGAGCAGGCAAATTCGAGTGTGTCTTTGTTCCAGTTCCTTTGCAGTCTCCAAGCCCTATCTCCCTTAGCAATGATGGCGTGCCAATCTCTGTCGAACGCGCTGACCTTTATCCAGGCCGAGACTGTGATTTGCCGGGTAATGTCGAAGCTTGGGTCTTTGCCGATATCCACGTAGTCACCATCTCCGTCGAAGGCAAGGGCACCACCTGCTATTCCATCGACCCAGTTTGGGTCGCCCGCGAGTGTGCCATTATGGCCGTTGCCGCTTGAATCAACGGCGGTATTGCTGGAGCCATCATCGAGTTTCCACCAGGCCACCAGCCTGCCTGTGTTGAAGCTCCAAACATCTCCGGCTGCTACCGAACCATCCGGCTGAACCTCATCAACGCGCCAGTAATAGGTTGTGCCTCTTTTCAGCTCCGGAAGTCCGATATAATCGGTTGTTACCTCGTCCAACAGAGACATATTGTCAACACTGGTTCCAAAAAACACTTTGTGCTTGTTTGCCTGCGCTGTGGGCATCCAGCTCAGTTTTAATCCTGTAAGGACTGTACCCTCTGCGCCGTTGGCCGGCTGCGGTTTAATGGCTTTGGGCTTGGTGTTCAAGGGTATAGCTTCAAGTTCAGCCAGCTCCTCAGCGGTAACATCCCGCGCAGTCAGGTCTCCAAAGATTATCCTGTACTTGCCATCATCTGTCTTCCACCGCATCAGAACCGCGTGGGGGAACTCTGCCGTGACCTTATCGCCATAGTATGCAGGGTCTTTATCTTCTATCACCAATCCTGCGTAGAAACGAATAGACATTTCTAAACTCATTGCCCTCTTTTCATCTCCCGGTTTTGGTGGCCAGGGTGGCTCTCCACCGAATCTCGCCAGCAGAGCGGCGCGAAGCTCCCTCGCCATTGCAATAGCCGACATCTCGCTCGGATACTTACCATCGGCATACTCAGCAAAGAAACGCAGGCCTTCCACAACACTTTTCTCATCTGCCGAAAGTTCCACATCTGCTACCATCTTATAATCATCCGGTATGTCAGGCTCAAACTCGCGTGGGTCAATCTCGATATCCCACTGGTACCCATACGCGACCATATCAAGCGCCTTTTCACCGTTTTCTGCAAAGACTTCGATTTGGAGTCTCACTGGCAAATCATTCTCCACAGCAGCCCAAAGACGTGCGACCACATTGCCAATTAGCTCTCCTGCAATACTGCTAAGGGTGTCACTTGCGACTCTGGGATCACGGCACTCGATACCTTCAACTTCAATGCCGTCGATGGTGCTGCGTCCCAGTTTCGTATACTCGTACTTCATAAACTCTTCGACCAGTTTTCTTGGGTCGTAAAATTCCTTCTGGATCTTATCGAAAAGCTCGTCAGTTAACGTCATACGCAAATACGCCTTTTCTCTGGGTATAACCGTTACAGCCACTCGATCTGCTATGGAAAGATAGCCTTTCGTGCGCAGGTTACCTGCTTTGTATGTGTTTGTGCGGACGCCATACTCCGCGGAAACCCAACCCTCTACTTCCAATTCCACACTGTCCTTTTTATCGAGCATCCCTACCATATTCAGCTTCATACGGTATGCAAATGCCCCGACTTTTTGCATATTGTTGAGTACCTGGCCCCAGGCAACACCACTGGTGTCGCCAATTATGTTGAGTCCAAAAAGCACAGCGATTACTACAACCGCCGCGGCGGCGAGTTCCGTTATTCGGCTCTTGAGGACATATTCCAATATAATATGCGGTCTAAGTCGCCTCGGCTTCGGTAAAGCTTCAGAAAAGTCTCTTGCTGTTTCCTGAGCGATTTTGTGCACCTCGGCCAGCACAGGCTCGCTGCCGATACTTTTGAGGATTTCTTCAATATTAATACTTTCTTTATTCATTCTATTACCCCCATTCTCCCACTGTTGCCAATTTTCTTTTCAAGGTAGCAATCGCCTTGGATACGTGCGACCTTGCTCCTGCTTCAGTGCAGCACAGTTCCGCGGCGATATTGCCGTAATCCTGTTGTTCAAGGTATCGCATCACTACCGCTTTTCCCTGCTTGGCTGGAAGCTGGGTTATCGCCCGTTTTACTTTTCCGACCAATTCAGCCCGGTCAATTTCTTCATCCGGCCTTTTCTCGACATCGACTCGGGTTCGGGGCATTTCTCCATTCCTGCCGGACCTTTCTCGCCACGCCTTGGACGCTCCCGACAAGGCGATTCTGTAGATGTACGCCCCAGCCTTTTTGCCGTTGAGCTTTTCGATATTCTGCCACATTCCCAGGAATGAATACTGCAAAGCCTCGGTAAAAAGCTCCCTGTCGCCTGTGAGTTTCCAGAGGACAGAGGCCAGGAAACCAGCATGTTTTTCTCTTAGCTGCCTGAAGGCCTCTGCTCGCTTTAAATAATTCATACATCAGACTCCAATCTTCCGTGAAACCTGAAAATTTTCAGTTTCCACATAGTAATAACAACCCGGTGCCTTTTTTGTGTAAAATTTTTCTGAAGAAATAATCCCGCTGCTAATTTTTTTCGCGGCACACAAGGACAATGTTCTCTAAACTTTCCCGATTTCGGCTATTTAAGGCTTATTTCTCGTCGGCTGG
>Ga0209636_10002352_pt1 | contig 19275 bp, 15 predicted proteins | sample DeeMarSWOR152_54_FD_187464 | JGI IMG/M metagenome (GOLD analysis project Ga0209636, IMG submission 187464) | Marine sediment microbial communities from White Oak River estuary, North Carolina - WOR-1-52-54 (SPAdes) (version 2) | ecosystem: Environmental > Aquatic > Marine > Intertidal zone >... | reverse complement strand
TGCAACACTGAGGATAGCAGAAGGGACATTATGCGCCACGATGGTGTTTGAACGCGCTTTGACTCTTTGTTCTGAAGCATGCCTCGAGGCCACATCCAGAAGAGTCTCTTTTTCTTCACGAAGCTTCTCATACTGGAATCTGCCTGCTTCGAGTGGGGTTTGCATAGGAACTTGAATAACATGGATCAGACGAAGTCGGGCACGACGACTTTTGGCCAATGCCGTGCTCACCTTCAAAAGTGACTGCTCGGTCTCTGGATTAGATAGCGGAACAAGTATGGAGGGGATCATCTCTCTGCGACCAGCCAAGTATTCTTCGGCACGCACAACCAGAGGCCTGATGACCTTCTGTTGCCACAGCAAATATGAAGCTCCAGTAAGGCGAGTCCCTTTTCGCAGAAAGACAAAGTACCAGACAAAGCTGGCTGCTATGATTAAATAACCGATAAGAAGTGTCAGACGACTTGTGTTAATGATCACAAAAATGCAGCCAAAGAGCCCCAAAATGGGCACAGCCGGATAGAGAGGAGTTTTGAAACTCGGGTTGTACCAATCCAAGTTGGAATGTCTCATAACAATACAAGCTATGCATATGAGTGAATATATGACTAGGCTAAGAAATCCTGCCACTTCAGCCAATAGTTCTAGATGACGACCCATCACCACCAATATCAATATGGTTAAACCGCCAGTGACAACTATTGACCTATAAGGCGTTCTAAATTGGCGATGGATTTGATTAAACCAATCAGGCATAAGCTGGTCTCTTCCCATGGCAAAAGAAATTCTTGATGCGGCTAAGATGCTGGCATTAGCTGACGAAACAGTGGCTAGAATACCTCCTACGAGAATCAACACATATCCGGCTGATCCCATGAGTGTACGGCTCAAATCCATCAACACGGTTTCCTTTGCCATATTCGGGTCATTGTATGGTTTTAAGGCCAATAGACAGAACACGACAGCGCAATAAATTAAGGTAACCACAACAACAGAACCAACGATCGAAAGGGGCAAATTTCTGCTGGGATTCCGAATTTCCTCAGATACGGCCGATATCTCTGCAAATCCCATAAAAGTGATAAACAGGACTGGAAGGGTCATTAAAAAACCCGAAAATCCTATCTCTGGAGGAACAAAGGGCTGTAAATTTTGGGGATTCAAGGAAAAAATCGCCCTTGCGACAAAAACAACCAAGATCACAAGGAGCATAATCACAATGATAAGCTGTGTTCCACCTGTTTCTTTAGCACCGATGAAGTTAAGAGCGCCGAGAAGGAAGGTCATCGTTAAAGCAATGAGCGCCGGGGAAAATCCTAAAAAATCACTGATGTAATGCCCAAAACCTATCATATAGAAGGCTGATGCAAAGATAAGGCTGAGCCATAAACACCAACCCATGATCGAACCCACAAGAGGTCCAAAGGCTCGAACAACATACAAGTAACCACCGCCAGCATAAGGTAAGCCAGTCGACAATTCTGCCATACACAAGGCGATGAGGGATGAAACAAGGCCACATGAAGCGAATGAAAGAATCACAATCGGGCCAGCTTTGCTGGCTACAATTCCAGGCAACACAAAGATCCCAGCACCGATCATGGTGCCGATCCCGATGGAAAGCGCAGCACCAAAACCAAGATCCCGTGCTAAGCGCGTTTGTGAACCACTCATAGGATTTTCATTAACGGCGTTCCCAGGCATGACTTATTTTCCCTTGTTTGACTTGTTAATACAGCTTAAAGGATTTGTCAAGCCATCCAGGATCCAACCCTGGATTATTCACGAGTTGAGATTGCTGCAGCGGCTAGGAAGTGGCCCATGAAGCTGTAGTGAACTACTGCGAATGGGCTACAACGACGCCGATGTAGTGAGATCAGCTCGCCCAATGGGTAAAAAATGCCTATGAAAAAATGGTTTTTTAAATATTTTTTATCTAAAGATACAGTAATATCAGGATAACTTCCTGATATTGCTGTAATTATAAAATACATAGGCATTTTATTATGAATAATCCAGGATAAATTATTTTGCTGGTATCTCGTTGTAGGTTTTACTACAATTATGAACATCATGAAGGATGGGAGATCATAAATTCTATAAATAAAGGAGAGCTTAGCATGAAAAGAAGAGAAGCTCTTGCGACCATAGGGTGTGTGACTCTTGCGGGTCCAAATCTGTTTTCAAAACAAGGAAGGAGTCAAAATATGAAAAAAGAAATCAAGACTGAAAAAGCTCCCAAGGCCATCGGACCTTATTCTCAGGCTATAGAGGCCAACGGCATGATCTTTGCCTCTGGTCAGATTGCCATTGAGCCTGCCACAGGGGAGCTGAGCACAGGAAGCATCGAGGATCAAACCCGGCTGGTTTTGAACAATCTCAAGGCTGTCCTTGAGGCTGGCGGAGGTTCATTCGATAATGTGGTAAAGTGCACTGTCTTCCTCCAGGATATGAACGATTTCAGCCGTATGAATGCCGTGTATGCCAAATTCTTTAAACCTCCGTATCCTGCGCGTGCCGCTGTTCAGGTCGCAAGGTTACCGAAGGATGTCAAGGTTGAGATAGAAGCAATTGCCGTAAAATCCCCTTGACATTTCTGGACAAAACATAATGAAATGAGGGAGAAGACCATTTCAGGAAGGAACGAAAAAGATGGCTAAGGCAAGTATCATGGTCGTCGAGGATGAGGGTGTAGTTTCCATAGATATTCGCAATATCTTAAGACGAGCAGGCTACGACATTGCTGCGATTGCCTTTCTTGGGGAAGAGGCCATAAAAAAGGCAGAAGACACTCATCCTGATTTAGTGCTTATGGACATCGGTCTTAAGGGTGAAATCGACGGCATAGAGGCTGCAAAAATCATTCGTGAGCGCCAGCAGATTCCGGTCGTTTTCCTCACCGGATTTGCAGACGAAAACACCCTGGACAAGGCAAAAGAAGCCGAACCTTCTGGCTTCATCATCAAGCCTATAAACGAGGAAGAACTGCGGAATACAATAGAACAAGCCCTTGCTGGGACTAAACCTGAATAAGGATTGGACCTCCCTTCCAAAAAAGGATTGATTTCGTTATAATGAATGAGTCATGCCGATATATGAATTCTTATGTAAAAAATGTGGAAAGCATTTCGAAGCTCTCGTATCCATAGGAGCTGAAAAAAGTGTGACCTGTTCAGAATGCGGTTGCAAGGATCTTCAGAAACTCATCTCCTCTTTCGGCATAGGAGGGGGAAGCAGCCGTCTCAGTTCATCCTCTTCTAGTTGCACAACCTGCTCGGCCACTTCCTGCGACACCTGTAAATAATCCCACCTTTCTTCCTCCTAAACCTTACCCAGGAAGCATTGTTTTCCCGTGATATCAGGAAACAAAAAAAGGATCGGGGTGAGGGTTGACTTTCCTCAGGATTTAAGGATAAAAATACCCGTGATGAGCGAAGTACGTATCGGGGTAGACACAGGGGGGACATTCACAGACTTTGTCATCTATGCTAACGGAGCTATCGAGATCAGAAAGATTCCTTCCACACCTCATGATCCATCTCTTGCCATCCTTGAAGGAATACGGGAATTTCTGAAAACGCCTCTTCGACTCTTTATCATCCATGGGACGACCATTGCCACCAATTCCTTATTGGAGAGGAAGGGAGGGCGAATTGCGCTCATCACGACCAAGGGTTTCGAGGATATTCTGTTTATCGGCAGACAGACCCGCAGGAACCTTTACGCCCTGAGAGGAGAAGAAAGGCATCACTTATTCTCCCGCAGCGACTGTTTTGGCCTTAACGAAAGAACGACCGCTGCAGGCAACGTCGAAAAAAAGATCTCTGCCCAAGAATCACAAGCCATCCTGAGTAAAATAAAGGAGAAACGCATCGAGGCTGTGGCTGTTTCTTTGATCAATTCCTATGCCAATCCTTCGAATGAAAAATCTATTCGCCAACAACTCGGAAAGGCGAAAATTCTCTTTTCCGTCTCCAGTGATATCCTCCCAGAACACCGCGAGTATGAAAGAACCGTTGTGACGGCTGTGAATGCTTACTTGATGCCCGTCATCAGCCAATACTTGATAAACCTGGAAAACAGGATACATCATGCTCAGTTTCGCATCATGCAATCCAATGAGGGTTACATCTCTACAGAGATAGCAAAATCTGAGCCCATAAGGACAGCTCTTTCCGGTCCTGCAGGTGGAGTTGTTGGCGCTTTCCATGTGGGAAAGTCTGCTGGGTTGAGAAAGATCATATCCTTTGATATGGGTGGGACATCCTCTGATGTATCTCTTATTGACGGTGGGATAGGCAGAACAAACGAAAGCGTTATCGGTGATTTTCCCATCCGTCTTCCGATCATCGACATTCATACGGTCGGTGCAGGAGGAGGATCCATAGCTCATGTAGACAGCGGAGGGGCACTTCGGGTTGGCCCGGAAAGCGCCGGAGCCGATCCTGGACCAGCCTGCTACGGAAAAGGAAAGCACTCCACTGTGACGGATGCCAATCTTGTTCTTGGCCGTCTTGTACCTGAATATTTTCTTGGCGGGAATATGAAGATCTATCCTGATAGAAGCCGAAAAGCTTTGAACAACCTTGCAGGTGAAATAAAAAAATCCCTGTTAGAAACAGCTTCCGGAATTATCCAGATCGCTAACGCAGGCATGGAAAAAGCCATCCGGGTTATCTCCATAGAACGGGGTTTTGATCCCAGAGATTTTGCTCTAGTTTCTTTTGGGGGCGCAGGAGGTCTGCACGCGGTGGACATCGCATCGAATCTAAGAATCGGCAAAGTCATTGTCCCGAAAAATGCTGGCGTTCTTTCTGCCCTAGGGCTGCTCATGGCAGATTCTATTAAAGATTACTCCAAGTCTCTCCTGAAGACCTCTGACAGGCTAAAAAACAGTGAGCTGGAGAGGTGCTTTTTGGAACTTGAGAGAAAAAGCATTCAAGAGATGAAGGGAGAGGGATTCCGCAAGGCTGCCATCAAAATCTTTCGCTCGCTCGATCTCAGATATCTGGGGCAATCCTACGAGATCACGATCCCTTTCCGAGCCAATGCGTTAGATGATCTTTCTTATCTTTCGGACTTCCATAAGGCACACCAGAAGCTTTATTCCTATCATCATCTCCAAAGAGCTGTGGAAATCGTCAACATCCGGATCAAGGCCGTTGGAACTGCGAAAAAAATCAAGCTTAAAAAATATCCGCTCAAAGAATCACAGCCAGGAAGAGCATCTATGAAAACACAAAGCATCTATTATAGAGGGAGAAAATTTGAAGGTTCTGTCTACAACAGAGCCCTTCTTGAGCCTGGCGACAGGATTTCTCATCCAGCTCTTGTTGTGGATTTCGAGTCAACGACCTTCCTCCCACCCTCTTATTCCTTAGAGGTCGATGGATATCTCAATCTCGTCATTCAAAAGAAATCGAGGTCCAATGGTCAAGTTTGACCCCATTGATTTGGAGCTTTTCAAGAATATCTTTGTGTCCATTTCCGAAGAAATGGGCGCTGTCCTCGGACGCACGGCCCTCTCTCCAAACATCAAAGAAAGAAAAGACTTCTCCTGTGCTCTGTTTAATCCCAAAGGAGAAACCTTTGCCCAGGGCTCTCACATTCCTGTTCATTTGGGAGCCATGCCTTTATCCGTTCGAGCCTCTCTTGATGCTGTTTCTTTTGAAAAAGATGACTTGGTCATCCTCAATGATCCCTACAAGGGAGGAACTCACCTCCCTGATATAACCTGCATTTCCCCTCTGTTTGTGGATAACCAACTGGCCTTTATTGTGGCCAATCGTGCCCATCACTCCGATGTCGGGGGCATGACTCCGGGATCTATGCCCTTGGCCTCGGAAATTTTTCAGGAAGGCCTGATCATCCCACCCTTGAAAATCATACAAAAGGGCAAACAGAACGAGGCTCTCTTCAACCTCATTCTTTCCAATGTGAGAACACCAGAAGAAAGAAGAGGAGACCTTCTCGCCCAGATCGCAGCTAACAGCATAGGGAAGCAGAGATTGGAGGAAACCATCAGAAAATACGGGCTAAAAAAGATTAGCCATTATACGAGGATTATCCAGGATTATGCAGAAAAAATTCTAAGGGAGACCATAAAAGCCATTCCTGATGGCGACTATTCCTTTGCAGATTATATGGACGATGACGGCATCACAGACACGCCTGTAAAAATTGAGGTTGACGTAAGTATCCAAGGCGACAGAGCCATCGTTGACTTCAGCTCATCGGATGCCCAGGTAGAGGGAGGTGTGAATGCGAATATCGCTGTCACCTATTCGGCTGTACTGTACGTTTTTCGCTGTCTCGTGGAGGAAGACATCCCGTTCAACACAGGATTGATGAAACCTGTGACCATCATTGCTCCCAAAGGCTCTGTGGTCAATGCCCAGTATCCGGCTGCCACGGCAGGAGGTAACGTAGAAACTTCTCAGAGGATTGTCGACGTGATCCTCGGAGCCCTATCTAAAGCCATACCTGAAAGAATTCCTGCAGCCAGCTCAGGAACCATGAATAATGTAGCTTTCGGGGGATTCGATCCTGTAAAGCAGGCCAGCTTTGCCTATTATGAAACCATAGGTGGTGGAATGGGGGGAAGCTCTGAAAGGAATGGGCTGAGCGGAGTGCATACCCACATGACCAATTCCCTCAACACTCCCCTGGAAGCCTTGGAAAACTACCTCCCGATGAGGATAAAAACATATGCCTTGCGCAAAGACTCAGGAGGAAAAGGCCGCAGATGCGGCGGAGAAGGGATAATCCGGGAGTATGAGTTTTTTGTTCCAACTCAAGTTTCGATTATTTCTGAGAGGAGAAAATTCGCTCCCTACGGGGTACTGGGAGGCTCGAGCGGAAAAAAAGGAAGGAATCTTCTTCTCTCCGGAGGGAGGAAAAAAATATTAGGTTCTAAAGAGAATTTCAAAGTCCAACCAGGAGATACACTCAGGATAGAAACTCCTGGAGGAGGGGGATATGGCCAAAAGACATAGACAGTCCTCCTTCGGTCCTGGATTTCTGGTAGCTGCAGCATTCATCGGACCAGGCACAGTCACGACATGTTCGATGGCTGGAGCGCGGTTCGGCTATGCCTTGATATTCGCTCTGGTTTTTGCAACCATAACCACTCTCATCCTCCAGGAAATGACAGGAAGACTGAGCCTCGGATCCGGGTATGATCTGGGCCAATCTCTCAGAGACTTTCCCGAAAAACAGATAACAAAAGTCGTGTTTTTGACTTTAACCCTCTCATCGATCACCTTTGGCTGTGCTGCCTACGAAGCGGGCAACATCATCGGCGGAGCATTGGGTTTGGAAATGGTTAGCTCTGTTCCCAAAAAAATCTGGGTGATGATGATATCCATGATTGCCATCTTCATCCTGAGCAGGAAAAAATACAAGATCGTAGAGAAGTTCTTGATTTCTTTGGTCTTTTTGATGAGCCTTTCCTTTCTTATCACATTCATTATCGTCAAGCCTGACTTCGTGTCTATGCTAAGGGGAATGCTCCCTTCCTTTCCCGATAAATCCTTGTATCTCGTCTTGGCTCTCGTGGGGACAACGGTCGTCCCTTACAACCTCTTTCTCCATTCTTCCGTAGTGAAAGAAAAATGGAGCAATCGTGAACATTTGAAAGATGTGAAAAAAGATCTTCTGGTGTCCATCTGTCTTGGCGGTGCGATCTCTGTTTCCATTGTCGTCACTTCTGCTGTTGCTTTCTATGCAAAAGGGCTTTCTTTGGACAGCGGTGCGCAAATGGCCCAGCAACTAAGGCCTCTCTTCGGCTCCCTCACAAACTTTTTGTTCGGGATGGGATTCTTTGCCGCCGGCATGAGTTCTGCTGTGACAGCTCCCTACGCAGCGGCTTTCGCCTCATCTGGGATCCTCGGCTGGAAAGGAGGACAGGAGTCGAAAGGGTTCAAGAGCGTCTGGATGGGAGTGATAGCGACCGGACTTGTCGTCTCCCTCTTTGACTTCAATCCTCTAGCTGTTATTGTCTTTGCTCAGGTCGCAAACGGATTGGTCCTTCCTGTGGCTTCTTTTTTTTTGCTCATTGTTCTGAATGACCGCAAGCGAATGGGAGATTTAGCCAACACTCCTCTGATGAACATCGTGGGTGGAGCAGTCATTCTCTTGGTATCCTTTCTGGGGATGTGGAATATCCTGAAGCTTTTTCTCTAGCTTAGACTTAAGAATCAGCAACTCAACCAATGGTGAAGACATTTCTTTCTGACTACTCTATTGGAGGGCGAATGCAACGGCCGCTTTGGCATGAAGCGTCGTCGTGTCATAAAGAGGAATCTCGTAATCTTTTTGACTGACGATTAATGGAATCTCTGTGCATCCAAGAATCACACCTTGGGCTCCGCGTCTAACAAGACCTTGGATGATATCTTTGAATTTTTCGCGCGAGAGGTCTTTAATATCCCCAAGACACAGCTCGTCATACAGAATATCGTGAATGACCTGTCTTTCCTTATCATCCGGGATCAAAACATCCATCCTATGTTTCTGGTTTAACCTACCCTTGTAGAAATCCTGTTCCATCGTAAATTTTGTCCCGAGCAGACCCACCCTGGTTTGTCCATTCGCCCTGATGGCTGCTGCTGTCACATCCACGATATGCAACAGGGGAATTCGGGTAGCATCTTGGACCTCATCAGCCATCTTGTGCATGGTGTTTGTGCAGATGACTAAAAAATCAGCGCCAGCCTTTTTCACCCTTTGGGCTGCATCGATCATCAATCGGGTCAAGGATTCCCAGTCTCCCTGATGCTGGAGTTTCTCCACCTCTTCAAAATTAACCGAATACAGGACACATTTAGCTGAGTGAAATCCTCCGAGTTCCTCCTTGATCGTTTCATTGACGATTCGGTAGTACTCTAGAGAAGACTCCCAGCTCATGCCACCTATCATGCCAATGGTTTTCATATGTTCCTCCCCTTTCGCATAAGCGCATTCCTCACAAGCAACGGTGCTGAAAATTCTTTTAGACGACGACTTCCTGGTTTTTATAAAATTCCCCTATGCTGGAAACAATATATTCTTGCTGGCTCTCACTCAGCTCAGGATAAATAGGCAAGGCCAAAACTTCTGTCGTGGCTTTCTCGGATACAGGAAAATCACCCTTCCTGTATCCCAAATCAGCAAAACATTCCTGAAGGTGAAGGGACAGAGGATAATAGATCATGGTTCCGATACCCTTTGTCTTAAGAAACTGTTGGAGTGAATCCCTATCCTTTGCCCTGATGACATACTGATGGTAGGTGTGATAATGAGCCACACCGCTTTCTTTGTAGACAGCTTCAGGAACCTGTACCCATCCATTTGCTGTTAGTCCTGATTCTCCAAAAAGTGAATCATAATGACTAGCCTTTTCTTTCCTTTTTTGTATCCAATTGTCTAAATGTTTTAATTTTATCCGGAGCACTCCCGCTTGAATATTATCCATCCGAAAATTTCCTCCGAGCACCTGATGAAAATACTTGCTTTTGGCCCCATGGACTCTGAGGATCCTCAGTTTCTCTGCCCACCCCTCGTCATTAGTTAAGACCATTCCACCGTCACCGAATGCTCCAAGGATTTTAGAGGGGTAAAAAGAAAGAATTCCCATGTCTCCGATTCCGTTTGCTCTCTTTGTACCAGAAGGTAACGGACAGTCTGATCCGATGGCTTGGGCACCGTCTTCCACAATGGCAGTATTGTAATCTTTGGCGAGTTCAAGGATGGGAGCCATATCCGCACATTGCCCAAACAAATGGATGGGAATGATGGCTTTGACGCGGTGATCAGCCTTGTCCTCGCGCTCTCTCTTGAGCACTTCTTCCAATCTATCAGGATCCATATTGTAAGTTCTGGCGTCTATGTCACAAAATGCGGTTCGCGCTCCTAGTCGAACAATCGCACCGACAGTGGCGAAAAAGGTAAAAGGTGTGGTGATCACAATGTCATCCCTTCCCACTCCTAGGGCCATCAAAGAGATGATCAATGCATCCGATCCAGAGGAAACCCCAACACCAAATTTAATCCCGCTATAACCTGCGATCTCTTTTTCCAGTTCCTCAACTTCAGGACCGAGGATGTACTTCTGAGAGGAAACGATTTCCAGGATTTTTTTATCTATTTCATCCTTCATGCTTTCATACTGTGCCTTTAAATCCAAAACCGGTATATTCATCATCTAATAAACCTCTTTTCTACAAGATTTTTTTCAACTTTTTCTTCTCGATGATCAGTTGTCCCTGATAAGAGACATAGTTGAGAAGAATAATGACCCTTTCTTTTTCGGTGAGCTCCTTTCGAAAAATTCCTCTCAGTCCCTTCATAGGACCTTCCATGATCTCGATCTCGTCTCCGATACCAGGTTCTTCACCATATTTTTCGAGCTCAATGAAACCGTTGATCTCTCTGGTTCTAATCTCGTGGATGACTTCCTCAGGGATGGGAATAGGCCCTTCCTGGTTCCCAATGACTCTTTTCACACCTCTGGTGTACTTAACGAGTTGGTACTGATCCGGAAAGACAAAAGAGATAAATCCATACCCAGAAAAAAAAGGTTTTATTCTATCCTCGTGCCTATACTTGGGACAATAGAATTCGATCCCTCCTTCATAAAACAGCCTTTCCACTTGAAATTCTTTCTTCGGCTTGGTGTTCAACACAAACCAGTTTCCCATTTCTCTCCTCTTCGGCCTTTCCTACTCTTCCCCTATATCAAAAGCTTTGTAGACATCCGGCCGGCGGTCTGGAAGGAAAAAACGCTTGGCGGGAGATTTTGGGATTTCTCCAAAGTCACAATCAGCATACAGAATAAAATCCTGGCCCTGGGGTGCTCGGGCAATGATTTCACCCTTTGGATCCACGACAAAAGACTCTCCGGAAAAATGCAGGACGTCTTCTTTCCCCACACGATTCACGAGCGCCGCATAATATCCATTCTGAAAAGCTGCAACCTGAATCTCCGCCTGAAAGATTCCCTCTGGCCACTCCCCTACTGCCCCGGCTTGAGGAATGATGACAATCTCGGCTCCTTTAAGGCCAAGAATCCGCATGTATTCAGGAAAGTGCCGATCATAACATATGGCCACCCCTACCCTGCCAATCCGAGTCTGATAAACAAAAGCCATTCTGTTGCCAGGAGTGTAATATCCTTTTTCATGGAATCCCATCCCATCCATGATGTGGACCATTCGCGTTGTACCGAGAAGGATCCCGTCTGCATCTATGACAGGGGAGGAATCATATGTATCTTTCCCGTCCCTTTCGAAAAGATTCAAAACCACAACGGTTCCATATTTTCGGGAAAGCTCTGAGAACTTTTCGGTGGTTGGCCCAGGGACGGTTTCAGCATACTCTATGGATTCGACAGTGGCCGGAACTTGGGGGAGAAAGGGTAAAAAAGCCAGCTCGGAAAAAGCCACCAGCTTAGCTCCAGCCTCAACAGCCCTGTGGAAAGCTTCGATTCCTCGTTCCCGATTTTCTTCCGGGTTCTTTGTTACTTTCTGCTGAATAAGTGCAATTTTCATCGCTCGTTTTTTCTATTTATTCTTTTCAAAGATTTCAAGAGCCTCCTCAGGAGGCATCTTTTGGTGCACAACGGCACGGACAGCCTTGATCATGGCCACAGGATGAGGGGATTGCCAGATGTTTCGACCCATATCCACTCCTGCCGCCCCTTTCTCTACAGCATCTCGGGCCATTTTCAGCGCATCCAACTCTGTCTCTAATTTTGGTCCCCCGGCAATCACAACAGGCACAGGACAGCTTTCAACGACTTTTTCAAAATCATCGCAGAAGTAGGTCTTGACAAAACTCGCTCCCAATTCTGCGGCTATCCGGCAGGAGAGAGACAAAAAACGCAGGTCTCTTTTGCTCAACTCCTTTCCAACAGCCGTTACAGCCAGAACTGGCAGGCCCCAGGGTTTCGCTTGATCGATGAGATTCGCCAGATTCATCAATGTCTGGTGCTCATAGTCAGTGCCGATAAAAATGGAAAGAGCCACTGCCGCAGCATTCAATCGAACGGCCTCTTCGATGGAGGTTGTGATCCCTTCGTTAGAGAGATCCTTCCCGATTATGCTCGACCCTCCAGAAACACGAAGAACTATAGGCACATCCACATCCGGATCAACCGATGTCCTCAGAATTCCCCTTGTAAGCATCAAAGCATCGGCATAAGGCACAAGAGGTTTTATGGTTGCTCTTGCATTCTCCAGTTTATGCGTGGGTCCTAAAAAATAACCATGGTCTACTGCCAGCATGACAGTGCGCTTGGTATCTGGTTTTATGATCTTGGATAATCTGTTCTTTATTCCCCAATCCATTTTGCCTCCTCTTTTTGGAGATTAAGCCTATTTGTGTGGCTCTATGATAACTTTCATAGAATCCTGCGCTTGTTCCACAAGCTGAAAGCCCTTTGCCGTTTCCGCAAGCGGCAGTCTGTGAGTGATCATCTCTTTCACCCGGATGAGTGGCGATCGCATAAGTTCAAGTGCAGCCCATGAATCGTAAGGGCTCGCCCCATAGGATGTCGTCAAGGTCCTAGCGTTTCTTCCGAAAATCTCGGTGACCGAGAAAGAGATTTTGAATCGTGGATCAGGCAGAGCAAAGAATAAAACCATTCCTCCCCTTTCGACGGATTCGAGACCCTGATAATGGGCTTTTTCCGCGCCTGTGCATACAAGAACAAGGTCTGCCAATCGTCCCTCGGTCACTTTCAGAAGGAGAGCTCTCTGATCGTCTTCTGGGGAGATGGCTTCATCAGCTCCAAACTGCAGCGCCATACCGAGACGGAAAGGGACAGGATCGATGGCAAGGATCCTGCCTGCCCCCAAAACCCTAGACGCGTGAATCATCAGAAGGCCCGCTATTCCGCTTCCGATGATAAGGACATTCTGACCTGGCTTTAATTGAGCAATCCGGAGGGCTCTCAATACACAGCCAAGTGGTTCGTGAAAGGTCGCCTGTTCATAGGAGAGCTCATCCGGAATCTGGAATACGCCCCTATCGACGTTTATGGAAGGGAGACGGATATACTCGGCAAAGCCACCAGGATAAAAATTCGTCTGCCTGAGGGTTTCACAGGCGGTATGATGGCCCGTAAGGCAGTAGCTACAGGTGTTGCATGGCACATGATGGGCAGCAACGATTCTATCCTCTACCTTGAATTTCTCGACTCCCTTTCCCACTTCAACCACATGCCCGGCAACCTCATGACCCAGAACAAGAGGAGCTTTCTTCATCCGATACCATTCCATGACATCGCTTCCGCAAATACCGCTGGCTTCTACCTTCATCAACAGTTCTCCAGAGTCACAGCGGGGCATGGTCATTTCTTCGATGCGAATGTCTTTGTTGCTGTAATACATGGCCACGCGCATAGGTTTTATCCAATAAAAGCTTCAGGTATTATGTATAGACTCCCCTAGAAAAAGTCAAGACTTCCCTGTGGAAGGTAAGGCTAGAAAAAAATGGATAGGCGGTTTAGTGGGAAAGATTATTTATGGACCTAGTTATAGATTCTCTGTCTCCGAGCTAATGTTTGATCGATAACCGTCTGCAGCTCTCCCTCATCAAACGGTTTGTTGATTACGGCCGATGGATTGCCGTTCTTTCCATTTATGATCCTATCGATGGTTGCTTGGTCTGAATAGGCAGTGAGATAGACGATGGGAATGCGAAATTGCTTAAAGATCTCTTCGCCGGCACTGACACCATCCAGGCTGCCTTTGAGTTTGATATCCATCAAAATCAAATCTGGTTTCGTCTTTGATGCTTTTTTGATAGAATCCTCTCCAGATGAAACGATGTCAGAAACCATGTATCCCAGGTCTTCAAGCATGGATCTAATGTCTAAAGCGATGATGTTTTCGTCTTCGACGATCAGGATTTTCGGATTATGCATTTTCATCGTCTGTCTCCTTTTTCACGTTGCTCCACACCACGTCTTTTTTTTTCACTCATTTAGTCGCTGAGAGGAGGGAGATGTTGAAAATAAATTTATGTCGGACTTTCCATATCGAAGTCTTTTGTATTTAACAAGATCAAGGCTCTCCATTGCCACACATCGCCAGAGGCATTCCTTCTCACAAAGGTCGTCTCGATTTGCTGTTTTTTCTGGATGGTTTCACCCTGACTTTCTTTGTCTTTTCCTGAGGTTAATGTTTTGGCCAATTGATAGAGACCTGCAATCGCATCAGGGATAGAAAATGTATTTAAAGGAGGCTGCCTCCCATCGATCAGCCCAAATGGATTGTATACTCCATCTGAAGGTGGAAGATCAAGTTTGAACGAAAGATCGCTCAGAGCGAACTTTCTCGTGGAATAGATCAATCGATCCCCTACAAAAAAGGACACCGTGTACTCATATTTCTTTTTCTCTTCCCCCCTTTTTTGGACAACATACAGAGGCATGAGTTGAACGTCAATCGTGATTTCTTTCTTCGCCAGAGAATCCTCCACTTTTGTCTCCAATACGTATTTGTGTGAATCCGATTTTTCAAAGAAACCTTGCGTATCAATGTTCAGGGAATTGAACCCTTTCCTCAAGAGTCCTCCCTGGAGAACTTCAGATTGGGTGGAGAGTTTGTAGAGGGCATCTGATTCCATCTCCACTCCGATAAGTATCCTTCCTGGAGGAACATATTTTCGGTATATCTCGCTGTCTATGAGAAAAATTTCTGAAACAAGGGAAATCACTCCCTCAGCAGGCAAGATGCAGATCAGTCCCATGAGCAGTACGAAACTTAAAAAAAGGCGTTTATTCATTGAACTGAAACACAAGAGAAGCTTCAAGACTTTCATACGGGAAGCCTTCGGGAAGAGGAGGAAAAGGCGAGCTGAGCCGAATCGCTTCCATGGCCATCTCATCAAAGAGAGGGAGGTCTGAGGAATCCAAAATCTCGAGAGCGATGAGTTTTCCATCCTTTCCTACAACTATTAAAATTTTGACCTCGCCTATAGCAACCGACTCTCTTGGGGGCGGAATGGACCAATTGTTCCGTATCTTGTCCACCACCTCTTTAACCCACGGAGAAAAATCAAAACTTTCTGGATACATGAATTCACTTTGTTGTCGGCGGCTGGTACGAATTCCCCCCACACCCTTTCTGGATTTCATCCTGTTGAATTGGATAGACGAGAGACCATCTGAATAATAGCCAGAAATGTTCAGTCTTTCTTTTGGTTCTCCCTCAACTCTATCTGTAGGCTCCGATTTTTCACGCCCCACACTCAGCGTGAAATTCGATTTTCTGCCAGAAGATGCGTCCAAGCGAAATTCCGATACCATCCCAGAGAAGTATTGATCCTCTGCTGCTCCGCTAACAGTCTGGTTGATACTTAGATTGGGCAAGAAAACTTGACCTTGCTCCGTTTCTCTATCAATTGATCCTTCCTCTCCGACAGCAGATAGAGTCCCCATAGGTCTCTCTTGAGGCATGGCTCCTGGACTTTCAGCCTCCTCAAGATATCTTTCGATGCGAGGTAAATAGATCTCCTCAGGAGAGACGATATGAACTTCAGCTACTTCTTCATACACGTACAATCTAACAGGAGGAAAGATTTTGACCAGCAGAAAGAGAAACAGGATATGGAAAAGGATGGATATAAATAAACTTATTCCTCTCGTCTTAACTTCTGGCCTGTTGATAAGAATTTCTTCTCTCTCCTGTTCTAATTATAGTACAGTTTCCGTCCCATATTCATAAATAGCTGTTTTGTCAGAAAAGTTGCATCATGTACATCATGAATAAACCGATCCAACAGAGATCTCCTGATCTTATTGGAGAGAACGCATGAATGACTGGCTAAGCCAGAAGGGGAGATTTAGAAAAAATAACCTTTTTGTTGAAGGATTGGTAATAGATGCGGCCTTAAAATGAAAGTCTTTATTCTTTGGCTTTCGCTTTTTGGGATGCTTTTCCAATCCAAACAGTCACGATAACAGCAATGATGGTGATGACCACTGCATAGACCAACATGGGTCCAATGCCTTCGGCTGTGCCGAACACCTTTTTGAATATGGCTTGGATGGCTCCGTTCCAAGCAAGTGCAGCGACCAATCCAAAGGCCGCAGTGGCAAGGGCTGCGATTTTTTCGGTGACTTCATTTTTCATGATTCTCCCTCCTTTATTTTTTGGCCACTTAAGCAGCCACGTCTATATACTCACAAACTTGGAATTTGAACCAATCAGGTAACAGCATCGATTATATGCATTAACGCCACTTTTGCAAATAGAAAGAGTTTCCTGACCTCTTTTTTTCTCCTTGGAGGATTCTCTTCATCAAGATAAACACCGTTGCGTTATTCAAAAAAAATCTTGAAAAATTGCTTGAGAGAAATAAAATGAACATATCCGGATTAAAAAAAGTATCTGGGAGAGTCTTTAATAAATCTTAAAATCAAAAGGCCTAGATTGGGCCAGAGGAGGGATTTCATGAATCATCTTTCATATTCACGCAAGCCAGGAATTGGACTTTGGGCTTTGATTGTTTTGTTCCTTTTCACCTTTCTCGAAGCATTCCATGGGTACGCACAAGAGGTCACACCCGAGATGTACAGCGTGCTCCAATATCGTCACATCGGACCTCCTGGAAACCGTACAGCTGCGGTTGTCGGTGTGCCGGGCGATCCGCTGGTGTATTACATCGGTGCATCTTCCGGGGGGATCTGGAAATCCACTGACGGAGGCACAAATTGGGAGCCGATCTTCGATGACCAACCGGCTCAATCGATCGGAGCCCTGGCCATTGCACCGTCTGATCCCTGCGTGGTTTGGGCAGGAACCGGCGAAGCCTTTGTGCGCAGCAACATCTCGATCGGTAACGGAGTATACAAGTCCACAGATGCTGGTAAAACTTGGATGCACGTGGGCTTGGAAAAAACAGGACGGATAGGCCGCGTGGCGATAGACTCCAGCGACCCTGATACTGTTTTCGTGGCAGCCATGGGTCATTGCTACGGGCCACAGAAAGAACGAGGTGTTTTCCGCACCAAGGACGGAGGCAAGACTTGGGAACATGTGCTGTTCGTGGATGAAAACACCGGATGCTTCGAGATCGCTATGGATCCCAGTAACCCACGAATCCTCTTTGCCGGCATGTGGCCTCTAGTCATCCATACGTGGGGAAGGTTCAGCGGTGGCCCAAACGGCGGCCTATGGAAATCAACGGATGGCGGTGACACCTGGAATCGACTAACCGGACACGGGCTCCCTGATCCTCCCATCGGAAAGGCTGGCATTGCCATAGCTCCGAGTAATCCTCAGGTGGTCTACGCATTGATCGAGACCGGTCAGCCAAACCGCGGCGTCCTTTGGCGCTCAAACGACGGAGGGGATAACTGGAGACTGGTCAGCTACAACCGCCTTCTGAACGAAAGACCCCATTACGCCTCACGTGTCATGGTCAGTCCCGCTGACGAAGATGAGGTCTACTTCGCAGCCAACAGCCAGAGCCGGACTCTCGACGGAGGCTACACATCAGAAACTGTCCCCTGGAGTGGAGACTGCCACGACATGTGGGCCGATCCCAAAATCCCCGATCGGATGATGATCAGCGATGACGGGGGTGTTATCATCACTCTCAACCGCGGCAAGAGCTGGCACCGGATCAATCTGCCCATTGCTCAGATGTACCATGTGGCCGTAGATAACCGAATCCCCTACTACGTCTATGGCGGTAAACAGGATGGACCTGCTTACAGAGGACCGAGCACAGGATCCTTCTTCGGAGGATGGGATTTCACCCGATCCCTCTGGGAATCCACGGCAGGAGGGGAGTGCGGCTTTATTATTCCCGATCCGGTCGATCCTTATATCGTTTGGGGAGGAAGCTACAACGCCCAGCTAGAAAGGACGAATTATAAAACCGGGCACACGGCCACTGTCCATGTTTGGCCAGAGTCCATCTACGGCTCGCATGCCTCTGTCGTCAAGTATCGCTTCAACTGGACATTCCCGATCCATATTTCTCCACACGACCGCAACAAAGTCTATGTGGGAAGCCAGTATGTTCACATGACTTCTGATGCCGGTCGAACCTGGACCGTGATCAGTCCTGATCTGAGCAAAAACGACCCCAGCAAGATGGGACCGTCGGGCGGTCTAACGAGGGATAACCTGGCGGTCGAATACGGATGCGTCGTGTTTGCGATCGCCGAATCTCCCCTGGAAGAAGGATGTATCTGGGCCGGGACCAATGACGGCCTTGTGCATGTCACTCGGGATGGGGGCAAGATTTGGTCCAACGTTACTCAAAACATACCCAATTTCCTTCCCTGGGGTACAGTCAGCAACATAGAGCCTTCGCGGTACGATGCAGGAACCGCATACATCACGATCGATTTCCACCAAATGAACAACAGGGATCCTTTTGTCTACAAGACCACAGATTTCGGTCAAACTTGGCAGTCCCTTAGCTCCACGATTCCAAAGAATGTGTTCAGCTACTGTCATTGGGTACATGAGGATCCCGTGCGGAAAGGCTTGCTCTATCTAGGAACCGAGAACGCCATCTATGTCTCGTTTAATGACGGGAGATCCTGGCTGCCACTACAGAACAACCTTCCGCATGCTCCGGTTCATCACATGGTGGTCCAGGAGCATTTTAACGACCTTGTTGTCGGGACATACGGACGAGGATTCTGGATCATGGACGACATCAGCCCCTTGCAGCAGCTCACAGAGGCCGTCTTAGGGTCCGACATCCACCTCTTCAAGTCCCATCATGCCTATCGCCTGCACAGCATAACCGGCGGACCCAATGTATTTCCGCGTGCGAACATCGATTACTACCTGAAAGAGATACCCAAAGGTCCGATAACCATCACCATTCTTGATGCACAAGGCAATAACGTTAACACTCTAAAGGGGACAAAACGCTTCGGCATCAACCGCATCACCTGGAATCTGAGATATCCTGGAGCAAGACCGACAAAACTCAGGACCAAACCACCCGCAAATCCACATGTTGTCGAGGAAAAAAGATTTGTTTCGACATGGATCCGAGAAGGCTGGTATCCCCTCTTGAGCTGGGGAACTTCTGGCGGCTTCCGAGGATTTTTAGTCGCTCCTGGCACTTACACGATCAAACTCGACGCCGATGGTAAAGAATTCACTCAAAAACTCGAGGTTAAGAAAGATCCCCGGTCAGAAGGAACGCTGGAAGATATCAAAGAACAGGTTAAGACGCAGATTGACATCCAGGAAGACCTCAATACGGTATCCGACATGATCAGCCAGATCGAATGGATGAGAAAGCAGTGTTATGACC
>Ga0209636_10002351_pt1 | contig 19278 bp, 14 predicted proteins | sample DeeMarSWOR152_54_FD_187464 | JGI IMG/M metagenome (GOLD analysis project Ga0209636, IMG submission 187464) | Marine sediment microbial communities from White Oak River estuary, North Carolina - WOR-1-52-54 (SPAdes) (version 2) | ecosystem: Environmental > Aquatic > Marine > Intertidal zone >... | reverse complement strand
TGGCGTGAGACCAATTATTATGCCCGAACCAACAACTTTAACTCCTCCAAGTGTTCCAATCATGGCTCCCTCGGATTTTTCGAAGGTCGTTGAGGCTGCCCGCAAGGCTGGCACCACCATTTTGGCGAATGGTGAAAATAAGGTTAAGGCTGAGGGTGTCCAAGTTGAAACTTTGCTTAAGGAGGGACATACGGTTCAAGAGATACTTAAGGCCGCTCGAGACAGTGAATTCGACTTGATTGTTATGGGCGCTAGGGGTATAAGCAAAATAAGGGAGATGCTTCTAGGCAGTGTAAGTGATGGAGTGATTAGAAATGCTCCATGCCCAGTTCTAGTAACTAAATAATTTCTAACATAGCCTTTTTATCATACGCGCCTCTATGTCTAAAACGTAATTTTATCTGAAGAATTAAACGAGGCCTCTACTTCATCCGCTTGACTGCATTTGATTATTTAAGTGAAATTTTTGCTTTTTACAGCGCGCGCGCTGTGCTTGACAACGATATTCCAATATAGAAAAAGCGTTTAATCTCTCTTTTAGAATTCTATTGAATCGTAAAATCTGAGGAGCTTGCTCGGCGAAAAAGCGTAACAATAGTAAGGATAAACTAGTTCTTTAGCTCTTCTCGGTGTAGAGGTGGCATGCCACGTAATGTTCGGATTCTACCATTGTAAACTTTGGTTCCTTCGCTTTGCAAATTTTCGTTGCAAATGGACATCTTGGGTGAAATCTGCATCCCGGTGGAGGATTAATTGCGCTCGAGACTTCTCCTGTTGATTTTACATCTTTGGGCTTTAATGCTTCCTCTTTATCTGTTAGTACTGGCACAGAAGATAGTAGCATTTTAGTGTATGGGTGTAATGGGTTATGGAAGAACAGGCGGGCAGGAGCGTATTCATAGATTTTGGCTAAATACATTATCGCAACTCTTGAAGCCACATTTCGCATGAGGCTTAAGTCATGGGTTATGAAGAGATATGACAGCTTAAGGTCTTGTTGTAACTTCATTAATATCTTTATTATTTTTGCCTGAATTGAGACGTCTAGAGCTGATGTGGGTTCGTCAAGAACTACGAAAGAAGGACTTGTAGCAATGGCCCTTGCGATAGCCACTGCCTGTTTTTCGCCTCCTCCTAAGTCCCCAGGTCGTCTATGCATGAATCTTTCAGGAGGCAACTCCACAATTTCTAAAAGTTCAGCTACCTTTTCAATAAACTCGCTACTACTATTAACCATCCCATGTATTTTTAGGGGTAAACCCACAATGTCTCCGATGGTTTTCGAAGGGTTCAACGAAGAAGCTGGATCTTGGAAAACTATACTCATGTCTTTTTTGATGGTTTTGGGACGTTTTAAGAGCGGGCGCGCAGTAAATATTTTCGGTCATGATTCTGGTTGAAATTTGAATATTTGGCAGCGCGTCAGACGTGAATGATCTTAGTTAAAGGTATAATTTCGTTTCCAAATTTTGTCCCCCAAAGCTGAGAAACTACTTTCGTATTTAGGGTTTGATATATTTTTTGGGCAGAATCCAACAGGTTCACATCATTTAGCTGAAAATCACTATCGAGACCTTAGAACAAGTGTCTAAAATGGAGAATTTTGAAAAAAGAAATGGAGGTAAGCTCTAAACTGAATTAGTGGAGCATTAAGCCTAACTGATAAATGAAGGAATGAAGCTTTAACTCTCTGTTGGCTCAGCGTTTACTGGTAAAACATGTTCATCACACTTGATGAGAACTCGGATCTATCTGAGCTAAACTATAGTATCGGCACATAAAATTTTAGAGCGAACCAAAAAGTTTGAGATAATCCCTTAAATGTCTTGTGATCAAAAAATTTTTCAAAACGTGCTCTCTGCCTTCTTTCCCCATTTTTTTGGCTTCTACAGGGTGTTTAAGTAGGTGGAGAGTTTTTTCAGCTGCCTCTTCAATGCTGTCAACTAAGAATCCAGTCTTACCGGGGAGTATTTGCAATGGGATTCCCCCAACATTGCTGCCGATAACGGGCACTTCCTTCCACAAAGCTTCAGCCACGCTAAGACCAAATCCTTCACGTATAGACTTCTGTAAAACGACGTCTGAAGCTCTCTGAAATGCGTTGACTTCCACATCGCCTACACCTTTTAAGTCTGTCAGCAAATGTATATTATGGTCTTCTGCTGCGCGCCGAGCGGTTTTCTCATAGTATGTCCATCCCTCCGGATCGTCTTTGGCCATGCTAGCTATCAATAACAGTTGAACGCTGGGCACTTTTTTCTTAAGTAGTGTGTAGACGTCGATTGCTCCTAAAGGGTCTTTCCACGGGTCAAATCTAGCGACTTGCGTTATTATTGGCTTTTCAGCATTCACATCGTATTTGTGTAACACCGAAAGAATTAGACTTTGAGAAAGAGGTTTGTTTTTGGCGCTTAAAGGATCTATGGATGGTGGAATTAGAGCCACTTTCTTTGCCTTTAAAGGTTCTTGCACAAATTGCTCCATCGTGAAAACTAAGGAATCATACTGGAGCACAAACGGGGTAATGAAATTCATGAACTTTTGATTTGGATGCGACAAATCGATGTGACAGCGCCAAATCCACTTTCCAACCCTACTCGGACAGTGACTAATAACTGCTGCTGGTTGATTATCATGAACTACAACGAATTCATGATTCAAATTAAGTTCGTGAGCGTTCATTTTGTTGTACTTTATGTATGTTTTCTTCATTTGTTCTGTCAAGGAAACGTTCATGCCCTGAAGCCCGTTATGAATTGTCTTTGTAACATTGAAGAATTCGTCTGAGCCTTTAATGACTTTCCATTCAGCCTTTAACCCTACGTCACACATTAATGGAACGAGCCTGTGAAGAATTTCAGCCACACCGCCACCAAAAGATGTAGAGTTTACATGACATACATCTTTTCCTGTCAAGTTTTCCGCTACTGCCTTAATCTCTTCTATTTTTTTCGCTCCAATTATCGAAATGTACTTGTCGAGAGGAACCTTCTCTACAGAAACCCTATCCATGCTCTTTCCTCAAACTCAAACATATAATTGCAGTGTCACTTAAAACATGTGCCCGCTCCAATCAGGTGATAGTCACTTTAAAAGAATGTTTTATAAGAGTATAGACTTTTTCTTATAATTGGTGGCTCTCTTGGCAAGGGTATCCATCAAAGATTTAACGAAGCGGTTTGGTGACGTTGTAGCAGTTAACAAACTTGATCTGGAGGTAAAAGACAAAGAGTTTGTTGTTCTTTTGGGCCCGTCCGGATGTGGCAAGACCACTGCTCTCCGATGCATTGCAGGTTTAGAGACTCCTGATGAAGGAGAAATCTACATAGGAGACAGACTTGTGAACGATCTAGATCCGAAGGAGAGGGATGTAGCCATGGTTTTTCAGAGTTACGCCCTTTATCCTCATATGAAGGTGTTCAATAACCTTGCTTTTCCATTGGAAAACGCCAAGGTTCCAAAGGGTGAGATAAAAAATAGGGTTCAGGAGGTTGCAGAACTATTGAAGATAGAGGAGCTTCTTAACAGAAAGCCAAGGCAGTTAAGTGGAGGCCAGCGGCAGAGAGTGGCTTTAGGCAGGGCGATGGTTAGAGAACCTCACGTTTTTCTTATGGATGAACCTCTCAGCAACTTGGATGCGAAATTGAGAGTTTATATGAGGGCTGAGCTTAAGAAGCTTCAGAAAGATGTTGGAATTACAACCATTTATGTCACTCACGATCAGGTTGAGGCTATGACTATGGGAGATAAAGTCGCTATTCTGGATGAAGGTGTTCTTCAACAGTTTGACCATCCACATGAAATATACTTTCATCCCTCTAACGTTTTTGTAGCGGGGTTCATAGGTACTCCACCCACCAACTTCTTTGACTGCACCTTAACAAAAGAAGCTCCTTATACTCTTGATGCCGGAGAGTTCAGGTATCCTCTGCCTGACTATTTACTAGAGAGAATAAAAGAGTGGCCTTCGAATTCATTCGCCCTTGGTGTGAGACCTCAAGATGTGCTTGTCTACAAAAATGCGAAAAGGAAGAAGGGGTTGGTCAAGGCTCAGCTTGAGGTTCTAGAGCCCCTAGGAGATAAGCAAATACTTGACTTGAAGGTTGGAGACTATCTGGTCAAAGCATTGGTAAGCCCAGACTTCAAAGCTCAAATGGGAGATGAGATGTGGATTGACTTTCCAGCGGACAAGATTTATATATTTGACAAGAAAACGGGTCAGGCACTAACATAAATCCAACCTAGTTTTGCCGAGTTTCATCCTTTGACTGCTCCTGCGACAATGCCTCTAACATAGTAGCGCTGAAGCACGACGTATATTGCAATTGGTATGATCGTTACTATCACCGAGGCGGCGCATACAAGCTGCCAGTCGATGAAGAGTCTTCCTCTTATCATTGGTATAACTTGAGGGGCAAGCTTTTTCTCGGGAGAGCCTATGAGAACGAGGGCGAAGAAGAAGTCGTTCCAGACCCAAACGAACTGGAGAGCTGTCAGAGAAGCGAGGGCCGGCAGAGTCAGTGGCAAAACTATCTTGTAGAAAATCTTGAAGTGTGAAGCGCCATCTATTCTAGCGGCCTCCTCCACCTCCACGGGGAGCGTGGAGAAGAAGTTTCTGAGAAAGAAGATTTGCCATGGGAGAGCGAAGGCTGAGTGTACAAGGATCAAACCTATGTAGTTGTCCCAAAGGCCGACTCTTGCCATCATGTTGTAAATGGGTACAATGACCATCTGCTGAGGGATTGTTTGAAGAAGAACTATGGCGAGAAAGAGCAGATCTCTAGTGGGAAACTTGAACCTTGCAAAAGAGTAAGCTCCTAGGGCTGCAACAAGTATGGGTATAAAGGTTGATGGTATGGTCACTATTAGGGAGTTCAGCATAGCTCGACTTAGTGGGGTATTCGGAAAGTTCCAAGCTCTGAAGAAGCCGTCAAGCGTTGGGTTAAAAACCTCGAAGTTCCACCATCCGTTCACAATCTCTGGATAGGGTCTCATCGATGCCATAACAACTCCAAGGAAGGGTATTATCCAGATTAGTGAGACAGCCCAGGCAATTATGTGAGTTAGGATCGTGAAACCTTTTACTCTTTTAAGCCTTGCGACAATGTTTAGCTTTCTCAACTTTTCACCATCTGGTAGACCATGTAGGATGCGACCCCGAACGTCAAAATGGTTAAGATGGTCGCTATGGCTGCGGCGGTACCGAAGTTTGGGGGTATGTTGAAGAAGGCGTCCATGTACATGTCCAACGCCATGACGTTGCTGGCAGAGCCCGGCCCGCCCCGCTGTATAACCCAGACAATGTCGAAGATTTTCAGCTCCCAAAGGGTCGTCATTGTAACGATGACTATTGTGGCTGGTCTCAACATGGGAACCGTGATGCGCCAGAAGGTTCGCCAACGGGATGCACCGTCTATCTTAGCGGCTTCGAAGAGCTCCACGGGGATGCCCTCCAAGCCTGCAGAATAGACTATCATGGAAAAGCCAACCCAAATCCAAACGCTTCCAAGTATTAGAGCGAGAAGGATGGTGTGAGGGAAAGCCGTCCACGTTCTGGCTAGGGACTCTAGCCCAATCACTCTGAGGAAGCCATTAAGTATCCCTGCACGGTCGTCGTAAATAAACCGCAGCAGGATGCCACCCACTATCAATGGGATAACCATCCCTAGAAAGATTATTGATTTAATTATTGCGCCTCCTTTAACTTCCCTTAGGAGCACAGCCAGAAGGAGGCCGAAGAAAAGGGACAGTGGGAGATGGATCAACACCCATATGCCGTTATGAATCAACGCTCCATAGGAATGGGTTTTTCCCTCCAAGAGCGCCTGAGGGTTCCAGAAATCTTTTCTGCTGAAGATCTCCGCGTAGTTGTCAAGCCCAATAAATTCGCCTTCTTGGTTCAAGAAGCTTATGTAAATAGTGTTCACTACAGGAAAGAGAACAAAAATCGTAACTAAGAGAAAGGTTGGAATGAGAAAAAGAAAAGGGGTTATTCGGCGGCTCATTTCCGTTTGGTCCTTCTTTTGTCTAGAATGCGGGAGACGTCCAGGCGTCTTGCAAGGTCTGTAGCAACGCGTCCAAGTCCGTGGTTGGGTCAACCCATAGAAGTTTCAGCTGGTTCCAGAAGGCTTGCTGGAAAGCGCCACCTACGGCGTCATCCAGGTCTGGAACGACGGTTACAGTCCTCATGAACTGTAGCGCTTCTAGGTCCAATGGAAGGTAGGCTGAGTCGGGAACGTCGATATTAGGTGCGAGAAAACCGCCAAGACCAACCATGATCTCTTGAGCCTCTGCACTCGCCAAGAATTCCATGAGCTGACCTGCTTCGATTGGATGATCCGTGAGTGCTGGAATGATTGCGTAGTCCACTGCGCCGGTTACGCCAGTAGTTTCAGGGAGGGGGAAGAAGCCCACGTCGTCTAAGTTGGACGCAAATGGTTCGAAGGCCGTTATGAAACTACCTTGGAAGTATATACCGTAAGTTCCATCCCAAACCCTAGCTACCTGAGCTGCGAAATCGTCAGGAACACTGAAGTAACCAGCTTGCAACAGATCCGCTAGCTCCTGAAAAACATCCTTGACCACAGTGCTATTGAATTGTTCGTCGCCAAATATTAAGTCCAGCTGCAGCTGATATCCACCCAAGCCGATAATGAAAGCTTCTGTTGTATCGGAAAGGGGCCATCCGACTCCGTTTCCACTTGCAATGGGCGCTTCGACGCCCGGTATAGTTTGCATGGTTGCTAGAAGAGTCTTAAACTCCTCATAGGTTGTGGGAATAGTCAGACTATTGTTAGTGAAGAAGGATTTTCTGTACCAAAAGCCGGGCTTGCCAGAGACTTTGAAGGGTGTGGCCCATATCCTGTTGTTGGCAGTCACTGGGTCAAGGTAGGTTTGTGGAAACTTCGTGGTGTCGATTAGGTCGTCAACCCTTGTTAAGTAACCTTCTCCCGCCAGGTTCAAGATCCAAGAAGGCCACGGAGCTATTATAACGTCTGCAATGGCAACTCCTGCCCGGAGTTGCGTTGGCACTGTTATCAACAGTTCCTCAGTGGTGTAACCTATATGTCTAACAGAAATTCCTGTGGTGTCGGTGAAACTGTCTAGGACTTGCTCAAAATTCTGTTCTTCAGCGCCGCTCCACAAGCTGAAGACCACCAGTTCTTCTGCGCTGGTTGCCGTTATGGTTAAGCTGTCCACTGCAGTTCCTTGTTCACTGTCGGTGACGGTTACCGTGGTCGTGTATGTTCCTGCAGTTGTATAATTGTGGGTTGGATTTCGTTCGCTGCTTGTAGCTGTTTCGTCATCAAAATCCCATTCAAAACTGTATGGTGGGGTGCCTCCAATTGGCACTGCCTTGAAGGATACGGTCAAAGGTATATATCCTGAGGTTGGACTCGCTGAAGCTATGACCACCAATGGCAAGGATACATTGAGAGCGCTGATCGCATCCAAGAGTGCCTCCAATAGATCCTCGGTTGTTGCGCCACTGCTAGTAATTGCTGCCAATAAATTCGCGTAGTCCTGAGCCTGACTTGTGGACAGCTCATCCAGTTCACCTATAATCGCCGATGAGTAGTAGACGCCTACACCAGACACGATCATAACAATGATAAGCAAAACCGCTAAAATCCAATCAGTCGTTCTATTTCCAATTGACATATTTCTTTCTCCATTATTACAACACAATTCGTTGTGTATACACAAAATGGTATTAAAGACTTTCGATAATTCTAGTGCGCGCATTACGTAACATGCCATCTCTACACTAAAAAGCATTAAAGCTTAGCTTAGCAACTAGATAGAGCCTTTTTAGCGCGCGCGCTGTGAGGCCAAACGTTAAGGCTGAAGACGTTGATAGAGCCGCCAGAAAAGTTATAGAAGACGCGGGGTATGGCGAATACTTTACTCACAGAACAGGCCACGGGTTAGGCTTAGAAGTACATGAGGAACCTTACATAGCCCCTGGTAACAAAACAGTTCTAAAGCCTGATATGACCTTCACAATTGAACCAGGAATATACCTTACTGGAAAGTTTGGAGTAAGAATTGAAGATGACGTAGCTGTTTCAACATCAAAGGTCAAACCTTTAAGTAACCTTTCGAAAGAACTACTAGTTACCTAATTTTTCTAAAAGGTAAGGGAAAGCCCTGCATTAAAATTTGATTTAAGAGAAGACGTTTGGTTATTATTTGACAAATAGGATTAATACCGCGCGCGCTAAGAAAAGCAAGAAACCAAATAATATTGTTCTTTCTCTTTTGGAATATTTAACGTTAAAGATATTACAAAGAATCCAAGTATTTCTAGTTGAAGCCCGGTGGTGTAGCGGCCAAGCATGGCGGGCCCTGGACCCGCTGACGAGAGTTCGAATCTCTCCCGGGCTACCATGAAACCTAGTTAGGTTAGCCTAGCGCGCGCTACGGCATCAGTAAACGGTTGAACGAGAATATGAACTTATCATGTGTGTGTTGCCAAGAAGTGAGCACTATGTTTGCTTTCGCGCGCGCTCGTTTTAGCGAATATGGCTTTACTGGCTTGTCACGAGTAGGGTAAGTTTTAAATAACTTAAGCTGGCAAATGTAATGTTGCGTTTGTAAAAAGGTGAAAAATAAATAATGGAAAAAATAGAGCTTTCAATAGTTGTTTTGGTTCTAATAGGCATCATAGTTTCAAGCGGCACAATGTATTATATGACAACGGCGATAGACAACTTGTCTACGCTGACAGATGACGTATCCACACTAACGGAAAGCGTGACAAATCTAACATCGACCGTGTCTGATTTAGCATTGATCATGGCAGAAGGTTTCGAAGAATACGCGGAAGCATTAGCTGCCTTGACGGCGAGGTTAGCAGCAATAGAAGCAGGCTTAGCCGCGAAGGAAACGTTAATTGTTGGAACAACAGATTCTGTCGAAAAAACCCTCGACCCGGCTCAAGCATACGACTATTTCGGATGGTGCATACTACAGCAGATAGGCGGCACTCTTGTAAGCGTTGAACCAGGTTCACCAACGGGTGCAGATTTTCTTCCAGATTTGGCCGTAAATTGGAGTTCTAATGAAGACTTAGACATTTGGGATTTCAACTTAAGGGAAGGCGTTAAATTTTCCGATGGCACAGAGTTCAACGCCACACATGTCAAGTATAGTTTTGATAGGGCCATAGCGCTTATACCAAGCATTCCAGAAGGTGCGCCAGCAGGCCTCGGCTACGACGCCATCATAGATAGTACGGAAGTACTTGACACATATAAGGTCAGATTCCACCTGAAAATGTCGTTTAGCCCCTTCCTAGGAATTCTGGCAAGCAGGTCTTCCACAATTGTCAACCCACAATACGCTCCCATAGCGCAGATCAACCATACTGCAGGAGACGCACGGGCAAGCACACCAGTCGCATTTGCAGGTCCCTATGTTCTCTCAAAATGGAACCGGGTGGCCGGAAGGGACGTTGAGGTTAAATTGGATGCCAATCCTAACTACTGGGATCTTGCCAGTGGATATCCGAAGATGGACTACATAATCTTCAGGTTCTACAGTGACGCTACCACGCTTCGATTGGCAATCGAAGCTGGCGACGTAGACATGGCGTACAGGCATACTTCCCCAACTGATGTACTAGACCTTGAGGACAACCCCAACGTGAAGGTTTGGTGGGGTACTGGAGCGCAAATCCAGTACTTATGCTTCCAGCAAAAGCGTGCACCATTTAACGACACAAGAGTGAGGGTAGCAGTTACGGCTGCATTAAACAGAACGGCTGTTTGCGAAACGGTCTTCCTTGGTCTGTCGGACCCCCTGTATAGCATAATACCACCCGGCATGTTAGGCCACACTGAAGCTTTCCAGAAACTTGGAGACGCAAACTACACACTAACCACAAGCCTACTCGCCGCAGCAGGCTACGATTCAACTAACAAGCTTGAGTTTGACCTGTGGTATGAGTCTTCAGGGCACTATCCCATGAGTGCTGAGCAAGCGCTCTTATACAAAGAAGCACTGGAAGCAAGCGGCGTCATAACAGTGACGCTGAAATATGCAGACTGGGCCGGCTACAAGCAGAACAGAGATAACGAAATAATGGACGCCTACATATACGGTTGGTACCCTGACTACGTTGACCCAGACAACTACGCATTCCTCTACTGGGCTTCATGGATTCATACTAACTACTACAATGAAACCATCAATGGTTTACCAAACCCTTCTTACCCTGCTTACTTGGAACAAGTTGCCCTCTACGATGAAGCACGCGCCACAACAAACACAACTCTCAGAGAGGAACTCTACGCTCAAATCGACGCAATCGCCGTTGAACAATGTTCAGCTGTCCCACTTTGGGTTGGTAGCGGTTGGGCTGTGACAACACCGCCGATTTACGGCATTTACATAGATATCACGCAAGACATGCGATACTGGCTGATTTACAAATAGTAACCTTTATTTCCCCTTTTTCTATTTGTACAAACCGTAAGTTACAATATAGCATAGAGTAGGGTGTAAGCCATGGGTCTCCGTTCATACATCATCACGAGGATATTGCTCACAATCCCCACCCTTCTACTATTGCTTTCAATGGTTTTTTTAGTTATGCGTGTTCTACCAGGTGATCCCGTTGCTCTTCACTTTGAAAAGAGGGCTACTCCTGAGCAGATGGAGAGTATGAGGCGTGCCTTAGGGCTAGATAAGCCATTGTGGGCACAGTATTTAGAGTACCTTGGCGGTCTTGTGGATATCGGATACATCTTGGATCATGGATATCCCAATTTAGGTAGATCCATGTACCAAACATCTGAAGAAGTTGGAGGACAAATATTTTCTGCCTTCCCAGCCACGCTTGAACTAGCCATTTACTCCATGATAATAGCATCTGTTATAGGAGTCTTACTGGGTGTAGCATCATCTAAATCGTACAACTCCATCTCCGACCACCTAATAAGAGGCTTCGGAACAGTCACGTACGCCGTCCCCATCTTCTTTCTAGGTATAGTCTTCCAATTAATTTTCGGAGTTTACCTTCGCTGGCTTCCAACAAGCTTGCGCATTAATCCCGCCGTGGATCCCCCTGCAACCATAACAGGCTTATACACCATCGACAGCCTTCTGCAAGGAAACCTCCTTGGGTTTTTCGAGTCGTTAAAGGCTCTTCTACTGCCTTCTTTAACGCTTGGAATTATTCTTTCAGGCATGTTTATCAGAATGACCAGAACCAACATGCTTGAAACCCTGCGGCTTGACTTTGTTACAGCTGCGAAAGCAAGGGGGCTAAAGGAAAGTACAGTGACTTATGGTTATGCGTTGAGAAATGCCTTTCTACCGATTCTCACAATGATGGGATTGCAGTTTGCCATACTTCTAGGGGGAGCAATCCTCACAGAAAAAACATTTTCATGGCCTGGATTGGGGACATACATAGTTGACAGAATCGACTTCAGGGACTACACAGCCATCCAAGGCGCCGTGGTCATGTTCGGTTTGTTTGTTACACTGGTAAGCCTCGTTGTGGATATTCTGTATGCATACTTAGACCCAAGGATAAGGCTGTGAAGAGGAAACCAAAATGACCAAAGCGAAAATCAAGCGAAGTATCCTTGCACGCGTAATACCTGGGTTGACTTCTTTAGTCAAGAAAGGGCCCTCAGGATGGATGGTTATTCTCGGAATGATAATTGTCACAGCGATGGTTGTCATGACGGTGATTGGTCCTTCGGTAGCACCGCATGACCCGATAAGATCAGATTCTCGATTGATAAGGAAGCCTCCAAGCCTGCAGTTCCCTATGGGCACAACCCATCTCGGCCAAGACATGCTGAGCAGAATTTTATGCGGCGGCTCGATTATGCTCCAAGTTTCCACCTTTTCCGTTCTTGTCTGTTTCCTTATAGGCGTGCCTCTAGGTCTCTTCTCATCCTACGTTGGCGGCGTTTTTGATAGGGCGTGTTCTCTTGTGATAGATGCGATTTACGCTTTTCCAGGCTTGGTGATTGCAATTGCCATATCAGCTATGTTGGGCCGCGGTGTTGTTAATATGGCTCTTTCAATAGCTGTCGTTTACATTCCGTCATACTTCAGAGTAGTTCGAAGCCAAGTTTTGAGCATAAAAGAACTAACCTACGTGGAAGCCGCCAGAGGGATTGGGGCAAAATGGCACACAATAATTTTCCGCTATGTTTTTCCAAATGTTATTCCATCAATAGTTGTGGTGGCCACAATAAATTTCGCAGATGCTGTTCTTACGGCTGCGGGCCTGACGTTCATTGGTCTAGGATTGGGAGTAGACGTCCCTGATTGGGGACGCGACCTAACAAGTGGATGGGCATATGTTTCAAGTGGTGCATGGTGGATTATAACTTTCCCCGGACTCATGATAATCCTCCTCGCACTTGGGTTCACACTTATTGGAGAGGGACTGAGCGAATTGCTGAATCCAAAGCTTCAGCGTTGAGGTGAATAAAATTGCCTTTGTTAAAGGTTGACTCATTAGCCGTTGATTACAGGACGAGTAGAGGAACAATCCGCGCCGTTGAGGATGTATCTTTCTCCCTAAAAAAAGGCGAAACGTTGGGATTGGCTGGTGAATCCGGGTCAGGAAAATCGACACTCGGCCTTTCTATAATACGTCTTGTCCCTTACCCCGGCGTGATAGTGAAAGGTCATATAAAAATTGACGAAACAGACATTGTAAAACTGCGAGAGCATGAGATGCGCTCCATTAGAGGTAGAAAAGCTGCTTACATCTTCCAAGATCCTATGACCTCTCTAAACCCAGTTAAGAGGATAGGGGCACATTTTATTGAGTTAATACGTACCCATGAGCCTAACATAGGTAAAGAGGAGGCGTTTGAACGCACTAAAACTGTAGTAAAAAATTTGGGAATCTTATCTGAACGTATTAACGACTATCCTCACCAGTTCAGCGGTGGGATGAGACAACGCATAATGATAGGTTTGGCGATAGCCCTAAACCCCGACCTAGTTATAGCTGATGAACCAACCACCGCCTTAGACGTAATAGTTCAAGCAAAAATACTTGACTTGTTAGAAAGTTTACGTAAAGTATATGGGATGGCCCTTATCCTTATATCACACGATCTAAGCATAATTTTGGAAAGATGCGATAAAATCATTGTTATGTACGCTGGACACATGCTTGAATATGCAACTAGCATAGAGATGCACAGAAACCCTAAACATCCATATACGCAAGGGCTTCTGCAAAGCATCCCAAACATAGAATTATTCGACCAAAAACTCGTAGCCATTCCAGGTTCACCTCCAGACATGTTTAATCCTCCCAAGGGCTGCAGTTTTTGGCCTCGCTGCTCCTATGTCAAGAAAATATGCCGAGTGAAAGAGCCGCCCTTAATCAAGGTTGGACGCAACCACTTTGTCAGATGCTTCTTGTATGGCAAAAAAGGTGTTCATGTTGAGCGAAATCGTAAAAGTTGAACAGTTAAAGAAGTATTTCCCAGTTCAGAAAAGCTTTCTAGAACAGCTATTTACTAGAGAATTGAGTTACGTCAAAGCTGTTGATAACGTAGCTTTCTCAATAAGGAGTGGGGAAATCTTCACTTTAGCAGGAGAGAGTGGATGTGGGAAAACGACAGCTGGCAGGGTTGTTGTAAGACTCCTTGAACCAACATCAGGTAAGATCTATTTCAACGGCAAGGACATTACGAAACTCAGAGGTGAGAAGCTTAGACTGCTCAGGAGAAAGATGCAAATGATCTTCCAGGATCCTTATGCGTCACTTAACCCGCGAATGAAAGTAGTTGCCGCTGTTGGTCATCCACTTGGAATTCACGAGTTGGCCAAAGGTGGAGAAAAGAAGAAAATGGTTCTTGAAGTGCTCGAAAAAGTAGGACTAACACCTCCCGAACAATTTGTCAACTTATTCCCCCATCAACTCAGCGGCGGTCAAAGGCAACGCGTAGCTCTGGCAAGATCAATCATCTTGAGGCCGGAATTCATGGTTGCGGATGAACCCGTCTCCATGATTGATGTGTCCCTCAGAACAACGATAATTGACCTTATGTTAAACTTTAGAAAAGAGCTTGGATTGACTTACCTGTTCATTACACACGACTTGGCAGTCGCCAAATACATATCAGACAGAATAGCTATTATGTACTTAGGAAAAATAATAGAAATGGGCAGTAAAGAACTGCTTTTCCTAGATCCCAAGCATCCATATACACAAGCTTTGTTGTTGGCGATTCCGGTTCCAAATCCTGAACTGGAGAGAAAAAGGCTAGGGCTCACAGGGGAGGTTCCCTCTGCAATCGATGTACCAACAGGATGTAGGTTTCATCCACGATGCCCCTATAATACAGATAAATGCTCTAAAGAGGAACCACAGTTGATAGAGGTTGAAAAGGGCCACTTTGTTGCCTGTCATCTTATGAAATAACCAGAATAATTATTCAGGTCAAACGTTTTGTACAAAATGTTTCTTCAAAAACGAGAACCCGACAGTGCCGATGTTATGGTTTTGTGAAGATTGAACCCTAAGCGTTAGGGACGCCACTGTGAAGATGCCATGGAAAAGCTAGAAAACAGATAGTGTCTGTTCTTTCTCTTTTGGAATATTTAACGTTAAAGATATTACGAAGAATCTAAGTATTTCTGGTAAGCCCAGTGGTGTAGCGGTCAAGCATGGCGGGCTCTGGACCCGCTGACGAGAGTTCGAATCTCTCCCGGGCTACCAATGCCTAAGCGTGAATTCATACTTTTTTCGTTTTGGATTTCACGTATTTCTTTGAGCATTTGCTGCAGGTGCGCCACAATTTCTGTTTCTGAGTAGTTTGCAAGGACTCCAGAAAAAAATAGGGGAGGTAGGCCGTATTGGCTCGTTTTCCAAAAAATAAGATGATTCTCTGCTGCACGCAAAACCATATTTCTATGGTCATGCGCGCGAGAATGCGAACATACCCCGTGTGCAATTAAGAAACGAGCACCTGTTTTCACATGAAACGTTACGTTGATAAGTGTTGGCAACGTTTTTACTGCTAAACGACCTATTTGTGAGAGGGATAATCTCGATGAGTTCATCTCTAAGTGACGCGGTGAAACGTACAAGTGACATACTCAAGCTTGGAGCTTCAATGCAAGTACTGGATTACGAGCAACGTTTTTCATCACTCAAAGACCTCTACGACCCGATTTCAAACCTTATACTCACTAATTTCAACTGTGAAGAAGCCTTGAAAACAGCTAAGGAATTTTTCGAATCTTCAACTGTATGTTTCGCTGGCATAGACGGCACCATGTATTCACGTCCACTCTTTGACCTTGTGATTTTCTTCGGCGGCGCTTACGCCTCAACAGGCACAGTTACCTTTCTGGAAAATGATAAACCAAAAATCAAATATGATAAAAGAACACTTCGGCAAAGTGCAGGCATCTCAAGTGTTGTCCCCGTCTATATCAATGAAATCCCCGACATAGATCAGACGTTTTTTGAGGGTGAACAACCAGAAGAAGTCAAACCTCTAAGGGATGAGGCTATAATAAACAACGCTTCGATTGCGAATTGGATAATGACCTTTGCCGAATACTACCTTGCCTATAAACTAGCCACAGACCCTGAACAAGACGTGAGAATAATTCTTCTAGACAGAAGCCTATCCATCGAACGGGCAAGCCTACTTTATGATACTTCAAAACGTAAACTGTGGAAGGCAAAAAGCAGCATATTGGGATACAAAATCGACGGGGAACCAATAGATAAAAATGATTTAACAATTGCAAGACAATACGTTTACAATCAAGCTTTAGGTTTGCCACCTGCAAGAGGCGACTACTTACGGTACGCAATAATTCATTTACTCAGGCAAAAGGGAAGCTTAACTGAAAAGCAGATCTTAACAGAATTTGAAATAGTTGATGAAAAGAGAGCAAAAAGGGCAAAGCGGTACCTTAAACGCCTAGTTAAAAACGACGTTTTAAACGAGAAAGACGAAACTTACGCTCTAAACGATAAGTACACAACAACTTGGGAACGTATTAGAAAGCTTGTTACAAATCTGGGCGATCACTTCTTTTTCACGAAAAAACATGAAACAAAAACAGCAAATTTAATGAAGGTTCTGAGGGATGGCGAGGAGCAATGGCTAACAACGCTTGACATTGCATTTCTAACGCTTTTCACTCTACACTTGCTTATGGAGGAGTGCTGGAAAAAGCGAATTCTGCTCGTAGGCATGACAAAAGACACGGCTGCAAGAGATTTTAAGCGTCAGCTGATTCCAATAATGCAAAATGACGGTCTACTACAAAGACCTATTTCGCCGAAAGAATTTAAAAAACTGCCAAACACTGACCGCATGATACTCCAGTCAGTCAGCATACTCAACCCAGAGAAAATCATCCCTCCATGGAGCCTAATAGAGTACGATTCAGCCTTCAGAACTATGGTTTTAGACATGCAAAACCGCAGAGGCTATGTTTCAGGGGCTATAAAAAATAGGGTGAGCTTGGAAAAAACTTTTCTGAAAACGTATGTGCAACTAAGCCAAGCCAAAACCGACCCTATGTTGCGGAGTAATGTCTTGCTTACAGACCGTTTGGTCTATCCAGAATATGATTACAAGCCCGAAAACGTTGTAGAGTTCTGGAATGAGTTCGGTGGTGCAAAAGAGCCCGTTGAGGTTATTCTTTTTATGGATAAAAATGTTACAAACAAGCTTCAAAATCTGACAATGACTGTTTTGGCTGCTATGGCGCCTTCCAGTATACCAGAAGCCTTCGGCCACAACAAACCTCTATTTATTGCCGATAAGATTGCAAAATGGAACTACAGCCAATTCAAACGCATCGTGGACACCACAGCGAATTGGATACTCAATAACCATAAATTGAGAAGATTCATATTCTATATGAGCACTTTCAGAGAGAGGAGAGCAACAATTGAAGCCGCAAGAAGAGAAAGAATTTAACATTTTCTGCTTCACAGATTTCGATGACAGATTCCACGGGAGATTGGCCGCTGTCATTCCAAAATATTCTGGTGGCACTGAAGAAACCAAACTTGGAGGCACAGGATCTCGTTACCATTGTCGCATCAAAGTTGAATACCAAAGGGACCTCATGGGGCTCATGGAAGAAGGCATACTTCTAGCTGTTAAAAATTTCAAGCGGTCGGAACAGGATGAGGAAAGATACACGCTCATGGAGATTAGCAGGGTCTGGCCTGAACATTTTGGCTTACGTGGCTTGTCAGACCACGGTTATTATCCTATGCAGTTTGAGATTATAGAGCAGTCCGAGATGGATTGGCAGATAAATGACACATCTACGATGATGATTCAGATAGATGCAATTCCAATAAACTATGACCTAATAACATACAAAAACTGTGAGTTCAAGTTTATCAAAGGCTTCTCATATCCCATCGTTGGCAGTCCCATCTACGTTTTGAACAGCAACATGATAAACCGCATGTACAACCAGAAGATAACTGAAAAGTTTGGCATAGACCCTTCTCGAACCGTAGAGAATGCCAGAGCCGACCCGAGGCTCGGAATAATAAAAATGTTTGAGACAAGCAAAACCGTTATCCCAATATACGTTGATTTTGAGAAACTTATCCGCTATCACTTCGGCGTTTTCGCCTTCACAGGCGGCGGAAAAAGCAATTTAATGTCGGACATCCTCAGACGCATCTTGCTTCATACAAAGGACACTAAAGTCGTAATTTTTGACATAAGCTGCGAATACGTGTTCTTATTGCTGGATATACTGGCGGACCCGAATGTTCCAGCAAAGATTATTCTTGAACACAAAATCGACGTTTTAGAACAGTTTTTTAATTCCATTGTTAAACCAAGGGAATTCGAAGCTGATGAAAGAATTAAGGCTGGTTTAAAGCACATAATTGAGCAGAATAAACTTGCCTATTACAAAATGCCTAGGCAGAAGGTTCCCACATATGCCCAATTTTTGGATGAGCTTAAAGCTCAGAGAAAAGACAACATTAGCAGACCGCATTACATGAACGCTATAGATAAAATACACGACGCCATACTTGAGTATTCCGAAGAACATGGCTTAAGTGAAAACCAAGAGGTAAGCGAAGACTTTGTTAATTACATAGATGCGGTTGCCACCGAGGCTGTTCAGGAGTTCAAGGTTTCTGAAAGAAGCGGTTTGTTTGCATGGGCAACCACGAGAAACACAATTATTGATAGGATAAGGAAAAAACAAGAGAAAGAGGAAAAAGACACCCGCGGATTGACGGCAGAGAAAATCCGCCAACTGCTGGAAGGTGAAGCAAGGCTTGTGTGCGTTTCAATTTCAGACCCGTTTATAATAAAAAATCTTGTTGTGACGCTAACACAAGATTTACTTGTGAGGAGAAAACGTAGCTTTCAGGTTAAGCCATACATTCTCCTTGTTTTCGACGAGGCACAAGAATTTATACCAAGCTTAAGCGGTTCGTCAGGCATGGATGCCAAATGTTCTAGGTATGTTGAAACTTTGCTTAGGCAAGGAAGAAAGTACGGTTTAGGAGCGTGCATAGCTACGCAGCGAATTGCCTACTTGAACACCAACGCTCTACAACAGCTTCACACATATTTTGTGGGCACATTGCCACGACCGTATGACCGTGCATTAATTAGCGACACGTTCATGATAGACAAGGGGATACTAGAAAAAACTTTAGAGTTCGCGCCAGGTGAGTGGCTTCTTTCAAGCTACATAGCTACTGGCATAGAAAACGTGCCAATATTCATTAAAGCCGACGACGCGGAGAATGAAATAGGAAAGTATCTAAAGAATAATACTGAAAAAGAAAGTTGAACTATTACTTGAATTGGTTGATGATTTCCTTCCAGTTTACTTCTCTTTCCACGGTGTACCAAGGCTTCTTTAGTTGCGGCCACTGTTTTTCATAAGTCGGTCTGTTCTCTTTATAGAAAAGCCCAATGGGAATCTTCGCGTCTTCGCTGGCACAATAGTCCCATTCAAGGGACTTTTTCAACGCTTCTTCAGAGTTATCGGTCCTGTGATTGGTTTCCTCTAACTTGTACAAATGCTCTTTAAGGTATGGTATAGTGTTATGATAGGCTATGCAAGGCTGCAAAACATCGATAAAACCGAATCCCTTATGCACTATGGCTTCCTCAACGAGCTTCGTTAGATGTTGTAAATCTAAGGCGAACCCTCTTGCTACAAAAGTTGCGCCGCTGATTAACGCTAGAGCAATAGGATTCAGTGGTTTTTCAGCTGTCCCCAGTGGTGTTGACGGCCCTATGAATCCCTTTGGACTTG
>Ga0209636_10002350_pt1 | contig 19279 bp, 15 predicted proteins | sample DeeMarSWOR152_54_FD_187464 | JGI IMG/M metagenome (GOLD analysis project Ga0209636, IMG submission 187464) | Marine sediment microbial communities from White Oak River estuary, North Carolina - WOR-1-52-54 (SPAdes) (version 2) | ecosystem: Environmental > Aquatic > Marine > Intertidal zone >... | reverse complement strand
GATATTATTGACTGTCAAGGTGTACTCCTCCATAGCGAAGGTGGCGTTAACGACCTTATTTGCATCTATGAGGATGGTTTCAGGGTTTGCGGAGCCTGTCAAATCCTCGCTCCATTGGAAGAACACCCAGCCAGGATCAGCGTTCGCAGTCAATTCAACGAAGTCACCGTAATAGTATGGCCCTGTATTGTTGAGATCTACTGAGCCGCTGCCTTCAACATTAACTGTTAAGGTGTAGGTTTCCTCGACGAAATTGGCGTCAACGGTTTTGTTATCATCCATGACGATTGTTGTTGGATTAGCCGGGCCAGTCAAATCGCCAGTCCACTCGTAGAAGTTCCAGTTAGGGTCTGGATTGGCGGTAAGCTCAACGACATCTCCATAGTAGTATGGTCCTGTGGCATTCAGATCCACCGAGCCATCGCCGATGATGTTAACGGTTAATGTGTACTCTTCCATGATGAAGGTGGCGGTTACAGTTTTGTTCTCGTCCATCAGAATAGTGGTGGGGTTTTCGGAACCTGTCAGGTCACCGCTCCAACCATCAAACTCCCAGCCCTCAGCAGGATCAGCCGTCAACGTAACAACATCACCGTAATCATACGAAGCCTCATCAGGAGCCTTCGTAACCGTGCCATCACCTACAATGATCACCGTAAGCGTGTATTGCCCTTCGACGAAGACCGGCTGCAACGTGTGATTCGCCGTCATCGTAATGACAAACGGATTATCCTCGCCAGCATCTACTCCGTCCAGCAACCAGTAATCCAGTATAAACCCGGGATCTGGAATAGCCGTTACTGAGGCTTCTTCATTTGGAAGGTATGGATGGATGCCTGGCCCTAGATCGGTGGTTCCGTTGCTTGCTGGCAGTATCGTCAGATTGAAGGGCGGTACTTCGGGAAGGACAGTCACGGTCCACTCATGATAGGCGCTCAACGCGCCTGGGTCGGTGACGGTGATTCCTACCGCGTGAATTCCCGCGGAATCTAGTGTGTTGTAAGTCCAGTCATGTGTTGTGTTTTGTTCAACCGTGTCTAACGTCCACGAATATGTTAGTGGATCGTGGTCAGGGTCGTAGGAGAAGTGCGTTAAGGTCAAGTTTTCACCTTCGTCAACGCTGACCTCAGTGGGGACGCTAGGATCCAACTCCTCAAGGGGGTTAGGAGTCCAATAGAAAATTACCGGTCGTCCATTTCCATCCGAAGCAACGTCCAGAGGCGCTGAGCTATACGGTGTTCCATCCTCCCAAGAATCGCTAGGAATAACCTCGCATACCCATTCGTTTCCAGCCGCAGTTTCTAAAGCATTGATGGTTTCGTTGCCGCTAAGACCATCTTTCTGATCTAAGTAACGCTGGAAGACCTGCGCTGAAGATAACGCAAACCGGTAAATGCGGACTTCATCCAGCAATCCGCTGAAGTCGGTGCCGCCGCTGCCGTAGCCACCTATGTCCAGAATGCCATCTAGTGTGGCGCTGATGTCCCCGCTAAATGGAGCGGAATCTCGTTCTAATCCGTCCACATAAAGCTTCAGGCCGACGCCTGACTCGTAGGTGCATACGACGTGGTGCCACTCGCCAAAGTTGTCATAATCGCTGAATTGAACAGATTCAGATCCGCTTGCGTTGTAGACGTACCAATACAACCGGTCTCTGTTATTGTATGCGCGGAACTGTGCAATGTATCCAACACCATAGGGCGTTTGTCCCCCGCCTCCAGTGGAGAATTCAAGGTCATGTTTGGAGACCACGTATTCTGTGCTTGTGGTTCCGGTGGCTTTCACCCAAAACTCCACCGAAATTTGCGACCATCCGGATCCGCCGAGGCTGTTGCCAGTTTCCTCAACTCTTATGAAGTCGTCGCCGTCGAAACTGAATGCTCCTCCTACAATTCCATCCTCAACCCATCTTGCACCCACAACTTCTCCGTCGTTTCCCCAGCCAGAATAATCAAGCGTGGTTCCGTTAGCCCCAAGGTACAGCGGAACTTCAGTGTCAAACGGCACAAGCAAGTTCATCCATGGATCGCTGTCTAAAGTCCAATGGTAAATGTTGGTCACTATATCAAGATCTGAATCCGTTGACCCTACCGCAGTTGCTGTCAAATCCTCATCGTCCTCGTCCGCTCCGCCGCTGGATTCGAGATCAGGAGTGCCAGTGGAAGGAGCCACGTTGTCACGAATTGTTATAGTGTAAGAAGTCACTGGATCTCCAAAGTCTCCCACAGAATCTTGCGGTGTCACCGTATAGTTCCATTCTTGACCCGCTGCAGTGCTAGCGGCAGGAATCTCAGTATCATTCTCAAACGCGGGTTGTGAACTACCGTTCATGAACCATTCTATCTTGCTGTTGCCTTCAGCATCGCCGTCTGGGTCGCTGTATTCGTAGCCTGCAGTTAGGTCTTCATCGTCTAAGCGTAGGTCTCTCCCTCGGATAGGGTAGATCTCCGGGTTAATGGCATTAGGTGGACTGTTCTGCAATTCGATTGATGCGTATGTTATTGTTCCTTCTTCATATGAGTCTGTGGGGATAATTTGGCATCCCAGTTCGTCTCCGGTAGCTCCGACGCCTATTGGATTGAACGTTGAATTGTTGCTGGTGCCGTTTATGAAATCCATGTAGTAGTTGTATATCTGCTCTTCAGACTGTGCATAGGAGTAAATCCTAACGTCGTCTATCATGCCTGCGAAGGGCTGAACAAGCCTCCCTATATAGACGGGTTCGCCTCGACTCGGCGAGAGGGGCCCTTCAGAAGTCGATCCTTGACTAACTAACTCACCATTTAAGTAAAGCTTCAAACCTACACCGTTTTCGTAGGTAAAGGCGATGTAATACCAAGTGTCCAGATCAAGATTGACGTTTGCACTTCTGCTTGCCATTCGGTCTAGGGAACCTTTGTTAGCATCTTCAGGGTCATATTCACCTGTATAAGGCCAAACCGCACAATACAAACGGTTAGTGCGCTCGCTCTCGAAACCAAGCGCGTAACTCGGAATCTTAGCCACAATTCTTGAACCATCATTGTCCTCGGTAAGATAGATCCAAACCCCAACTGTTATCTCATCCCAATTTCCATATCCACCCAACTCCTCATGATTAGGATAGGTTGGATAAGTATGATCATTGAAGTAACCGAGACCACCATCGCTGACTATTATGGCATCGTCCTTTCCATCAAACATGTAAGCCCCACCAACAATACCGTCAGGAACCCAAGTCGCGCCTACAACCGTTCCATTATTACCGTAGGCGTAATCTTTTGTCGAAGTTTCATTTCTCAAGTCAAAGGGCAAAAGCAGCTGGGCTACCGACTCGTCTTCAACCATCCACTGGTAGATGTTGGTTACTTCGTCACCGTCATCGTCTGTGGTTGTTTGGTTGGAGCAAACGAATGTTGAAGTTATTGTATCTAGTCCATCAATGGATTCCAGTAATGGATCACCCTGCTCTGGAGCATGGTTGCCGATTGCAGGTGTCAGCTCTGTCCTGAAAGTGTAGGTTCTCGAAGTAACGTTGGTTCCATCGTCGGCAGTGACCGTCCACCTGTAAGTCGTGTCGTAATTCAAGCCACTGACATCAACGTTGATGATGTTCCATTCATAAGAATCGCCGCTGTTGATTGAACCGAGGGTGATTGAACCGATGTCCGGAGAAGTAGTGACCGAGTAGGTTAATGATTCGTTTTGGTGGTCTCTAAGTTGGAAGCTAAGTTGCATTGTTGAAATTGGAACTGCAAGTGCATTATCGGCTGGTGAGATAGGCGCTACGAGTGGAGCAGTCCAGTAGTCTTCTCCCCATGGCATAATCGTATGCTCCGCAACTCCTAACCGAGCCTCACCATAATAGGTTACCTCAGATCTAATACGCTGCGAACCTGGCAACTCATCTTCATTATAGCCTGGCGCAGGAGCCTCAGTGTCAAAAGCATATACGTTACCTGGGTAGGAAGAATGCGTAACAAGCTCAAGATAGCCGTCACCGTCAATATCCTGGACAACGGGAAAACCAAGTTGAGATCCTAGACGGCTACCACCATAGGCACGAGTGACGTTTTGAATGCTCTCGTAATGGGTGCCATTGTAGGAAAATATCATAATCGCTCCATTCCAACTTTGGCCACCATCCAGACCCGTTCCGTTTGGGCATGTTATTATCTCCATTCCAGGATGACTTGGCGATATATCAGCAATCACCGGGCTCCATTTCCAATCGCCGCCCACATAAGCCCCTTGTTGATTTCTCCCCCCTTCCGGGTCCCAAATCGCATTAAGACTAAGTTGAGCATCCATCTCACCGGTAACCAAATCAAAAACATCTGTGAACGCATCATCATCATGGTCGCCATCGTTACACAAAAGTTCTAAGTGGCCGTCACCGTCAATGTCATATACGGTGGTTCCATAATGAACAGACAGGTCATTATCGCTCCAATATTCGATGGCTTCTCCATTTGTAGAGTTAAGAATCCACTGGCAACGATACATTCCTACTATAGCGTCCTTTATTCCGTCGCCGTTAACGTCTGCGAGAACTGGAGCCTGACTGCTGGTCAAATCGTCTAGACGGATCCATCTTTCAGTTAGGTCGTCAGCCCAATAAGATTTCGCGCCTTTGCCATACCCCCCATCATGATAATCCATGTCTCTGTCACCCTGGTAAAGCTCAAAAACACCATCATTATCGGTATCTCCCAAAGAAAGACCCCCGGAACAAGCACGCCAAGTAAAGGTCGTGTACAATATGTTTCCATACTTGTCTACCCTAACTATTGTGCCATCGTAACCGCCCGGAACCCCAATGTCTTGGGAAGCAAGGAAAATATCCAAGTCGCCGTCTCCGTCAATGTCTCCAGCAACAGGCTTTGCCATCACACTACCCGAACCCTCTTCACCACCAGGAGCCTGGTCGGCTTGGGAATATATTTCCCACATCTCATAAAGGCTTGAATCACCATCGTATTGCACTGCAGCCAGACCCGGCTCATAATACAGAGGCACCAAAATGTCGAGAACTCCATCGCCGTCCACATCATACAACTGCGGCTGGGTGTAGGTTCCAATGCGACCATTATTGTAGGTAGCAATTGTGCTTCCATCATCTCCATCGAGCACATAGATCGTGTCTTGGCTTCCACCACAGTAGACAACATCTTCCTGACCATCACCGGTAACGTCTCCAATGACCAAGCCACCTTCCCAATTCGTACCCAAACTGTTCCTAGTCCATTTCGGAGTCAACACGGTCGTTGGCTGTGCCAATACAATATTGACCAGAGCCGTCATTGGCACGCCCATAAGTATAAAAGAAATAAATACTAGTCCAAAACAAGCTCTGCGCAAACGCATAACCCTGCCTAGTTTAATACGTTGCAAATCATCACCTACGCTTAACTCTTTAGAAATAAATAAAACACATCCTTATTAATCAAAATGGAGAATAGTTCTATAATATTTGTCTGCACCCCACACAAAGCTAACTCAACACTTCAGATGCCGCGGTTTCACCCGAGAAAAAACCCCTTGCATCAACTATACAGCCTTGGAGGCAACCCTAGAAAAAGAGCAAGCACACGTACTTTTCATGGTCATTAGTTGCTACCTTCTGAAGATGCTATAAAGCTTGAGAGCTTAGCGCAACTTTAATCTAAGTGGTTCTGTCAAATTATACGCATAATGAGAGCGTGCTTAGTGTCCAAAATGTCAGTCGATCAAGAAAACGTCTCGAAAATACTCAATGCCCTGTCTCATCCCATCAGGCGACAAATACTTCTCTACCTAAACCAAAGACAAGAAGGCTCCTTCACCGACCTTGCAACAACCTTAAACGTGGACACGGGAAAACTCAGCTTCCACCTGCGAAGTCTAGAAGCATTCTTGGAACAGGCACCAGCTGGCAAGTATAAGCTAAGCAGAGTTGGTCAAAACGCAATCATGCTCATAAAGGATTTAGAAGCATGGGCTGCAGAGCCTCAGATCGCAAAAAAACCGTTTATCCGTCCACTAGCTAGCTTTAAAAAACGAACCGCTGCTTTCTTGACAGATTTGGCTCTAGCTTTCGTGCTCTTCATAGCACTGCCAAACATTTCCTATCCATTCACGCTGGAGTTCCCTCTCCTGAACGTCAACATAATATTCTTCCTAGTACTCTTCTGGGTATACTTGACACTGCTCGAAGGATTTGTAGGGAAAACCTTAGGAAAGCTTTTGCTGCGCATCAAAGCCGTACGCATAAACGGTGAAAACGTGTCCTACGACGAAGCAGCCGTGAGAAACTTCGGTAAAGTCTTCCTCCTACCCTTTGATTTGGCATTTGGATTAAGGCTCAAAGACGAAAGGTTCATCAGGTTTTTTGACAAATTCTCAGGCACAACAGTCATTGACTTCGAGCCACTGCTGTCTTCTGAAGCCGGCACCAACCCAGAAGATGAAGCAAACTAGGCTTCGCAAAACTCACTTCACCACACTTCAGCCTACTTTGCTCTCTTCAAAGAAGACTTAACTATCTGCAGAAATAGCCTTCTTGAAAAGACTTAAAACTCGTGAAGACTACTTGTATTGAAATATAAACGGAAATGTGAAAGGAGAGCAATTAGAAAGTGAATTTGAAAAAACCTGCTGTCAAATTAGCTATTCTGATAATAATCATCTTATCGATATTCTTCATGCAAACAAACCCAGTGCAAAGCCAACCTGGCCTAGAAGGAACGATAGCCTCAACCGAACTTATCAACTTTTACAGCATGACAACGAGAGAAGTAACGGCTTTTGTTCAATTGCTACAAACTCAGGAAATTCCACTGTTTATCGTTAGATTAAATGCCTTTTCTGAATGGCGAAGCGGCACCAGTTCTGGAATAGAGAAGGCTAAACAAATAATAGAAATAGCAAACAGTCACGGTATTGAAGTAGCTGTAGACCTTCACACATGGTATACCACATGGGACAATTATTTCAGAGACAGGGCTTCCAGAAGCTCTACTAATCGAGCAGGATACATCACATATGTCAGAAATGTACTAGATGCATTTGCAGGTTCAAATGTGTATGCCTTCATGGTGATGAATGAACCTCAAGCGAGAAAGGCATCAAACAGTGAAAACCAGTTTATACTGGATGTTATTGCTGCGACCAGAAAAGTGACTAACAAACCAATTAGTGTCAGATTCATGGGGGGCTATTCCCCTACTACAGGACACTACAGTGGTGCGATAGATCAAGCCTCTGACTTCATATGTCGAAATGCTTATTGGGATCCGAGAGAGCCAAGAAGAACTGTCTACGGTACAACAGAGCAAATATTGCTGGCCGCCCTCAATTCTGCACATGCACAAAGTAAGCGTTTCTGGATCACAGAATTTGGCGAAAGAAAAAACAACTTGGAACAACAAAGAAGCTATGTGGAAGCGTTTGTTACATGGGCAAAATCAGAAGGTGTAGATGCTATCTTTTGCTGGGTAAGCCAGCCTGACGCATCTGGTGAAAACTATAACATTTTCACAGGCTATACACCACACCCTGCCTTTTATGAGTTAATAAGTGATGAACTGCCCCAACCGTCACCACTGTCAGAGCAGCCGCCGTCAACCACCGTCAGAGTCAACCGACGTCAACCACCGTCGCGCGCGCGCTAGATTGGAATCCACAAGCAGACATAAACTCTGATGAATCGTAGATATTTGTGACTTGGTTATTGTTTCGTCACACTATGGAGAACAATACAAATAGCTGTCTTCACCAGCCCCCCCTCTTTCATAGCATGATATTGTTGATATTCAACTCGCGACTACTTGGCAAATACTACCTGTACACATCTTCTACACATATGAAGCAAGATTTATTAAATCGCACTACACCAGATGAGTGTGACGGTGCATGCGACTTGAGGCTTAACTACTCCAGCAAAGTACTGGCAATCGCTCTCACGCTAGTTACTCTAGGTCTCTCCACAATACCTGTAAGTCTAAGCTCAATCTCTTCGAAGAATGACATACACACAACGGGTTTAATCACATACCCCCCAGAACAAGAATTTTCCACTGTTTCTTCTACAGAATTGATAAACTATGTTGGCATGACTACATCAGAAGTTAATACTTTCATTACCATTTGCGAAAACCAAGGCTTTACTGAACTTACGTTACGTTTAAATGCTTTCTCTGAATGGTCAAACGAGCAACCCTCATCAAACTATGTTGCCAAGGCAAAAGAAATTATCACAGCAGCAAATGTTAAAAACATTGACGTTAATATTGACCTGCACACATGGTACACAACTTGGGACGATTATTTCAGAGATTCAGCGCCAAATGCGGCGGGTAACAGAAATAAATATCTAAATTATGTACAAGCTTCAATAAACGCTTTCAACGGTTTCCCAGTTAAAGCCTGGATGGTCATGAATGAACCGCAGGCACGAACAGCTACCACTAGTGAAAACAATTTCATTTTAGACGTTATTAATACAGCTAATTCTATGACTTCTCAACCCGTTTCAGTGCGATTCATGGGCGGTTACTCCCCAACCACAGGGCATTATTCTTCAGCAATTGATGAAGCATGCGACTTCATTTGTAGAAACACATATTGGGACCCAAGAGATCCAAGTGAAAGTGTTTATGGCACAACTGAAGCGAAAATGAATGATGTCATCGCTTATGCGGAATCAGTGGGCAAAGAACTCTGGATAACAGAGTTCGGCAAATCAAAAACTAATCTCAATGAACAACGAGATTACGTTGCTGTCTTCGTAGAATATTCAATTGAAAAGGAAATTGATAGATTGTTCTGTTGGGTAAGTCAACCTGAAGGGGGAGAAAGTGAATCATATAACATCTTTACTCGTTACACACCTAATCCAGCGTTTTATGAGTTAGTAAATTCTGTTTAAGAGTGTTTACTGTTGCCTATCACTTGCATTCTATAATTAGAGAACACAGCAACAACATAAACTTACAATTAGCATTCGACAGGCGGCATGACGATTCCTTCGGCAAGTCACACTGCGTTTGCACAAGAAGCAATTATCGTGTCTGCTGTTGCAGCCGCTAGATATGGTGCACGCTGAACAGGAAAAGAGTATTATGATGAAGTTTCGTTTGAACGTCTTGGTGCGCAGAAGTTACCATAATCACAGAATCTTTAAAGCTGGCTTAGGTCTACCTGGTCAAGCGGGCGAGCGCTGGCTAGGCATAAATCTGCTGGCTCAATCGATAACACAGAAGCAGAAAGACATGGCAGAGAAAACCGCTGAAAGGACAATCAGAGATTGAAATCTCGCCATTTCATGCTTCTAAACAAATCCGTTCTAGAGCTCAGAGATCACAGTCAATAGTTTTCCACTTTTGTCTAGGGGAATTTCGTCAACACAATCTATCTCAAATTTTACACTGTTCGCTGGAAGGTTAATTGTTCTTCTCAAATGCGCTGGTAGTTCCTTTACTAGAACGTTCTCATAGTTGCGTTTGTTATCTTTTATCTTCACAAGGACATGAAACAAGGCTTTCTTCCTCTGAATTACACGGAATTGGTCTATGTAACTGTAAAGCTTAAACATGTTGAAGGCGATGGTGAATGCACGAGGAGTCAGCGTTCTCCCGTCCGGAAGATGTAGGAGCGAATCTTTTCGACCCTCGACAACTTTCATGAGTGGCAAGTTTCTTCCACATTCACAATACTCTTCCGACTTCACTCCAATATCCCCTACCGCATACCTAATAAATGGCATTGCATAACTGAACAGACTTGTGCAGATAATCTCTCCTCTTTCTCCGAATGAAACTTCTTCACCATCATCATCAACAAATTCGATCGATACAGCGTCAACATCCATGTGATAACCCTTTTTCACTGGACACTGCCAGGCAATCCTCTCGAACTCCACACTTGAATATTGATCATAGAAGGGCGAATTCAGTGTTTCTTCGATAAAATTGCGTGAATACTCATCTATAAACTCAGCTCCACCAATCAAAAACCTTGGTGTTATCGTTCTAATATCTTTCTTCTCAATCTCTTTAGCAAGCAAGAAAAGCGAACTAGAATATCCATCCAAGACATCCGGACGCATCTCTTCCAACTTCCTTATTTGTTCATTAGTATCATCAAACACAGAAATCGGACAAGGCGAAAAAAGATTCAAAATTTTTTGAAGTCTCATTGATTCCGCAAAATGAGTTGGCGCAGTTATCGTCACCCACCTGTCAAACGGTCTTTGGCCACAACTCATATTTGCTCTCAGGTGTTTCGCCTTCCGAAACTCACTCTCGGCGCTACTAATATGAAGGAATAGTGGTTTACCTGTCGAACCGCTAGTTGAAAGCCTCTTCAACTGATCAAGTGCAAATCCATTAGAGATGATCTCCCTTTGGTTTTGTCTAATCTCATCCTTTCTAATTATTGGCAGCTTCTTCAAATCCTCTGTCGATTTTATGTCGGATGGATAAATGCCCAGCTCTCTAAATTTCCTATGGTAGAATGGAACATAATTGTAAGCATGGTTTACCATCTTCCTCAATCTGTCATTCTGGAATATGCTTAGCCTTGCTTTATCCCAAAATGATCGTCTTATCAATGTATGAAGATGATATGCGACTCTGAGATAATTAGTCATCTACGCGGTCACCATCTGAAAGTGTAAACTGTTTTTCAAGGTTGTCAACTGATTAGAGAAACTAATGCTTTTCTTATGCTTTCCTTGATATTTCGTTGCCAGATTGGAATTCTTTCTTCCAAGACTGCTTTTAATCGATCTTTATTCTTCCAGATATGCTCAATCTTTTCAAACAGGTTTTTGCATGAGATGTCGCGTATATCGAGCAAGCAGTCTTCCATATCCAAGCGTTCAAAAAAGCTTATTTGCTTGTGATCGTAAGCTATGCATAAGGTAGGTACATATCCTGACACCGCCAAAACAGCCGGATGCATTTTAGAACTGACAACCAGGTCCATCTGGTCAAGAAGACTCTTGAAATCGCTAGCCGTTGTCACTTTTATAAGCTCAACAGCTCTTCCTTGTTTCATCCTGCTAATTATGGAGTTACAAATCTCCAGATCATCATTCTGAAAACCGCTTATATAGTGTGGTATAAAAACAATGTGGAATCCAAACTTCTTTATGACTTTATCCAAAGCCTCTGCGTGAGAAGCAACGTAGTTAAGAACCTCTTCTCTTGTAATGCTGTGACTGTATACGCCGGGAGAAACTCCTATGATTGGTTTTGCACTCGCCTTAAAAGTCCATTTATGGCTCTTAGAGTTGGATTTAAACAACAAAGCCGTATCGTAAGTGAGCATCAAAAAAGCTCTTGAACTTAACGACAATCCTTGTGCAATTTCATATGAAGTCGAGTCTCTTATCAAGATCGCATGACAGTTGTTGAGTGAAAGCTTCGCCAGTGATCTGCCTATCAATGTTCTGAAAGGTCCAATAGAGTTAGGGAAAACTATGACTTGTTTCTTAAAAGATCTCGCCGCCAAGATCTCCCACGTTCTGGCAATTAGCATTGACCACCATGTCAGAACCCAAAAAGGATTTAAAGGCAAGAGAGATGCGGTTTCTTTGAAACTTTCATCACTATGAGATATCACTAGGTCACAGGCTTTCATGCATTCAAACACGTGAGACCTATATGGTGTCGTAGCTCCCAGTTTGACAAGCCCGATCGAGCAGATTGAAAAGAAAATCTGAATTGGCATATAAAACAATGCTGCCAGCGCAAGAAGCTTGTACTGATAACCATTCCTGCCATATCCAAACTTTCTAGCAATCTGATCCGCTAATTCGTAGGGAATATCGATGATTGGAGGCAACACATTCGTTATATCCAGATTCAGCCGCTTGACTCCATCTACATCGGTAGTTGAAACTGAAATTGATGGGCTAGGGACAATTTCCTTAATAACATGGATGTCACTTCCTATAAGCGCCTGAGTTCCTTTATTATTCATATTCCCAACATGAATCACGTGAATACGTCGTTGCACCAAAGAACCACAACCTCCTTTTCAAACCAGAGACAGAAATTTATATATTCCATAGTAGAGCCTAAAAAGCGGAAAAGGAACATTCACCCACAAAGACCTAAAGAAAGCCTTTGACGCGACATAAACATTGACGCAAACGAATAAATTCCTTAAACATGATAAAAACGATACCCTTCCATGTGGCTTGGGTGTGAATCTAGGAGTTGACTTTCCAAACATACGCAGCAACGATAGACGTTGTGCGAAGTCCGACTTCTTAAACTTTAAATTCGCTTTTTGCGATTGCCAAACTTTTTCCGCATCCACTTGCTTCAGACAAATAACCTTAGACTGCGTCGCCTTTTCAAGGACGTCCTGGCCGAACTTCGTCCTACAGACCACTATGGATCTCCCGATTTTATCAGACCTGAATTCAGGTAACCACGCATCGCCTAACGATATATCCGCCAACTCAGCGGTTTGATCAGGACACATTGTACAACGCATCGGAGTGAAAAAGAAAGAAGAAAACAGCGACCAGTACCCATGCCAGCTATCAGTTAAAGGTACTTTTTCATGGCGACCATGGTTCAGCTGAACAGATAATGACCCTGGCCAGCCATCTCCCCTATAATTGATGTTGCGAACCATGTCCTTTTCTATTTTGAGCTTTCTCAGAAGATGATAGATCCCAGCAAAAGTAACCATATGAGAACATAATAACCCTATATGAAGCACAATCCTCTTCTTCAATACCTTTGAGACTGCTTCAGCTTTTCTGATTCCGTGGATATGGCATGGCAACCCTACGACGGCAAATCTTCCGCTTTCTCTCGAAATCTCTTTAAGAGCTACATTTGCTGCAACAGGAGAGTATTTAGATTTCGAAGCAGAAATTATGTCATCAACTGTCCGGGCTACGAAAGCCTCCGGTTCCAGCGGGTTTTGTCTTTTCATTCGCGTAACCAAAGCCCCATCGATAATGTCATTCTCGAGAGCAAAAGTCAGCAACTGCGTCGCTAACCCACCAGAAGCAGAATTGTACCTTAATTCATGATCAGTTGAATAGCCAACATAACAATTTAGGAAATTCCCAATCAGAAGATCTTCGGGAATCTTTCCAAAAATCTGCGTGTTAATTGAACCAAAGTTAACAGAATGGCCAGGGCATGATTCAACGCACAAACCACAATGAATACATTTATCGAGTGCTATCCTCGGAACAAAGATATGACTCGTCATATTCATTACTATTGCTTCGGTAGGACATATTCCCGCACAAGTACCACATCCACAGCATAATCCTCCTTCGACAACAAAACTCACAGTATCGACCATGACTCCGACCCTTAGCCTCGTTTTACATACCCGAGAAAGACCAGGAAGGTTGAAAGAAGCAATGTTATTATTTGAGCAAGACTCTCCAACTTATACAGACGCTTAAGCCGTGAAGGAAAAGCCACTTTCAACAGATACTTCAGATAATGAGATTCTGTGGATAGATCCGAAGAAGACTCCTGAGCACATGAAACCAAAGCTTTTGATACCCCCTCGTAAAATGAGCGGATGATCACGTATCTCAAATTTTGCCTAATTGAATCCACTTTATGATAAACAATGGCCGAGGGATCATAAACTATCTTGGACCCAGACATTCTAGATAGGGCTCTTATGGAAAACTCTGTTTCCTCGCTGCCCAACAGCTTCTTGCCAACACGCCCTATTACACTGTTAAAAATTCCAACTTCACTAAATACTACTTTTCTAAAAGACATGTTGCACCCAATAGGATTTCTGACAACCGAAACCTCTTCAGGTAGACCTTTATACGAGCACCCGACAATCCAGTCCAATTCTTCTGGAAACCAAATTGGACGCTTTTTACTCCAAAGAGCCTTTGCCGAACCGCCCACGCCAATAACATCAGAGTCACTGTAGTGAACTAGCAGCCTCTCTAACCATTTCCTATCAGCTTCAGCATCATCGTCGATAAAGGCAATAATCTCTCCCCCTGCACTCTTGATACCTGAGTTGCGAGCATTGGAAAGCCCTTTTTCATCAGATACTACAATCTTAACATCAGAAGTTACCTTGGATCGATAGAACTCCACCAAGTCCTTGTCAGGATCAAGAACTAGGATAATCTCGTAGGGCAATAGTGTTTGCATTCTTAAAGAATGAATGCAATCTAGTACACTCTGTAATCTTTCAGGAGTATACGTTGAGACCACAACTGAGACGCGAGCCAAGTCATCAACCAAAAGATATCTACTCCTCAAATAGTATTTGGTTTGCGAATCCTATGTACTTATCAGAAATAATGAGCTATTATCACTGTCTTGTTGGTAAGTTCATCATTCTCTTTATCTACATCGACAATCGAGTTGCCGTTAATCGGATTTTCCTCGATTCATTAGTCCAAAACAATGTCTCTGTCTGAACCTAACTCTATGGTTATTGTTGAAATGTTGTATGTTGTTCTCGCTTCTCGCGCGTGAGCTACGGGGTGAGATGGGTTATGTTTGATGTGAAAATCTGAAAGTCTTGATTGTCGTAGACCCTATTAGCTTGACTGATAGGCGCCTTATCAAAAGGATTCTCACCAAGATAGTAGATGTAATAATTATTCAACAGATCCGAAAGAATAATGTAATCGGACATCTCTATTGCTTGCCCTATAACGGTCATGTTAAGAGCTTCCGTATATGGCAATTCGCCAACAGAATAGAAACGAAAGCTCTTCATCGGATCGAAGTAACGTATGTAAAGGGAGAATTTAGTCAGACATGAAATGTTCTCAGGAGCATAGTGTGCAAAAAACTCACTTCCGACTAGTTGTTGAGCCGTGGCAACTCTAAAATTGTCAGATCCATACTGAGCAGGTACGTTAAGAAAAATCAATGCTGCAAGAAAGACGAACAAAACTTTGGGCTTATGCCTTAAAACACTGATTGAGAGCAATGCTAAAGGCACCAAAGCATACATGAATGCCCTTTGATACGCCTCATGGGATCCATATTCACCCATGAATGCGAACAAGCCAAACAACAACAATGAAAGAAATGAGAAAGCTAAAACCCCCTGCTTCTTTCTTGTGTTATTAGCGTTTGAGCCTGAATAACGAGTTTGCACAAGGTAGAAAAACATGGCTGACACTGTTATAACATTAATGAAAACTATCGCCAGGGAAGTATAGTAGTTAATAAGACTTGCTGGCGAGGCCAGCAATCTACTGGGTTCTCTGTAGATTGAGAGTGTCCACACTCTCGACAGGCTTTCAAACAAGGTTTCTCCGAAAAACTCCATTAAGGATGGAATAACAAAAGCATAATATGACGAAATTATCGACACACTCACCATAAACAATAAAGCGAGGTCGGTGGCAGGCTCTTTTTGAACATACCTTTTAGCCAACCATAATGTAAACAACAGTATCAATGCCATAAAGGACGTTAGTGCATGAGTCAAGACCACAATTGTGAAGCAAAAAAGCACAAGAAACCACAAGATCAGTCGATTTTTTTGATTAGTGCCATTAAGTATGAACTCCACACCCAATAAGAGAATCATCAGAAATAATACATAAGAAACTCCCGGTGGTCCAAAATAGTGTTGGCGTAACCAAAAACTAGCAAGTATCCAACCAGCGCCGGCAAGAGCGATCGAGTCAGTAAACAATTTCCTGAATGTGAGAAATGATAATAGTCCAACCAAAAATATCGTGATCAGTGGAAAAACTTTTAAAATGACAAAAGCTGGAACACTGGCTGAAACAGTCATGGCGCTTGTGAGATACAAGAAAACTGGCCAACGATGGTAGCTTGTTAGTATGTCCAATGGTCGTTCCACAAGATGACCTTCAGCAGCTATCATAACGCCTTCGCCATAAGGGTAAAAGGAATTGCTGAGCCATACAGGCACTCTAATAATAGCTGGAGCAACATACAAGTACCCTATCGTGAATGCGAAAGCAATTGCCAATTTTGTTCTAGAGTTTCGTCCACGGAACCAGGTGATGCCAAGAATAGCCAATCCACACCAGTAGGTTACAGGTAGTCTGCTAAGCAACCCCAATTCATAAGACTTAAAGGAGTATACCCTAGTCGTTGCAATAGCATGAATTAGTAGGATTGTTAACAGAACTAGGAATATTCTGTCACCCCACCCCAGAATTCTTAAGTTATTAGAGACTTGGATTTCTATCACCCGCACGCTAGCGAAGAGCTCACACAACACTGCAAATTCTTTGCCAGTAAAACTCTCTTATCAATGAAGAATTTAAAACACTTTCCACTAATGATAAGCATGGATAACCAGATTAGCCTATCGCAACCTACCAAACATCTTCGCGCGCGCTCAACAACCATGACGAAAAAGCCTCCCCGCTCTATCAAACAGCAACCAAATGAGAACCAATAAAACCAGCCCCACCAGTAACAACAACTCTCAGAAACTCGCCCATTTCCATCACCAGCCACATACAGATCTAAATCAAAGAAATATGTGGGGCATCATATACTCTCTAACAAGATTCTCTTCAAAATCGTAAATCCATGCTTAACCTTCAGTTTCTTTTCTCCTAGTCGTGCTCTGTAATGGATGGGGATTTCCACTATGTCATAGCCTTTCCTTTCTACATAATGGTTCAATTCCACTTCCAAGTCGAAACCTTTCGATTTCGGCTTCCAATCTTTCAGTATTTCCCAGCGCATAACCCTCAAACCCGTTAACGGGTCACGCATCTGCACTCCATTCAACATATTATGCACAAAGGCTAAAATCCTATTGCCCGTGTAGAGCACGTTGTGCATCGCTTCCAAGTGGAAGCGACTGTTAAACCTGTTTCCAGTAACCATGCCAACATCCGGATTCTCTTCTAAAACCTTTATCATCTCACGTAAATATTCAGCTGGATAAGTGAAATCAGCATCAATAAAAATCACATATTCAACATCAAGCGTTCTCGCATGCTCAATAACCGTTGCTATGGCATCACCTTTACCTGAACCCTTCTGAAATATAACCTCCGCACCCATTGCCCTAGCAACTTTAACCGTGCCATCTGTGCTTCGCCCATCAACAACAAGGCAAAGAGACCTATCTAGAAAATCCTTAATCTCAACTAAAGTGGGACCTATTCCTTCCTCCTCATTCAGCGCCGCAATCATCGCCAACACTAAGGGAAGACTACTATCCTTCTCCACTTTCTCCAACAACACAGAGCCGTCGTTAATTCTCAGACACATTAACCCTTCTTTCAATCTTACTTAAACCAATATGGAAAAAAGTCCTATAAAAAACTACCATATCCATTCTACAACACAGATTGCTAAACACCCCGCATCACATGCAAATGCCACTTAACCAATTCCAATAAACCATCCTCAACCCCAATTTTCGGGTAAAAACCCGCGCGCGCTGCAGCTGCATCGCCACAGCCAAACTAGCCAACGCCAAAGCCGTCTTCGCAAGAAAAGAGAAAGAACTCGTGAAAGAAATGAAAAGAAAACCCTTCGACGTAAAAATAACATTTCTTCAAAAATAAACCGACCTGTAAAAACAAGCTCCCAAAAAGAAACCAACGTCCCACGCGGTAACGACTCCATGTAAACTTCCATAAGACATCCTACTTCAAAACTCTCTCCAAATCATCCATCGAACATTCCACATACTCGCCCTTAACCACCTCTTCTCTACTCTTCTCAATAGTCTTCAACGCCTCTTCATCCACAAGTGTCTCTAAAGTGGCTAAAACCTGCTCATCTTAACATACGCACTCATCATCTCCCTGAAAAGCTCTTCAGGAATAACAATTCCCTCCTTCGTAACCTTAACTTTCACATCCACCAAAGACACCTACCAGATACAGAACAGTAAAGACTCTAATCATCCCCTTTCATAACCCCAAAAGTTCACGACAGCTCAGCCTAACAGCCTCTTCACTATTCATTGAAGGTTTCCAACCGAGACTTAACAATTTATCTACAGAAAGCAACATGGTCTTTACGTCTCCCATCCATCCACGACCCCCATCAACTCCACCAGTAAACCTAAACTTAACCCCCTGAACCAACATCTCATCAGAAACTATTTCAGCAATGCGTTTAACATCAACCTTATCCAAGGAACCAACATTATAAACTTCCACAAACTTTCCACAATCAAGAAAACTTCTTAAACCGAGAAAAATCGCATCAACCAAATTCTCAACGTACAAGTAAGATTTAATCTGATTCCCATCGCCTAAAATCTCAAGCTCCTTTGGATTCTTTCGAAGTTTATGGATGAAATCTACAATGACACCATGAGTAGATCTACCGCCAACAGCGTTAGCTAAGCGAAAAACGAGACCCCTAACACCAAAGGTGCGACAATAGGCACTAACTAAAGCTTCGCAGCCAAGCTTCGAAGCTCCATAAACGGATATCGGCAAAAGCGGACCATAATCCTCAGAAGTTGGAATCTTCTCCGCTTCACCGTAAACTGTTGAGGAAGAAAAGAAAACAATCAACTTCGCAGTTTCACTCTTCCTCATGGCCTCTAAAACGTTGAAAGTTGTCAGCAGATTCTCACGAAAATGGATTGAAGGATCAACCTCAGCTACACGAACCTCAGGGTTAGCAGCCAAATGAAAAACAACCTCAACACCATCAACCACCTTTTCAGCCACACCCAAATCCTTCAAATCCCCACGAACAAACTGAAAACGTTCACTATCGACCCAAGCTCTTACATTATCCAAACTGCCGGCACTAAGATTATCCACCACCCTAACAAAACAATCCATCCGCATCAAACGATCCACCAGATGAGAACCAATAAACCCTGCCCCACCAGTTACAAGAATCTTTGAAAACCTCTTCATTTCACTCACCAGTCATCTCAGAACTAGCAGTAATTTTTCCTAGCGTGTTTTACTACTACTTCTAACAAACATGATGCACATATTTATTTAAGCTAATATATGCTTTCGAATAGGACTCTTTTCAAGATTGTGAATCCGTGTTTGATTTGTAGTTTTTTCTCTCCCAGCCTTGGTCTGTATTGTATCGGAACCTCTACGATATGCCAGCCTTTTCTTTCCACGTAGTGGTTTAGTTCTACTTCTATGTCGAAGCTTTTGGATTTTGGCTTCCAGTCTCTTAGTATTTCCCAACGCACGACTCTCAAGCCTGTTAGCGGATCATGCATTTGCACGCCATTCAGTAAATTGTGTACAAAAGCTATCATTCGGTTTCCTGTATAAAGCACATTGTGCATTTCACCGAGGTGCAAGTGAGTATTGAACCTGTTTCCACAAACCATTCCAACGTTAGGG
>Ga0209636_10002349_pt1 | contig 19279 bp, 12 predicted proteins | sample DeeMarSWOR152_54_FD_187464 | JGI IMG/M metagenome (GOLD analysis project Ga0209636, IMG submission 187464) | Marine sediment microbial communities from White Oak River estuary, North Carolina - WOR-1-52-54 (SPAdes) (version 2) | ecosystem: Environmental > Aquatic > Marine > Intertidal zone >... | reverse complement strand
TTTAACTCTAACGGCACAATAAAATCGAACTGGAGCGTAGAATTATCGGGCACATTTTTTATAACTCCTGTAACGGTTAATTCATGTTGATTATTCATCCTGAGCACTTTTCCAATCGGATCTTCATTGGAAAAATACTTTTTTGCCATTGCTTCTGAAATCACAATGGAAAAAGGATCTTCCAATGGTGAATTCGGATTGCCTTGTGAAAAAGGAAAGGAAAACATCTTGAAAAAGGAAGGATCAGCAGCCAGCATACTGGTTTCATAAAATTTCCTATTCTGACAACTGAGAAAAACAGTTCCCATTGATTCGAATCTTGTGGAGTCAATGACTTCTGGAAAATTATCTTTAATCGCCGGAGCAAGAGGAAGAGGCATTGTGAAGAACTGTCGATTTGGATCTTTTTCTAGATGTACCAAAACTTGATTGATGTTTTCTGCGTTTTTATGGAATTTATCGTAACTCAATTCAAATTGTATGTAGAGCATGATGAGAATAAAACACGCAACACCAAGGGCAAGTCCGGCAATGTTTATGAATGAATAACCTTTGTTCCGCTTGATATTCCTTATAGCTAGTTTTAAATAGTTAATAATCATAACAGACCTCCAGTAGAGAATATCTTTTATAAAAAAAGGCAGCGACCGCAGAAGATGCGTCCAGTAACGGAGCCAGGCTTTAACAAATCCTTTGGTTTCATAAATCAAGCTGAATTCTTCGTCAAAATCACCACGTAGATGAGGATTGACATCGTATCTGGCCAAAAGCTTGAGAAGCCAATCGCCGAATTTGGGAAGCCTCGATTTAGACTGTTTCATTTGTGGTGTGTCTCGAAAGAATAGGGTTTGAGAGCGCCCCAGAGCTTTTGGTTCAGGGCACAAGCTGCTTTTAAGGCATCGATCCCGGCCGAAGAGATTGTGTAGTACATTCGGGTTTTTCCTCTTCGTTGAGGGGTTGATTCTCCCGGACGTTTAGAGACATATTTTTTCCGGGTGAGCCGGTCGAGGGCACTGTACAAATTGCCGAAGGTGAAATCCTTACCGATAATGTCCGAGACATGCTGCCGGATTTTAAAGCCGTAGGCTTCATCCTTTAGCTCCCAGATGGTAAGGAGAAGGATCTCCTCGATTTTTGTCAGGTCTTTCATGTCACATTCCTCTCGTTATACTGCTTTACAGTATATTATACGTATATACTTGAAAAAAGGTTTCAATAATTTTCTCTGCAGCGGATAAAAATTATTAAGAGTCATTCATTAACAGATACAGGGGACTTAAAGTCCCTCATAGGGAATCCTACGTGCCGGTTCGAGGCCGGCCCTAGGCACTCTTTATGTGGCTGACCTCCACGGAATGAAATAGTAATTGTAATCAAACCAAACTAAGCCAAAACAGGCGTAAACAAACAAATTTGATCTGTTTTGGCATGTTTATGTCTCAATTTATCCCCACATGAATATTGATATGTGCCGGCTGTTGTCAGCAACAGGAATCATAGATGTTTATGGAGGAAAGAAGTATTTCTAAACAGGAAAATGTAATTTCATCAATTTTTTATTCGTAACGCAGTGCTTCAATCGGATTGGCTGTGGCGGCCCTCATCGACTGAAGGCTGACGGTGATCCCGACAGTCAGAAGAACGATCGACCCGGAAAGAACAAACGGCCATAGTGTTAAATCGATGCGGTATTCGAATGCCTCCAACCATCTGCGAACCAAAACATAGGCTATAGGCAGGGCAATCGTATTCGCGACACAAACGAGCAGCATCAATTCATGATTCAACATCCGGACGATACTGAAAACCGAAGCGCCCAGCACCTTGCGGATGCCGATCTCTTTGGTTCTCTTTTCCAGGATGAAGAAAATCAGTCCGATGAGGCCGAGAAGTGTGAGAATGATTGCGATAAACGAAAAAAATATCAGGATCGTTCCCAGGCGCAGCTCCGCCTGATACATAGCGTTGAAAGAATCGTCCAGGAAACGGTAGTCGAAGATGAATGAAGAATTGAAACCGCGGAATGTCTCACGGATAAATGCCAGCGTTTTTCCCACATCACCCGGTGCGATTTTAATGGAGAATAGATTGGCCCTGTCTGGGCGTAGCAGAAAAAACATGGGCTCGATCTCCATCCTGAACGAGGAAAAATGGAAATCACGCACCACCCCGACGATGCGGCCGTCCTCGATATCCCAGCGGGAAAATTTTTTTCCGATGGGGTGGGTCAACCCCAGTGTGTCGGCCGTGGTCTGATTGACGATAACGGCCTGCTCTCCGTCCGTGGAAAAATGCGGATCAAAATGCCGTCCTTCCACGACCTTGATCCCGTACAGGTCGATAAAATCATAATCGACGTAGCAACAGTATATCTGACCCACACGTCCCATCTCTCCGCTATCCAGTTCGACCTCCGCCGGACCCACATTCCCTAAGTTCAGCGGTCCGCGGTTGTGCGTCGAAACACCTAAAACCATCGGGTTCCTCAAAAGCTCTGATTTGATATTTTCAGCCTGCTCCCTTATTCCCTCTTCCCAAATGCGGAGAACGACGATGTGGTCGCGGTCATATCCCACTTCCGTGTACTTGATGAAGTGAAGCTGTTTCTGGATAACCCAGGCCGCCAGGATAAGGGCAACAGAAATGCAAAATTGAAAAATGACAAGGACATTCCTCAGGTTGACAGGCTTTCTCGACCTTACCTGCCAAACCGTGTTTTTCATAGCATCTGCCGGTCTAAAAGAGGCAAGCAGAAAGGCCGGGTACATGCCGGAGGAAAATCCGACCAAAACATAGACGAATGCCAGGAAAAACACATTGGGCAGTGTGAATTGATCAGCGAATGCAACCGGGATTCGGGCGAAGGCACCGAACAAAGGCAGCAGAAGAAATACCAGCACAAGGGAGAACAAAACGGCGATGAGCGAATACGTCATCGATTCACCCAGGAACTGCACGATAAGCTGAGGCCGCTTGGCGCCGATTGTCTTCCGGATACCGATCTCTTTATTGCGCTGCGATGCCCTGGCCGTGGCAAGGTTCATGTAATTGATACAGGCGATGGCCAAAATCAAACACGCGATGGAGGCCATCAAATAGACGATTTTGATATCGCTGTTGTCCGACATCTCGAAATTGAGGTGCGAATGGAGGTGGATGCTCGTGAGGGATTGCATGAAATAATAAGGTTTGGTTTCTTCCGAATCATATTTGTGGTGCTGTTCCACGATGGCGGGAAATTTGGCCTCGAGCTCTTCGGGCCGAACGGTATCGGTAAGAAGCACATAGGTGCAATAATTGATGTTCCCCCAGAGCTGGATATCTCGTCTTCCCATGGCCTCCAACGTCGCGAATGAGAGAATGTAATCGAATTGGATATGGGAATTTTTCGGCGCATTCTCCGCAACGCCTGTGATTCGAAAATCCGTTTCATCGCGCAATCGGACAACCTTCCCCATGGCATCGGCGTCTCCAAAAAGTTTGTCGGCCAGCCTTCTGCTGATGATAATGGAATAGGGCTCTGCCAGGGCTGTATCGGGATCGCCTTTTATCAGCGGATAGGTAAAGACTTCGAAGAGTTTTGTGTCACCGTAGATGCCATTCTCCTGGAATTTTTTATCCCCATAGGATACGGGATCCGAGGTCGTTCTCAGGCGCGTCGCGGCAACGACTTCTGGATAAGTATCTTCGAGGGCAGGCGCCAGGAGGGCCGTTGTCAAGCAGAAATCCATGGAGCCCTTATAATTCCAGGCCGGCAGATGAATGGCCACGCGGAAAATGCGTCGGCTGTTGGCGTGGAATTTTTCATAGCTCAACTCATGCTGCACATAAATCATCAACAAGAAAAAGCAGGTTAATCCCACGGCCAGGCCGAACGTGTTGATGAAGGCATACCCCTTCTGCCGCTTCATGTTCCGGATCGCAATCTTCAAATAATTGCCGAACATAGTCTGCTCCCTAAATGGATATCTATGCTGTGTTAGACTCATCCCGGTGGAAAATGGTTGCCTGAATTGGATTTAAATCTTGCTACTCATACCGTAGCGAATCCACTGGATTGGCTGTGGCGGCTTTGATGGCTTGAAAGCTGACTGTGATCAGTGCAATGACAAGAGCCAGGGTTGCGGAGAAGACAAAGATCCATAAGCTGATAGATGTTCGGTAGGCAAAGCTCTGAAGCCATTTATTCATGGCAAAATAGGCGACAGGCCAGGCCAGGGTATTGGCAATGAGAACCCAGATGGCAAATTCTTTGGATAAATCATAGACGATTCCTGGAACGGCCGCGCCCAGAACTTTACGGATACCGATTTCCTTTGTTCGCCTTTCCGCTGTGCTAGCTGCCAGACCGAAAATGCCAAGGCAAGAAATGATGATGGCAAGGGCAGCAAAATAGCGGAAGATCGTGCCTAACCGCTGTTCAGTTAGATAGATACGATCATATGCCTCATCGAAAAAACTGTAGTCAAACGGGACGCCTGGATTGAATTTTTTGTACACACTTTCTATATGGCTTATGGTCTGGGGGATATCCTGAGGGCGTATTCTCAGATACATGTAACTCCCCCCGGGATTGTAGAATATGACAAGCGGCTCGATTTCTGTGTGAAGGGGCATAAAATGGAAATCTTTTATGATACCCGCAATGATATAGTTGTTGCCCTGGAATGAGGCTCTGTTTCCGATGGGATCATCCAGGTCCATCATCTTCGCCAATGTTTCATTGATAATGATATTGTTTGGGGAGTCAGTGCCGGTTTGTTCAGAAAAAAACGTTCCTTCTGCCATTTGCACGTCCAATGTTTCCAGGAAGTTGGAATCTACCCGCATCATGGAGATTTCTGGATCGCTATCCGATGGTTTTCCCGGCCAGGTCCAACCGATTTCACGCCAACTGTGCCATGTCGGTCGGAGGGTCGTGGTGGAAAGGGCCAATACATTGGGATGCTGAATCATCTCATGCTTGGCAGCATCCAAATTTTGTCTTATAGCGCCACTGAGGGGAATACAGATCAGATGTTCTCTGTCGAATCCCAGGTCCATTTTTTTTATGTATTCCATTTGACGGAAGTTAACGGTCGTTCCGATGATCAATGAGATGGAGATGGCAAACTGCATCACAACGAGAATTTTTCTGAAATATGTGCGGCTTTTTCCTTTTCCTCCAAAGCCCTTGAGAATGTTAACCGGTTGAAAAGAGGACATAAACAGCGCAGGATAGCTCCCTCCGGCAATCCCGGTGAAAAGGATGATGCCTATAATTACCGGTAAAAGGGCTGGGAATTTGAATGTCAGTTCCTGAGCCATGAGCTGATTGAACACCGGGAGTAAAAGGATGGCGAACGCAAGGGCCAATGCTGAAGCAAGGAAGGACAAAATAATCGATTCGCTATAAAACTGGACGATGATGTTTCGTCTTACAGCACCGATTACTTTCCTCATGCCCACTTCCCGCAAACGAGTGCCGGCTCGGGCTGTGGAGAGGTTGATGAAGTTGATGATGGATATGATCAGGATGAATAAAGCGATTATGGCAAAAAGGCGAATCCGCTCGATGGCCCCTCCTCCAAAACCCAGGTTATAAAGATGATATTGTGTGAAGGGTTGGAGAAAAAGCTCGACGTCATATTCGGAATGACTCTGCTTTATTCGGCCCGCAATACTGGGGATCATATCTTTATAGGATACGTTTTCTGCAAGCTGGATGAACGTCCAGAAGGCATAATCGATCCATCGGTTAAGATACCCATTTCCATAGTATGTATCCGCAAATGAGATGGGTATGAGAAAGTCAAATTGGATGGATGAGTTGTTGGGAATATTTTTCATCACACCGGTTACTGTGAAAAGGTATCTGTTCTCCAATCGAAGCGTTTTATCGATCGGATCCTCCTCCCCAAAATATTTTTCGGCCATTTCTTCGGTCATCAAAAGGGAGTTCGGTTGGGATAGCGCTGTTGCCGGATCCCCAGAGACAAGAGGAAAATGAAACATCTGCAATATTGTCGGATCGGCCAGCGTGACATCTTCACGGATCTTTTTCGCTTCGTATGAGAAGATAAGATTGATGTCATCTAAGATACGCACGGAATCGGCGACTTGAGGAAATTCTTCCTTGAGTGTGGGACCTACCAGAGGAGGACAGACCGGGAAGCGGTATTCCGTGCCGCCGATATTCCCGTGTGATGCTACCAGGTGCAGCGCGCCGGCATTTTTATGGAATTTGTCATAACTCCACTCATGGATAATCCACTGGGATATCAGGATGAAACAGGTCATTCCGATGACCAAACCGGTGATGTTAATGAAAGAATAACCCTTGTGTCTTCTCATGTTTCTCAATGCGATTTTCAAATAATTATGGATCATGACAATGCTCCAATGACTTTTGTTCCGTATAAAGCTTGGTATGGATTTGGCGATTTGCATCCAGTACCAGAGATATGCCTTGAAAGGACCTGATGATTGATAAACCTCAAGATATTCTTCCCGAAAGTCCCCCACTGAAGTGAAATCTCCTCTGTCCGGATAGATGCGGCGTAGGATCCACTCCGCCAATTTTGGAGGATTCTTAGATTTTTCTTTGGTCACAGTTCTTCCTTCAGAACTTTAAGAGGTATCCCGTCCCAGACCTCATCCGTGATCGTCTTGATCTCTATCAAAGCCATGATGCCACCGGGAGTCAGTTTGTAGATTCGTTTTCTTTTTCCACCCCTCTTAGCTACCGGATCGCTCAGATAAGACTCCAGCAATCCTTTCTTTTCTAACCGGTCCAAGGGATCATAAACAGCTCCGAAGGACCAGTCATGGCTGGTGTATTGGACAAGCTGTTTTTTGATCGGGACGCAGTAGGCATTTTCTTTAAGCCTCCAGACGGCGAGCAGGACCAGTTCTTCAGGTCTGGAGAGGAATTTCATTTTTGTTTTACTCATTATCTCTGGATAATAGAGAAAATAAAGTTATTTGTCAAGAAAAATATTCTCCGGATAGCGAATTAAATGGAAAAGAGAGGAAAAAGGTTGAGATGTATCCCTTATCAACTCAATTTTTATTCATACCGTAGCGAATCGACCGGATTGGCTGTTGCGGCTTTAATTGACTGATAACTTACTAATAATGCGACAAAAACAACAATCAAGCCTGAAAGCAGAAACGCATCCCAACCCAGGTTGATTCTATACGCGAAATTTTGCAACCAGTTTTTTAATGAAAAATAAGCGACAAGCCACGCAACCAAAGAGGCTATTCCGATCAATCTGAGAAACTCTTTTGTTATAAGATTGAAAAGATTGGGAACTGAAGCTCCGAGTACTTTGCGGATTCCGATTTCTTTTGTGCGAATTTCAGCAGAGAAAGATATCAGACCCAATAAGCCGAGGCAGGCGATAAATATGGCAATAGTCGAGAAACTCATAACAATCTTTCCAAATTGTTGCTCGGATTTATACATGTCATTAAATGAATCATCAAGGAAAAAATAGTCAAAAGGATGTTCCGGATTAAACGATCCATAAGTTTCTCTTATATATTTAATACTGCTTTGAATACGGCTCGGTTGAATTTTTACGAACATCACTCTAACCATATCAGGATCAAGGAATAAATAGAGTGGTTCTATTGTTCTATGCAAAGAATGAAAATGGAAGTCTTTGATGATTCCTACGACTTTGCCTGTTTTTCCCCGGTGGTTACACTCTCTTCCTAAAGGTGATTCCCAGCCAAGTCTTTTCACGGCTGTTTCATTTAACAGGAACGCCCCGTTCTTATCGGAAGCAAATTCTCGTGAAAAATTCCTTCCTTCGATTATCTGTACATCAAACAGATCCACATAATCATAATCGACGGTCCCGTTGCGAATGAATACTCGTTCATTGTTCTTGGATTGAAAAGCTCCTCCCCAGGTAATCCTATTAGGGATATGACTGGATGAAGAAACATAGGGAATAGCTGGATTCTTAAGCAATTCTTTTTTTAGCTGCGCTAAATTATCAGAGATTTTTTCGTCGCGGAGCTGTATCGCTAAAATATGCTCTCGGTCATAACCGATATCAGTACTTTTTATATATTTTAACTGCCTTCCTATTATGATCGTGCCGGTTATGAGCATTATAGAAATGCAAAACTGGAAGGCAACGAATGTGTTTCTCAATCCGGAGCTCCGGGAGGGCCGGCTGTATTTTCTGCTCAGCGCTTCTACCGGTTGAAAGGAAGTCATAAATAGGGCAGGGTAGATTCCTGAGAATATGCCAACGATCACAATAAGTGCAATCAATGTGGGCAGCACGGCAATACTTTCTAAAGGGTTCAGGAGTATTTCCCTGTTTGTAAATTCGTTAAACGCAGGGAGTAAAGCCGCTGCAATAAGTACAGCTAAAACAAGCGCTATGACATTCAGAATAAAAGATTCATACAGAAATTGTAATATGAGCTGTTTCCTTGATGCTCCGACTACCTTTCGGACTCCTACCTCTTTTGAGCGTTTTAATGCTTTGGCTGTGGAGAGGTTTGTATAATTAATGCACGCAATTATTAAAATAATGTAGGCTACCAGGGATAAGATATAAATGTTCTGTATATCACTGTTTTCAGATATCTCAAAATTGTCATGTGATTTTAAGTGTATGTCCTTTACAGGCATCAAGTAATAGCTGTCATTTTGCTTTTTTTCAAAAGTTTCAATTAAAGCCGGAAGTTTTGCTTCCAGGTCTTTATAATCAGCATTATTTCTAAGTTCTAAGTAGGTTAAAAAATCGGATCCCCACCAGCTCTGGCCAAAACTTTCCGTCTCATATATTGTATTTAATGAAGTCATGGACAACACGAAATCAAACTGCAGGTGAGAATTACCTGGGACTTTTTTAATTATTCCGGTGATTTTTGCGTCATAGCTTCTGTCTTCGACTATAGTCAAAGTTTTTCCGAAAGGTTCTTCATCCCCAAAGTATTTCCTGGCAAGTTCTTCTGTAATGACAATTGAAAAAGGGTCAACCAATGCGGTTTTTGCGTCGCCTCTTGTAAACTCATATGAAAAAATATCAAAGAAACTCTTATCAACATAGAATCCTCTCTCATAAAAATGTGTATTCTTATATTTTATAGCAAGGTCATACGCATCCCTGTGTTCTATTCTGACTGTATTGATGACCTCCGGGTATGTGGAAACTAAAGCAGAAGCTAAAGGGCCATATGTTATTACCGAGGCATTTGCCATCATATAATTGCTCCCCATCCTTCGCTGAACCCGGTAAATTCTATCCGCGGATTCATGGAAATTATCATAACTGAGCTCATTCTGGACATACAGAAAAATAAGAATAAAACAGGCCATTCCTAATGCGAGTCCTGCAATGTTAATAACCGAAAATCCTTTATATTTTTTAATATTCCGTAAAGCAATCTTGAGATAGTTTTTGAACATAATAAGCCTCCAACAAACGGAGAAAATAAGATATGGGAAGAGTGAGGAAAAGATTTGGAACAAATACCAGATGTTTGCTTTTGTCCTTCCTTCTTTGTTAGAGATGTAATCATAGAATTCAGCCAGATCACCCGTTGAAGAAAATTTCTCATCATAGTCTTTCATCCCGGACATGATCCACTGAAAGATGCGAGGCGGCTTTTGTATATTCTTATTATTCAATTTCTTCCTAGTCCAGCTCAATATCAGGTATGTTTAGCCATAAATTCAGATGAAACTGCTTTGCATTTTTCAATGCAGCTTTGTTTTATTTCATTTTGACTATTATTCGTACCGCAGTGAATCCACAGGGTTGGCGGTGGCGGCTTTAATTGACTGATAACTTACTGTTAACAGAGCAATAGTTAATGCCATCAGACCGGAAAGAAGGAAAATCCAGACATTCAGACTAATCCGGTAGGCAAAGTTGTCTAACCATTTCTTCATCAATAAATAAACGATTGGCCAGGCAGCAACGATGGAAAAAAATACCATATTAATTAAATCTTTACTGAGCATAAACATAATATGAGATCCAGAAGCTCCCAACAATTTTCTTATTCCTATCTCTTTTGTCCTCAGTGCAATTGAAAAAGACGCCAGGCTGAACATCCCAACATTTGAGATTAACAACACAAGAAGAGTTCCGTATCGAACAAGCTGACCGAGCAGTTGCTCATTTTTGTACAGACGATCAAGCTCTTCATCCAGGAAGGCGTAATCAAAGGATTCCCCAGGGACAATTTCTTTGATTTTACTCTCGATAGAACGGAGTGCTTCGGCAGTATGGCCTTTCCGGAGTTTGATATATACATTTCTTCCACTTCCAAGCTCTAAGAGCATAGGCCGGATTTCCTGATGGAGGGATTCTGTATGATAATCTTTAATAACTCCGATGATAATTTTTTTTCGCGCGTTAGGAGAGCCTGGAACGAATATGAATTCTTTTCCCAAAGGCTCATTAATTTCCATAATGCGTACAGCCGTTTCATTCAAAATCATGGCATCAGTCGAATCGCTCGAAAATTCACGAGAAAAAAAGCGTCCCTCTGCCATCTCCAAGTTTAATGTTTTCAGAAAATCATAATCGACCCAGTTTTGTCCTATCAAGCCTTCAATTTCTTTAGTTTTCCCGGACCAGGAGAACGCAGAAGAAAAATCTGAAGTTTCCCACGTATCCATGGGAAACCTCGACGAGGCAATACTCTGTACCTGTGGATGGTTCAATAATTCCTGCTTTATTGTGGATGCTTTTTCAATAAATCCTCTAGTGGCTTTAAAAACAAGGATGTTTTCCTTGTCAAAGCCCAGGTCTTTGTTGCGCATATGATGCAGTTGTTGATTAATAGAAAGAATACAACCGATAAATCCTACAGAAAGAGCAAATTGAATGATAACCAGAGTCTTTCTGAATAAAGGGCTCCTGCTTTTTCCTTCCGTAATCTTCCCTATGCGATGATGTAGCTTAAAAAACGGAATATTCCCTTTCAGGAGAGGAACTGGATGAAAAGAAGAAAGGAAAAAAGCTGGATAGCTCCCGGAAACAAGCCCTGTTAACAATGCAATGCCTATAATGGTCAGAACAAGATTTGGAGTCCATTTAAAAACGATCTGTGTGCCCAGCATCGAATTGAGTGAAGGAAGGAACAATACTGCAATGAACGCAGCCAATAGTAAAGACAGAAGCGATAGAATCATCGATTCACATAAAAACTGTGTTACTAGCTGAAAACGGGAAGACCCGACCACTTTTTTTATACCAATCTCTTTAAACCTCTGTTCTGACTGGGCTGTCGACAGATTCGTGAAATTTATACATGCTATAAGCAGTACAAGAAGAGCCATCATAGAAAAGGTATAAACATAAGTGATGCGCCCTCCTCCTCCGAGTGCATGAAGGTGAATACGTCTTAGGGGTTGCAAATGAAGATTAAGGTTGCTGTCATGCTTATGAGCTTTTAATACACCAGAGATTTTCTGGTTGACTTCCTCAGGGATTATATTTTTCTCGAGCAATACATAAGCAAAGACATTCTTATTTCTCCAAGTATTCATCCAGTCATACAGGATTTCAACCGGCACTAAAAAATCAAACTGAAGGCTTGAATTCTGAGGGATGTCTTTCAGGATTCCTGTGACTGTTAGTGGAATGTCATCAGAATATCCATTATTATAGGAAACAGTTTTTCCTATCGGATCATCCTGGCCGAACAGCTTGGCTGCCAGATTTTTTGTGATAAGGACGGAATTAGGGATTGAAAGAGCTGTTTTTGGCTCTCCCTTCTCAAATGGAAAAGAAAACATGCTGAAAAAGGAGTGATTTATATAACTTCCTATGCAGGAAAAGCTTTTTTTGTTGAAGGCAATCTTCATTTCCCAGGATTTAAAACTCGTTGCATTATTAATTTCTGGAAAATTCTCCCTTAAGTGAGCGGCCAAAGGACCCGGGAGATTCCTTCCATGCTCTTCTCCATCTTCAGATATGTATACAACCTGGTATAGACGGTCTGCATTTTTATGGAACCGGTCATAACTCAGCTCATGCTGTACCCAAAGCATTATTATTAAAGAACAAGCCAAGCCAATAGATAAACCGGAAATATTAATAAAAGAATGAATCATATGATTTCTTATGTTTCTCAAGGTGATTTTGAGATAGGTTTTAAGCATGATAAGCCTCCAAAAGACTGAGAATACAAGATAGGGGAATACGGAAGAAAAGATTTGGAACAAATACCAGATGTTTGCTTTTGTTCTTCCTTCTTTGTTAGAGATGTAATCATAGAATTCAGCCAAATCACCTGTTGAGGAAAATTTCTCATCATAGTCTTTCATCCTGGACATAATCCACTGAAAGATGCGCGGTGGCCTCTGTCTATTCTTCTTGTCCAATTTCTTTCTAGTCCAACTCCAAATCAGGTATGTTTAGCCATAAATTCAGATGAAACTGCTTTGCATTTTTCAATGCGGCTTTGCCTTGAGGAGTTACAGTGTAATAGACTTTTCTCTTCCCTCCTCTGACCTCAGTCGGTTCCCCTTTACAAAAGGCTAAGTATCCCTTTCTGGATAAATTGTTCAAAGAGTTATAGAGCGACCCATAGGAAATTTTCTTTTTTGTGATTTCCTGTGCTTTTTTCATTATTGGAAATCCGTAGGCATTCTCTTTGAGTCGCCAGACAATGATTAAAAGCATCTCTTCATTGACAGTTAGTATTTCCATTTTTTACTCACATTGGACACTATAGTTTCGCTTAATAACTATAAACTAGATAATATTATAATGCAAGCAGAAAAACAGTGTCAAGATAGTATTGCCAGATGAGGAGATGTTATTTTATGGCTTCAAGACAGGGGACTTCAAATCCTCCGGGAAGAGGATTTGGGCTTTTCTGTAATGCATACAAAACCAGTAATTTACTGAGCGGATTCAGTATTATTAATAATAATACTGTTTCCCACTATAAAAATTATAAAAATCTCTTGAAAATCTTCCTATTTTATGTAAAATATACCATGACAGAGTAGATATTACATAAAAAAGGAAGAAAAATGGTGAAAAAAACTCACGGACCTGTTAGTTCTAACCTAATATTATCTCTCTATGAATCGAATAAATTAATATTTACTCCAAAAGATGTTGAGGATATAACTGGATTAAAAGGAAAACAATCATATCGATTCATTCAGCAATTAATAGAAAGAGAAGTAATTTTGAGATTAAAACAAGGAAAATATTTTATTATTCCGCAAGAAATAGGCAGAGAAACTAACTATATAGGAAATTGGTATTTAGTCGCAAGGGAGATTGCTAATTCTCCTTTATACTACATCTCACATTATAGTGCTATGGATCTTCACAATATGCTTACACAACCATTGATAAAAATATATATTACGTCCCCTAAACAGGAAAGAAAAAAAAGACAGACTATTGTAAATGTCCCTTTTGAATTTATATATCAAAAAAGGGAAAGAATTTGGGGAGTACAAGAAATGTGGATAACAAACACTGAGAAGGTAAGAGTAAGTGAATTAGAAAAGACTATTTTAGATTGTTTATCAAAGCCTAAATATTCAGGCGGTATTTTGGAAGTAGCTAAAGGTATTGGAATTCAGAGGGAAAAGATAAATTTCAATAGACTATTGGACTATATAAAAAAATTGAATTCAAACGTTGTTGCTAAAAGAATAGGATATATATTAGAAGCATTACGAATTGGAGATGAAGATTTTATAAATGAATTAAAAAGATATATAAACACGAAGTATTACATTCTTGATCCAATTTTAGCTAAAAGCGACTCTTTTAAAAATGATTGGAAATTGATTGCCAATATAAGCAAAGAGGAGCTTTATAAAGCAATTCAAACTTAAAATTGATAGAAAGCCGAAATTTATTCAGATTGCAATCAAAGCTTTTAACCAAAGATAAATCAATTCCTGTCAAAACCCTAGAAAAGAATTATATTCTTGCTTGGATATTAGTAGGAATAGCAAATTTAGATATGGAGAATTTATTTGTTTTTAAGGGGGGCACTGCTTTGAAAATGTTCTTTATAAATAATTATCGTTTTTCTGAGGATCTCGATTTTACCTTACTCAATCCATTAGGATTGGAAGTCTTAAAAGAGAAATTGAACAGAGTGTACACATCAGTGATGGACAAGGCTAATATCCCAATAGTTTTTAATAGAAGTGAAGTCCATTCAAATTCTTATACAATTTATGTTAATTTTTCTGGACCATTAGGAGCGTCAATCGAAAGAGGAGAAATAAAAATTGATTTCACGATAAATGAATTATTATTATTCCCAACCAAGAGGGAAAAATTTTTTAATTTATATGAAGAATATGCTGATATTCCAAGAAATGTTGAAATTTTAGTGTATTCAATTGAAGAAATTCTCATTGAGAAGATAATAAGTATAATTGATCCAGGTCGGAATGAACCCCGAGATGTATATGATTTATGGTTTCTTTTAAGAAACGGATTAGTGAAGCTCGATACGTTAAAAGACTCATTCATAAAAAAAGCAGAATTTAAGTATGTTAACCACGCTAATATGGTTCAGATGCTTGAGAAGAAAAAAGTTAATTATGAACGGCTATGGGCAAACAGGTTGTATCATCAAGTGTTGGATTTACCACATTTTGATCAGGTATATAGAGATATAAAAAGAAAATTAAGAGAATCAAATTATATCTAAAAATTTTTTATAAGAAATCCTGAGATAAATTTAACCTATGTGTATTAAGAGAATAATCACATCTTCATTGTGGATACGAGAAAAATAAAAGAACGATTCAAGGAGATGCTTGGTAATTTTCCTGGTGGGGTAAGAATGATCAAGGAGGATTTAAAAAAAAAGATTCAACTGAACATCAACATCAATTTTGACTTTTGTTTTTTCGATAGCTCTCGAACAGAGCCTTTACTTTATAGATCTGTTCCAGGGCATTGCGGCCCTCATCGGAAGTCATTGGTTTGCGGCTGTAGGCTGTCTGCACATACAGCTCTGTAAGAGATACCGCCGGTTCCTTTAAAAACTCAAAACGTCTCGGCAGAGACCTGAGGATCTCGTAGGGGGTGTTGTCGGCCGGGCGTTTGTATCCCAGTAGAGAGAAAAATGCCTGAAGACATTCATAAGCCAAAAGGATCTTTTCCCGAGGAGCCTGACCTTCGATCACCTTGAGCGCTCTAAAAATGTCTTTTCGACGGGGTACGTCAGAATCTCTTTCTTTCCTCTGAGGATGGAGCATAGACCTCAATCTAGCCAACAGGTTATGGAAAAGTCCTTTAATTCCCAGTGTACTGTCTTTGAGAAAGGGAAAGAGTTTTACCAGGGCATAGATAAATCCGCCGATACCCAGCAGGACAAGGGGGATCAAAAGCAACTTTCCCAGTGAGGCGATGAAATTAAAAAATGCGCCGGGAGAAGATGGAGCTTTTCCACCGCGGCCTTTATCTTTGGAAGCCTTGCTTTCGTCCATTTGTTCAGACTGCTTATCATCTGGTTTTGCCCGCCTGGAAGAGTCAATTTGGTCTATTTGAGGAGTCAGTTCGCCGCTTCCCCTGTATGCAATCCCAGGGACTGTCAGTGATGCACTCAAGACGACAATCAGAAGTATGAAAGCAATGGCCGTTTTAGCCGGTACAACGCCCAAAGAGGGACTCCCGCCTGGTTTCCGGACACGGCGGTAAATCCCTATAGCCGAGCCGGCTGACATCACCACACCTGTGGCTAAAAGAAAAACGACCACAGCCACGATAGCCCTCAATCCGGCTTCAGGAGGCCCGGACAGCAGTACCGGTTCTCCCAGGGCAAAGGCTGCCAGGCCAATCACTGCCAGGCGGGCCACTGCAGAAGAGGGATTCCAGTTCAGTTGTTTTCGCGCTTTCTCAGATTTCTTCTCTTCAGCTTCCTCTGGTTCTCGTTTGGGAAGCCCGCTGACGTGGCTCAGACCGAATTTGCGGTGGACTCTTTCCCAATCCAGGCGTTCAACACCATAGATGCGCAGGACTTCACGCTCGACTTCTTCTCCGATGTCAAGACATTCAGTGATGCGGGTGGCAAACCACCAGACAATTGCCACCACAAGTATATTCACGATAAAGTCCTGAGGATTCCGGGAAAACTTCAGCATAACCAGGGACGTGGCAAAGGCCAGCACAAACGTATACAGCCAATGACGCTCTTTGGCACTGTACATTTTGTTGTAGCGGGCAATGAGCACAGTGGCCGCCGCAAAGCAGAAAGCCACTCGCCTGATCGCCATTGACTCACTGAAAAACACGGACCGAACATCCAGCAGGAAAAACAGGAATGCACCGACCATCAGGATCACGGCGGCGGGCAGTATGATGTGATTGATCAATGGCAAACTCAGCACCTGGAATTCTCTGGAAATCTGCCTGGCGGTCTCCTTGACGGAAACAGGTTCCGATGGTGTCTCGAGTACGGTGGCGGATCCGCCGCAGTGGCGGCAGAAAAAGAGGTTCATGTCCTGCCTGATGCACTGAGAACACAGCATCTTTTGGCACTCGCTGCATTCATAGAGTGCTTCGGTCCCACGATGAAGGCTGCAGAAGGCAGGAGATTTTTTTCTCATATTGATATGGCTCCCAACTGGACGAGGTCTTCGTCTCTACGGACCGGATAGACAGGTATGTTGTGGGTGATTCCCGCTTCCGGCAAAAAGGGCTCCTCCGGGTCACGGACCCAGACAACAGCGGTTTCGATCCCTGACCTCTGGAGGCTTCCGAGGGCATTGTTCAGGGCCTGGTCGATATGCGGAGTGATTACCACAAGCACGAGCGAGCGCGGCAGCCGCGGCAGTTCGGTCATCAGCAAGTCAGGCAGAGTATAGTTTTCTGTGAAGACAAGACGAGCCAGGGCAGCGTGCAATTGTTCGAGCTGTGGCTGTCCCTTTCCCGGGGCCAATTCGACCGGCTGAAAAGTGAGTGACCTGAGGTCCATTCGGGAATACTCCCGGACCTGGTCGATCCGCCGGAATATCCCGCCTTTCCATTCCTCCTTGTACTGTTCTGCGGCATCTTCGCCATTAGACAGCAATCCCACCCGCTGATCCCCGGTAATTATGTATTCTCCCAGAGATGCAGCAGCGGTTATGGCCAGCTCCACCAAAGAATCGACTTTCTCCTTCTCTTTTGTCACTTCAAGATAAGAGGCAGGATGCATATCCACTGTCAATAAGGCCCCGAGAAGAACCGCAGGTTCAAATATCTTGACCTGGATCGTGCGGGAGCGGGCTGTTGCCTTCCAATGAATCCGGCGCAGGCTGTCTCCCGGCTGATATTCCCGCACACCTAAAAATCTGGAGGGATCCTCGAAAATACTCATTCTTTTGGGAATCTGGTGGATGGGGCGCTGTCCCCGCACCAGCCCTTTTTCGACAGGAACCACACGAGGGAGAACTGTCAGGAAATCCACCTGCTGGCCCACCAAAAATCTCTGGATCAGTCCGAAAGGTCCGCTGGATTCGACCATCGCCGGCCCGATCTTAAAAAAGCCACGATGAGTGCTGTGAATCCGGAAAGGTAGCTTATGACTTTTGTTAGGAGCCAGCGTTTTGAAGTGACATATCGGGCCTTCCACATCCAATGCTTTGTCCACATAGTCTTCCCAGAAAAGCCAGAATGCGGAAAGCGACTTCTGGTTGATGACTGTCAGCTTGGCCTCGACCGTTTCTCCCCATTTGATTTCAGATGCGGACAGGTCACGCTGCACCTTTATTCCCACGAGATTGGCGGATGATATCGCCAGAGAAAATAGCAGTAGCACAGCCACAGCGACTGCAGAATAGAGGAAGAATCCTCCAGTGTAAACGGACAGCAGAACGAGAAGGGAGATAAAGAAAATTCCCCAGATGGTGTACTGGCGGCGCCGTAAGCGGCGAATATCCTTGTCTGGATCTTTACTTCTGTTTTCAGGATTGGCCACGGATCAAAGCTCTTCTATAATGGTTTCCGGTTGGATGAGGGGAGCCGGGACCAGGCTCACAGCATCCTCCAGTGCCTTGTTGACCGACCGTTTTTGCAGCTTGCCCTCAACGCTTAAAATGACCCGATGGTTCAACACAGCGGGATACAGCCTCTTGACATCATCGGGCAGGACAAATTCCCGGCCGGATATTGCAGCCAGGGCCTGTGAGGCCCGGTAAAGTCCTTTGGTCGCCCGGGGACTTCCTCCCAGAAGAAAATCCTTGTGGTCACGTGTGGATGAAACAACCTGGATGATATATTCCTGGATCCTGGGGATCACATGAACTTTGGGAATCTGATCCTGGAATTTCATGATATCCTCCAGACTGACAACCTGTTTAATCTGGGATAACGGATCTTTTTCACCGCTTTCTTCCAGCATATGCTTTTCTGCATCCGCTGAGGGATATCCCATAGACAGCCGCATGAGAAATCGATCCAACTGCGCTTCCGGAAGGGCAAAAGTGCCCTCATGTTCTATGGGATTTTGAGTGGCGATCACGAAAAAAGGACGGCGGAGGAGATAAGTCTGGTTTTCCACACTGACCTGCCGCTCGGCCATACACTCCAGAAGCGCAGCCTGGGCACGGGGAGTGGCCCGGTTTATTTCATCCGCCAGGAGGATTCGTGTCATGACCGGTCCTGGGTGGAATTCAAACTGGCTGGTTTTCAGGTTGAAGACGTTGATACCGGTGACATCGCCTGGTAAGAGGTCGGGTGTGCACTGAAGGCGACGGAAGGTCCCCCCCAAGGTTTTGGCAAGGGTTTTCCCCAGGAGGGTTTTGGCTGTCCCGGGGACATCCTCCATCAACAGATGGCCCTCGGATAAAAGACAAACCAGCACCATTTGCAAGACATCCCGCTTGCCGAAAATAATCTTCTCAATCTGTTCAATGATTTTTTCTGCTGCGGTTTTTATTTCTTTCATTATCTGACCATCCTGTTTTGATTGGAATCGAATCCCGTTGGCTGTTCAATATAATACAACACCTCGCCGTTCCTCATCAAAAGGATATAAAGATTTCCTTTGAGTGTTCGCTGCGAATCCCTTATAATTTTGCCCCATTTCCATTCGCTGATTTTCCAAAATGACATTATCACACTCATAACAGCAGCGTCAATTGTCCAAATAGGTGAAGTTCCCCCAATTTTTTCATAATTTCAGGTCTATAGGGATGGATACGCTCCAGAGAGGATTTTTAACGCCATCCCCTCCTTATTGTATAAGCGAAGGGCGGTGGGCGAGAAAACCGTTTGAAGGCGGAGCGGGCATGGTTCCTCACCGAAGAGGTGAGGAGAGCGAAGCCTGAAACCGAGCC
>Ga0209636_10002347_pt1 | contig 19293 bp, 15 predicted proteins | sample DeeMarSWOR152_54_FD_187464 | JGI IMG/M metagenome (GOLD analysis project Ga0209636, IMG submission 187464) | Marine sediment microbial communities from White Oak River estuary, North Carolina - WOR-1-52-54 (SPAdes) (version 2) | ecosystem: Environmental > Aquatic > Marine > Intertidal zone >... | reverse complement strand
CCTGAGCAGAGGGAAGGACCGGCACCCCCGCTGGTCCCCCGACGGGAGGCAGCTGCTTTTCGTCTCGGACAGGGGGATGGAGGAGGGCGAGATGGGCGCAGGCCTCTGGGTCACCCCCGTCTACGGCGGGGAGCCGAGGCCCGTCGTCAGGATGGAGGGGGGCGTCGAACAGCCCCAGTGGAGCGCGGACGGAAGCAGGATTTTCTTCATCTCGGGCGTCGGCGAGCCGGAGAAGGACGTGAAGGTCATCGACAGGATACCCCTCTGGTCGGACGGCGGGGGCTTCACCTACCACAGGCGGAGGCACCTGCACGTCGTCGACGCGGCGTCGGGCGTGGTCACCAGGCTAACGGATGGGGACATGGACGTCTCGTGCTTCACGCCCTCAAACGGCGGCCTCAAGGTCGCCTACACCGCCCCGTGTGACGACCTCAGGCCCCCGCTGATGGATATCCACGTGTTGGACGCGGAGACGGGGGAGAGCTCCAGGGTCGCAGGAGGGTACACCGTGTCCTCTCTGTGCTGGTCACCGGACGACGGCGACCTTGCCTTCCTCGGGAGCGACCAGAGCAGGGGCGGCGCCACGCACTTCGGGGTCTGGACGCTGCCCGCCGGGGGAGGCGACGCCGAGAACCTGACGAAGGACCTCGGCAAAGGCTGCACCCGCAGGGCGTACTACGATCTGAGGAGCATCTACACCGGCGCCCCCAACCCCGTGTGGGACGGAGACCACATCTACTTCCCGGTCTCGGATGGAGGCGTCATCAACCTCTTCAGGATCGGACTCCACGAGAGGGTGGTCGAGCCCGTCGTTACGGCGGGCTTCTCCCTCGAGGAGTTCTCAGTTCGGGGTGGAGTGGTCGCCTACACCAGGGTGACCGGGACCGAGCCGGCGGAGGTGTGGCTGAAGGACGAGTCCGGTGAGAGGCGGATGACGGGGTTCAACGACGGGCTGCTGTCGAAGCTGGACCTCAGCGGGCTGGACCACTTCGAGTTCGAGGCGTCCGACGGGCAGAAGGTCGAGGGGTGGGTCCTCAAGCCCCACGGTTTGAAGGAGGGGGAGAGGCGCCCGGCGATCCTCGACATCCACGGCGGGCCAAAGAGTAAGTTCGGCGACTCCTTCATGTTCGAGCACCAGCTCTACGCCGCGGCGGGGTACGCCGTCGTCATCCTGAACCCGCGGGGCAGCGACGGGTACAGCGAGGAGTTCGCAGACATCAGGGGCAGGTACGGCACCCGCGACTACACCGACATCATGGAGGGCGTCGACCACGTCCTCGCCAGCTACGGCTTCGTCGACCCAGAGAGGCTCGGGGTCACGGGCCTCTCCTACGGCGGGTTCATGACCAACTGGATCGTGACCCAGACCGGCAGGTTCAAGGCCGCCGTGTCCCAGAACGGCATCTCCCACTGGCCCTCCTTCTACGGGACCTCCGACATAGGATTCTACTTCACGCCCGACCAGGTCGGGGGCGAGCCCTGGACCAACGAGGAGGGTTACAGGGAGAAGTCCCCCCTGAGCTACGCCTCGAACGTCGAGACGCCGACGATGTTCGTCCACAGTTACGAGGACTACCGGTGCTGGATGGACCAGTCCATAATCTTCTACACGGCCCTGAAGCACCTGGGGAAGGAGGCGAGGCTCGCCCTGTTCATGGAGGGGGCTCACGTCTTCAGGAGCTCCGCGAGGCCGAGCATCAGGCGGAGACGCTACGAGCTGATGATCGACTGGTTCGACAGCCACCTGAAGGGAGGGGCTGTTAGCTAGCCTCGGCCCAGGCCTCCTCTATCTCGAAGCCGGTGAACCTCCTCAGGCCCTCGACCTCCCCCCCGACCAACTCCTTCTCCTCGTCTGTGAAGTCCTTGAAGGGCGATAGTTCCAGTTCCCATTTTTTCCCCTTCTTCCTCATCTTCCAGACCCCATCGACCCGACCGTCGACCATTATCGTCGCGGCCACGTCGGCGAGGGGGAGGAAGACACTGCTTTTGACTGCAGGGTCGAGGAACCTGGTCTTGTCCCTGTGGCCCATGACGAGGGCGTCGAACTCTGGCAACAGCCGTGCCCAGCGAGGCCCCCCACCCTCATCGGGGATGGCCCTCAGGTCCCTCTCCAGGATGAGGAGCTTCCCCTTCTGATCCGTCACTGCGACCTCCGTGACGGGGCCCGAGAGGGATTCGAATACGGGCCTCGCGTCCTGCACCCTCATGCCCGTCCAGTAGGCGAAGTCGCTGATCGAGGCGGGCCCGTACGCCCTCAGGTACATCTCGGCGAGGCCTGCTGCGGCATCCTCCTCGGTGACGCTGTCCAGATCGGCCTCTGGTAGCCATCTGTCGACCCGGGCGAATGTGTGCTCGGTGTTGTGATACCAGGGGCCCGAGGAACGGGCGTGGCAGACGGCGCCCCGGAGGCTCATCTCCCTGATCAGGCGGTGGAGCCTGCCCTTGGCGTAGGACCCGGACCAGCCCAGCCTCTCTAGGATCTGGTTGAGTGTGAGGGGCCCACCGTCGAGGGCGTCGAGGACCAGGGGGTAGAGGGGGTCCCAGGAGTCGGGCGTTTTCTTCCTCCCGGTCTTGACGGTCCAGCGGTTCCACTCCTTCATCAGCCCTGGCTCAAGGGCCCTGCGGAACAGGGGGAACCTCGCGGACGGGATTATGTGGACCGTGTCCCTCATGAACCAGCTCCTGACCAGGCTGCGGTCCTCGAAGAGGGCCTTCGGGATGAAGCCCGGGCCCAGGTCGGCGACGCGGTTCCAGAGGCTTATCTGGAAGTTCAGGGCGCCCTGGGCGTTGAGCCCGAGGATGTCGTCCACAACGTCCATTGCCTCGCCGCGCGGTGCCCTTTCAATCAGGTGGTGCCTCTCGAGCGTGAAGAGTGCGGCAGCCTCGGGGGAGATTTCCACTACCAAACGCGAATGAACCTCTGAGGGGTCGGATCTCTCTGAATTTCCATTTGTTAATATTAATATTTTCTCAGCGCCTTCCCAGGCGCTGGATGCCGATCACGGTTGAATCCCTGTCATTCTCACCGGGCGATCTTGGTCGCTTCGATGACTATGGACTGGGGGACCCTGAGGTGCTTCCCGAGGCCCGGCAGCAGCCAGACTCCCTCCTCCATGGGCCTGGGCTCCTCCATCCTCGTGATGACCATGCCGTTTCCGGTGATGGCGTTCACGTAGTCTGAGAGGGTCCTGTGGAAGCCCGTTGTGACGAAGGGCGCGGGAAGCCGGTCGTGCCTCCACTCGAAGGTGTAGCTGTGCCTCGTGAAGTACTCCTCCGTCCAGTAGTACAGGTACTCCTTGAAGCCGTCCTCCCCTGCTCGGGTCTCCCAGCCGCCCACCATCCTGCCGTCCATGAACCTCGTGTCGAAGCAGGGGTGGACCATCACGACCACGAGCCTGCCGCCTCTCTTCAGGACGCGCGCGGCCTCTGCGATGGCCTCCTCGAAGTCGGCTATGTCCATGATCGCCATGTAACAGAAGGCGAGGTCGAAGCTCTCGGAGTCGAGCATGCTCAGGTTCGATGCGTCGGCGATGATGTACCTGATCCCGAGGGGGTTCCTCTCCTCTTCCTCGACTGCCGCCTTTATCATCACCTCGCTGAAGTCGACGCCAGTAATCTCAGCGCTGGCCTCGGCGAAGATTCTGGTGGAGCTCCCCTCTCCGCAGCCTATGTCGAGGACCCGCTTCCCCCTCACCTCGCCGACCGCGCCCACCAGCGCGGGGCCGTTCATGTACTCCGAGTAGTAGTTCTTTCCGCTCCGGACGAACCCGATGAAGCTCCCGGCCGCCTCGTTCCACTGATTCCTGACGATCTCGTCGATCTCCATCTTCACACCGAACCGATTAGTCAGAAGTCGTGGATGGTTTAAAGAATTTCATAGTCCGCGCTTGACGATTGGCCCCGGTGCGACGCTCCGGACGGGGGCGCATCCCTCATTTTTATAATCACTTGAAACCCTGTAATCAATAGGTGTATTCATGGGAAGGGTCAGCGGATTCAAGCTTGAGGGCGTCCTGCCTGCGGTCGTGACGCCCTTCGACAAGAACGAGGAGTTCAACGAGCCGGTCTTCCGGGAGCTCATCGACTGGCTCATAGAGAAGGGTATAACCGGCATCGTCCCGTGCGGTACGACGGGCGAGTTCTCTCTGATGACCCAGGAGGAGAGGGCGAGGGTCATCGAGGTCTGCATCGACCAGGTGAACGGAAGGATACCGGTGATAGCCGGGACCGGGGACACGGCGACGAAGCTCGTCATCGACGCGACGAAGCACGCTCTCGACGCCGGGGCGGACGCGGCGATCATCGTCAACCCCTACTACATGAAGCCGAAGGGCGGGAAGGGCATCTTCGACCACTACCTCGCCATCGCAGAGGCCGTCGACATCCCCATCGTCGTCTACAACATCCCCGTCGCCACGAACCAGTACATTCCCTGGCAGGTCGTGGAGGACCTCGCCGACGTCGACAACATCGTCGGGATGAAGGACTCAAGCGGGGACCTGAAGTACTTCATGACGGTGCTGGAGAAGGTCAGCGACAAGATAGACGTCGTCATCGGGTGGGACGAGGTCGTGCTCCCGGCCCTCGCCGCCGGGGCGAAGGGGATGATCCTGGCGAGCGCCAACGTCATCCCCCACATCTGGCTGGACGTCTACCACAAGGTGAAGGAGGGGAGGCTGGAGGAGGCGAGGAAGGTTCAGAAGAGAGTCCAGAAGTTCACCCGGCACATCGTCGCCACGGGCGCGCAGGGGCCGAAGGTCTGCCTCAACTACATGGGGATCCCGGTCGGGAAGACCCGGAGGCCCATCATAATAGGGGACACCGTCAGCTACGAGCTGAGGGAGGAGTTCAGAATAGAGCTGGAGAAGCTGGGACTCCTGGAGAAGAAGCCGATCACGGTGAAGGTGGTGCCCGACAAGCCGCTGGTGGAGAGGTTCTACGCCGTCGACGTGACCCCCGAGGTCATCGACCAGTTCAATCTGAGGACCGGGGAGGCCCTCGTCGACCCCGAGTCAAACGAGGTAGCCCACATCGACCTGCTCATCGGCGCCGTGGACGGCCCAGTCGGCCAGGCCTACGCAAACGCCTTAGCAAACCCGTCGAAGGACAGGGAGGCCCTGCAGGTCATTCTTGAACCGAACATGGCGGTGAAGCCCCCGACCATCATAGTGCCCACGGTTCCCGTCAGGGGGATGAGGGACGCGAGCATGGTCTACGGCCCCGGCCAGGCCGGGGTCGCCAAGGCGGTCGCCCAGTCCGTGGAGGACGGCATCCTGCCGGCGACGGACGACATAGTCATGATCGCCAACGTCTTCGTCCACCCCTCCGCCTCCCGGCGCAACAGGGTCTTCATCAACAACTACAAGGCGATGCGCCACGCGATCCGGAAGGCGATGGAGGGGAGGCCTACTGCCAGGGAGGCGGCTGAGAACGCGGACAACGCCCGCCATCCCTTCAGGGAGAGCATCTAGACCGGCTAAACTCCATTTTTTTTCACAAATGTATGCCAAGAATACTAATTCCCCTGCTACTCGGGTGAAGTCAGCTCCGATACGGTGGAATGGCGGATGCCCTTTGTGAAGCCGAAAGCGTTTTTACTTGTAATTCGAAGTGGTTTGATCCACTTTGATGAGGGCCAGGGCTCAGAAGCAGAAGAGCTGGTCGGAGGAGCTCCTCGAACGCGCCTCGGAGTTCCACGGGCACGGCGGGCCCTTCATGGTCGTGGGCCTCAGGATGGGCCTCGAGGCCTTGAGGAGGCTCGGCGCCAGCGGCTGGTTCGACGTCCGATGCCGCGTGGAGCTGAACTGGAGGCCTCCCGACTCCTGCGTCATCGACGGCATCCAGGTTTCGACGGGCTGCACCATGGGGAAGCGCAACATCGAGGTCTCGGATGCTGAGGGCATAGCGGCCGAGTTCAACAAGGGGGAAGAGCATTTGAGGATGGTCCTCAGGAACGAAGTGCTCGACAGGATGAGGAGGACTTTGGCGACGGGGGAGGGCGCGGCCCCCCTGGTCGAGGAAATAGCCAAGGCCGATCCGTCAGATCTCTTCGAATTCCATTAATCCACTACCCTTATTAGGTAAATTCCCCTCAAAGTGCCCTACACACTATCCGTCTGGAAGGAGCGGTTCGATGAGGAGCAGGGCCGTCATCAGCATCCTGGTCGTCTCGGCGACGGCGGTCCTCTCCGCAACCGTCCTCTGGCGGCTGATGGTCGACCCGAGTAGCCTCGGGAGGATGGGCCTGGTGGGCGTCTTCATGTCATCGATGCTCAGCCACCTCACCGTCGTGGGCAGGGACATGTTCGTTCCGATGTACCTCCCACTCACCTCGCTTTACCACCCTGTGGCGCTAGGGGCCGCGGCGGGGGTCGGGGCGGCCCTCGGCGAGGTGACTACCTACCTCCTCGGCTGGGGAATAGCCGAGTCGCTGAAGGACAACAGCGGCCGCGTGGAGAACAGGCTGGCCGGCTGGATCAGGAGGTACGGTCTCTGGGCGGTCCTGCTCGTGGCGGCGACACCGCTCCCGGACACGCCCATAGTCCTGATCGCCGGCTCGAGCAGGCTCCACATCGGCAAGCTTTTCCTCGCAGAGTGCCTAGGGAAGACGGCCCTCTACTCGTTGGGGGCGGTCGTCGGGGGCACCGTCTTCATCGGGCTCTCGGATATGTTTGGTGGCCTCGCCGCCTCCTTGATCGTCGTCTCCGCCTCGATCCTGTTCTGCGTGCTGGTCGCATGGGACAGGGGTAGGGCCATCCTCTTCGGCTGGTTCGAGCGCTTCCTGCCCTAGCCCCGCCTCAGTTTCTTCAAGAGTTCTTTCGCAGAGAGCGTGTTTGCCACATCCTCGGCCTTGAGCCATCCCCTCCTGGCGACGGAGACTCCGAGGGGCAGGAAGTCGAGCTGCCCCAGGGTGTGGGCGTCGGTGCCTATCGACATGACGAGCCCCTTCTCCATGGCGGCCCTGGAGTTCCCGTCGTCGAGGTCGAGGCGGTCGGGGAACGCGTTTATCTCCATCATGACTCCCTGGGCCGACGCGGCGTCGAAGACCTCCCTCAGGTTCAGCTCGTAGGGCTGACGCTTCTGTATGAGCCTCCCGGTTGGGTGCCCTATGCATGATACATAATCATTGTGGATGGCGGCGACGATCCTCTCGGTCATCTCCTCTGCAGTAGCCTTGAACCCGGAGTGGACGCTCGCAACGAGGAAGTTGAGGTCCCTGAGCGCCGTGTCCGGCAGGTCGAGTGAACCGTCGGCCTTGATGTCGCACTCGAGCCCCTTAAGGACCGTGAAGCCCTCGAGCCCCTCGTTCAGCCTGTCGATCTCGGCCCCCTGCTCCCTCAGCCTCTCCTCGTCCAGGCCCCTCGCGATCCCGAGGGACTTGGAGTGGTCGCAGACGGCAAAGTACTCCAAGCCGAGTTCCGCGCACCTAGACGCTATCTCCTCGATGGTCGCGGTGCCGTCGCTCCACCTCGTGTGGACGTGGAGGTCTCCCTTGATGTCCCCGAGCTCAACCAGCTCCGGCAGCCTCCCCTCCGCAGCCGCCTCTATCTCCCCTCTGTTCTCCCTAAGCTCCGGGGGTATCAAGTCCATGCCGAGGGCCTTGTAGATCTCCTCCTCGGTCCTGCTGGCGACGACCCTGTTGGTGTCCCTGTCGAAGAGGCCGTACTCGCTCAGCTTGTACCCCATCTTAACGGCTATCGTCCTTAGCTCCACGTTGTGCTCCTTGGAGCCGGTGAAGTACTGTAGGGCGGCGCCGTAGTCCTCGGGCGGGATCACCCTCAGGTCGACCTGGAGGTTCTTCTCGAGGACGACGGTGCTCTTCGTGGAGCCTTGGGACAGGACCCTGGTGACGGGGGGCATCGTGACGAAGCGCTCCACGGCCTTCTCGGGCTCCACGGAGGCCACGAGGATGTCCAAGTCACCGACGGTCTCCCTCCTCCGGCGGGCGGAGCCAGCGACCTCCGCCTCCAGCACGGCATCGGAGCCGGATAGGTAGCTCAGGATCTCCTCTATCACGGGGAGGACGGCGCCGAGGAGGAACCTCCCCTGCCTCGTCCTGAACTCCTCGATGCTTCTGAGGAGGTTCTCCTCGGTCTTCTCCCCGAATCCCCTGAGGTCCCTGAGCCTCCCGGCCTTTATCGCGGCCTCGAGGTTGTCTATAGTGGCGATGCCGAGCTCCTGCTGGAACCTCAGTGCCTTTTTGGGGCCGACGCCCTCAAGCTCCATGAGGTCCCGGACGCCCGTCGGAAGTGCCTCCCTGAGGTCCTCCAGCTGCGAGCTCTGCCCCGTGTCGAGGACTTCCTCGATGACGCCGGCGATGCTCTTCCCGACGCCCGGGATCTCCTCGAGCTCCCCCCTCTCCCGGATCCGCCTCACGTCCTCGGTGAGGGTTCTAACCCTCTGGGCGGCCATGTTGTAGGCCCTGCTCCGGAAGCGGTCCCCCTTGATGGTGAGGAGCTCCCCGATCTCGTAGAGCACCTCGGAGACCCTCGCGTTGGCGCTCATGACCCTCGATCATGGATGAGCCCCACAGCACTTAAACTTGAAATTGAGGATACGCAAATAATTGGTGGGTTGAGGGCTTGAAGGCCGACATCTTGAGACACATAAGGGAGGAGGAGGTCGTGGACCTGGCGTCCGAGCTCATCAGGATCCCCAGCTTCACTGAGAGGGAGACCCCGGCGGCCGAGTTCATGAGGGGCTTCTTCGAGGACCACGGCTTCGAGGCCGAGATGCAGGAGGTCCAGCCAGGGAGGGAGCAGGTGGTTGCCCGGCTGAGGGGGAGCGGGGGCGGGAGGAGCATGATGTTCAACGGCCACCTGGACATCGACCCCCTCACGGCGTCCTGGGGGTGGGACCCCTTCGAGCCGAGGGTGGAGGGGAACAGGCTCTGGGGCGCTGGCGTCCACAACATGAAGTCGGGGGTCGCCGCGATGACGATGGCCGCCGTGGCCCTGGAGCGGTCGGGCATCGAGCTGAAGGGCGACCTCATCGTGGCCTGCGTCGTCGGGGAGCTCCAGGGCGGCGTTGGGACGGTACACCTAGTGAACAGCGGCGTCTGGACTGACATGGCCATCGTCCCGGAGCCGTACAGCGTGGAGAACATTCTCACCAAGAGTGTCGGGGTCCACGACTTCGCCATAAACGTCATCGGCCGAAGCGAGCACATCAGCAGGATGGAGGAGAGCGTCGACGCCATCCAGAAGATGACGAAGGTAATGGAGCGCATCAAGCATCTGGAGTTCGATGTCTACGACCCCGATCTGCCGGGGGCGCCAAGGTGGGTCGTCGGCAGCATCATCGGGGGGAGGAGCAGGGAGTACGACCTCGCCGGCCCCTACAACATACCGGACGTCTGCACCATCATCGTCGACTTCCGGTACCCCCCGGGCCTCACAATCGAGGCCGTCAACGCGAAGGTCGTCGAGATGCTCGAGGAGATAGGGGCCGAGGACCCCGAGTTCAGGTACGAGTTCGAGTACCCCGTGAACCCCAGGTTCAGGGTGGGCGGCGTCGTGATGCCACCGATGGGGGTAAGCCCCGACGCGGATGTGGTCCAGATCCTGAAGGAGAACCACAAGCACGTGACTGGGGAGTACCCCAAGAGGATAGGGGCTGTTCCACCCTACAGCTACTGCGGCAACGACACGGCCCACTTGGAGAGGGCGGGAATAGAGTGCTGCCTCTACGGCCCCAGGGGCTACCCAGACGAGGTCGAGAAGCACGTCAGGAAAGACGAGATGGTCACCTGCGCGAAGTCCCTGGCCCTGACGGCAGCAGAGGTGTGCACCTCTAGGAGGTAGGCACCAAGGAATCGAGATGTCTCAGCTCCTACCCCTCACACACTGGTATATGCCGACGAGGGTGATCGCGCCCCCTAGGAGGGTGAGGGTCGAGGGCGCCTCGTTCAAGAAGATGTAGGCCAGGATGGTCGCCCCCACTGGCTCCCCTAGGAGGCTTATGGAGACGATGGGCGCCTCAACGTACCTCAGTGCCCAGTTGTAGACCGTGTGGCCGAAGATCATGGGGACGACGGCTATCGCCAGGAATAGCAGGTACTCCTTGGGGGGGAAGGGTGCGAGTATCGTTCCGGTGGCCAGGCTGCCGAGGACGAGGACCACGGCCGAGGTCGCGTAGACGGGCGTCACGTACGAAACCAGGTCGTGGCTCTGCCGGATCCTGCGCCCGCTCAGTATGTACAGGCCGAGCATGACGGCCCCGACGAGGGCCAGGAGGTCACCGTAGAGGCTCACCTCGCCCAGGCCGCTGTCCCCCACGGCTATGATGGTGGCGCCCGCGAAGGCGACCGCGATCCCCAGGAGGGGTCCCCTGCTGATCCTTTCCTTGAAGACGAAGTGGGAGATCGCCGCGACGAATATCGGGTCGATGTGGACGAATATGACGGAGCTGGCGACGGAGGTGAAGCTGAGGCTCGTGATCCAGGAGGCGAAGTGGAGAGCGAGGACGACGCCCACGCCGACGAGGTTCAGCACTTCCCTGCCGGAGGATCTCAGGAGCCTCCTCACGCCCCCCGAGTGCACGTAGAAGGGGAGCAGGATCAGGGTGGCGAAGGTCAGCCTGTACGCCGCTATGGCGAGGGGGCCCGCGCTGCTCATCCTGATCAGTATGGAGGCCGTGGAGACGGCCACGATGCTGATGAACAGTGCCACATTCGGTGGGAATCCCGGCCTCTCTCCCACGGCGAATCAAGGATGATTAAAAGGGTCGGAGTATAAAACATACAACCCGTGATGTACAAATTCTAGTAATTTCGCGGAGATTCGATTTTAATGGAAAAGACTAAACCCTTGTGGGTGTTATTTTTCGGGATCGTTATGCCCGTCTTCGAGGTCGAGAGCTGGCGGGTGGCCGAAGGCAAGGAGGAGGAGCACGGGGAGGCCATGCGCCGGTGGCTCAGGTGGGTGAACGACCACAGGGAGCTGTTCCCCGAGTGGAGGAGCGTCCGCTACTTCGTGAAGACCATCGCCGGTGAGGAGTCGGAGCGCCACCTGATAATCTGGGAGTACGACAGCCTCGCAGCCTTTGAAGCGTACAAGGCGAGGAGGGGAGACTACCCGGGGCCCTACAAGGAGTACAAGCTGAACGACCCCTACCACCAGGGCGTCTTCAACCACCAGAGCATGAAGGTCGAGGTCTGGAAGGACCTTGAGCGAAGCCTCTGGATCGAGTAGAGAGATAACCCACTTAGCCCGAACGGGTCGTCTGGAACAGTTTGTCTACATCCATCTCCAGCGCGGCGACGGGCATCTCCAGACTCCAGCTCTCCAGCACCTCGGGCCTCAGCTCCCCTGCCCAGCACAGGGGCTCCCCTTCTACCTTTACTATATAGCGCCTGCCTCCGATGAAGCAGTCGAGGCCCCCCACTTCTATCATCGCCTCGACCTCCAGGTTCTCTAGGATGCTGTTCATGACGGCCTTGATCTCGGAGAAGTTTGCCTTAGCATGGCAGAGGGCGATGGCGAGCCTACGGGCGCTCCTTGCCCCCGTTTCGGTGGAGGGGTCGATGAGGATGACGTCGTCCACCTCGTAGATGTTCTGGGGATAGGGGTGGTGCTTGTTGGTGCTCAGGACCTCCATGAGGCTGGGTAGCAGCCTGTTCCTCACGCTCGTGTACCCCTCCATCTTGGGGTTCGAGGTCTCAGCTATCGGCTCCTCGGGGAGGCCCATCCGGGCGAACAGCTTCTCCCGGTTGGACATCATGAAGGTGACCACCTCCTGGAAACCGAAGCCCACCAGGAAGTTCCTGAGTCCCCGGCTGAAGATCTCGAGGGGTTCCTCCCCGGCCTCGGAGGCGATTTCCGGGATCACCGGGACGAACCTGTCGTAGCCGTAGGCGATGGCGACGTCCTCCACTAGGTCGATGGGGTGCATTATGTCGGTCCTGTAGCGGGGCACCCTCACCCTCAAGGTCTCCCCCGGCTCCGCTTCATGCCCCATCATGGCGAGGTATCCTGCGGTCTCCTCGGGGGTGAACTCCATCCCAAGGGTTGCGTTGACGTAGCCGTTGTCGATGTCCATCTCCCGGGGGCTCAGATCAGGCGTCTTGAGCACGGTTCCATCGGGGTAGCGGTTCTCGACGGCGTAGATCTCGGCGCCCCTGTCGGCGAAAGTGGTGACGATTATGTTGAGGACCTCGGTGATGGCCTTTAGGTCGGTTCCTGTCACGTCGATGAAGATGTCCCGGGTCGTCTCGTTGATGCGGGTGTACTCCCCGTTGATGATGGGGGGCATGCTGAGGACCATTCCCTTCGCGTCGAGGATCATCGGGTACTCCCCGAAACCCTCGACGATCCAGGCGTACTCCCGGCCCGTGTGCATCTCGGTCAGTATCTTGGTGAGGTTCTTCTCGAAGCGCTCCCCGAGGGGCCTGAACCTGAACCTGGGGGGCTTCGTCGTATAAGTGACGGGGAACTCGACGGGCTCCAGGTTGTGGAGGCCGATCGCGACCTTGCGACGCCTTCTGCCGTGGGTGACGTGGAGCTTCTCCTGCATCTGTATTATGCTGCGGATGAGGGGGTCGTCGAACTCTACGTTCTTCACGACAGCGGTGACGAACCAGGGGCGGACTTTTTCGACCTTCTCCTCGACAACGACCTCGTATCCCGCTTCCTTGACGTCGTATTCCCTCAATCCCTTCTTCAGGCCCGTGAACGTGGCGTAGGCCCTGGCAAGGCCCTCGATGGAGAGCATGTCGGGCCTATTTGGGAAGACCTCCAGCTGGAACCCCTCGGCGGTCTCTCCCTCCCAGCCTGTCCCCATCATGGGCAGCCTGTCCCTCAGCTCCTCGATGGTCACTTCCCTGCCCAGGAGCCCCCTCAGGTCCTCGAGGTTGACATCTATGACCGGCATGCCTCTTCACTCCATCCAGAGCCTCGCCTTCCTCAGGAGGCCCATGTCGTTGGCGTAGAGCTGCCTGATGCTGTCGATCCCGTAGCTCACCATCACGAGCCTCTCGAAACCGGGCCCCCACGCTAGGACGGGGACATCTATCCCGATGAGGGGCTTCACCACCTCGGGCCTGAACATCCCGGCGCCGAAGAGCTCCATCCACTCCCCCCTCTCCTCGACCCAGACCTCGGCCTCCATGCTCATCTCGGTGTAGGGGAAGTAGCCGGGGCGGAACCTGACCCGCTTCGCCCCGAGCCCCTCGAGGTAGGCCTTGAGGTAGCCCTGCATGTCCCTGAAGGTCACCCCCTCACCGATGACGATGCCGTCGGTGTGGTAGAACTCAGCGAGGTGGTTCCAGTCGATGGTCTCGTTCCTGAAGACCCTGCCAACGCTGAAGAACTTGGCCGGGAGGTCGTCGGGCGTCAGCTTCGAGATCTGGTAGACGCTCATGCTCGTGCCGTGGGTCCTAAGGCAGTTCAACGCGGCGACCTCCGGGTCCCACTCGTACTCCCAGCCTGTGGAGCCGGTGGTCCAGCCATTCTCGTGGGTCTCCTTCACCCGCCGGACTATCTCGGGGTCAGGGAGCCTCCCCCTGTAGGGGGTTTTCAGATAGAAGGTGTCCGCTAGGTCCCGGGCCGGGTGGTCCTGGGGCTGGAAGAGGGCATCAAAGACCCAGAAGCTGAGCTCTAGGTGCTCCCCCGTCATCTCCTTGAACCCGAGCTCCACCCAGAAGCGGCGGATGAAGTCGATGACCTGGCTGAGGAAGTGGCGCTTCCCAGGGGTCAGGCTGGGGGCAGGAAGGCTCACGTCATAGCTCTGGAAGGAGGCCCCACGCCAAGCTCCGCTCTGGAGCAGCCCTGGGGTGAGCTGGGTGATCACCTCGGCCTCGCCAGTGGCCTCTATGAGGGGGACGACTTCCTCCCCGAACTCGGTTATGTCCACCCACCTCTCAGCCTCCTCGGTCTTCTCCACCAGCCCGCGTCGCACCAGGAGCCCGATCCTGCTCAGGTACTGTTCGTCGAGCTGAATATCCTGGAGGGCTGATTCCCTGAGGTTTGAAAGGATCCTCTCGTCGAAGGTCTCTTTCCCCCGGGCTTCTCTTCCGGTATCGGTGAGCATCAACTTGCCGTTCTCTATCTCCGCCCACTCGTTCCTCCTGATCCAGATGAGGGCGATGTCAAGCCGTTGGAATCTCTCCTTGAGTCTGGAAATGTCGTTCTCCCCGGCCGCCACGAGCTTGAGTAGGTTCTTTTCCGGAAGACCCTTTTCCGCATAAGCCTGCCCCTCGTCGGTGAGTCTGAAGAACCGTGAGACCTCCTCCCTGAACGAGACGACTCCCTTCGTCTCGGCCCATGCACACGCCTTCTCGACGGCGTCCCTGCCCAGCCCCGTGAACCGGCTGAGCTCCTCCGTCGTGGCCGATTCCCTACCCTTCAGGGCGAGGAGCACCTTCTTCTCGTTATCGTGTAGCCTTGCAGCTACTTCTCCGGGTCTCAAAGGTCTCACCAACCTACCAAGTAGAGGCTTGGGATGACCTTAAAAATTATACCGGAAGTGTCAGAGGGTCTTGGCTCTCCATATCGATTTTTAGCGGAGAAGCCATTTCCTTTGCGGACTAGCTCGGCCCTCGCGTCAGGTGGATCAGCCTGTCCTTCAAGGAAGCCTTCGTCGTCTTGGGGACGGTGTAGCTGAGCTCCCTGTCCCTATAAAAGGCGTTGAAGGCCTTCTCGCACTCCTCGCAGAAATAAGACCTGCCCTCGAAGACGCCGAAAGTGAACCCCTTCCCGGTGGGCTCCGAGAGGGCACCACACCTCGGGCACTCGATCTCCACCACCCAGCTCTCGAAGACGCTCGAGAAGTTGATAAGGTTCCCGTCAGGGTCCTTTATGATGAAGCCTATACTGTCGTCGGACATGACGACTTCGTCTTCCCCGATCTCGATCCCTTTCTCCTTCAGGTCGTCGACGATCTTCTTGACGCGCCCGTCCAGGAAGTTGATCAGGATTCCTCCGTCTCCCCTAAACAGACCCAGCCTTATTGCCCCATTGTTGACTATCGCCCATCCGTCGTCGAGGTCGCCGGAGACCGGCCTGAACCCCAGCCTGGCGTAGAAGTCGACGGATCGCTTTACATCTTGTACTTTGAGGCCTAGGAAGAATCGGCCAAGTTCCAATCCTATAAACCCTCCTGGTCCCTCTCTCTCGGAGAATCTTTCGTGTTAATAAATTAGATAATTATGGATTTGAGAGAAATATCATAGATTTATTTTCCCAACTATATCGCCTCCAAGGTGACCGTTCCTTTAGTTTGGGGGGTTTATGGGGTTTCAGAAGTACTCCGTGATCTTCCTCTGGGTCAGGGTGTGTCTCAGCAGGAACCCCGCGGCGAGCCACTGTTTCAGGGGGATGCTGAGCCTGCTCATCACCCGGCCCAGGGCGTCGTCCAGGTTGTCGTAGATGAGGGGTGGCTGCCTCATGGCGTTCCGAACGTTCTCCCTGACCTGCCAGACTCCCACGGGCAGGATGTAGTCGGGGTACGCTTCCCTCAGGATGAAGACCTTGGCCTGCCTTCTGACCCTGGAGAGGTGCTCTAGGACGGCCAGCCTCCCCGAGTAGTAGCACCCCCCCATGGAGGCGTACTTGGTTCGGCCGTTGTGCCCCTCCCAGTCGGTGACTATGGAGACGTGGGTCTCGGAGGGGTTCCACAGTGTCCTCGGGTACCAGGCCTCGTAGGCCTCGTAGCACCAGGCGTCCGGCACTAGGAGGACCTCGAACCTGTTCCCCAGGTAGTCGGACTCGTACACCTCGTAATGGTTGACGAGGGGGTGGCCTTTGACCTGGGAGGCGAGGTCCTTGGAGATGATGTCGTCCACAGCCGTGATGCTCCACCGGGTGGGCACGAGGCGCCGGTTCCTCTCGACGCCGAAGCTCCCCATGCTGAAGGCCCTCATGATCTGGGTCACTGGGACGCCTTCACCGTAGAGCGTCAGGGTGGCTGGTGCGGCCCTGAGGTCTGTGTCGTAGTGGGCCTCCTCCATGTCCCGGTTCCACCTGATGTAACCGATATCCATGCCCTCCAGGGGGGCCGTGGGGCCGATGGGCTGGACGTCGGCGTCCACCCTGAAGGTCCTGGTCGGCCTCTTCCTGAGCCTCATCTCGGTCTCAACGTAGTGCTCTGCGAGGCTGAGCTCCCTCGTCCTGTCGAGGATCCTGCCGGCGTCCCGGGGCTTCCTCACGTTCACCCTGTGCATTCCGCGGACGAGCTGTGAGCGGAAGTCGATGATCTCGTCTATCGACCTCCCGAGCCACCGCTCCGGCGCGTCGAGGATGGAGGTGTCGCCGAAGTAGTTTGGTGCGAGGGGGCCGATGTTCACGTAGGGGTATCCGAAGCGCCCCACGAAGACGCTCGGCGGCGAGGAACCGTCCACGGAGAGCCCCTTTATGCTCCTCCACACCCTGAACTGGGACGCCGCGCGGGCGACGACCGGGCAGGTCGTCTTTCCGCAGAGGAGCTTGGAGCCCTTGCAGACGGCGCAGAGGCTACCCGAGGGAGCCTGCATCCTTAGGTAGTCCGTCGAGTAGTCGAGGTCTGCCCCCATCTGCGGGTCTGAAGCCATCAGCTCCCTTATCCAGACGTTCTTGGGCTTCACCTGCTTCGATATCCTCTTTGGCAACTCCGGATATGATTCCGCTGGACGCATTAAATAGGTTGAGGTGGAGTTTCCGGGGGGGAGGTGGGTGAATGTGCCGCTTTATGAGGCCTTCAAAACAAGGTCACGGTGACGACCCCCGCCACGATCAGGACGCATCCGGCAATCACCCTGAGAGTCACGTCCTCCTGCCCCCTAAGGAACATCCAGCTCAGCAGGAGGCTGAAGAGGGGGTAGGAGAAGACTATCGTCGTCACCACCGCCACGGTCCCCATCTCCATGGCTACCATAAGTGCAAACCATCCGACTGCTTGGAAGGCGCCGGCGGCCGAGTAGTAGCCGAGCCCACTCCTGTCGACCCTGATTTCTCCAAGCCTCCCCGTCGCGATGAGGTAAGCGAGTAGGCAGAGCGAGCCGGACAAAGCCCCTATTTGGGCCCCGAGCGTTGGATCTGGTTGGTAGTTGAGGGCGGCCTTCCGGATCACGTTGGCAAGGCTGTACGATAAGGCGGACAGGAACGGGACGACCAGGGCCCCTCCACCGGCGGTGTCTCTGGTGGCTCCACTGAGGAGGAATATGCCCACCACGACGAGTAGAGCTCCCGCGAAAACCGCGAACTCGAACCCCTCCCCTAGGAGGACGATGGCGAGGACTGCCGAGATGAGGGGGTTGCACCCGATCACGGCGCTGCTCACGGCGAGCCCTATCCGCCCAACGGCGACGAAGTAAAGGAGCCTTCCGACGCCCAGGGCGAATAACCCGCTAAGGGCGAAGAGGGCCACGGCCATCCAGTTCAGCGACGGCAGCTGGAGGATGAGGAAGGCCGTGAGGATCCCCGCTTGGACCGACGTGCTGACGAGGGCTGCGCTGAGGGCGTTGGAGCCCCTCATCCCCTTCGAGATGAAGAACGCCGAGACCGCATTGGTGATCGAGGTCACGAGAGCGATCCCCTCAACGAGCATGAGATCCCCACATTTATGGACGAATTTATCTCTGTTTGAATTTAAGGGATCGCACATTGAACAGGACGGGGAATTATATTTTTAGCTGGAAGATTCATACTGAAACAGGTTCACCATGAGCATAATCGTCGAAAACGTTTCCTTCCGAAGCGAAGGGCACGAGCTCGTCGGCAGGATTTACAGGCCCAACGAGCCTGGGAGGTTCCCCGCCGTCTTGATCTGCCATGGATACCCCGGCGACAACAAGAACATGGACCTCGCCGAGGAGCTCGCCCTGAACGGCATCGTCGCTCTCATCTTCTACTACAGGGGCGCGTGGGGGAGCGGGGGGCAGTTCAGGCTCCGCGGTCTGGAGCCGTCCACGAGGGACGCGGTGGAGCACCTACTTTCCTTCCCCTACGTCGACGGGGACAGGGTTGGCCTGATAGGGTACTCCATGGGGGCCGTCCCTGCGGCCGCCAGGCTGAGCTCGGACCCGCGCCTCAGGACCGGCGTCTTCATCTCTCCTGCCTCCGATCTGGGCGCCTTGGCCCCGAGGGAGAGCCTGGACGCCGTTGTGCCCGTGTTCCTCAACATGGGGAGGGGGAAGCTGGCGGGCCTGGAAGCAGGGGCGGTGAAGGAGGACCTCTCCTGGGTCCTCGAAAACCAGAACCCCGTCGACATGATCGGCAGGGTCTGGGTCCCGGTCTTGGTGTTGGTCGGATCCAACGATCAGATGACCCCGCTCACCGCCTGCAGGATGCTCTACGACGCGGCGAACGAGCCGAAGGAATGGCTACTAATCGAGGGGGCCAGCCACGAGTATTCGGAGCACAGGATGCCCCTGATAATCGCCGTCCTCAACTGGCTGAAAAAGCACCTGTGAAAAGGTCAGATGGTGAGGGACTCTATGTCCCTCGGGTAGTAGGTGACAAGCTCGTACCCGTCCTCGGTGATCACCGCGGTGTCCGAGTGGCGGAAGCCCGCGAACCCGAGCTCGTATATACCCGGCTCGATGCTCACCACCATGCCCGGCCTCAGCTCAGCGTCGTTCCCCCTGTCGAGCCATGGGGGCTCGTGGCCCTCCAGGCCGATGCCGTGCCCTGTGTGGTGCCTCATCAGGCCCTCGTACCCCGCTTCGACGATCACCTTCGCCGAGGTCCTGTCGACATCGCTGCACTTGACCCCGGGCCCGAGGGCCTGGATGGCGGCGTCCTGGGACCGGACCATCACCTCGAAGTACCTCTCCTGCTTCGGCGTCGGCTCCCCGACTATCATGGTCCTCTCCAGCTCGCTGCCGTAGCCGCCGACGTCCGAGCCGGCCCCGGTGACGAGGACGTCCCCCATCTGGATCACACTGCCGATGCCTATGGAGTGGGGCATCGCCGACTTCCATCCGACCTGTCCCCTGAAGCCTGCCGATGCAGGGCTCCTGCCCCCCTTCATCGGCTCGTACATCGGGCCCAGGGCCTTCTTCATGATTGTCGAAGCCTCTAGGCTCGCCATGATGGAGACCTCCACGTCCCAGAGGCCTGGGGCCGTGTACTCCTGGAGCATCTGGTGGGCGAGGTTTCCCCACTTGGCGCTCTCCCTGATGAGGGCTATCTCCTCCTCGGACTTGCAGAGCCGCATCTCCCAGATGATGTCGCCGGCCTTCTCGAACTCGGCGTCCGGCATCTTCTCGCTCAGGGGCGGCCCCGTGTAGCCCATCGCCCCCGTCGCCCCGGCGGGGCTGTCGGCCCCCAGCTTCGCCTTCCCGTAGCCCATGTCGGTGAGCCACTCGGCGAAGAGCTC
>Ga0209636_10002346_pt1 | contig 19297 bp, 21 predicted proteins | sample DeeMarSWOR152_54_FD_187464 | JGI IMG/M metagenome (GOLD analysis project Ga0209636, IMG submission 187464) | Marine sediment microbial communities from White Oak River estuary, North Carolina - WOR-1-52-54 (SPAdes) (version 2) | ecosystem: Environmental > Aquatic > Marine > Intertidal zone >... | reverse complement strand
ACTTTTTGAAAACCAAAAAACCCATCCTTGAACAAAAAGAAAAAATAGAGCAATTAAATACTAGTTTTAGGGGGTTTTAAAGCTTTTTGATTATTTTTCAGCTTGTTCAATTAATGGGCCTAAGTTTATTTCGAAGGCTGCTGCGGGGAGTTCGAGTCCCCAATTGGTTACTACTTGGGGGTGGATTTCCCCGATTATTCCTAATTCAGTGTTGTCTGCCTTGATTTTACCTGTTCTTCCTTCAATAAAGGAGGGGTGGGAAGTTTCTTCTAAACTATATTCGGTGCCTAGGAGTTGTAAAAGGGTGTCTAGGGCTCCATGGATTTCTGCAAAACTTGCGTTGGCATGGATTGTTATACAGGCTAGGTTTTTCTTTATTTTTATCTCCTCATTGACCACCTGAACTATCTCTCCTGCTTCGAAAATTCTTTGGGGGTATTCTTCGTGGGTATTTTTTGAAAGGAAGTTAAGGAGACCTGGAAGTAAGGAGTTCCGAGTAACGGAGTAGTTTATGGATATGGGGTTTGCTACTTCAATAAGTTGTTCCCTGTTTTCTTTTAGCATTTTTGTGGTTAAATATTCGGGATTAGTAAGGCTAAAAGTTAATACTTCTTGATAGCCTAAACCTATGGTCAAATCGCGTATTTTGTAAACGTATTTTGTAGGAAAGGATAGCTCGCCTAGGGTCATTTTTGGATTCCATCTTGGCTCTATTTTATCGTATCCTATGGCTATAGTTATGTCTTCGACTATATCAATGGGGTGCATGATGTCTGCCCTGTAAGCGGGAGCTAAAACTTTAATTTTTTCACCTTCAAGATGTGTAGCATCATAGCGTTTTATTTTAAGGTATTCCACCACTTCTTCTGGGGTTAATTTGATACCGATAATTTTTGAGGCATAGTTTACGTCGATCTCCCATTCAAGGGGGTTTAGGTTGGGGGTTATGAAGGTTTTTTCACCGTTTATCTCGTATGGAAAATTGAGGGTTAACGCGTAGATTTCGCCTCCCCTTTCAGCTAGGGCGGTGACTATGCCGTCTAAAACGCAGTTTACCGCGTTCCAGTCTGTTCCTGTTACTTCTACTAAAACTTCTTCTGTGTATTCGTCCACTTTTCCTGTTCCTTCTGAGTTTATTATAGGGGGCATACTTAAAATATTTCCTTGGGAGTCTATTAGAAGGGGGTAGTAGGGGTTATCGGCTATTATGTGGCCAAAATCCCTGCCTTTTGGGTGAACTTCTAATATTTTGCGAAGTGTCATAGGTTTAGTGAAACCTAAAGGAATGAATTTAACTTCATCGGGGTCTGCCACTTTATAGTATATTGGGGGAATTAGGATGTTTTCCCCTTCTCTAGTCCAGTTATATAAACCGATGCTTGTCTTTTCTCTCCTTCTGCCGTAGGAATTGTCCTTCTTTTCACTATACTGTATAAACTGTTTTATCAAGTAATCGTCAAATGAGATGTTCTTTACAAGCGCACAACCAATAAAAGGTCTTATATTTTTTAAACGTGAATCCACTATCACTTCAGCTATCGAAGGGTTCACTTTATATTGTGGTAACCCTTTTTCTCCAAGGACACCTCTACACTCTCTTGCTAATCCTTCAACACACCATAAATCAGGCCTATTAGAGTCTTTTATGTCTAGTTTTAACTCGTCATCTATAATGGTATCTATCTCTGTTTTAGCGTAATGTAAGAGGGAGTCAAGTTCTTCTATTTCCCAAGTTTTTCCGTCAAGAAGGTTGCATAAGTCCTCATAAGACACGGAAATAGTGACCATTTTTAAGAACATTCCTTTTGTTTTGCATTTTTTTTTCTTAAACTTAAATTAAGACTTTTGAGCGTCTCATCCAGCCTAGATCCTCGTTGAACAAATTCCTAATATCGTGTATTCCCGCTTTAACCATGTATAATCTGTCCACGCCAAGGCCCCAAGCAAGGACAGGCACTTCCACTTTTGGTGGTGCAGTCACTTCTGGCCTGAAAATTCCTGCACCTCCAAACTCTACCCATCCCATTTCGGGATGTTTAGCGCTGAGCTGTACAGAAGGTTCGGTGAAGGGATAGTAATCAGGGATAAATTTTACGTCTTCTGCTTTCGCAATCTCTACGGCAAACATTTTAAGTATGCCTAAAAGATCCCGAAAAGTTAAGTCTTCATCCACTACTATTCCTTCTACTTGATTGAATTCTGAAAGATGAGTCGCATCAACAACATCCGGTCTGTAACATCTTGCTATGGCGAAATATTTTGAGGGAGGTTTTGCTTTGAGTAGCGTTCTTGCCGAGAGACTGGTGCCTTGCGCTCTTAACATGAGCTTAGCAGCTACTTCAGGACTCCATTTATAGCGCCACCCTATAGAACCCGTTCCACAACCATCTTCATGGGCAGATTTAACCCGTTCCACTACTCCACCTGGGGGTAGTTTGCCTTTCGCTGGTTTTTTTATAGAGTATGTGGCACTCCAAGTTCTCGCAGGATGATCTTGAGGCTGATATAAGGCGTCAAAGTTCCAAAATTCAGGCTCTACTAGGGGGCCGATCATCTCTTGGAATCCTAAGGATACCAGTTTAACCTTTAACTCGTCTAGAAAAGCTAAATATGGCTGTTTTCTTGCAATATAGGTTGTAGGCGGCCTAGCGGACAAGTTATATCTTTTTAACCGTGCTTTTTTCCATGCTCCTGAAAGAATTAAATCCCGATTTAGAGCCGTTACTACGAGAATAGGCTCTATTTTTCCTTCTAACAAAGCTTTAGACAAGGAAAGTGAATATTTCCTTTCAATCTTCTTTTTAAGCAAATTTCTGTCCAAAAGTTTCCCTATCACTCCTATTTCTTCAGGGTTTAAATCGGATAAATAAACAAGGTTTTGGGCAATTTTTTCTAAAAGCTTTTGTTCAAGTAATCCTTTATCTAAAACTTCCAACCCTTCCGCAGTTATGGAGAAAAGGGCGCCTTTATCCGTTTTTTCGCTCTTAACCCATTTATTACGCATACACCATGTTAACCCTATTTTAGCACCATTTTTCCCTAAAGTTTCTCTTATTTCCTCAATTCTTTTCTTTCTATCCCTCAAAATTTTTAAAAGATTCCACTCAGGTAAACCATCTTTAGCATAAAGGAGACCTTCAGAAGTTAATTCAACTCGTTCAGTCTCTTCAGAAAAAAGTTTTAACAACCCCTTGTCAGAAAGGTCGGAAAGTATCGGAATCAACTTTTCAAGGTCTTCCCCTAATCCTTTTGCAACTTCTCCCACAACATACTTTTGAGCACTTTTCCCTTCTTTAAGGAGGAAATCCATGATTTTTTTTCCTTTCACAGAAACTTCGACCGTTTTTACATCCATCGAAGACATACAAAAATACCCCTAGTTTAATTATTTTAAAAATTTAAAAAAGCCAAAAAACAAAAAACGACCAAAAAAGGTAATGTTTGTTGTGAAAAATCGAGAGAAAAAACACTCTTTTTAAAATCAAAATATTGCTTTACAAGAATTAAAATTGGTAGGGCATCACCATTCTTCCACCGATTAAAAACATCCTATATTTTTAAAAATTGTTAAAAAATCGTTATAAAGTTTATGATTATGACAATAAGGAGGAAAAAATGAAAGAAGATGGGAGGGAAGAATAGTTATCCTTTATTGTTATCGTTAAAAGTCATTGAATCTTTTGCTAGTGGCCTCCTAATCCAGGGAAGTAGTATTTTTCTCCTTCAGAATAGCTTTTATCCACCCTTGCAATTCCCGCATCTTTTAAGGCTTCTAATGCCCTTTTTGCTCTTTCTCTATTCCATTCCGTTTTTATAATTACTTGTTCTAAGGTAGTCCATCCTGTTTTTGCAGCAATACTTAAGATCTCCATTCCATCTGTTGTCATACTCACGGGGAAAAACTCAACGATTTCCGCGCCAGATTTTAACTTCTTTATCCCAGGTATAAGTTTTTCATCTGCTAACTTTTCGACAGCTTTCACTATATAGCCCGGAGCTATAACCATTCCTGGCCTTCTTTTATTGGTTTCAAGAACAACCTCGCTAAGGGCCATAAGACCTCCATTTTCTTCTTTTAGTTCCTTGGTCATTTCTAGGATTTCTATTCCGAGTTGGTCATAGAAGCTACCTTTTCCCGTGAGTTTTTCTAAAGCACTAGGTTTTTCTTTCCACTTAAAAACGCCAACCTCTTCTGGTAGTCCTAGCTCTTCCCTGATATTGGACATTTTTTCGTAAAACTCTTTATTTTCTTTGATATCTTTACCCCACTTATCTTCAAAGACTTTAACACGTTTTTTGAGTTCTTTCATGCTCTCAAGAAGGGTTCCTAGCTCTTCAAGCATAATTTCTACACTTTTCTTTTTATACGCGGCCTTTACGCGAATTTTTTCTTCTATTTCCCGTAACCCCAACACTATCTCCTCTTCACAAAGTATGTTTTAAAATATTAAGCCAACTTTTTCCTCTTAAGCTAATTTCAGCTCCTTCTGAAGCTTTCACTTTTTTATCAAATTTTTTCCGGTACTTCTTGTACAGCTTCTTGTAAAGTTGTTCCGCTTCTAAGGCAATTTTGTTTTGAGGACCGAAAATATTGTTTGAAAGAAATATTATTTGGTCTAGATCTTCAAGGATATACTCAGCATGCAAAGCCAATTCTCCTTCATCTATGAGTTTGATAAGTATTTTTTGAAGTTCCATGAGAGCTCCAAGATTGGGGGTTTGCAAGATAAGATTCCCCCGTTTAACCAAGTGTTCTTAACCGCTGGCGGAAATCGTTAAGCCATCTCACTGCTGCAAACTCTAATCGTTTTATGTCGTCGTCGCTTAGTAGTTTATCGGGCTTTTCTTTTTCCATTTTTTTCTTCCAATCATTCATCTCTTTTTTAATCCAATAATCTTCTCCGAATACACCAGAAAACCCGTCTAAGATAAGAGCCGTTTCCTCCATTAAAGGTACGATCATGTCTATTCTTGCCACAGTTTTTAGCCTTAAAATGTCTATAAGTTCAATCATGCTAGCTACTAGGTCTGCGGTTAGTGCAAGTTTTTTACTAAGATCTTTATAAGAGAACTTCCTACGTTCTTCTTCGGGCAGAGAAGGAGCAAACTCTTCGGTGGTAGCGAAATCTATGCCTTCCATAAAACCTAAACGTACCACACCTAAGGGATATTTTTCCCCCAATTTTTCCCGTTTAATAAACTCTTCTAAGGACCAATCACCTAATTGTTCAAGCTTTATTCTTGACTTGAAGATAGATTTAATCAAAGCCCTAAGCTGTTTTTTATACATTACTGGATCTATTTCTCCCCGCTCAAAACTTCTAGATATAGAATCGATTGTCGCAATACATGCGTAAAGATCACTTTCCTTCAACCACACATCTTTCATCGGATTATCTCGTAAAGCCTTCACAAAAAACTACCCCACTTTCCTTTTCTTTCTCTAACTGGCTCCTCGCTCTGACTGCTTTTCATCAAAAGCTTTATTGACAAGGTACAGCTGTTTTTTATACTGTCGATAGAGTTTTGTGTAGTCTGTAGCGCTGAGTTCACCGTCTGCAAACTTTTCTTCAAGGGAAGCAAGAAGATCCTCAATCGCTATTTTTTCACTTTCTAATTCAAGCAAGTCCTTTTCCGGCTTAGAATCAGGCATAAATAGGCTTTTTTCGCTTATTTCCCCTTTCTCAGGGATATTATGAACAAACATCTTTGCTCGAGCCATTGCAAGGTCTTCATCCCGCTTCGCCAAACTCTTCTGCATTCTTTCCAGCTCTTGCTCCATCAAACCTACTCTTTGTTTCAGAGCTTCAGACTCCTCCTCAATAGAAACTTCTTCGATCACAGTTTCGGGTTCCACTACAACAGATGCAGCTGGTTTTGTAGAAGGAGTTATTGTAGCCGCAGGCATTGGAGGTGCCCTTGCAAACAAGCCTTTAATACCGTTGATAACCTGATAAAGATGATAATTCCCCTTCCACTGGTCTAATATCCGTAAGCTAACTGATCCATCATCCATAACATTGGGATGCTTACATGGAGTAACAACCCTTAAAACTGGAGGTTCATTAGGATAGTTATCAGGGACTATTAGTTCTATTTTAAATTTTATATGAAAATACTGATCTCTTCCAGGAAGCTCTCCAACCCATTTTTTCAAATCACCTTTTTCAGGGTGAAAACCTGGTGCCCTTTGATACATTAATTGAGCTTCCCTCGCCAAAATATAATCCAGGGATTTCTGCCAAGAATTTTTCCCCATAGTTTTTCAGGTCTCCTCAAGATCTCTATTCTCTTGTATTTAATACGTTTCACGTATTAAAAAAGCCTTTCATTATAGAAAAACCCCCAAATCCCCCAAAAAGCTACAGATAGGTTATTTAGATTTTACTTTTTCTATTAATTCTAAAATTTTTAGCTCTAATTTTCGCGTGTTTTCTCCCGCTTTTTCTTCAATCTTTTTTATTGCTTGAGAGACTAAATTTTTTATATCTTCCTCATCAATTGCTTCACGCCCTCCTAAACTATCAACCTTTTTAACAAGCTCATTCAGATCTTCACGCATTATTTGTAGAGATATAAGCTGTTCTGCTATAAGTTTTCGTATACTGCCTATTTCAGCCTCTAAACGATTCAATCGCTCTTGAAGACCCTGCCTTTTAAACAAATCCTCCATTATGGTCGACATCTCGGTTTTAGCTCCCTCAAAATCAGTTTTATGTTTAGCCAAAATAGCACCAACTACGTTATGCAACCCTTTAACAGTTGGCACAGTACCCTTAGGAGTTTTAACAGCCTGAACCCCAATTTTAATCTTTTGATCGTTTTCAGATTCGCTCAAGATAGCCATCCCTCAAAAAAATATAAGAAAAGATATAACAAAAGAGTTTATTAAAATATTGATTGATCTTATTCTTAGCAAATAATTTCCTAAAAACAAGGATAAATGGGGCTAGAAGAGATCATGAGTAACGATTTAATTGATGGAGAACTCGTAGTCTTTGAAATAAAAGAAACAAGTAAAGGTGAAGAACAAGAAATCTTAAGCGGTGAAGAAGTAGTTTTCAAAATAAAAACGATTGGAGAATGGAAGTGGGAGGATCTTCCAAAATGCCCCATATGTTGGCTCCCCATAGTCAAAGAAGAAGGGGAGGAGAGAAGGAATGTTGTTTGCCCCCAATGCAAAAATGTTTTTCATGAAGATCATATAATGACGTGGCTTAGGGATAAAGAGGTTTGTCCATTGTGTTCTAAGAGGCTTAGACCCGAGGATCTTGAGCCTTGGATTCCGCCCTAGAACGTGTTTTTAAAATTAGCAGTTTTTTAAAAAATAAGAAATGTTTAATACCTTTTAGTGGTGATATTAAATTAAGAGCCTTTTATGGGACTTTGAGAGGAGATTTTTTTGAAGATTAAAATCGTAAGTGCTATTGGTGGAGACACGTTGGACTTGAAAGTAGACCCTTTAATGACTATAGGGGACGTCAAGAAGATGGTTGCCGAAAAGAAGAAAATACCACCGAGCACCATAGTTGTAACATTTCATACAAGGGAACAACCAGATAATACCACTTTAAAAGAAGCAGGCATAAGTGATGGCGATAAGCTTTTCGCAGTAACGCGAACACTAGGCGGATAATTATTTCATAAAATCACTCTATATTTTTTCTGAAAGCTTTAAAGCACGAAAGTTTTAAGTCTCGTGATGGGTTATTATTCTATTAATAAAGAGTTTTTGTTTGGTTTCATTTTTGGTGGTGATAATATTGGAGATCAGGGAATTATTATTACGTGGAGGCGTCCTAGTAATCGACCCCTATTCGAGTACAGAAACGCCCAATGAATTCCTGGCAAAATATGGCGGTTATATTAATGAAGTAGCGCTTGTAGCTAAACACGAAAGCGGTTACGCATTGTATAAATCAAGCTCAGCGCCTACAGATGCTAAACAACAAGATTTTTACAGCACTTTCTCGCGAATAGCTGACGATATCGGTATTAAGGTTTATGGCGTTATTCATGGCATGCTTGATAAATACTTTGGGATGGATCCAAAATATTCTGTAGAAAAGAGTGGAGGATTTAGGATTTCGGATTATGTGTGTCCCTTTAAGGAAAGTTATTGGAGGTATCTTGGCTCTATAGCTAAAGAAATAGTTAACTTTCCAACTTATGGTATTGTGCTAAGGGGGATAGGTTATCCAAGCAAGGATTTCTGTTTCTGTGACCAGTGTAGAAGAGAATTTAGCGAAATGACAGAAATAGAGAGAGATTTTTCTTTTGAATTTATTTTGAGAGATAAAGAACTTTTTGATAAATGGGTTGAATGGCGTGTTGAGAACGTAAATAAAGCCGTTGAAACAGTAGTTTCCATGGTTAGAAGTGTTAAGCCGGATTTGGAAGTATTAGTGGGTGCTTATTTTGATCCAGAGACCAACTTTATTGAGGGAGCAAGAGAACATTTTGGCCAGGATGTTTCAAAGTTGGCAGATATCACCAGCCACATTTTAATCCACGTGATGCCTTGGAGCCCTATGTTACCTGACGTAGGCACAAACGATTACAGTAATCTTGTACAGAAAATGTTGTTCACGAGGAATCTTAATAAAGCGGATAAAAAACACAGTTTATTTGTATGGGGTCTAAGCGAAGATTCTGACTGGAGTATGGTTTCCAGTTTGAAAAAAGAAACTAACGCAGAAAAAATCTTTGTTCGCACAGATTATCCAGAAGGGTATCAGGAAATGCGGGAAACCCGCCTAGGGCTCTCATAAACACTTTTATAACCAACGACACAATAAAAAATCGACAACGATCCATAAACCATGAAAAACAGCTTAAAATGGAATAATAAAAAGCAAAAAGAAAGAAAATAAATTAAGAAATAGTATTACTTTCTAAAATCATTTTATATTTTTTATTTGCCCCTACCTAAATCTGTTGTTTTTTGATGGACTTTTTTAAAAAAATGCGGCTATTTAATAAGTGAGATATAATAGTTATAAGCAGGATAATACATAATAATATAAAATGGGAGTTATTTTAAAAAACTAACAGTAAAAATTAATTATTAAATTTACATTATTAGTTTCTGGTAAGGACGCGAAATAAATAATGTAGGGGAATAAAAATTTTTAATTGATTACTAGGATGGCGTGATAGGCTTTTGAAGGGGAATTTTCAGTGAAGGAGCATCCTTCCTTTTCTAAAAATTTAACGTGTTTAGAAGACATTTATGAGAAGTTGGTTAAAGGAGAATTTAGTGATGAGGAAGAGGAGCAAAATCGTATCAAGCTATTGAACCTTATTGCTACTTTAAAAGCAGAAGCTTTAGTTTTTGGGGAGGAGGAAACAAAAGAGTTTTTAGAAAAGTTATCCGTAGCAAAAGATGCACTATTAAAATGGAACCCTGTAGTTGAATGGTTTAGGGATGAAAGAGAACTGATTGATTCTCTGTTTGAACTAGTTGTTCAAGGAAAAAGCGTGATGTTAAAACAACAAAAAACAGTTACTTTACCCTCTGAAAAAACAATAAGCTACGTCGAAGAAGCAAAAGAGGAAAAAATCTCAGAAATAAGAGAAGATAAAGCGCGATATAATTATGGTATAGAAACAAAGCCAATAGAATCCGTAGAAGAGAAAGAAGTAGAGATTGAAGAATCTATAGAGCCTAGGTTAGACTTAGAATCTTATTTTTTGAAATTGTTCGAAAAAGCGGACGAGAATCTTTTAAATTTATCCCAAAGATTTATCCTCCACAAACCTTTAATGGTCACACAGGAAATGGTCACACAGGATCATGAAAAAGGTGAAATATTAGAAGTAAAAACCGCTCAAGCAGTCGAAAAAATCGAAAAAATAGGCTACGAGGAAAAGATTGAAAAAGAAGCAGAACTAAAGGCCCCTGAAGCAGAATTAGAGGAAGATATTGAGTTCATAGTCCCTCTCAGCGAAGATCAACTATATTCGAAAATTTTACAGTTAGAAGCTTCGAGGTACAGCACTAAAAAAGAGTTGGAAGAATTAAAAGTTTCTCTTAAAAATCAAAAAATCACCGTGGAAGATTTTGAAAATAAAGCCTCCGTTCTTCAAAAAGATTTAGATCTTATTGAAAGGGAGCTAAAAAGACTTCAAACCATAATAGACAGTGTTTTGAAGTGAAAAAATTCTCCTTTTTCGAAGATTAAGGGAGACGGCTTAGAAGATTTAAGTTTTTAAAATTATTGTAGTTTAGTTTTTATAACTTTATTCCACAGCCAGAGCAAAAAACGGCCCGGGGAGGTAATTTAGTATTACATCTTGGACATCGTGTTTCTGTGAACATTTCCTGTGTATATCCCTGTACATGCGTAGCGGGTTCGTTTTTCATTTTTCTTCGGCTTTTAGGATCTCCGAATAGGTCCTCTAACCCAGGTTCAGGTTCAACCCTATTTTTTGAAGAAGAAAGTGAACGAACAACATTATGAGAAGAAGATCCTAACCCATAGACTTGATCACCTTTATAATCTCTCTCATACTCGTGAGGATTTCTAACCTCTTTAAAAAACTCATTCTCCCTATTATCATTCTTAAAAGCTATTTTTTCCTCTTCCTCAAAATTTTTCCCTTGAACCCGTCCATTATTGTTGGGCCTCCATAACCCTTTAATAAACTCAATAAGTTTTAAATGAAAATATTCTTTCAAACGCTTATAATCTTCTTTAGATATGTTGAGTAACTCCAAAGCCTTATCACGTTCAGTACATTCTTTTTCAACGGGACAACAGTGAGCAAGACTTCCATGGCATGTTAATGACATCGCCATCTCTTGTCTGGATTTATAAGTCGGGTATATCTTCTCAAATCCGATAGAACAGTAGTCTTTATCTAAGGTGATCCTTACGCCTCCCTTTTCTAGGGCTTTGAAGAAATCTTCTGCCCGAAAAACTTTACCGTTTAGAAAGATGGTACCTGCTATTCTAGGTTTTGAGTGGGTCTCCACCATATTCACCCTGAAAAAAATAATCTCGTATTAGGTTATAGGTTTCTTAAAAAGAAGATAACAATAATAAATTTCGTAACACTTTTTTAACATCTATATAACACCCTTTCTCATTTTTAATTCGAGTTTTTGACGGAAAAGTTACGTTTAAATTGAGTTAAAGTCCCTTATTTTAACGGTGAAATGTTTTGAAGATTGCTGTAAGTGGTAAAGGTGGTGTAGGTAAAACAACGGTTGCAGCCACCTTAAGCCGTTTACTTGCCCGCGATAATTTCAAAGTTTTAGCGGTTGATGTAGATTCCAATCCGAATTTAGGAATAGCTTTAGGTTTATCCCCAGAAAAAGCAAACGATATTGTCCCGATCTGTGAAAATCATGAATTAATCCATGAAAGAGTCGGCGGTGAAGGAGGAGTTTACAAACTCAACCCTAAAGCGGATGATATCGCCTCAAAATTTGGAGTTTCCACCAAAGATAACGTTAACCTTTTAGTAGTAGGTACTGTTCGTGTAGCAGGTACCGGCTGTATGTGTCCTGCAGGAGCACTAATTAAAGCTCTTTTGAGAAAACTCATATTAGAAAAAGACGAAATTGTAGTTTTAGATCTTGAAGCCGGCTTAGAACACCTCGGAAGAGGAATAGTGAAAAATGTTGACATACTTTTAGTGGTCCTTGAACCGAACGTTAAATCAATCATTACAGCAAAACGAATTACAGAACTCGCAAAACCCTTAGGAGTCAAAAAAATCGCAGGAATCGTGAACAAAATTTTAGACGGAGAGGAAAAAGAAAAGATCCAATCCTTTGAAAAAGAGATCGGAATCCCAATCCTTGTAACTTTGAACTACGACCCTTTGGTCTTTGAAGCAGATAGTAAAGGAATCCCACTACTTGATTACTCCCCTTCATCAAAAGTAGTAAAAGCTATCAAAGAGCTAAAAAATGAGCTAGTGAGCTACTCCCGGTTGTCGCGGTGAGCTTCCTGTTTCAGCGACTGAACAGAAAAAACTTTGAAAAAAAGAACAAAAAAACGAAAAACAACCCGTTTTCCACCCAGAAAAAAAGAAACCAGAAAAGAGCAAAAAACTATGAAAAAAATCAAAAAAACACAAAATAAGAGAAAACCACAATTCACCCCCCAAAAAACCATGTAAAACGAAAACACGCCCAAAAAATAAAAACAAAAATAAACAAGTTATAAGAAAGATATCAAAAACAAAAACCAATTTTCCACGCAGAAAAACGAAAAAACAAAACGGAAAAAGAAGAAAAACAACAAAAAAACAGACGACCTATTAAAACTATAACATGCTCTTGAGGTTATTTTAATGGAAACTTCATCGAAAGATTCGTATTTTTTATCAGATAAAAAAGTTCAGAATATAGTGGAAAAATCGGTTGTTAAAAGACTGATTTCTTCTTTTTTCTCTCCAAGAAGAGGAGTTATTGAAGCTGCTTTATTACCAAATTCGAAAAGTAGTGCTATAGTCTTTTTTTTAATTGGAGCACTTTTAGGTCTTGGAAGGGGGCTTTATGAAAAGGATTTTTTAGGTTTATCAGAAGAAGTTGGCGAAGAACAGTCGATAATAGTCCTTACATGGGCATTCTCCCTTGGGATACTCTTTTTGATTGCTTGGATAGTCTTATCAGCTCTTATTTTAACGTCTATTAAAGCATTTAGAGAATCGACAGGAAGCATAAATATTTCTGCAAGCATCTCAGGATATGCAATGATACCAATGCTATACGTAGCCCTATTATACGTCATATTAATGGGTATCTTCGAAGTAAAATGGACAACATCTATAGAAATTTTAGTTAAGAGTATAGGTTTAATCGCTACAATTATTTTCGGCTACCTGCTTAACGAGGGCATAAAAGAAGGCTACACCGTAAGCAAAAAAACAGCAAAATATGTAAGTATCTTCATAACCTTCGTAGTAGGACTATTTGTTATAACTGCATAGAATTATTCTTACTTTTTGGTTAAAATGCTTATTTTACAAACATTTCATCATGAAAGAATAAAAAAAACACCAAAAAAATGGAGAAAAACTTAAGTTATTCTTTTCAATTATATGATATTGATACTTTTCTTTTCTTGACGTATCCTTTTTATGAAAGTTACCGGCTTAGTGGAGTTCCATCCGCTGACAAACTCACGGTTAGTATCGATAAAATATTGATTTCGGTCGGAGGTTTGAACTTTGAGTGAAGAAATGATGGATTGTCCACGATGTTTCGAAAACGTGCCAAGCACGTATATTTTGTGTCCGTTTTGCGGGTATGATCTTACCCGTCTTCTTGAGGTTAAGTTTAGGCCTCCTGTTTATATGCGTGATAGGATTCGTCGTGCCAAGGGTGTTGTATTGGATCCTCTTAACACTATGACCGAGATTGCGGAGAATCCTGATGGGAAAGGGGTAGTTTTAATTTTATTGTTTTATGCTTTTTTGTCTATGATAAAAGTTGCAGTGTATGCTTACCATATAAACATAGATTATGTTGGTTTTAGTACTGCTGAACAGAGTAGCGTTAATTCTAGTTTGGCTAAAGCGTTATTGGCGTTAATTTTTCTTGGGTCTATGATTTTTCTGCTATTACCCTTGTTTATTTTGTTTTTAGGGAGTTTTGTTATTTGGCTAGTAATCAAATTGTTAGGAGGTAAGGGAACTTATTTTCAAACACGGGTCGTAGTAGGTTATTCCCTTGTACCAGTTTTGTTGGGTGAAATACTTTCCATTCTAATCCTGTTTTTAGGACTTAGTGATGTTTCTGTGACGGTTACAAGCGGACAAGGTATGAGCAACATAGTTCCGAACATGGTTACCGCAATAGAAGATATGCAAGGTCAAGGGGTGGTCACAGCAACTAACTATCTTATACTACTGTTTTGGATTTGGGCTGCCCTTCTAATGACTATAGGCATTGCAAGAGCACACAGGATGAGCTATTATGAAGTAGGAGCCCTCGTCTTTATCCCTGTGATCGGCTTTGCTGTCCTCCTAGCACTATGAGAGTGAAAATGAGTAGGGGATAACTTTTTTTGAAGATCGGGAATCGTGAGATCAAAATAGCTATTTGCCACAGGATTCCTGAACGCACAATTCACATAAAAGGTAGGCCCATGCCTCTATGCGCAAGGTGTACAGGTATTCTTATCGGTGCTTTATGGGCAATGCTATATCTCCTATTTTCATGGACAAATGTTGGCTTTTTTGGCTTTTTAGTCGGCATAATTTTGATGTTGCCAGGTGTTATAGACGGGTTTACACAACTATTAGAGTACAGGGTAAGCAACAATTTACTCAGACTAGTTACAGGACTATTTATGGGGGTTGGAGAAGTTTTGATAGCGAAAGCGTTAGCAGAATTCGCTGTCATAATCTTAACTTAATTTTGTTTTTTCGTTTCTTTTTTAAGGGTTGGGTTAGAAGTTTATAGTGGAAGATTGTTTTATGTTGGTTTTTAAGGGTTATTTTAGTGGTTTGCTTTTTAAGGTGTTTTTAAGTGGATGGAAAGATGGGTTCTTCTGAAGGGGTTATTTTGCCTGATTGGTTTCTTTTGAAACATGTTTCTGGGTTGGATTTTGATCCTGAGGCTTGGGTGGGTTTAGCGGATGAGCGGATTGAGCGGTTTTCTCGGAGGGAGCGTTGGTTGTTGCGTAGATCTTCAGCTGTTTTTGAGGATGAATGGTTGCTTCTGGTTAAGAGGGAGTTTGCGGGGCATGTTTTGTTGAGGTTAGCCGTTTCTGAGGATGAGAGGTTGGCATCTTGGTTGGTAGAAAATGAGGGAGATCTTTTTGAGTATCGGTTTCGTGCAGCCCTTAACAAAGAGAAGTTACAGGTTATGCGGTTTTTGTTTGGAAAGGATAAAATGTTGTCTATAAACGATTTGGAAAAAGTTTTAGGGGAAGAGAATATTTTGAAGCGTTTTGGGTTGTATACACCTTCCAGAGTTCGTCATTTTAGGTCGGGGATTGAGGAGAGTTCTGGTTATGTTGCTATATATTTTACGGATGTTCCTGATGTTATAGGTTCTAAAAGAGCTTTACTGTATAAGGGGTGGGCTATTGCGCCTTTGTTTGTGTTTTTTGGGAGTATTAAAAGGAAATTTGAAGCTTTGCTTCGAGAAAAGATCAAAAAGTTGCAAGATCGTGTGGCAGGGGAGCCTGCCTTACAGGAAAAACTTAAAGCTATTCGTGATAAGCTGAGAAAAATCGCGAAAAAGTATAGTTCTGACTTTGGATTTGAGCCTGGTGAAATTCCTTCAGGTACTCCGCTTTTCAACAGGGTTGACTTGATGCCGCCTTGTATGCAAGAACTGATAATGATTCTTTCAAAAAAGGGGCATTTGGAGCATGGTGAAAGGTTTCAGCTTGGACTGTTTTTAAAACGCTTAGGTATGTCTTTAGAAGACCAGCTCAGGTTTTGGTACGATCAAGCGGTTGATAATATAGGTCTTAATTATGAAGAGTTTACTAGAAAAGTTGAATATATTATAAGGCATTTGTATGGACTCGAGGGATCAAAGATCGATTATTCACCTCCTAAATGTAAGACTATTGCCGAGTCCTATTTTTGTACTTTTGCCCATAAAGATCCTGAAGAGGTTGAAAAAACGGTTTTAAACATGATTAGATTACGCTTAGGTGAAGAAAAAACCCTGAAAAATTATGAAAATTTTATCGCTAAAATAAAGAGTGATATGGTTTCGGGAAAACCTGTTCTGGCATGTAAGACCGCTTTTCACCTTGTTTTCGATAAACCTCTTAAACACCTTTCTCACCCATTACAATGGTTTTATCAAGCTGCTAAAAAAGAGGGCTTATTGGAGGAAAAAAATAACAAAGAAAAATGACCTCTTTTATTGATTTTTTTAAGTTAATAGTAGGTGGTTTTTTGTGGAGAAAACGGTAAATAAGGAAGATTTAAGAAAGTTTTATGAATCAATTTTTGATTTAAAGCCTTTGATTAAAGCTATAGGGCTTACAGATTTTGAGAGGCGAGAGTTTGGTTTTTTATTATCTAAAGATGTTTTTAGTCGCAATTTAAGTTTCAAAACTTTAAGTGATTTTAAGAATTTTATCCTAGAAAAATTGCCTTTGCAACAATTTGTGGGCGCGGTTTATGATCAGGGACCTACGTTTTCAAACCCTATTCAAAAATTAAACTGGTCTTATAGAGAGTTTATTTTTGATGTGGATTTGGATGCGTATGATATGGTTCGGCATTGTGATTGTAAAGGTTCAAAACAGGTGTGTGAAGATTGCTGGTCTCTTGCGCAGGATGCGGCACTGTTTTTGGATGAAACTTTAAGAATAGATTTCGGATTTGAAGATCTTATTTTTGTTTTTTCTGGGAGGAGGGGGATCCATTGCTGGGTTAGGGATCATGTAGCTAAAGAATTAGATTCCGAACAAAGATCAGCTATTGTAAGCTATCTTACCATGATAACCGATGAGAAAAGAAGTCAAAAACTTGAAGAAATTCCAAAGTATGCTAAACTTTTAAGGGATAGGGTTTTTCAAAAGATCGCGAAATCGTTCTTTTTAAACGTTTCAAAAAAAGATTTAAACCTTTTAGGTTTTCGCCCTGAAGAAGCAGAAAAGGCTATTGAATTTGTAGAATCAAAGGAAAAATTTTCCCCCGAAAATTATTACAAAACTATTCCAGAACATGTAGATCCTAAAAGGGTTTCTATGGCGATAGTTCTTGGGAGATATCCTCGCCTTGATAAGCCAGTAACTTCAGACATACGTAGACTTCTCAGGATTCCAGGGTCAGTACACTCAGCCACAGGAAAAATTTGTACGATAATTGATAGTCATAAATTGGAAAATTTTTCTCCAAAAGATGTTCCAACTATTTGGGATTTAATTTGAAAAAAATAACTTTAAAGAGGCTTAAACATTAAATAGATTGTTGTCTATTTAATAATAAGAATAGGAAATAGGTTAGAAGGCTGTTTTTTTGACAATGAAAACAATAGATGAAGAATTTCGCAAAAGTTTTGTGGCTTTCCTCCTCCTTACCCGTGGAGGCATACCCATTTTAAAAGTAGTGTCCACAGAACGATTATCCGTGGATTTAGACTTAGCTTCTGCGGCAATTTTTGCTATTAAACAAGTTTCAGATCACATTATTCTGCGTTCTGGAAGGCTTGAATTTAGGTCCGATGATAAGTCTGTTGTGGTGGGAGCAGGAAAACAGATTATTACAGCCTTTTTATTAAAAGAAATGGAGTTTAAAACTAAAAAACACGTAAAACTGGTTACAGAGAAGCTTAAATGCCTTATTGAACAATTAGAAGAAGATTTTATAACAGTTATAGATTGTGTTAAAAACATCGAAAAAGTCAAGTGCAAGGTGATGGAGCTATTTGGAGATATCTTCCTTGAAAAAGCGGAAAAACTACCGTCTCCAGAAGAACTTATTAACAAACCTTCAGAATACTTTTTTAAGAGTATAGGCCGTAATGTTTTTGATTTATATTTGAATTCTCCTTCCTTCCAAAATTTTATTAAAAAAGAAAATCTTGAAAAAGCCGTAATAACGAATTTGTATAATTCAATCGACTATAGCTTTTGTCTATGCTTTGAAAACATCTTAAAAAACCACGATAATTTATCTTCTGAAAAACTTATGCACCTACTCCTTTTTTTAGTTAAAACAGGCCTTGCAGAAATTTTTGTTGATACAAAAAAGTTTGATATAATCTTTTCCACCTTTTAAAAAAATCATCATCATTTTTTTTCATAATTTTTTAGCTAGGGATTTAAGAGCTGATATCCAAGCTCTCGTGTCCGCATACCCACTTTTTTCAATCCTTTACTTTTGGCTATCTGTGCTAATTCTAAAACTTCTTTAGCAGAAGGAGGAGTTGCCCGTCTTAGAGGCTCTCTCACATTTTCACTATTAAAAAATTGTTGTATGATGTAAGTACCCCTAAAATCATTAGCTTTTAAAAACTCTGATATTTTAATAACGTCTTTTTCCCAAACAAGTTGGCTAAGAACAGTGGTTCGAACCTCAAAATCTACCTCACTATCATTAATTATATGGTAAGTATTTTTTATTAATTGGGCAACATTGGGGTTTTTCGCTTGGGAAATTTCAGGATATCTCTCAAAGGGGCCTTTGATATCTACGGAAAACTTATCAATGACACCTATCAACTTTTTTACCATTTTAGGGAAGCTACCATTGGTGTCTATGTTAACATAATAGCCCTTGTTTTTTAAAAGACGACAAAGATCAATAATCGATTCTTGTATACAAGGTTCGCCGCCAGTTATTGAAACAGCTTCAATCAGGAAGTTTTTCTCAATCATTGACGCTATTTTTTTCATGCTTACTAATTTACCCGAAGAAAGAGAAAGGATGTTGGTATTTTGACAAAAAGGACAGTCGAAGTTACACCCGCTGAGAAAAATTACCGCAGAAGATTTTCCTGGGATGTCGACGGTGCTAAAATCTACAAAACCACCAACATAAAGCTTTTTTTCAAGAGATTCGTTTAAGTTGGAGTGGTCGTTTTGCATAGTTTTTCTATCCTTATAATGAATTAATTTAAAGCTTGAGATATTGCTTTTTCCAACTTGTCTGGTATAGCGCCGATAACCCGTGTAAATTCCTTTCCATCTTTGAATATTATAAAAGTTGGAATCGCGGTGATATTAAGCTTCATAGCCATCTCGGGATTTTCATCCGTATTAACCCTTAGGAAAATAGCTCCATCATATTTCCCAGCCATCTTTTCAAAGACTGGCTCCATTCGTTTGCAAGGTGGGCACCATTCAGTCCAGAAATCAACTACTACCATATCGTGTTCCTTGATCATGTTTTCTGCTTCTTTTTGGTTTGTACTTTTCGCTAAACTTTTTTCTTTTTCCGACATGTAATGACCTCCTTGAAATAGAAACATATGAACTAAAAATTAAAAATTTAATTGATTATTAGAACATCATAATTTTTTTGTTTACATTTTTTCAGGTGGTTTGATGCCTAACAAGGATAAGATTCTTCCCATTATTTTATTGGTAGTTTCTACTAGAACCATACGTGCACTCCTTATTTTAGGGTCTGTTTCACTGACAACAGGGCAAGTATCATAGAAGCGGTTAAAAAGGGTCGCAGTATCAAAAGCATAAGTGCATAAAACATCGGGTCTACGTTCATCATAAACCTTTTTAAGGTTTTCTGGAAAGGTTGATAAAAGCTTGATTAACTGCCATTCTTCATTCTCTAAATCGTAACCCATAATATCTGAAACGCTACCAATAACACCTTTTTCTTCAGCCACTCGTATTATACCAAG
>Ga0209636_10002344_pt1 | contig 19300 bp, 16 predicted proteins | sample DeeMarSWOR152_54_FD_187464 | JGI IMG/M metagenome (GOLD analysis project Ga0209636, IMG submission 187464) | Marine sediment microbial communities from White Oak River estuary, North Carolina - WOR-1-52-54 (SPAdes) (version 2) | ecosystem: Environmental > Aquatic > Marine > Intertidal zone >... | reverse complement strand
CTACGAGGAGCGTCTAACGGAGCAATTATTTCCGCTATTGTGGCGGCGTGCCAACCTGACCCTGCGCCGACTTCCAAAACTTTTTGGCCAACTTCCAATTGGAGGGCTTCATCCATTATTGAAACCATGTGTCGCCTAGTCCAGCATTAAGCTGAGACTATGTGGCGCCGAGATTGTTTGGCCGAAACCAATTGGAAGCGGCGTGTCCGCAGCGCTGTAGGATTGCATGTCTAGGGGCAGAAATTTTGTGCGAGGCACGGCTCGTATTGCCTTAATTACTTTTGGCGACCGTAGAATGCCTTGTTTTATTAGGCTGTCGACGAGTTTTTCCCAGTCTATCTTTTCCAAATTAAAGCACCGAGTAGAATACTGTAAACAGCCCCTTTTAACATATATGTATTCTAAAAATGGAGAATTAGAAAAGTTACTTTACGGTTACAGACTTCGCTAGGTTCCTCGGCATGTCTGGATTCAGTCCTTTCTCAAGTGCCATGTGGTACGCCAGAAGCTGCAAGGGTATCGCAAACGGTATCGGCGACAGAACCTCAGGTATTCCTTTAGGAACTTCAACGTAATCATCCGACAGCGCCTTAATCTCCTCATCGCCTTCCTCTACAATCGCGATTATCGAGGCACCTCTGGCTTTCATTTCCATTATGTTACCTATCAAAGTCTTATGAGCCCCATCCTTGGCGCAGATGAAAACCACTGGGAAACCAGGTTCAATCAAGCTAATCGGACCGTGTTTGCTTTCTCCCGCTGGAAAGGCTATCGACGGCACGTACGCTATCTCCATCAGCTTGAGCCGCCCTTCATAAGCTGTGGCTGTGCTTACCCCTCGACCCAAGAAGAAGAAAATGTTGGCATCCTTATATTTCTTGGCAAGCTGCCTGACCTTTTCTTCCTGAGTTTGAATTATGGTCTCGACAATATCGGGTATTTTTTCCAGTCTCTCCGCGATGTAATCCATCTCATCCTGCGAAATTTTGCCCCGCTTCTTTGACAGCCTAAGCGCCAGTTGCGCTAGTACGGAAAGTTGCGAAGTGAAAGTTTTTGTGGCTGCCACTCCGATTTCTGGACCTGACTGTTGACCTACGTAAACCCGAGACACACGCGTCAAAGTTGAACCAATCACATTGGTCAAGCCGAGGATTGTTGCGGCGCGTTGTTGGGCACATGTTACTGCGGCTAACGTATCCGCTGTTTCACCTGACTGACTTACTGCCAAAATGGTGCTGTCGATGTTGACTGATTTGCCGTGCTGTTCCGTGAATTCTGACGCGTAGACGGGATACGTTGGCAAGAACGCAAGTTTTGAGAACATGTAGGATGCAGCCAAGCAAGCGTGATACGATGTGCCGCAGGCGACCAAGAAAACTTCAGTAGCACGGTCGAGAAACGTTGAGATCAAATCAAGATAGTGCTCCTGCATCCTCAACGTGTTGCGGAGAGTTGCAGGCTGCTCATGAATTTCCTTAATCATAAAATGCGGATAGCCTTGTTTAACCGCCATTTCAGGCGTCCAGTCAACGATTTCTGGTTCTCTGGCTACAGCGCTGAAATCATTAATCCTTCTGATTTCGTAGCCTGTAGACGAAAGGATTACAAGTTCACCGTCATTTATCAAAACTGCCTTGTTGGTTACTGGTAAAAACGCTGGAATATCTGAGGCGCAGTAAACGGCGTTTTCGCTGACCCCCAAGACCAACGGGCTTTCGTTTCTGGCGCATATTATCTTGTCTGGTTCCCTATTCGAAATCACAGCAATGGCGTAAGACCCGTCAAGCCTTTTGACCGCCTCTAAGACAGCGTTAGCTAGGTCCAGTTCGGGGTTTTTTTTGAGGTTCTCTTCGATGAGGTGTGCTATTACCTCGGTGTCCGTTTTTGAGACAAAATTGTGCCCTGCGTTTTCCAGTTCAAGTTTTAGCTCAGAAAAATTTTCTATGATTCCGTTGTGAACTACAACTATTTGCCCTGTGCAATCCGAGTGTGGATGCGCATTGACTTGCAATGGCGCGCCATGCGTAGCCCATCTAGTATGACCTATGCCCATGTTACCTGGCAAACTGTCAAGGTTCAAAATTCTATGGACGTCGTCTATTTTTCCTTGGTCTTTTTTTACGTAGATTTTTCCGTCGTGGATTGTGGCTACGCCTACGGAATCATACCCGCGGTATTCAAGCCGTTTCAGTGAAGCATGTATCAAAGGGGCAGCGTTTCCTTCCTTCAGTATGCAACCGAAAATTCCGCACATTTTTTGACCTCATTTTTCCATAACTAATTCTTTTAAGCCCTATTCAAGGCTTTCTTTTCTTAATAAGGATTTTTAGGAGAAAACTTTATACTCTAAAAAAATTTTTTTAAGGGTTTTCTTTGGCTGTTCCCTCTGCAGAAACTCCGAGAGCAGTACTTTTCACTGACACCATAACAAAATTTTTAATAATAGACAGAGATTTATGATTGGGAGAAAATCATGGAAAAGAAATTGTTGCTCCAAGACGATGGCCATACGCAAAAAGTAAAAGAAATCAGCATTATGCGCGCGCAGAAACTAAAGATGATTTTGGGCAATTTAAGCTGGAAAATCCTGACAATGCTCTCCGAAAAGGAAATGTACCCTTTGGAAATCGCTCGTCAACTTGGCGTTCACGAACAGAAGGTCTATTATCACATAAGGAAACTGGCGAAGGCAGGCGCCATAAAAGTAGAGAGAGAAGAAAAGAAGAAGGGAGCAACGGCAAAATACTACAAAACCGTGTCCCCAGCCTTTGGCATAGAGTTCCCGAAAGGATACACGACAATTCAGAACCTCTCCCTCCAAAGCATGGACGAGCAAATCCAAAGATTCTTCAAAGAATTCGTCAACGGCAAAGGCATTCTGGAAGGAAAAATAGTGGTGGGCAGCCCCACACCTCACGGTCCCTTCAAAACCAGCGCCAGAGACGGTCATTACGCCGCGCATCTAACGCTTTTCCTAGGGCAATTCGCCAAGATGCCCGCAGATTTCGCCATAAAGTTAGACGTAGATGTTAAAGCTGAAAAAGAAGAAAAAAATCATCTAATTCTCGTCGGTGGACCGGGAACAAATCTGCTCACACAGGAAATCAACGATTATTTGCCAGTTAGGTTTAACATGCAATCTTCAGATCAAGGGTTCTTGCTTGGCGGTTTGTCATCGGAAAAGACTTCACGCGTTTACACTGCTGATGTTGTTGGGGTAATAGCTAAAATCGTGAATCCATGGGACACAACCAAACGCATCGTGGTGCTGGCAGGGAATAAAGCCGTGGGAACCAAAGCGTGCGTTTTAGCCTTAACTAATTTCTGGAAGAAAACCCTGCAAGAATACCGTGGCGAAGACACTTTCGCAACTGTTATACAGGGTTTTGATTTGGACGGAGACGGAAAAGTAGATTCCATCGAGGTTATGGAATAGAAGTGCGCGCCTCTGAAAAAAGAGAAGCCATTGTTGGATATGGTCACAAAAACATTCAGGCAACACACAAAACGACTTTGGAATTCACGAAGGACACGCATCTGTCAAAAAAAGGAGACTGCATAGTCACAGTAGCCGCTGACAAAGCTTTAGCCGATCTAAGCGCTGAATTTAAGGAAAACCTGCGAAAACCACACGCGAAACTAATCATATTAATTGAAGCTGGCGGAGTCATCGAGCAGGTGAAGGCTCATGGTTCTCCACGGCTAATTCTGTCTCATCCCACAGATATGGTGATAAGAAAAAGCGATTACGTGTGCAACCGAACATTGGCGGTTAATGCAGACAAAGCCGCGCAAGACTTGCCCAAAGCGCTAGTTGAGAAACTGAAGAACACAGAGCAGAAAGTGAAAATTACGCTTATAGCGCACGTCTAGAGAATTTTGGCATCCAAAACAACCTGCCCCTCATAGGGCGCAGTCTCACGGACCGTTTTTGCGAAAAGGAGCGCATCCACTTTTCTGCCCGCTTTTTCCACAGCCTCAGAGAAGCGAAGTTGCGCGTTTTCTAAGGAGTCGGGAAGGCGAATGAACGCGTAATAGTGAACTGTGCCGCCTGCTGGTTTTATTGCTTTGCAAGCGGTGTCAACGAACTCGAGGGCTTTTTCAGGCAGATTCATGATCACGCGGTCTGCAATGCCCATAAGCCGCTCTTCAACAGTTTGTCTTGCGTCTCCTTGAATGGGTATAACTCGGTTTTCCACTCTGTTGAGGCGGATGTTTCTTTCTAAAAGCTCGATTGCTTCTGGGTTTATGTCTACGGCGTAAACTTTCGCATGCGCGTTGTTTTTGGCGATGAGCACTGAGAAGGGTCCGACGCCAGCGAACAGGTCCACTACAGTTTCGCTTTTCTTAACAAGCGATGCGACCCTGTTGTGTTCTTGTGAGAGCCGCGGAGAGAAGTATGCCTTCGCGATGTCAACGTGGTATTTGCATCCGTATTCCTTGTGGATAGTGGCAGTCTTATGCTCTCCAGCGATAACTTCAAACTCGCGCAGGCGATAAGTGCCGCTGACCGCACCAGCCTTTGCAAGAACAGTGCGCACGTTCTTATGCACTGCCAAGATTGCTTCGCCAATTAGCCTTTCATGGGCTTTAAGTTCGGCGGGAATTTCGATTATGGCTATGTCTCCAATTGTGTCCAGTGCTCGCGGCAAACTAGCCAACAAGTGCGGAGGCAATCGGTTTTCAAGAACTTGGGCGAGCGATTTTCTTTGTTGCTTCTTTTTCGTGAAAACGTTAGTTGCAAGTTGAAAATCAGGCACCTGCGCTTTTAGCATTGCCAACTCTTTTTCTTCTGGTTGCCGAAGAAGCGGAATGTAAATGTGCTTTCTGTTTTTTCGAATTTCAAGCTTCCTGTCGATTACGCCGAGCTTGCTGGCTAAAATTAGGGTTTTTTCGCCGTTAATTTTCGCAACTTTAATGCAAAGCGATGGTTCAGACATGTGATCAGCTACTGCTTTTTTCTATTCTAAAGAGGTTATTCCGTTTTTGAATTTTAAATCGTGCGTTTAGCATCTTTTCCGCGAGCCAAACATTCGCCTCCAAATGGTCAGAAACTGCTCTGGTCAAAAAAGTTGAGGCGTCTTCTGCCAGAGCAACATAAGGGATAAGCAGGTCTGCCAAGTGCACGTCCACAGTTGGCGTTGACGAAAGCTCGGCGTAAAGCTTTTCAGCCGCTTCTATGCCAACCGCCTCGCTAGTTTTTTTAAGCTCTCCGATGGCGTCGGCGCCGATTATTGCGCCTTTGTCGGTCTCAGCCCACAAGGTGATTGAGCTTCCCTTTTGAAAAGGGTTTGATCTGTCATTTACGATTTGAATGTCTGCGGCGTAGCCCTTCTCGGAGAGGTATTCGCTTGCTGCTTTGGCTTGGCGCTCGGCAACTTTTCTTTCAGCCAAGAACGTGCAAACCGAGATGCCCTTCACGTTTTTTAACTTGCCAAAGTTCTCCAATCGAATGGGCTGCAGACGGTGGGGAGGCGTTACAGTCATCGTTACCTCGCCCATTCCTTTCGGGTAATAGCCGTACTTGTGCACTGTTATGGCGGCGTCAAGTCCCATCTGTTTTAGCGCCGTCAGGAATACGTTTCGCAGGTAATTAATGGTGGGTGAATGGGAAACGTCTGTTCCGCCCTTTGCCACATGCAAGCGCACCGAGCCTTTAGCCAATGCGCATATGGGTAGTGCTGTCGTTAGAAGCATTGGGATGCTTCCTGCGGTTCCGATTTCAGCCTCGAAGTTTCCGCCGCTTACATCTCGAGGTTTAAACCATAGTTCTTTAGAGTTCAGCTTTGCGCCTTTTATTTCCGCGTTGCAGAGTTTAGCCGCTGTCAACACGGCTTCCAAATGTTGGGGCTTCAAGCCTGGTTGAGGTCTGTTTTGCCTAATGTTGTAAATGTGTAACGGTTGCCCAGTGGCGGCAGCTAGGGCTATTGAAAGGCGTAGGATTGTGCCGCTTCCGCTCTTTTGGCTTCCGTCGATTTCAAACAATAGGCTGTTCACTCCCAAGCAATATTGCTGAATTCGGGTTTAATAGGAGGTTGCAAATAATTAATAAGCGCCTTAGGTATTTTAGAATTTGAAGGGAAAGGGTGTTTATGAGCGCGGAAAAAGAAAAGTTGGAAAGGCTTGTGGAGAGAGTTGACGAACTTCTCGTGCTTCTGAGCAGGATTGCAGAAGATCTCCGAACCGTGTCTGCATCAATAAAGTCCATGGTAGGTTCACAGGTTACTCAGCCAGCCACTCAAACTCCCGCAGCGGTCTCTCATGAAATTCATGAAAAGAAAACCATAGAAGACATTCGAATCGCATTTCCCGAAGACTTAGAAAGTCTGCTCAGTTTCGAAGAAAAAGGCGATTACATAATGGTGAAGCCTCGGCAGTTTCTGGGGTCTGAAAATTTCGCGAAAATAGCCTCAGCAGTGCGCGGTATGGGCGGCGAGTACATAAGCGCTGGAAAAGAGTCACATTTCAGAGTGCCAAAGAAATAACTTAGCCATATCTTACTCTGAAGGCATCAAACTCTCCAGTAAAGTTCTCCCACCTTAAATCAACGTTTGTGATTATTGCTCCTGATGGCCCGCGTTTGCAGAATTCTATTAGCGCTTTTACTGCTTCTTCTTCGCCTTCGAAAACTGCCTCAACTCTGCCGTCTGGCAAATTGCGAACCCACCCTTTCACGTCATAGCGGTCAGCTTTGTGCTTCGTTTCTGACCTGAAGAATACGCCTTGGACTCTGCCGCTTACAAACACGTGCGCTCTGGTTTTCATGTTTTTGCCTTCGAGGTTTAAGTACACAAATCTGACGTTTTCGGGTGTTTAAGAACTTTTACTTTAACACACCTCTCCGCTGTGCGGGTGTGTCGTTTGCACACGTGTTTTAAAAGTGGTTTTTGCCTGTGAAAGTATTGGTGGACGCGAATGTTCAAAAACAATTTTGGGAAATTGCTGGTGTACGCGTCAACTGGCGCTTCTAACAAGAAACGGTTGCAATCTGTTAGGACGGCGACTGAAAAAACTGCCAAGCTTTTGAATTTGGAATTTGAAATGGTTAGGTTTAGAAAGAGTTTCTCGCAGATTTACGTTTACTACGAGTGCGGGGATGGTGGTGAGCCTATTCCGCTTTATTGTGATGAAGGCAAGGCGGGTGACCTGCAGGAAATCTGTGCAACTTTGCGAAAAATGGTGTTTGTGATGTCTTTTCATCCTAAGCATTCAGCGCTGAAGCAAGTGCGCGGCGCCATTATGAGACTTTCTTGAATTTGATGCCTTGGTTTTCCAGTGTTACTTCGAAAACTTGGTTCACATCGAAGTCTATGCCCAAGTTGTCGTATTCTTGTTCAGTCAAGAATAAGAGTAGCTTCGGTATGGCGAGTTGTGTTCTCTGCTGGAGAAAAGGCATCTGTTGCTGCAGAGCTTGAAGTACGTCTTGAGCCATTTTTGCTTCGTCTGATTGCGGTCTGACCACGAAGGGCGAAATGTCCCGTTCTTCAACCAGTTCTATTCGTTTTCCAAGGTTACCGTCCAAATCCCGTGTTGATTCGATCTTGTTGACTCTGACCCGAAACATGTTCATTCACGCTCTCTAATGAATGTTCCAATCAAAGATTTAACTTATACTACGCCACGATACTGTTAAGTTACCCAGATGTCAGTGAGTGAATTTGCATGGCGATAATCCTTTTATCTCACTATGACGAAGTTTAAATTATGCAGGAAAGCATGAAATGTCCAAAATGTGGAAGCCAAATGGAAAAAGGCATCAGTCTCGGTTCAGCCATGGGGCACCCAGTCGGAGGGACTACAATCGTAAAGAAAGGCGATTTCGTTGGTGATAAAATCATTCCATTCTACTGCAAAAACTGCGGTTACGTTGAACTCTTTATCGAAAAATTCTTGACAAGTCCATGACAATAAACGCTGACGAACCCAAGAGGCATTCTGCTGCTGTAAGGTAACTCAACTTAACACTATACTACGCCACAAAACCTCATTAACTTCATGTTGAAGCTGGCAGAGCAGCTTTTCACGTTGCCAATTGTTCCGCTGTCGCGAGATTTACGTATTTGCCTCTGAACCCTTGTAAAGACCCGAGAATACTCCTGATGGCTTCCGTGGGTTTCGGGTTCTCGAGCTCAATGAAATTCTTGAACCTCACAAACGTCATCATCTCTCTGCCCTGAGCGAACGCACAATACTCCTTGAAGGATTCAAAGCAGCTTTCTGCACCATATTTTCTCCACAATTCTTCACGGTCTCCAGTTAATCGTTCGATGAAGTCGGCAGCTCCTCGAATTTGCATGACGGGCTTTTTGACGTAGAACAAGAGCCTTTGAGCGTTTTTGGGGCCTACCTGATTTTTCCGCACGAAAGCATGAATTCCTCTGTTGGTTTTGTTGCGTTCGCGTAGTAGCCTGTTCCAGTATTTTTCGTCAGAGATTAAGATGAAGGCATAGCACTCGCGTTTCATAAGTTTCTAAAGTAGCTTTATCCTGAAATAACAGTTTCGGCAATTTCGGTTTTGCTGGATTGCGCTCTGCGGTATTTTGCCAGAATTTTTTGATTGACTATTCTGATATTCTTCTCTTTACCACTGAAACTCTTTTTTCCGCACATTTGGATTGACGTTCTTTGGCAAAGTTTTGAACGGATGTTAGCTTCTTTAGCGCCGTCAACCATGCTGCCGCCTTAATATCGGTATGAAATACCCAGTCTCTTTTTACTTTTATAGCTTCTTTAGGACAGACTTTTTGACACGCAGAACAGAAAAGACAAAACTCAGAGAAGACGACGGGTTTGCCGCCCTCACCCAACTCAATCGCATGCGTAGGACATATGTCTATGCAAGCCCTACACCCCTCTGGACACAAGTCTGCATTTAACTTGATAGTGCCTTGAAAGGGTTTTTTCACGCGTATAGCGCCTAAGGGACAGGCTGCCTCACAAACTTTGCAATACAGGCAAAGAGGCTCGTTAATCTCCACGTCAGTGACACGCAATATTTTCCCATCTTCTGAGCGCTTGGTTAACACGTTGATGGCTTTTGTAGGGCATGCCTCTTGACACTCAAGTTTGCATTCTGGCTTGAAATAGCAGACATTTTTCGCGACTTTTATTTCCTTTAACAAAACTGGAAAGGCTTCGTTTTTCACAATAGTTGCGACCTCTTTCCCATCAACTTCCATTTTCAAGGCGTTGACAGGGCACAGCACCACACATTCGCCGCAAAAGATGCAAGAATCAATTTTGATGTCAATTGCGGGTTTTTTCTTAAGACGCCCATCAACAACTGAATGCGGGCGCTGCTCTATAGCCTCTTTGGGACAAATTTCAGCGCAGATACCACATCCGACACATAGTTCCTTGTCCAAACGTAAAAGATAGCTTCTCGTCAGAAAATTCCGTTTAACTTGAAGTTCTTTTCTCTTCTCTTGTTTAATAGTTTCTCCGCGCAACACATCCACCGTCTAATAGACTTTTATCCTTTCCAACAACTATCAACTTAGGCTGCTTCCTTTACTTTCTTAGGCGTCAAAGCTACGATGGTTTTTTCTATCTCTGCCTTTGTGACGCCGTCCACGATTTTCTGCATTTCCCTAATCTTTGACGCAAACTTTTCACCCTCAGCTGCGCTTATCCATGCCAGTTGAAGCCTGTTTTTGTCTAACCCTAACTTCTCCAATTTGCCCCAGAGTCTTTCAACCCGTTTCTTAGTTTGATAATTAGCATTTATGTAGTGGCAATCATTTAAGTGGCAACCTGCGACCAGCACGGCGGCTGCCCCGTTTCTGAAAGCTCTTTCTACGAATTTTGTGGCTACTCTGCCTGAACACATGGTTCGGATGATTCGCACGCTAGGCGGATACTGCATTCTACTTACTCCCGCAAAGTCTGCTCCAGCGTAGGAACACCAATTGCAGCAAAAAGCCACAATTTTCTTGTCCGCATTTTCTTTGGTTGCCGCATCTATCTGCGCATAGATTTCTGCATCAGTGAAATGCCGCATCTCAATCGCCTCGAACGGGCACTCTGCACCACATGTGCCACAGCCCGCACATGCCGCCTCAACAACTTCAGATTTTTTCGTTTCTTTGTTCACAGTAATTGCATTATAGGGACATACTTTGGTGCATAAACCACATCCAGTACATTTATCCAGCAAAACCCTTGACGTGATAGCTTCAACGGTCACACTCCCCTTAGCCATAAGTATTCCCGCGCGGGCTGCTGCGGCACTTGCTTGTGTTACACTGTCTTTAATGTCCTTTGGACCTTCAGCGCAACCAGCAAGAAAGACTCCTCCCGTTGGTGTATCTACGGGCCTTAATTTCGGATGAGCTTCCATGAAGAAGCCGTCTGATGTTTTAGATAACGTGAGAAGCCGCTGAACGATGCTGCTATCATCTCTGGGTTTGATACCTACTGACAAAACCACCAGTTCAGCTTCCATCTTGTAGAACTTGTTTATTGATGTGTCTTCCCCGATGAGACGCAGATTGCGTGTATCTTTATCTTCAATTATTTCTCCTGGCAGACCACGAATGAAGATTACACCTTCCCTTTTCGCTTTCCTGTACAGATCCTCAAAGCCTTTACCATAAGCTCTTATGTCTATATAGAAAACGTACAACTTGGTTTCGGGCCAGTGCTCCTTAATTAAGAGGCAATCCTTAATCGTGTTCATGCAGCATACGTTGCTGCAGTAAGCATTACCTTTTTTGTCAGATAAAGAGCGAGAGCCTATGCACTGGATGAAGGCAACGCTCTTGGGAATGTTCATGTCGCTTGGTCGGACTAGGCGCCCTCCAGTAGGTCCACCAGCATTTATTATCCGCTCAAATTCCATAGACGTTATAACATTAGGAAACCTCATGTAGCCATATTCCGTTAGGGCAGCAGGATCAAACACGTCTACGCCTGTGGCTACAATAATTGTTCCGACTTCCAACTCGACTATTTCTTCTTTTTCAGTGAAATCTATGGCATCAGGACCACAGGCGTCCTTGCACTTTGCACAGGTGTTCTCGCCTATGCCGAGGCAGCTTTTTTCATCAATTAAGTAGCGGGCTGGAACGGCTTGGGCGAAAGGGATATAGATTGCTTTTCTCCATGTAAGCCCCTCCTCAAATTCATTAGGCACCTCTACTGGACACACATCAACGCAATCGTTGCAGGCTGTACATTCCTTTTTAACATATCTCGGCTTTTTCTTCACTTTAACTTTGAAGTTACCAATGTATCCACTGACTTCTGAAACTTCACTGTTTGTCAATAGTTCAATGTTTGGATGTCTGCCGGCGTCCGACATTTTTGGCGCAAGAATGCAGATTGAGCAGTCCATGGTTGGGAAGGTTTTGTCGATCTGTGCCATTCTTCCGCCTATGCTTGGATTCTTCTCGACAAGATAGACTTTATAACCAGTGTCACCCAAATCCAAGGCTGCTTGGATACCTGCAACTCCTCCGCCTATAATTAAGGCTTTTCTGGCTACTGGAACTACAGCTTCTTCTTGGGGCTCAAGTAACGCTGCTTTCGCAACAGCCATGGTGACTAAATCCTTGGCTTTCTCTGTAGCCTTTTCCGGCTCGTATAGGTGTACCCAGCTGCAATGTTCTCTAATGTTTGCCATCTCGAACAGGTACTTGTTTAACCCAGCCTCTTCGCATGTTCTTCTAAAAGTTGGTTCATGAAGTCGCGGAGTACAAGAGGCCACAACCACTCGGTTCAAATTATGCTCCTTAATGTCTGTTTTAATTGTTTCTTGCCCAGGATCCGAGCAACTATACAAGTTATGCTTCGAAAGAACGACATGAGGCAGAGCGGAAGCATACTTTGCCACTTCTTCACAGTCAACTGACCCAGCTATGTTTTTCCCACAGTGACATACATAAACGCCTATCCTGATTTCGTCGGCTTCAAGTTGCTGTTTTTGCACTTCATTTTGCTTTTCGCCCATTTCCATCTCACTTCTTTTTAGATTGTTTCTTGTCCAGCGCTTTTGCCACAAGCACTGGTAGGTCGTATATTTTTACATTAACCCTTGATCGCTTAACAGGTAACTCGCCATCCATTGCACATTTCAGGTGAATCTGGCATTTAGGACAGGCTGTAATTAGCCATTCTGCTCCAGTTGCCTTCGCCTCTTGCAATCTGTCTAATTGAATTTGTTTAGAGAGTTTTCCACAGTTTAACCATGCACTTACTCCACAGCAGAGGGCGTTTTCTCTGTTCCGTTCCATCTCCAACAAATCTATTTCGGGAATGTTCTTGATGACGCTTCGGGGAGGATCGTACACTTCCATATGTCTTCCAAGTCGACATGGGTCATGGTAAACCACCTTTTTATCTTTGAACACTTCGGGAAACTCGAGCTGTTCTTTTTCGACTATATCGGCAAGAAACTCTGAAATGTGAAGAACCTCAAAGCCCAAATCGCCAACTACTTTTGGATAATCCAACTTCAGGGTTCGATAGCACTCTGCACAAGAGGTAATCACCTTTTTCGCTTTTGCCGCCCTTATAGCAGCTACATTCATTTTCGCCAACTTCTCAAATTTTTCTGCATCTCCTGTAAAGTATAAATCGTGACCGCAACACCTTTCGTTCTTCAGAAGCACGGGTTCGATGCCAACCTTGTTTAGTATTCTTACTACGCTTTTTGCTGTTTCAAGAGATTTTACTTTGATATCCTTAAAGATCACGTCAAAATAGGGTAGGCAACCGACAAAGTATAGAACATCACCAGTCTCAGACACCTTTGCGTCTTTGGGAAGCCAACTAAGTCGATTTTGATTTGTTTTGGGGTTTGCCATTATTCTCTGCAAGTCCAGAAGCATGTCCTTGTGGGCACAATTTCCAGTTATCCCCACCAGACGAGCCTCTTCTCGGCAAGCCCTCACGAAGTCAACATACCGGACATCTGATGGACACCTCTCTTGGCAAAGACCACAGGTTAGACAAGCCCAGATGCCCTCATCATTTACGAGAACTCCTTCAGCCCCAGTTAAAATTCTCTTAACAGTCATTCTAGGCGAAAAATCAGGGTTCATCCTCGTTATCGGGCAGCTACTAGAACACTTACCACATTCCAAGCATAGTCGTATGTTGGTTTTCTCTATGATCTCTGAAATTGGCTCCCTCTTGGCAGGAACCTCTTTTTCTTTAATTTTTGCTTTCAATGGATTTGGACCGAGTCTTTTCAGTTTCGCCGTAAAATCTGTAATAACATCAGCGAATTTTTGACCCTCAGAGGCTGATATCCATTCTAAACGAAGCCTTTCAGAGCCTAAGCCTAATAACTTGAGGATTTTCTTAGTACTCTTAACATTTTTCTCAGCCTTCAGATTTCCACTAATGTAGTGGCAGTCACCCGGATGGCATCCAGAAACCAAGACGCCGTCTATTCCAGTCATGAAGGCATTTAGAATAAAGGAAGGATCAACTCTTCCGCTGCACATCACCCTGACAGCCCTAACGTTGGTCGGATAGCTGATTCTACTTGTTCCAGCGAGGTCTGCCCCTGCGTAACTGCACCAATTACACAGAAAGGCCAAAATTTCTGGTTTAGCTTTCATTTCATCAACCTCTGTAAGCCGCCTCTATTTCGGCCAGTATCTGCTTATCACTAAAGTGTTTCATGGAGATAGCACCTGTTGGACAAGCGATTGCGCAGGAGCCGCAACCCTTGCACACCACCTCATTAACTTTGGCGACAAGAATTGGCGCGCTGAAAAAGGGCTCAACATCCAGAATCTTCTCTTCCAAGGTTATGGCGTTGTATTCGCAAGCCTCTTTGCATTTGCCGCAGCCTCTACAAAGATCCTCGTTTACACTAGCCGTGATAGCCTCGGATCGCACGCACCCAAGAGCCATGGGAATAGCCGCTGAAGAGGCAGCTGCATGGGCTTGGATGATGCTTTCATCCACAGCCTTCGGACTGTGGGCTGTTCCACAAACGTATATTCCGTCCGTTGCGAAGTCTACAGGTCTCAGCTTGATGTGAGCCTCGAGGAAAAACTCATCAGCGCCGAGAGGCACTTTGAGGAGTGGAGATAAGGATTTGCCGGCTTCATGTTGAATTAGAGGTGTGGATAGCACGACCATGTCGCAGTCTATAGGAATTTCTTTGCCGATAAGGGTGTTGTAAACGTTGACCTTGAGTCTTCCGTTTGCTTCGACGTTGACTGAGGGGCGTTTTTCTGGCAAGTAGTTGATGAACTTTACGTTTTGTTCTTGGGCTCTTAGGTAATAACTTTCGTACTCTCTACCGTAAGCTTGAAGTTGACGATATAGTATGTAAACGTCCGCTTCTGGATGTGACTCCTTTATTAGAAGGGCGTTTTTTAAGGCGGTTGCGCAACAGATTCTCGAACAGTACTCCCTTCCCCCTTCCTCATCCATGGCTCCAACACATTGAATCATAACAATTTTGTTAACTTTTTCAGGAAGCCCTTCTTTGAGAAGTCGTTCGAGTTCAAGTTGCGTTATTACGTTTCTCTGTTCGCCATAGCTATACATTCCTGTTGGCTTGAATTCTTCTGCGCCAGTTGCCACGATTATGGTTCCAACATTAAACGTGATCTCTTCTTTTGCATCTTTCAGAGCCGTAACTTCAAAGTTGCCTATGTAGCCTTTAACGTCCTTGATAATCGTTGAAGTATGCAAATCAATGTTTTTATTGGCTTTTACAGCTCTAATGGCTGACTCCAAGAAAGCTGAGGCCTCTTCACCCGTAGGATACAACTTGTAAAGTTTCCTTAACATGCCGCCAACAGTAGGCTCTTTTTCCACGAGGTAAACTTTGAAGCCTTGATGCGCTAAACAGAGAGCTGCTTCCATGCCCGATATGCCTGCACCGATGATTAAGGAGGTGGGTGTGACGTTCACTTCTGTCTCTTCTTGCGGTTTGAGCAAACGAGCTTTAGCAATAGCCATTCGCATAATGTCCTTGGCTTTCTGCGTGGCTTTCTTAGATTCCTTCATATGGACCCAAGAGCAGTGCTCTCGAATGTTTGCCATCTCAAAAAGATACTTGTTTAATCCGGCTTCTTCGCAGGTTTCTCTGAAGAGAGGTTCATGAGTTCTGGGAGTGCATGATGCCACAACTACTCTTTTGAGGTCATGCTCTTTAATTGTCTCCTTGATTCTTCTTGTTCCTTCTGAGGAGCAAGTGTAAAGGTTACTCTCGGCGTACGCCACTCCAGGCAGAGTTTTAGCGTATTCCACAACCTTGGGGACGTCAACTACTCCGCCGATGTTGATGCCGCAGTGGCAAATAAAAACGCCAATTCTTGGCTTTTCGTTTTGATCAGTTTTTTTTGCGCTCATCTTGGCGCCTCCATAGAACATGCTCGAGCAATAAATTCAGCAGCTCTAGCTGCTACTCCTTTCGCTTGTGCAATTGAGTCTGGAATGTCTTTAGGGCCTTGGCAACAACCGCAGAGGAAAATCCCAGGAGCTGTGGCGTCAAGAGGTGTTTGAAGCTGGTGTTGAACTTCGAAGAAGCCATATTCATCAACTTTTACCCCCAAGGTTTCTGCCAAACTCTGGTTATCTTGAGGCGGAACTAATGCCGTGCTCAAAACAACGAGGTCCACCTGAAGATTATTCATTTCACCAGTTAACGTGTCCTCGTATTTAATCAAAAGGTCCCTTGTCTTCGGGTCCTCTCTAATTTCTGATGGCTTAGCTCTAAAGTATTCTATTCCCCACTCTTTTTTGGCCCTGTTTACAAATTCCCGGAAGCCCTTCCCAAATGCTCTTATGTCGGTGTAAAAAATGTAAACTTCGGAGTCTTGCCCATGTTCTTTAATTAGAGTTGCTTCTTTCGTGGCGTACATGCAACAAACGCTTGAGCAGTAGGGATAGTCGCCTTTTAGACTTCTGGAACCCACACACTGGATGAAGGCTACTCTGTGAGCTACCTTGTTATCTGAAGGCCTAGCAAGTTTGCCGCCGGTAGGACCCGAAGCAGAAAGCAGCCGCTCCAGCTCTATGGAGCTCAAAACGTTTTTGTATTTTCCATAACCATACTCCTTTATTCCAGAAGGATCAAAAGGATCAAAGCCCGTTGCGATTATTATCGCTCCAACGTTAAGTTCGATATATTCTTCTTTCTTGTCATACACTACCGCCTCGGCTTCGCAAACCTTTTCGCATTCCAGACATTCAGAACAGCCTCCACAATTCAGACACCTCTCAGCCTCCTGCAAAGCCATTTCTTCTGTGAACCCAGTCTCAATTTCATCAAAGCCTCTGATCCTTTTCTCAACCGGAAGAAGGGGCATAACCTGCCTCGCCTTTTTCGCTACACCCTTTTTAGACACCTCTTTCACAAGCTTGACCTCTTTTTCTCTTCCGACTTTCAAGTCCTCACCCTTCAGGTAGCGATCAATAGAAACAGCAGCTCTTTTGCCAGTAGCGATCGATGCGATCGCGGTTGATGGCCCTGACTCCACTTCTCCGCCAGCGAAAACACCAGGCAGACTCGTTTCTAGAGTGACTGGATCGACATTGATTGTGTTCTTCTCTGTAAGTTCAACTTCTTTGGGTAGGAAGGAAACGTCTGGTGCTTGTCCGACGGCTATGATTACGGAATCTACCTCCATGATAAACTCCGAGCCTTTAATTGGTACCAGTCGCCTTCTCCCGCGCTCATCAGGCTCTCCCAATGTCATTCGAGCATACTCTATGCCAACTACTCGCCCATCCTTACCCAGGATCTTCATTGGCCATATCATAACATGAATCTTTGCACCTTCCCTTTCAACTTCCTCGACATCTTTCTGCAACTGCTCCCCTATCCTTTTATGATGTAGCATGCTCTGTCTTGACCTTCGGTATATCACATTCACCTCTTTGGGTCCTAGGCGGAGGGCGACTCTTGCGGCGTCAATAGTTAGCAACCTGTGAACGCAAATCACCGCAACTCTATCTCCTAATTCAACTTTCTTCCCTAGGTTCACTTCCCTCAGGAAATCGATGGCGTTTACGACGCCCTTCAGTTCTTCGCCATCAACGCCAAGTTTTACGCCTTTATGCATCCCAGTGGCAATAAATGTGGCATCAAACTTTTGCAAGAGTTCTTGCAACATCAAATCTTTGCCAATTGATATATTGGTTTGAATCTCTACTCCCAGATCCTTGATGTGCTCAATCTCGGCATCAAGTACCTCTTTCGGCAACCGATATTCTGGGATGCCCACCCTTAACATACCGCCTGGCTTAGGCAGTGCTTCTAAAACTGTAACTGGGTATCCCCTCTTGACAAGCTCGTAAGCCGCTGTGAGCCCTGATGGACCAGAACCGATTATGGCTATCTTTTCCGTGCGCGTTTTGGGTATGGGGGCCACCTTTTTTTTCTTTTCATTTTTAAGTTCGTAATCTGATACGAATCGCTTAAGGGCATTGATAGCCACCGATTCATCAACCTTGCCACGTTCACACTCCGCTTCACAGGGATGATAGCAAATCCTACCGCAAACTCCCGGGAAGGGGATGTCTCTTCTAATTAGCTCCAGCGCTTCGTTAAACTTGCCTTGGGTGATTAGGGCGATGTAGCCTTGAGCGTTTACTCCTGCTGGGCAGGCTGCCCGGCATGGTGGAGTCCCTCTCTTGTCAATTACAAAGATGTTGGGAACGGCTTGAGGGAAGGGCTTGTATATTGCCTTTCTCGCACCTAAGCCCATATCAAATTCTCTTGGTGAAGTAACTGGACAAACTTCTATGCATTCGCCGCAACCCGTACATTTTTCCGCGTCAACAAACCGAGACTTCTTCAAGATTTTTACATTAAAATTACCTGGTTCACCTTTTACTTCCTTTACTTCAGAATAGGTAAGCAACCTGATGTTTTGGCGGCGGTCAACATCGATCATTTTGGGAGCCAGAATACAAATGGAGCAGTCCATGGTTGGGAAGGTTTTGTCAAGTTGAGCCATTCGTCCTCCTATGCTGGGAGTTTTTTCCACAAGGTAGACGTTGAAACCTCGATCAGCTAGGTCTAGCGATGCCTGCATTCCAGCTATTCCGCCACCAACCACAAGTACGTTAACATCTTTTTCCATGTCTATTTCCCTTCTAATTTTTTCAGAATCTCCCCAACAGGGCTGAGGTTTAGGTTTATCGCGAGTTTTTCAGCATCTATTCCCATGGCTAGGCCAAGCAACTGGGTGTAGTAGAGAACTGGCAAATTGATGTCTTTCTGTTGGGTTGCAACTCTAATCGCGTTTTGCTTAGCGTCAAGCATTTTCATACAGAAAGGACACACGAGTACAACAGCATCGAACCCGTGGTCTTGAATGGCCTTCAATTTATCTCCAGCAATAGCGAGGGCTGTTTTGCCAGTGGTCATGGCTAAGCCTTGGCCACAGCAGTCCAAGCGCTCAGGATAATCATCTGCTTCAGCTCCGAGGGCTTCTATAAGTGCTTCTAGAACATGGGGGTCTTCCGGGTCATCTACCAGTCCTATCTTGCTAGGTCTTATCGCATGACAACCATAATGTGTAGCCAACTTTAACCCTTTGAGCGGCCTATTTACTACAGATCGAATTTTTTCGACGCCAACCATATCACGTAAGAACTCTAAAATGTGCCATGATTTTGTTTTTCCTGTGTAACTTAATCCTTCAAGCGAAAGTAACGATTTTATGCGTTCTTTGAGGCTAGAGTTCTCCTCAAAATAGTAATTGACTTCACGAAAAGAAAGATTACACCCATTACATAATGGAAGAACATCTAAGCCTAACTTTTCAGCTAGTGCCAGATTTCGCGCCGCTAGATACAACCAAGCGGGAACGCTGACGTTTTTTACAGGATATCCGCAACAACTGAAACCCTCAACGTCTATCAACTGAACGCCTAGTTTTGGAAAAATCTCCCTAGCAGAGATTTCAAAAGCGTACTGCTCTGATTCCACCGTGCATCCAGGATAGAGCGCGAACTTCATTCTTCCTTCCATTTCAAAGCCTCCTGAAGAGCCTGAGCCAACTTTTGTATTTCAGCCGGCTTTTTAAGTTGAGGCAAGCCCAGTGAAAGTCGGTCACGAAATTCGAAGTCTCTTTTTACCGTATCTTTTGTAGGTAGATGTCTCCAAACTCTGACTCTTGTGGGCGTTTGAACGACCCCGTTTTTCAAAATGGAATTTATAAGGGCTGGATAGCCCTCAGGGACGGGTAGGTTGAGATTGAAGGTCAAGTTTTGTAAGGCTTGAATCACGTCGTATGGAGTTGCATCTCGAGGGCATCTTTCTTTGCACGCCAAGCATTCCGCGCAAGACCAAATAACTTCAGACTCTACGAGTTCCTCT
>Ga0209636_10002343_pt1 | contig 19305 bp, 15 predicted proteins | sample DeeMarSWOR152_54_FD_187464 | JGI IMG/M metagenome (GOLD analysis project Ga0209636, IMG submission 187464) | Marine sediment microbial communities from White Oak River estuary, North Carolina - WOR-1-52-54 (SPAdes) (version 2) | ecosystem: Environmental > Aquatic > Marine > Intertidal zone >... | reverse complement strand
GTCGGCATCAGAGGTCAGGGTCGGCAATTTGGGCGCTGCTACCACAATCCAGATTTCATACTCCAACATTCAGGGCGGTTATGAGAATGTGCTCTGTGATAGCGGTTGCACCGTAAACTGGGGCCAAGGCAACATAAATATCGACCCGAACTTTGTAGAAATCGGTTACCTAAATGAAAGTAAAATCTACTTTGAGGGTGACTACCATTTGCGTAAAGGCTCTCCTTGCATTGATTCCGGTGACCCTGCTTTTGTAGCAGAGCCTAATGAGACTGACATCGATGGGAACGAAAGGATATTGGGAGAGAAAGTCGACATCGGAGCCGATGAATACGTACCACCAATACCCGCCATTGTCCAATTAAAGCCAGAAACTCTAAATCTTACAGGTAACAACAGGCAGATTAACTGTTCTATAAAAATCACCGGCAACTATAATATTGGCGATATAGATACTGCTACTATTGCTCTGAATGGAAATATCGAGCCAGAGTGGAGCACGCTTACGATTGACGAAGAGGCACAAAAGCTGCTTGTCAAATTTAGCATTTTCGGAGCCCAGAGTATACTAAACGCTCCAGAAGGCCCATTGTTACTGACCATAACCGGCAAGCTTAATGATGGTAAAAACTTTGAGGGAACAGACACGGTCAGAATAATGCGTACGCGGGGTAAAAGCGGTAAAAAGTGAGTGTTTCGAGTTTTCAACGGCCCGGACAGCTGATAGAATTGCACTTTAATTCTTGCTGGTCACGTATATTACCTGCTCGGCAAACAGATTAGGGGCGAATCTTACCGGGCTCAGCCGTTTTTTAACCAGCGGAATCTTCTTTTCAACCTTAACCCCCAGCTTTTCACAGAAACGGTCGAAATCTTTCAGTGACAGAAAGTGTATGTTCGGCGAGTCGTGCCAGCTGAAAGGCAATTTCTTGGTTATGGGAGCTTTGCCGAGAAAGAACAACTGGGCCCTGCTATGCCAGTAAGCAAAGTTAGGAAAGCTGACAATCACCTTTTTACCCACTCGAAGCAATTCCTTGAAAACCTTTTCAGGATTTTTGATTGTCTGAACCGTTTGTGACAATATCACATAATCGAAGCTTTTATCAGCATAATTTTCCAGACCACGTTCGACATCGCGCTGGATGATGGACAGGCCCCGATTTACACAAGCCAGGACAAGGTCTTGCTGCAGTTCAATGCCTTCGCCCTTTATGTTTTTGTCCTTGGTAAGGTTTGCTAATAATTCTCCGTCTCCGCAGCCGATGTCCAGAACCGTGCTGTTTGGCTCTATTAGTGATTCAATCAGCGCGTAGTCGACGCGTGTCCGCTGGGCCTGTTCGAATCGGCTAATGAAGTGTTTTTTCCCAATTAAGTCCGGACTATCTTGTCGCCTTACGCCGGGCCGATGCGTTGCGCCTAAAAAGCCGGAGATAAATGAGCCGAGTATCTCAGGCTCCAGCAGAAAAGCATCGTGGCCGTAATCCGAGGCAATATTGCAGAAACTGACATCTTTACGGTTGGCAACCAGTGCGTCGACAATCATCTCGGCTTGTTCCGGTGTATAGAGCCAGTCACTTGCGAAACTGATTATGAGGAATCGAGACTTGGTGTTCGCAAAGGCCTTGGTTAATGACCCATAGTCCTTTTGCAGGTCGAAGTAATCCGCCGCCTTGGTTATGTAAAGATAGCTGTTTGCGTCAAATCTTTCCACGAAGGCCTGACCCTGATGGTCGAGGTATGTCTCAACTGCAAATTCGGAATTAAAATCGTAACTGTAGCTCTTGGCACTTCGCAGTTTCCGCCCGAATTTCTCGCGCATACCCTGTTCCGACAGGTATGTTATATGCCCAATCATTCGTGCGATAGCCAGACCTCTATCCGGGCCTTTTCGCCTATGATATTCTCCATCGGCGAAATTTGAATCTGCCAGTATTGCATTTCGGCCTACTGCATCAAATGCGATGGACTGAGCTCCGAGGTGGGTGGTTGTGGCGATTGCTAACGCTGCCTTAACAAAGTCCGGATATTCAATTGCCCACTGCAAGACCTGCATCCCACCCATTGAACCTCCGATTACCGCCAAAATCTTTTTTAACCCGAGCTTATCCAGGAGCAGCTTTTGGACATTGACCATATCGGCAATAGTTATAATGGGAAAATCCAGACCGTACGGCTTGCCTGTTTGGGGGTTAATCGAACTTGGCCCTGTCGTTCCGCTGCAGCCGCCTAAACAGTTTGAGCAGATAACAAAATACTTATTTGTATCGATTCCTTTGCCCGGCCCAACCATAATATCCCACCAGCCTGGTTTTTTGTCGTCGGGACTGTTTACGCCGGCAACGTGAGCATCGCCGCTGAGAGCGTGGCAAATCAAAACGGTGTTGTCCCCGGCCTCGTTAAGCTCTCCGTATGTCTCGTAGGCCACATCAATCGGAGCCAATCTCTTGCCGCACTCCAACTCCAGGGGGCTTTCAGGTTCCACTACCCGAATCTTCTTAGTCTTGACGAGCCCGACGGAATTTTCGTTTGCCTTTGCCATAGTTAATTTAAGTATACACAAGAACTTTTCAATGTAAAGATTTAAGTGAATCAAGTCGTCATGCCGTGCCTCAGGCTGGCGCAGACCAGGAGACTAATAGTGATATTTTCTATTTTAATATTACTAAAAAACCTTGACACTATAAAACACTACCCATAGATTATACAAAGTTAAGGTGCTGCAGATGCAGGGGCACAGATCTAAATGAAAACCATTTAACGAAAGGAAGCATAAAATGGCAAAAAAGAAAAGAGCTGTGAAGAAAAAGAAGAAGAAATCCACAAAGAGAAAAGCTGCAAAGGGTTTGTGGACAGCGGACGATGTTAAACTGCTCAGAAAGCTTTTCTCGACCGCACCCACTTCCAAGATAGCTAAAGAGCTTGGACGCAAAACCGATGCAGTGAAAAAGAAAGCATCCAGAATGGGGCTTCGCAAATCAAAGAAATACATGAGGTCCCTTGGCAGAGCGTAAGCAGAACTCTTGCGAAGGGGAACCCCTTTGGGGCTGGTCGAGTTGTTTGGATATCCTAATGTTCTTGAGCCGTTTGCCTCGTGGGGGTATGGGTGCGCAGTTTTTTTACACTTTTAAGTCATCCAGACCAAATTTCTTTGTTGCGCCTGCCTTAATTCTCCTGTCATTGCGAGTGGAGCAAATCAATCTTGAAGAATAATCATTAAGTAATATTTGCTTCCGCAGTGAGGTGCAAAGTTGAGTTCCTCATTTGCGACAACGGTTAAAACCGGGGCAAAAACCTTGACATTCACCTTCGATACCGTTATTTTTACCCCGTTAGAAGTGAAACCCCGGGCGCCTGCTCTAATAAGACCGTTTCTTCTAACGGGGTTTACACAGAATTTCCTCAAGATTTTTGTATTTTTGATATCAGGAGGTCAATTTTGAGGGTTCTTTCGGGGATACAACCGTCCGGCCGACTTCATATAGGCAATTTTTTTGGCGCAATGCGCCAGCACCTCCAACTCCAGGCCGAGCACGATTGTTTTTATTTTATCGCTGACTACCATGCTCTTACAAGCAATCCTACACCGGCCGATGTTGCTCAGCATGCCCTTGATGTCACAATGGATTATATTTCCTTGGGCCTCGATACCGAAAAAACCACCTTCTGGCGCCAGTCTGATGTGCCCGAGGTTACAGAGCTTACCTGGATACTTTCCTGCATAACGCCCATGGGACTTCTGCAGCGTTGCACAAGCTACAAAGACAAAGTCGCTCAGGGCATCAGTCCCAACCATGGACTGTTTGCATATCCTGTCCTCCAGGCGGCCGACATCCTCATTTATCACAGCAATATTGTCCCCGTTGGTGCCGACCAGAAACAGCACATCGAGGTTGCTCGCGATATCGCCATCCGCTTTAACAACACCTATGGCGAAGTCCTCACCGTGCCGAGCGAATACATCATCGAATCCGTAGCTGTTGTCCCTGGTACTGATGGCCGAAAAATGAGCAAAAGCTACAATAACACCATCGAGATATTCGAGCCGGAAAAGAGCGTCAAAAAGAAGATTATGCGCATCGTTACCGACTCCACGCCGGTCGAAGAGCCTAAAGACCCGGAAAAGTGCAACGTCTTTGCGCTTCTAAAACTGGCGGCCTCGCCGGACGAATTGGCCGAGTGGGAAAACAGATACCGCAGCGGCGGTATGGGCTATAGCGAGGCAAAAAAACGCCTCGTCAAACTGATGATAGATTATTTCAAACCATTCCGACAAAAAAGAACCGAGCTTGAAAATAATATAGAATATGTCAAAGAAGTACTTGTCAATGGCGCCGAGCGGGCAAGAGCAGTAGCTACCAAAACACTCGCCGATGTCCGAAGGGTAGTTGGGTTGGGAGCTTAATAATTTACGATTGCCGAATTTCGAATGTCGATTGAAAAATTAAAAATTGCAGGTCTCTGTTGTGGTATTGGAATAAAAATAGAAAATTATAATTATGGCTGATTATCGCGTAAATCTTGATATATTTGCGGGGCCTTTGGATTTGCTATTGTATTTGGTCCGCAAGGAAGAGGTGGATATTTACGATATTCCCATCGCCAAAATAACCGACCAGTATATCCGCTACATCGAAATGCTGAAAAGTCTTGACATTGATTTAGCCGGTGACTTCTTAGTAATGGCCTCAACGTTAATGCAGATAAAATCGGCAATGCTGTTGCCAAGAGCAGAACCTGACCAACTGCAGGCCGATGATTTAATTGACCCTCGAGTGGAACTAATTCGCCAGCTTCTTGAATACAAAAAGTTCAAAGATGCAGCTAATCTTCTCTCCGCCGCCGCCGATGAGACAAAGAAACGATTCCCTCGTCCCGGTACTATTGTCGAGCAGCTAAGGGGACCTGGCGCTGAGCCGGAAATTGACATCGAACAGGTAAGCATCTGGGACCTGCTCGAAGCCTTTGACTCAATTATGGAAGCAACAGGTGCTGGTTTTGATATAAGTCACATCAAGGACGATACACCCATTGATTTGTATCAGATAGAAATTTTACACCGTTTACAAACAGAAGGCCGGATGAGTTTTGAGCGAATATTTGAATCTAAGCCTAATCGTGTTGTAATGATTGGCTTATTTCTTGCTCTTTTGGAATTGATTCGGGAGAAACTGGTTTGGGCTGGTCAGTCAGCATCTCCGGCTCACCTTTACTTACGAGCCTTGACCGATGAACCTGCCGAGCAGGCCGTGCAAAGAGCCATCCTTGCCGCCGAGACCAGCAGCAAGCAGTTTGCTCAAACCCAACAGCAGAAACAACCGCCCATTCAAATTGCTGAATTGCCGCCGGAAAAACAAGCAAGACCTTCATCGGCGGAATATGAAAAACCCAAATCCGCTCAAGATCGTAAACAGCAAACAACAAATTAGTATTTGACACAACCGAATTTCATCAATAGAATATCCATCGATTGTTGGTAAAGAGTTGAGAGTCCGAATTTTGCAATTTTTTGCAAGATTGGGATTCTGGAAAGGATAAAATAATGGCTGGTAACGTAATTGAGCTAACTGACGCCTCCTTTGATGAGGTTGTTCATAACTCTGATGTGCCGGTATTGGTTGACTTCTGGGCGCCCTGGTGTGGACCATGCAAAATGATGGCGCCTATCCTCAAAGAAGTTGCAAATGAGTATACAGACAAGGCCAAAATTTGCAAGCTCAATACTGATGATGCCCGTGACACTGCTATAGAATTCGGCATACAGGCGATACCGACCACTATTTTATTCAAAGACGGCCAGGTTCAAAAAAAATGGGTCGGCTTAACCAGCAAGAAGGACATCGTTGCAGCGATTGGCGAACTGCTCTAAAAAAACTAAGCTTACACACAAAACCTGGGGTTATTTTACCGGAGCAATGTATTTAGTCTCGCCTGGGGCGAGATTGTTTTCGTATCTACTTTCACCCTTAGCTATTGGTCTTCAATACCAGATCGTAACTATAATATTGGGCTCAGTTTTTTTGCCCGCAACCTCGCCTGTAACCGTATTGGTTCGTTTTACAGTAATACCCGGGTTCGCTTTGAGCCAGTTGGTAATTTGCTCATCGAGAAAATCAAGAGAGCCGGCGTGCAGCTTGGTAAAGAAAGTCTTTACGCCTGCGATTCGTTCGGTGGAGACTATTGTTTCAGCTGGCTTTTTTACAATCGGTTCCGCCGCCTCAATCTTAGGCGCCTCTGTTGTACCGCTGCCGCCTATGTTTAAAGGCGAGTGCGAAACGCTCGTATCGCTTGTATCATCATCAAAAGGAATCGGGGCGTTGCGGTCTTCGCTGGGGCCAATATTGCTGCTGTCGAAATTATCCATAAACAGCCCTCCAGTAAAAATTAAATTTTAATAAAACAATGCATCTGAATACAATGACCAACCACAAAATGCAAATAACAGGACAGTTTGGCCGGTTTCGTATTTACTTGGCATATTGTTATTTTCGGCGTTAGCTATGGTTTTTTCCGGCCTAAGCCTTTAATAGTTATTATACACCCATTTTTTGGGGCTGCAAGGGTATTCTTTGAAGCCGGCATCCTTGGCCCTGCCAAATTAAAAAATTAGACCAGTTTGAGCTTTTTTGCTATTTTTATTGAGTTATGGCAAAGAAAAAAAATCAAAGACCTGTAACTGTTGGTTTTATCGCACTTGGCTGTCCCAAAAATATAGTTGATAGCGAAAAGATGTTAGCCCAAATTGCCGAAGCGGGTTTGGTGATAACCGCTGAGCCGGATATAGCCGATGTAGTTGTAATCAATACCTGCGGCTTTATTGCCCCCGCCAAGGACGAAGCCATTGAAGCGATAAAACACGTTGCGGCCTGTAAGCTAAAGGGTACTGTAAAGAAAATAATTGTTACAGGCTGTCTTTCTGAAAGATTAGGAGCGGAATTATTTAACCAAGCCGACGGAGTTGATACAATTGTCGGTCTGGGCCAACGAGGTAATATTGCAAAGATAATCAAGAAAACTCTCAGCTCTGATAGATGCTCAGCTTTCTTACAACATTCACACCGTGAAGTGAACGATGATAGGGCCAGATTGCTCATTACCCCAACGCATTGGGCTTACCTGCGCATCAGCGAGGGGTGCAATCACCGCTGCTCTTTTTGCACAGTGCCGGCAATCAGGGGCTCGTTTAGAAGCAAGCCCCCAAAACTCATCCTCGCCGAAGCCGCTGAATTGGTTTCGGCAGGCGCAATCGAATTAAACATAATCGCACAGGACACCACCAGCTACGGCCGAGATTTGAAAATGAAAAACGGCCTAAGCAACCTTGTCAGGGAGCTCGAAAAAATTCCTGGCTTGAAATGGATTAGATTGATGTACCTATACCCCGCCGGAATTTCAGAAGGCCTGATAGAAACTATCGCAGAAAGTGAAAAAATCGTTCATTACATCGATATGCCAATCCAGCACATAAACGATAAAATTTTGAAGGATATGTACAGGCCTGACACCAAAGACAAAATTTGTTCTCTTGTTGATAACTTGCGCTCCAGTATTCCGGATATCGTGCTGCGAACGACCGTGATTGTTGGCTTCCCCGGCGAAACCGACCAGCAATTCAACGAGCTGCTCGATTTCATCAAATGGGCTGAATTTGATTGCTTAGGCTCTTTCAAGTACTATCCTGAATCCGGCACACTCGCTGCTGAGATGCCCGGACAGGTCCCTGAACGGATAAAACAACAACGCCTCGAAGAGTTGATGCTGACGCAGCAGAAAATTGCTTTCACCAAAAATAAAAATAGAATCGGCAGCAAGCTTACATGTTTGATCGACTCTTTTGGAACAGAAGGTAAGGCTCAGGGACGCTTTTACGGCCAGGCACCCGATATTGACAGTGTCTGCATTGTAGAAAATTGCTCAGCAGCTCCGGGCAAGTTCGTCGATACTGAAGTTGTTGCAGCTAATGACTATGATTTGCTCGTCCAGCAAATTTAGTATTGAATTATGCTGTCGGCAAAGTAAATCTCGTTAGAAATTTTCCCTCTTTAGGCCATATTACTACTTGTTATAGAATTTCTAACGAGGTAAACTTTGCGTTATGCTAAAACTCATCCCGAACATTTTGACTTTTGGCCGCCTTGTTTTAACTATTATTTTCCTAATCATGATCCTCTACTCACCGCCTATCTACGCTCAGGGCGAACTACCCTTTCCAGACTTTCTTGACATTGCTTTTATCCTCTTATGTATCGCCGGCATAACTGATGTTATTGACGGCATAGTAGCTCGCAGGTTCAATGTTACCAGCAAGTTTGGCCGTATGGTGGACCCTCTGGCCGACAAGGCCCTCGTTTGCGGTGCCTTTGTTTGTTTTGCCATAATTGGTGAACCGAAGCTTTTTAACTTGCCCGATGTCACCCTCAGAATAATCCACTGGTCGGTGGCGGCCATACTTATCTTAAGGGAAGTTTATGTAACCGTGCTGCGTCACATTGCCGAAGCCAGGGGCATCAACTTTGCTGCTACAATCTCAGGTAAGATAAAAATGTTTCTGCAGACCTTCGCCATTGGAACGGTAATAATAAAGATAGCTCATGTACAGACTGCCACATGGGGATACTGGTTCACTACCGTAACGTTCGCGCTTATGCTGATAGTTACTATTATTTCCGGCTTGAAAGCCACTCAGAGAAATGCTTGGAAAAAAGCTGCTGTCTAATATCTAAGCAAAGCACTGACCCAGTATTTCCAAACCGGCTCGAAGCCTTGTGCTTTAGTTATAGCAGTCACTTGTTTCGGATTGCGATTTATTGATGCAATTGTTATTTTTCATTTCACATTTTTAATTTATTTTTTATCAACTCAGCAACTTTTTTCCCGGATTTCAGCATCCCGCCGAAAATTGGCCCCATTCTTGGTAGGTTAAACGCATCGCATACTGACATGCCCGCAACATAAAGGCCCGAAAAAACCTCGCCCGTTTTTTCTACAACGCCGGCCTCGGACTTCTCCACGTTCATAAAATACTCCTGCAGCGGCTGTGGAAAAAGTTCCGGCTTTCGTTTCTTTAACATACCAACTAACTCAGCGGGATGCCCCGTCCCGTCAATAACATATTTCGCACAAATACAAAACGGGTCCACGTGTAGCCCCAGCATTCGTGCACTTGCACTGTTGACTACAATCCCTTTAACGGTTTCCTGCTTTAGCACAATATCTTCAGCTTCTGTTAAGTTGAAGATCTCCGCTCCTGCCTTTTTGGCCTTGTAAGCCAAAGCAGTTGCAAATTCTATTGCATCTGCTGAATATAAATTCCCTTCTTTCTTCGTCGTCACACCTATTTCGTCTAAAATGTCCTTGTCTTCAAAAACAACCACATTATATCCCGCGGCCCCTCCCCAGATTCCTCCGCCTATCGAAAGTTTCTTTTCGACCACAGTGGTTTTGGCTCCTGCTTTAGCCAGATAATAGCTGGCAGCTAAACCCGCAGGGCCGGCGCCAACTATAACCACGTCATTTTCAAGATGTTCTGTTAACCTCCTGCTGTACTCTTCTATAATCACTCTGCTAATCTCAATTTCTATCATTTTTGCTTCCTTTCCTTTTCGTCTTTTAAAATATGGTTAACAAAAAAGCACTCCTGCAAAAGGAGTGCTTTAAGTATATCTTCATTGCCTCCCTACGCAGGTACTAACCTGTTCAGGTTCGTAGGGTCACTGCTATGTAAGCGGTTTCTCAGCTTTAAGTCAGGCTCTAAGCCCGACTTTCAGCTCCCCTGGCAAAACAAATTTGTCTCTTTGAACACATTATAGTATCTTTCCGCGGTTCCTGCAAGTTTTTTCCAAATCTATCAATAAACACTGTGACCAATCGGTTTTCTTATTGATAATTGATAGTCGATGGTTGATAATTACAAATAATCAACAAACAATAATCGATTTACGGCTTAACTTATGTCAAACAAAGGATTTACGCACCTTCATTTGCATAGCCAATATTCATTGCTTGATGGTGCCATATCCATCGACGGATTGCTCAAGCGCTGCAAAGAACTGAGAATGGCCTCCATATCCGTAACCGACCATGGTAATATGTTCGGCGCCGTCGAGTTCTATACAAAAGCCCAGACCGCCCACATCAAGCCAATCCTCGGCATCGAGGCATACGTTGCGCCCCGCAGCAGATTCGACAGACAAAAAAGCAGTATCTCCGATGCTGCTTTCCATTTAATACTTTTGGCTGAAAACAATACCGGCTATCGAAACCTGCTGAAGTTGGCAAGTGCAGGCTTCCTGGAAGGATTTTACTATCGCCCCAGGATTGATAAGGAAATCCTCAGCGAGCTAAATGCTGGGCTGATTGCCACGTCAGCCTGTCTCAAAGGCGAAATTGCCACCCTTCTGTCTAAAGGTGATGAAAAGGGGGCTATCGCCGCCGCAGAAAGTTATGTAAGGATATTCGGCCCCGATAGGTTCTTCATCGAAATTCAAAACCACGAAGATGATGATACTCAGGAAATCGGTCCAGCACTGATAAATCTTGCCCAAAAAATGGGCCTGCCTCTGGTTGCAACCAATGATGTGCACTTTTTACAGGAAGATGATTGGGAAGCGCATAATTGTTTATGCTGTATAAGCACCGGCAGAAATGCTGATGACCCCGGCAGATTGATATATCCGAAGGATGTTTTCTTAAAAGGTCCTGAGCAAATGCGTTCTCGTTTTACCGATATACCCGAGGCCTGCGATAATACCCTGGCTATTGCCGAGCGTTGTAATGTGGAAATTGACTTGAAAACCCGTCATGCCCCACATTTCAAATCCCCTGATGGCTCATCTCCCGAAGAGTTTCTGACCAAATTATGTTATGAACGGGCTGAGCAAATATATGGCCAAATTACAGGCGAAGTAAAAGAGCGACTCGATAGGGAGCTCGACGTAATTGAGTCGAAGGGCTTCGCAAGCTATTTTCTTATCGTCTGGGACTTTTGTAACTATGCACACGAAAACAATATCCCCGTAGGCACCAGAGGCAGCGGCGTAGGAACACTTGTAGGTTACTGCCTTGGTTTGTCTGATATTGACCCGATTCGATATGACCTGCTCTTTGAGCGGTTTATGGACCCTCAGCGCAACGAAATGCCTGATATTGATATCGATATCTGTCAGGACGGCCGGGCAAAAATCATTGACTATGTCCGCCAAAAGTACGGGCACGTCGCACAAATCATAACCTTCGGAACTATGAAGGCCAGGGCGGTTATCCGTGACATCTGCAGAGTGCTGGGCGTATCGCTACCGGAGGCCGACAAATTAGCCAAGCTTGTCCCCGACTCTCTCGGTATCACGCTCGACAGGGCTTTAAAGACCGAGCCGCAGTTAAAACAAGCTTACGAACAAAACGAACATACAAGAAAAGTGATTGACATCTGCAAAAAGCTCGAAGGCCTTGCCCGCCACGCATCGGTGCACGCCGCAGGCGTCGTTATTGCTGATGAGCCGCTGACCGATTTTCTCCCCCTTTATAAAGCACCCGGCTCCGAAGATATCATAACACAGTACGAGGGGCCTGTAGTTGAAAAGGTCGGCCTGCTAAAGATGGACTTTCTGGGCCTAAAGACTCTCAGCGTTTTGGAAAGGGCCCGGCAGTTGGTCGCTAATCTTCATGGCAAGGATATTAATTTCGAAAAAATTAACCTCGATGACCCCAAGGTCTTTAAGCTATTTTCCAGCGGCAGAACAAAGGGAATTTTTCAATTTGAGTCTGGCGGCATGCAGGACTTGCTGATGAAGATGAAGCCTGACAGAATTGAAGACCTGATCGCCGCAAACGCGCTCTATCGCCCGGGGCCGATGATACTAATACCGGATTACATCGACCGAAAACACGGCGCAAAATGGGACCTGCCGCACCCCATTATGAAAGAAATCCTCGATGAAACCTACGGCATTATGGTCTATCAGGAACAAGTTATGCGCATCTGTAATCGACTTGGTGATATACCGCTGCGGGAAGCCTATGGTCTAATCAAGGCAATCAGCAAAAAGAAGGCCAGAACTATCACCAAGGAAAGGGAAAGGTTCATAGCGGGCTGTGTTGATAAAGGTTTAACCGAAAGCCAGGCCCGGCAGATTTTCGAGCTTATCGAACGCTTCGCCGGCTACGGCTTCAACAAAAGCCATTCAACCCGTTATGCCTTCATCGCATATCAGACTGCCTATATGAAGGCACATTGGCCCATTGAATATATGGCTGCTCTGCTCACCTTCGAAATGGACAATACTGACAAAGTCGTCGATTATATTGCCGAATGCGCAGAAATGGACATCGAAGTCTCAGCGCCGGATATCAATGAGAGCGGCGTTGATTTTACGCCTCTTTACAAAGGCCACGACGCAGACAGAAAAGGCGTGATACGTTTCGGTCTGGCCGCCGTCAAAGGTGTCGGCGAAAAGGCCGTTGAACAAATCATCGCTGCGCGTGAGAAAATCGGCCGATTCCAGAGTCTTTTCCACTTCTGCGAAAATGTCGACCTGAGGGCCGCCAACAAACAGGTCATCGAAGCCCTTATAAAAGCTGGTGCCTTTGACAGGCTCGGCGGAAATCGCGCGCAAATGATGGCCGGCCTTGAAAAGGCAATGCAAATCGGAGCAACGCTCCAGGCCGACAAACAAAATGGACAGATGAGTTTCTTTGGCCAAATCCAGGATAGCGACTATTCCAGGGACGCAGAGGGATTACCCAATGTCCCACCCTGGCCGGAGCCGCAAATGCTCTCCTATGAAAAACAGGTTCTTGGCTTATATGTAACCAGCAATCCCTTGAGCCATCACGCCGAGACAATAAACCTCTATTCCACACTCGACACCTCGCAACTGGCCGATTTCACTCAGGATAAGCAAATCATCATTGGTGGAATGATAGCAAAAATAAGATACCACCTGACAAGGAAAGGGCGGAATGCCGGCTCAAAGATGGCCGTCTTCGTCCTCGAAGACCTCCAGGGCTCCGTCGAAGTCGTAATGTTCCCCGATGTGCTGAATAGATTCGTTAAATTCTTAGTCAAAGATACGATTGTCTTTGTAAAGGGAAAGCTCGATTACAGAAGAGAAAAACCCAACATCATAGCCGTGGAGCTAATAGCTTTGGACGAGGTCAGAGAAAAATTGGCAGCCAAAGTAAGAATTCGACTGGATGCTAAGGAAGTCTCTAAGGAAAAGGTCGCAGAGATAAAAAGCATCTGCCAGCGCCACAAAGGCCAAAGTCCCATTTACGTGGCGGTAAGGACCGACAAGGGCAAGGTCTATGCAACCGCCGACAAAGAATTGTGTGTCAATCCTGATTTGGACTTCTGCCGAAAAATGCGACAGCTTGTCGGCCCGGAAAACTTCCAGCTCACAAAATAATAGGTTTTTGGAAAAATTTCATAAGTTGGGACATAAGATAGTCAGATGGTTAGCAAAGGCGAGTAGGTGAAAAACAAATTGATGGGGAAATTCATTGTTATTGACGGCCCGGACGGCTGCGGAAAGACTACGCAGACAAAACTTTTAGTCCAATGGCTTAAGGAGCAGGGTGTTGAAATTGAGGCCTTCCGTGACCCCGGCGCAACCGCTATCGGCGAAAAGGTTCGGCAAATTCTTCTCAACCCCGAGCATATCGCAATGAGTACGGAAACGGAAGTGCTGCTCTATATGGCGGCAAAAGTCCAGCTTTGGCAGGAAAAGATAGCCCCCGCCCTTGACGCAAAAAAATGCGTCATCCTCGATAGATGGCTCTCAAGCACATGCGCCTATCAGGGCTATGCCGGCGGATTCGGCGCCGATAATGTTATAAAGATTGCAACTGATTCTCTCAAAAGACCGTGGCCCGATTTAACTATCATACTTGATGTTGATCTGGAAACCGCCTCTCGCCGACTGAATCGTGACCTCGACAGAATGGAGCAAAAGGGTGATGGCTACCACCAAAGGGTTCGCAAAGGATTTCTGGAATTAGCTCGCCAGCAAGAAAACTTTGCTGTCATTGATGCCTCCGGTGATATCCAAACCGTCCACAAAAAAGTAATAGAAATAATCGAGAAAATCTGAACTTTTATTTGCCTATGCATCCTATTTAACTATCTTTAACTTTTTACTTTTAGCTTTTTTAAGATGTCACTCAAAGAAGTTTTCTGTCAGGATAAAGCGATTTCTATTTTGCAAAGGGCTTTTGCTTCAGATAAATCACCGCATGCATATATCTTTGCTGGCCCTGAAGGCGTCGGCAAATTCAAGACCGCCCGCGAATGGGCCAAAATGCTGCTATGCAAAAAACCTGTCGTGGAAAACGAATTCGCCGACAGCTGTGGTCAATGCCAATCCTGCCGACTCCTCGAAGCCGACTCACATCCCGACTTTAATTCTCTCTATAAAGAATTGGTGCAATTCACTGAAGGGGGTAAAGACAGAAAAACACCTGTCGATTTGCCCATCGATGTTATTCGGGAGTTTTTAATCGAAAAAGTATCGACCAGACCAACCTTGTCGGCAAGAAAAATCTTTATCGTAAGCGAAGCCGAAAGACTAAACGCCTCTTCACAAAATGCAATGCTGAAGGTCCTCGAAGAGCCGCCCGAATATTGCTCTATCATCCTGCTCTGCACCCGCTTGGAAAGGCTTTTACCCACTACAAAATCAAGGTGCCAGACAATACGCTTTTTACCCATCGACGAAGAGAGGATAATCGACAAATTGAAAGAGATGGGCATTGATGCAAAAAAGTCCCAGTACTTCGCCCGCCTTGCCCAGGGCAGTTTGGGCTGGGCTTATCAGTGGGCCAGGCTTGAACTGGCTGGTGCCAATCTTTATCAAACCAAAAAAGAATTACTCACTTCTATTTCCAGTTTAAAATATGCTGATACGCTTGAATTGGCCCAACGGCTTTTGAACGAGAGCAAGGAAATCGCCGCCGTCTGGACAGGCCTCGACAAAGCTACCAGCAAAACGGATATAAATCGAAGAGCCGCAAAAAGCCTTGTGCAAATAATCATATCAGCCCTGCATGATGCAATGAAAATAAGCTTTGCGGGAGCGAAAATCATAAATTTCGACCAGAAAGAGCAAATAAAAAACTTGGCCAGGCGTTTCGACCCTGAGCTCTCGGCAGAAAAAGTCGCCGATTGCTATGAAACGCTGCGTTGGATTGAATCGGCCGTAAACGAGAAGCTTATTTTCGAGCAGCTATTGTTAAACCTCGCTGTTTTTGATAAAATAGAGGTTTAGACAGTAGCGTTGAAACGCACACTCAAGTAGGTAGTTACAATGGCAAAAATTGCGGCAATAAAGCCCAAACAGGCAAAACATAGAAAATATATGTTGGTTCGCTACGGCCGGATGAATGCCCTCGGCTTCTTTGAGCACCACGAGACCCACATACCCAAAATGCCCACTCGCGTTGTGGTAAAAACCGACAGAGGCCTCGAGTTAGGCCAGCTCGTCGGCCAGCTCTGCCCCTACAAGGGGGGGCAATTTAGGTTAGACCAGAACGAAATCAAAAAATATTTCGGCACCAGCGACATCGACCTATCTGTTGAGCAGACCGGTAAATTCATTCGTTATGCAACTGCCGACGATTTGAGCGAAGAAAGGCACCTCCGGAAAATCGCCGAGGAAGAGCTGAAATGTTGCAGGCGCTACATCAAAGAGCTGGACCTGCCGATGAAAATAATCGATGCAGAACACATATTCGGCGGCGAGCGCGTCATCTTCTACTTTATGTCTGACGGCCGAGTGGATTTCCGCGAGCTTGTAAAAAAAGTCGCACACGAACACCAGACAAGAATAGAAATGCGGCAAATCGGCTCGCGCGACGAAGCAAAACTGCTCGGAGATGTAGAAACCTGCGGACAGGAATGCTGCTGCATTAAGTTCCTTAAAGCCTTAAAGCCCGTCAACATGCGAATGGCCAAAATGCAAAAGGCAACACTCGACCCCTCAAAGATTTCCGGCTATTGCGGCAGATTGAAGTGCTGCCTGCGATATGAGGACAAAACTTACACCGAACTTAAAAAACGGCTGCCGAAAAAGAACACCATGGTAAAAACCAGATACGGCAAGGGCAAAGTTATCGATACACAAATATTGACTCAGCTTGTTGTTGTGGAACACGATGAGGGAGCAAGAATCGCTGTCTCCCTTGAGGAGCTTGAGGTAATCTCTCCCCCGAAGACAGCCACAGATGAAGAACAAGTCAGCACACCTGATGACAGCGAGGGAAATAAAAAAAAGGCAGACGAAAATAAAAAGCAGCAGTCTTGAGGAAAAACTATGCCTCGCAAAATCGTCGTGACATCAGCTCTGCCCTATGCCAATGGCCCCATACACATAGGGCACCTCGTGGAGTATCTCCAAACTGATATCTGGGTTCGATTCCAGAAAATGCGCGGCAACCAGTGCATTTACTTTTGTGCTGATGACACTCATGGCACCCCTGTTATGATAAGTGCCCGCGCTGCCGACATAACTCCCGAGGAGCTAATCGAGCGCATGTATAAAGAGCATATAGCAGACTTCGATGGTTTTTTCGTTGAATTCGATAATTATTATACAACCCATTCACCGGAGAATAAGCGCTTTAGCGAACTGATTTTCAATTCGCTCAATAAGGCCGGCTCAATCGTCAAACGAAACGTCGAGCAGGCCTATTGTGAAAATTGCAGGATGTCCCTGCCCGACAGATACATTCGCGGAACCTGCCCCAGATGCGGCGCCGAGGACCAATATGGTGACTCCTGTGAGGTCTGTAGCGGAACTTATCGGCCGACAGAGTTGATTAATCCTCGCTGTGCAACCTGCGCCACCAAGCCGGTGCGCAACCAAAGTGAGCACTACTTTTTAAAAATCGCCGATTATGAACAAAAACTAAAAGACCTTATCGCAGCAGGCTATACTGAAAAATCAGTGGCCAACAAACTCGATGAATGGTTCAAAGCCGGCTTGAAAGATTGGGATATATCTCGCGACGGGCCATATTTCGGCTTCAAAATCCCGGGAGAAAAAAACAAATTTTTCTATGTCTGGCTCGATGCACCCATCGGATATATGGCCTCGGCAAAAAACTACTGCGACAGGAACAATCTTGATTTCAACAAAGTCTGGAACAGTGATAAATTCGAGCTCTATCACTTCATCGGCAAAGACATTATGTACTTTCACGCGCTGTATTGGCCTGCAATGCTTATCGAGGCCGGCTTCAAAACGGCAAATAAACTTTTCGTCCACGGTTTTTTGACAGTAAATGGCGAAAAAATGAGCAAATCACGAGGAACTTTTATCAAGGCAGGCACCTATCTAAAGCATCTCAACCCCGAGTACTTGCGATACTACTACGCCAGCAAGCTGACCGACAGTATCGAAGACATTGATTTAAGCATAGAAGATTTTATAAACAAGACCAATTCTAATCTGGTCGGCAAATTTGCAAACCTTGCCTCGCGCTCCGGCCCAATGCTAACAAAAAAACTTGATTCCAAACTTGGCCGATTAGATGGTGACGGAAGAAAGTTAATCAATAAACTTTCCACAGCCAAAGACCAAATAATCCAGGACTACGAGCGGTTAAATTACGCCGCTGTCGTCCGAACAATTACCGCTCTGGCCGATGAGGCCAACCGATATGTCGAACAAAATCAGCCGTGGGTGACTATCAAAACCGATTTGGAAAAGACGCGTACGACTCTTACAGCGATAATCAATGCCGTCCGCATCCTGACGATTTACTTAAAACCCATCCTGCCCAAATATGCCGAAAAGGTGGAAAAATTTCTCAAAGTCGATAAGCTAAAATTTACCGATACCGAAACAGTATTAGAGAATCACAGGATAAACGAGTTTGAACGTTTGTTTGAAAGAATTGATGAAGAACAGGTGAATGTAATGATAGAAGAAAGTAAGGAAACCAAGAGTCCCGACCCTGTGCCGACAGGCCCCGCAGAGCCAATCGCTCCAGAATGTACTATAGATGATTTTGCAAAGATTGATTTGCGAATCGCAAAAGTAATAAAGGCCGAAGCCGTCGAAGGGGCCGACAAACTGTTGCGTCTGCAGCTGGACGTAGGCGGCCTTGAAAAAAGCGTTTTGGCCGCTATTGCCCAGGCCTACAAGCCGGATGAATTGGCCGGAAAAATCGTAATCTATTTGGCCAATCTGAAACCCAGAAAAATGAGGTTTGGCCTCTCCGAAGGCATGATTCTCGCAGCCGGAACCGGTGGAAAAGATATCTTTATGCTTTCTGCCGATACCGGTGCAAAACCTGGACAAAGAGTTACTTAATCCACTCAGGGACATTGGGCCCAAGGACGCCTGACGGCGGATAAAAATGAAAAAAAGCCTTGAAAAAATTGCTAAAGAAGATGGCCGATTCAGTCCCCAGGCAATCAAGTTCGTCTATGAGGGGCTCGGCTATACTGTAAAAAAAGTCCTCCCTGAACCCGCCCATGTTACAGGTCAGGTCCTCTGTGAGGGGTTGAAAAAGTTAGCTGTTAAAAAATGGGGCAGATTGGCAATGTTAGTATTAAATAGCTGGAATATAAAAACAACACATGATTTCGGCGAAATCGTCTATCTGATGATAGTAAACAAATGGATGAGCGCACAACCGACCGATTCAATCGAGGATTTCAACGATGTTTACGATTTCAAAACTGTATTCAAAGACCAGTTCAAATTCTAAAATAGCTCTTCGGTAAGTGAATCACAAATCACAAAAAACAAACCAAATGCTCTAAAGTATCATTTCCCGGCAGTTAAATAATACTGCAGGCCGGACATTATCATGTGAACACCAATTGCAGCAATGAACAGGCACATTACTTTTGAAAATACCGTGCAAACCATTTTGCCGAGAAACTTGTGTATTGGCTCGATGAAACGCATTATAAGCCAAAGAGTGCCGAAAACCGTTGCGATAGCAATTATTGCCTTTGCCGGCCCTGACCTTTCCAGGGTTGTCAGGCTCGTTACCATCGCGCCTGGCCCGGCAAGAAGAGGACAGGCCAGCGGCACACAACCAATCTCATAGGGGCTAAATGTCCCTGTAACCTCCACCGACCGGCGAAGTGACCCGAATATCAAATGGTCGATAGCGATAATCAGCAGCAATATCCCCCCGGCAAGCTGCAAATCAGCCAACTGAATGTGGAAGATATAATTCAGTATGGCGTTGCCGGCAAAAGAAAACGCTAAAAGAATAATCACGCCGACGGCCACAGCGGTATTGAAGGCCTTTTGACTTTGACCGGCGGGTGTGTGCTCGGCGATGTGGAGCAATATG
>Ga0209636_10002342_pt1 | contig 19306 bp, 13 predicted proteins | sample DeeMarSWOR152_54_FD_187464 | JGI IMG/M metagenome (GOLD analysis project Ga0209636, IMG submission 187464) | Marine sediment microbial communities from White Oak River estuary, North Carolina - WOR-1-52-54 (SPAdes) (version 2) | ecosystem: Environmental > Aquatic > Marine > Intertidal zone >... | reverse complement strand
CATAATTTCGGAAAATCTTCCCAAAGATTCGGTATAATATCTCTCAATGCGGAAAAATTCATCCTCAGCACGGGCATACATGAACCCGAATACCACGCTGGCATCTGTTGGGCCATAGACGTGCGCCACTCCGTATGTGTCTCTATAGATTGTGACTGATTTAGCCATCTTTTCCATACGATCAAGCTCTGAATTTCCTTCCTGGCAGCAAAAAACAAGGAGCACCATAAATGTCACGATCAGAGTGCGGCAATACAGTGATTTAGTGGTCATGACATACCTCCAAATCTGCATACATCAATAAACTTTCTCTTTAATCTCCAATCTTTATGAGGACTATTTAATTCTTTTGGCAGGGTACTTAATTCCCCACCTGTTCAGGACCAACTCATTCAGCTGCCCCTTATTGTCTTTTATAAAAGTAAGTTCCAAAATCTCGTAAGAGGTTTTGCAAAAAAAGTGCGTTTCGGATTCAGGATGGATTTCATACTTTTCCATATCCGTGATATGACAATAAAGTTTATCTCCATCTTTAGTGATATTAATTTTGATAGCTAGTGACAATTCAGGATGGACTAGCTTATACTGACCAACATAAAGGTCATAGATTTTGGGATTAACATTAATAGCTGCTTTCTTAGACAGCAATTCATCCTGTTCAGATATAATCTTCTCTTTAAACCTTTGGGCAGCAATTGTACGGGGGAATAAAGAGGGCAGATCTATAGAACGCTTGCCCTTTTTCAACTCTTCTTGAAGATCAAGCCTCACGACATTTTCAAAATTATGAAAATGGTATATATAGACAATGCCCTGCTTCAGGTCATAGATATTCGAATATTGTGTTGGAAATCTTCCTTCCTGGTGAGTTGCAGCTAGAATGCGTCGAAAGTAATCAACCGACACCTGCTCAGCATTCTCAAACATCTCATTGGCTATTTTGTATCGATCACAGGGGTACTCATCTGCTTTAGTCCTTGATTGATAGAAATTGGTTGAAATCTGATATTTGCCTTTTTTGCGGATGATTTCATCTCCTTCAATGATTATTGAATTACCGGTTTTGTCCCCAAAGAAAAGCATGAATGTTTCCATGAATTCAAGGTTGTATTGATCAAAGACTTTTATGACTTCTTCGACTGTAGCGCATTCAGCCATGGCTTTGTCTATAAGATTTCCTTTATAGATCGCTTTATCTAGGGATTTTGTTACTTTTAATGGTCTTGTCGCTAATCCGTCATAAAACAAACCCTGTTCATTCATGCCGCCCTGAAATACTCCATCATGATACCCAAAGTAAATCCTCCCATATTTTCCATCCTCTGCCGGAAGAAACCAGATTTTGGTAAAGGGATTCCTCCAGTCTTCATTATTTCCGGCAAGAATTATTTTTCCGTTTGAATAGTAAAAAACAGTACAGGCGAATAGTGAAGTATTGATAAAAATCATAACAACAAAGGCAATTATCAAACATTTTTTCATTTTAACTATCTCCTTTATAGTTAACGCTCCTCAGCCACCCAGGTTGTTTATAAGCAGGACTGGGATATTTATAGAATCCCTCACCTGACTTCACACCTAATTTGCCCTGTTCAATCATCTCAAGTAGGAGTTTTGGTGGTCGATCTGATGGATCGCCGCTGGCTTCGTAGTATACCAATTCGATATCTCGAACAACATCAAGACCAACGATGTCCATCAGCCCGCAAGGTCCAATTGATGTTTTCCATTCAAGCATCCAACTGCGGTCAATATCTTCAAACGTAACATAGCCGCCGTCTAAGAGGAACAACACCTCTTTCTTTATAGCTCTCCACACCCGGTTTCCTGCATACCCCATGATTTCTCGTTTGACCAGAATAGGTACCAAACCAAGCGCCTTCACGAATTTCATGGCAGCTTCGATTGTCGATGAAGCTGTGAGCGGATGGCCCATAACTTCGACTTTCGGGTCTTCGGGTGGACCAAAGTTGAAGTTGAATACCTTTTCCGGTCTCTTTGTGGCATCTGCCAGCCGAGACCCCGGAATAGAAGATGAGTTAGAACCTATCAGGGTTTCAGAGTTTGCATACTGGTCAATCTCGGCGAATACCTTACGTTTGAGCTCTATATTCTCCGGTACAGTCTCTATGGCCAAATCTACGTCTGAAACACAATCCTTAAGGGAAGGACTTATCGACATTAAGGATGAGGCCGATTCCAAAGTCCCTGGCTCTGACCGCCCATCAGCAACTCTTTCCCTTATCCACGATTGCACAACTCGCCTGGCTTCTTCGATTGCTTCAGGAACGATGTCGAACAGACGTGTTTCTTTGCCAGATGTAACACACGCAAAGGCAATCCGTTGGCCCATTGTCCCTGCACCCACAATCCCAATCTTTGATATATTTTTCATTTTCCAATCTCCGATGTTATTGAAGATTTTTTTTCAAAAGTATCATATCTATGTGATAGGTTATAAGAGCCAAGAAACAATGCGTTTACCTGTAATCACCGAGTATCTGAATATCCCTTTCTTCTTTTGACATATCTTTCTTCTTTCGCCGCCAGAGATAGGCACATAATCCTGTAATAAACCAGAAACCAATAATTGCGAATTCGAGAGGAGAGAGCTGTCCAGGGCTTCTAGGAGCGAGCATCAATAACACTAATATAATAGAAATTGTGAATCCTAGATATAAGGTCATCGTGCTCTTTACTTTATAAGGACGTGCCAGGCTGGGAGCAGTTTTCCTCAGCCGGACTGCAGAAAGAGAAGTTACGCTTAGGGCAAAAACAAAAGCTAGAGAACTCGAGTTCACGATCGGAGTCAGCGCGGCTTTTCCGAGGAATGGCCCGATCAATGATATGATTCCCACAAAAATTATCGCATTCTTGGGTGTATGATATTTTTCATGGACTTCGCCGAACCATTGGGGTAGTAGTCCGCCCCGACCCTGAGCGAAAATGAGCCGTGATGAAGCTATATAAAATCCGTTCAGTGTGGTGATTAAACCTAGAATTCCGGCAAACAAAACGAGTTGGGCTGCCCATTCGTAGCCGAATGCAACCCGGAAAACGGCCGCAGTTGGGAGGTCATATGTGTATGACTCCTGCCATGGCATGCTCAACGACACATCCATAATAACTACAATATAAAAAAGAATCCCAATAACTATCGCCATTATGATCGCTTTCCCTAAATCCTGAGGTTGAACTTTATGACCGGATTCTTCTGCCGCCTGGGGAATAGAATCGAAACCCGCCATGAACCAGGGTACAACAACAATCACAGAGATTACAGACGCAGGAATAGCAGTCCACAGTGGCCCTCCATGCGCAAAAAGAGGATGAAAATGGGAAACATTCCCTTTAAATAAAGCCACGCAGGTAAATACAAGGACACAAGATAACATAAGCCCCATGGCAAACATCTGAAACCGGGCGGAATTTTTCACGCCCCGGTAATTCAAAACGATCAAACACAGGCCAACAAACAATCCGGGCAATATCGATGACATTCGCACAGTGTTATCACCTACTATGTAAAGAACCGGCGTCTTCAGCCCAGGGAGCATGGATTCAAATAGCGCTCCTATGGCGATTGTTTCAAACGGAAGGACAAACGTATAGTTAAAAGCCAGTAACCAAGCGGTCAGAAAGGAAACAAAAATTCCAAATGCTTTATACGAAAATGCAAGTTCGCCTCCTGCGACAGGGATGGCGGGAGTCAATTCGGCATAACACTTGCCAATCGGGATCAATAGTATTCCGCCTAAAATGAACGCCAGCATTGCGCCGATCGGGCCTCCGTCTAAAAGCCACTCTCCCGCATAGATTATCCAGCCCACGCCAATAATTGCACCTAGAGCAATGGCTATGTAATTCTTGAACGTTATGACCTTTTCTAAATTCTTTCTGTGAGTCATTCCAGATTTCGCAGGCCCTGGATTGGTTACTCTGTGCTCCGCTTTCATCTAATGTCAAAAGCATGGTGTGTTTTTAGCAAATCCGTAACATGCTCTTCACTTAAGCAGTATGGTTCTAATCTATCCCCAAGATCTTTCTTGCCTCAGCAGGTGTGGCTATTTTGCGTCCGAGTTCCAGGGCAATTGTGGCTATTTTTTTTGTCTCATCTGCGTTGTGTTTTGTCTTTTCATCCTTGTGTGGATACATCCAGAGATGGTCTTCCATTCCCACCCGGACAATATCAACTCCCATCAACATGGCAAAAACAGAAAGAGATAGCCAATTTCTTCCTCCAGCACTTATCCCAATAATGCTTCCTTCAGGCATCATCTTCATCATGCCCAAAACATATATGTGCCCCCATGGATCTTTGTGTACAGGAGCAGTGTTGTGCATTCCTGGGCCCATTGACATCAAATAAGGCTTCTCCAAAATCTCAGGTTTTATTAACCACTCGACAACATTTTGAATTCCTTCCCAATTGTGATTCATAAACTCTGGCTTGACATCATGCTCCTGAAGATACTTGATAGTCAGCACAGCATTCTTTTCTTGGGCAAGGGTTATTTCTGGTTCTATACTTTCATCTATATGTTCCAGACAATAAGAGACAGGCGTAAAAATAGTGGATTCCATATGTTTTTTACTTATGGAATGAAGGGTATCCACCATTGGTTTTACTGTTTCATAGGTGTATTGAGTAGAACCATTTGCATAACCTTCACACGAGCTGGGCTGGATGATGATATCTGGACATTGTTTGACAATCATATCAACAGTTTCCTTCATGAGTTCGACAGTTGACTTGTGGTAGCCAAATTCATCTCTATTGTGGAGATGAACCATGGCAGCACCTTCGTTGTAAGCGGCAATAGCCTCGTCAGCGATTTCTCTTGGAGTGTAGGGCTGATCAGGATTTTGTTTTCTTGTAAAGAGTGCTCCCGTAGGACACACTGTGATAATTAACGGTTTATCCATGGTAGGGATTTTTTCCTGTTTGAGCACCATCTCAGCCCATTTTACTCCTTGCCATTCTTCTTTGTTCATATTTCTTTCTCCTTCTCTTTTTTTATTTTATCATTAGACCTTAAAAGTAGGTAATCTTTTCAATGGCTTCAGGTTCTGAACCACCGCTCCAGATGTGAGGCAGAGTGAGAGTATTCATTGTGTGAAATCCTGGATCAGAGCTCATGAGTTTAGGGATTATATTAGCGGCCACACCGGCAGTTCCCAAGCCTCCCTTCTGTGAGATTTCTTCCTTAATTGTAATGTCCACATTTGGAATTCCGTAGATATAGGTATAATCCCCCATTTCCACTCCATCTTCTTCTCTGTCTGGGGAGACAATCCCGACCATCCTGAAGTCCAGAACCTTCTTCCTTTTAGAGATCCCTGCGACGTTCTGCTTAAATCCACAGACTTTTCCAGGAGAAATCTTGATGAATTTACTTTCCCTCGCTTTCTGAGTAACGAGGGGCTCCTTTGTTTGCCTGAGTTCGTCGATTTGAAATCCGAGGCAGTGGGCCACCATGGCAGTGGTTTCCAGGAGACCTATATGACCTATGGCTCCCTTCTTGACACCTTGATAGAATTCTTGGGGCGTGAGATTAGCACCGATATGCCTCATTTCGTCCGGTCCATAGGCGGAAAAGTCAACAATTCGGCGTACAAAAATACTCTCTATTTTCCAGCAAATAACCGAACATACAATAGGAACAATGTCCATAATGAATCCAGGATTAATTCCAACGGCTGTAACACGAGCTCCCATTTCTTGAGCTTTTTTATCTATTTCTTTTGCTTTAGCAATATTCTTACCTAAAGGGAAAAATAGCTCCTGGCAAATGGTCACAATATTTATCCGACGTTCTAAAATTTTCATGATTTGCTCAAAGGCCTCATCCATAAATGCAGTGGTAGTATGAAGCACAAGATCCGCTTTTATATTGTCTAAAACTTCTTCAGGCGGATAGCGAACCTCAATACCCAGATTTTTTTCTAAACCTGCTACTTCTCCGAGGTCTCGGCAGATTTTTGACTTGTCGTGGTCGATGGCTCCTACAACCAGGACTTGAGTTCTACCTTGCAGTAGTCTGACCATATTGCTACCCATAGCACCAACGCCGTACAAAATTATTCTGAGCTTTTTCATTAATTGATACCTCTTTTAAATATTTGTTTTACTTGTTTAGACTTTCTAATCTGATCGCAGCAGCATAGCGGTGGGCATCCATACCTTCATAGGTGGCCTGAGTTTCAGCATATTTTGCCAATTTTAAAGAGGCTCTGCGGTCAGTTTCCATGTGGGTAACGACCTTCATGAACATTCCAATCCACAGTCCTCCTGTGTATCTTGCCGTCCTTCCCGTTGGCAAGATATGGTTTGGTCCAGCGATCTTGTCTGCATAGACCTCAGCAGTGTTTTCTCCAAGAAAGAGAGAACCATAATTTTTTAGAAGTGGTAATATGTCCCTATGATTTGAAGTGTGAACTTCTAAATGCTCAGGTGCATATTCGTTGGCGAATCTTGCCGCATCTTCGAGATTTTCAACCACAGTGACAACTCCTTTATCCTCCCAAGACGCGCGCGCTACTTCTTCAGTAGTCCGATCCTTCAACTGTCGCTCGATTTCTTTGAGGATATCGTGAGCCAGGGATTCTGAAGTTGTAACCAGAGCCCCTCGAGCATTAGGATCATGTTCACATTGAGCAAGCAGATCAGCCGCGATAAAGTCAGCCCTGGCAGTCTCATCAGCAATGACCAGACATTCGCTGGGGCCAGCCAAGAAGTCGATGCCGACAGCACCAAAAACTTGGCGCTTGGCTTCCATGACATACTGATTTCCTGGACCCACTATAAGATCAACGCATTGGATGGTCTCTGTACCATAAGCAAGAGCTCCAATGGCCTGAGCCCCACCCAAACAGTATATTTCGTCAACTCCCATTTTGTACATGGTGTATAGTATGCCTGGATTGATTCCTTTCTCTCGTCCGGGAGGACTACAGGCCACAATCCTTTCCACGCCTGCAACTTTTGCCGGGATCACCGACATAACAGCAGAAGTCAGGCAAGGATATCGTCCAGCAGGCACATAACAACCGCAGGAGCCTACAGGTATTATCCTCTGCCCCATCCTGATTCCAGATCCAATCTCTTTCTCAAACTCGATCATGCTATCCTTCTGCGCTTGAGCAAAAGCACTGACTTGATCGATCGCGTAGTCAAGCTCCTCAATGACCTCAACGGGAAGTTTTTTTTGCGCCTTTGTAGCTTCTTCATATGAAATAAGAAAAGATTCTGGTTTATAATTATCGAATTTCTTTTCGTAATAACGTAAAGCGTTATCACCTTCCTTTTTCACTTTTTCCAGTATAGATCTAACAGTTTCTTGAAGCTCGCGTATATCGGCTTCGGTTGTAGGAGTCTCTTTTTTAATTTCTTTGAAATGCACTTGGTCTCCTCCTCATGAAAAAAGAAATAGATTTCTAGGTATCGAACCTAAAGCAAATTATGTCTCAGTAATTCTGTAACGAATGAAAAGGAACAGGAAAATTGAGCAAAGCTGCCTTTTCAGCAAAAAGAGAGAGGCTCTTTATGAGCCCTTCTTTTATTTTCCTCTTAACTCAAATATCTAGCTACCATCTAATACGAACGCCGACTCTGAAAATTCTGGGATCCATTATGCCTAGAGGTTCTTCAAACTCTCTACTCGGATTACTAGAAGTGGTATAAACCGAAGTTACCGTGTTTTGATTAAAAACATTAAAGCCATCCACGATGATGCCAAGTCTGAATATATCTTTGAACCGGAATTCCTTCTCCAATCTCAAGTCCAAAAGATGAATAAAGTCCAATCCTCTGGAACCTCGCGGTTCTGCGAATAAGGTTTGTCCTCCCCCTCTCAGGTTGAGTCCCAACTCCAAACTGTTTATTTGACGGGTGTAACGCAATCCAGAAAATCCGTGATAATATGCACTGATGATAAATCCAAATGGAGCTTGATAAGACCCCTGGATCTTGATTTGATGCCTGCGTTCCTGAGGAAATCTCCCATCAATATTGACGTGCACATTCGGATTATCAAAAAGGTCTGACCGAGAGTGGACATCCCAGTATCCAAGACCGACAAGTCCAGTGGACTTGGCGTAGACATAAGAGGCGAGTAGCTGCCAGTTGTGAGAAAATCTCTTGTTGAGGACAAATTCAAAACCCGTATAATCTCTCTTTGCCGGTTCAGGATTTGTCGTAATAAAGCTTTCGGTGATAAAACCTGGTGCTCGATCATAGAAAGTGACCGTTCTTCCATCGAAAGGATCAACCGTAGTGACAGGTTCCCAGTTGCTCCAGATAAATTCGCCTCTCTTAAGGGCATCCAGATCCAAAGAGTCAGCAACATCCTCAATTAGGTTTCTGTCCCACTTTCTAATAAAGGAAGCGCTTAAAGAAAGATCAGGGATAATCTCTCGTTGGATACCGATTATGAGTTCATCCAAGGTGGGCGATTTGATATCTGGATCCATTCGCCCCGCTGCGTGCGACCAAGTATAGAACAAAGGCCCAAGTGTTCCATCTGAATTCAGCCAGTATTGTCTGTTCACTCCACCGTTAGGATTCAAACCCCAGATATAATCTGTGATAAAGGCGAGTGGATATCTGCCGTAGTTCGCTTTGATGATAGTCTTACCATCACCAGTGATGTCAAAGTTGATTCCAATTCTGGGTGATAAAGTGGTCCAATTCAAGAGTTCGATTTTTTGAGGTACGCGATTTTCTTCTCGTGGCCTATCCTGACCTTGAGGAGGAAGCCAGCCTTCCGAATGATCTATCCGTAAACCCAAATTAATGGTAAGTCTTTTAATGGGGCTCCAGGTGTCTTGGATGTAGCCTCCAAAGAGTGTTCCTTTGTTGAGATTGGTATGATCTTCATAGGCACTCATAACGAATGGGACACCTGCCAAGGTATAGATATAAGGACCAATACCGGTGATTGGGTCTTTGTTCTCCACGACCTGATATTGAGCCCTGACATAGGAGTATTCGATGCCCAGCTTCCATTCGTGGTTTCCGTAGAAATCATCCAGATAATATGTTGCATCCGCTAGAAACTGAATACGGTTTCTGTCATAGAACTCGGCATATCCATTGCTTCCGGAAATTTGACCAGTTAAAATTTCATAATAATAGGGTTTATCGTTTTTTGGCTCAAAATTAAGATCGTAGTCCAAGTAACCTGCCTTAGCGTTCACTATGAGGTTGTCTGATATGACATAAGAATATTGGAAATTAGCTGAGTATGACCTGAGGTCATAAAGCCATGTTGTATCTTCCGTCTGATACCATGCAGCATATAAATGGTCTGAACCTTCATCTGTTACAGTTAGACTCGTAACAAACTTCATTGAAGGATCTATCTGCCAAGAAAATTTCAGATAAGGATAAGTTCGACGGTAATCAACGGGGGTGTTTTCATCTTTATCAGCCGGGTAATCTTCAACAAAGTTCTCGCTTCTAAGGTGCGAGTAATTCATAAAAAACCAGAGTTTATCTTTGACGATTGGTCCACCCAGTTGACCAGCAACATCATATTCTTTGTTGAAGCCGACAAATTGATCCTCAAAAGGCGTTCCCTTTGTGTTATCACTCTGAAGGTCGATGTTTCTGAAATAAAAACTCAATTGCCCATTAAACTCATTACCTCCGGATTTTGTAATGACGTTCATGACAGCACCTCTCACAGCACCATATTCAGCTGAATGGCCGCCTGTCTCGATTGAATATTCTTCAGCAATATCATAGCCGATACCTGAAGCAAATGTTCCAACAACAGGGTCGTTAATATTGACTCCATCTAATATGTAAGAATTGTCTCTAATGGAAGAGCCATGTGAATATCCTCCTCCATCAGCACCTGCATCCACGACACCAGGAGCTAGGCCTATCACGTTATAAAAATCTCTTGCGGTGGGAATATTGGCCAGGAATTCCGAATCCAGATTAACCGTCAATGAGGTACTCTTGAGATCGACTGTGGGCGCTTCTCCAACAACAGTAACTGTTTCTTCCACAGGTGATTGCTCCATGACTATATTAAGAGTTGTAGTTCGAGCAGGATTTATGTCTAAGCGTTCTCTGATAATAGTTTTGAATCCTGACAATTCAAAGACAATCTTATATATCCCGGGGGGAAGCTCAACTATTCGGAAAAATCCTTTCTCATCAGTTACATCTGTTAATTGTGGCAACATAAGAGCTGGAGAAGTTGCAGTGACATTAACCCCAGGAAGAGGAGTGTTTTCTGTATCAACAACAGTTCCTCTCAGCACTCCAGTTTGAGTTATCCTCTGGGCTGTTGCAATCGAGAATAATCCCAAAATTAAAAAAAGGGCAATAATACCTTTTCGAATTTCTTTTCTCATTTTGATTTACCTCCTTATATTTTCTTTGCCATTTCTGATTTTTTCTCAAAATACCCTTTTTATCACCTCCTTGTAATCAAATGTCGCTGAAAATCTATTCTCATTCTTATGGGAATGTTGAATACATTTAAAACATTGTGTTGATTTCTCTTGTTTCTGGGCTTAAAATGACAATGCCCTGACATTTTTGTGCCTATCATTAATGTTTAGGGTGGGGCGAGAGTGTATGCCTCTCGTCCCCTCTAATCTATCTCTGCATCAGAAGCTATTAGACTCTCACCTGGAAAATCAAAAATTTTCCGATTCATACTCATGCCATTCAGCCTCCGATGGAAGAAATTGAATCCAGCGTCCTCTATTAATATGTTTTATTTTTCTTTTATCCCTAGATTTAAGGGCTCTCAATAGTGATTTAAATTCTTCCATGGTCTTATCTATTGCGTCGGATCGGGAGAACAGGAAAAAGCGAAGGGGCTTATAGATCCCTAGCTGAGAATAGATCGTCTTTCGGATATGATACAAGTAATCATTGCTGCTCAGTTCGCAGATTCTTATATGCATCCTCTCGTTCAAGTCAAGATATTCTCCAACTTTTTCCTTCTTTGCGACTTTCTTCAAGGCATTTACATATTTCTCGATTTCTTTTATCGTAATATCTGGTGCACGATTAAAAGCTAGCTTCAACGCCATTTCGTCGATAGCAATCATCGTGTAGTAAATATTGATGAGCTCCATATAAGAGATTTTTCTAACATAAGACTCTCTGTGGGAATTAATGATTATCAAGCCTTCGGAAGCAAGCCGTTTTATAGCTTCTCTTACAGGCGTATGGCTAACTTTAAAGCGTGAAGCTATTTCTTTTTCTATAATTCTTTGGTTATTTTTAATTTCCCCATTCAGTATTGAATCTTTTATAGAAATATAGATTCTTTCGGCTAACGTCCGAGGGAAAGAGTCATCACGAGTCGTTTGGAAATTCTTATTGTCCATTATCGATTGTGCATAATCTATATTTTGTGCTTGTGTTTGTCAAGTTATTTTTTTATACTCCCTTCTTGAAGCCCATAAGCAAGAAGAACTCAATCTTAAAATTATTTTAATTTTATTGATTCGTCGGAAAATTGCGTTAACAAATCTATATAAAGGAGGATTTTATGAAAACGAAACAACTTTTTATTGTTATTCTCATTCTGTTCGTTGGCTTCTCTATAGCCTCTGCCCAAGATAAACCGGATTTGTTAGCGATCTCCAAAATATGGGAGGAAGGCACCACTCATTCGCAAGTTATGGAGCTGGTCAGTTATTTAGCCGATGTCATCGGACCAAGAATTCCATGCACACCTGCAATCGATAAAGCCTATGAGTGGACAGCAAGTAGGTTTAAGAAATGGGGTATGGAAAACATAGCAATAGAACCCTGGGGTGAGTTCGGACTGGGATGGTCCAACGAATATATTTCTGTTCATATGATTTCACCCTATTATCAATCCATGCTTGCTTATCCTGTGCCCTGGACCACGAGCACCAATGGAAAGATTTCAGGTCAGCCGATTTATATCAAAATAGAGACAAAAGAGGATTTCGAAAAGTGTCGGGGGAAGCTTAAAGGGGCAATAATATTGACTGTTCCACCACGCAAAGCTGCGCCCACATTCACTCCAAGCGCTATCCGCATGAGCAAGGAAGATCTGGATAACCTCAAAAAGGTTCCCATTCCAGTAAAGCCTGAAGATGAGGAAAAATCTCTAACAAAACCAACCTGGGAAGAGATGGAAGATTTCTTCCGTGCAGAGCAAGTGGGAGTTTTGATTCAGCCCAGCAGTCCAACCCGCCGAGATTATGGCACAGTTAAAGTTGATGCTTATGACCTTGAAGGTAAAAATCATAAAAAGCGTTACCAAAATCCTAGAATCATTATTGCTGCTGAGCATTATGCAAGAATATTCAGGATAATGGATCATAAGGTTCCTGTTACGCTCGAAATTGAAATCATTAACAAGATATACGATAAAGACTTGCAGGCCTATAATGTGATTGCCGAAATCCCAGGGATGGACAAAAGAGATGAATTGGTTATGCTTGGAGCTCACCTTGACTCATGGACTGCAGGGACTGGGGCCGCGGATAATGCTGCCGGGTGTGGTGTAGTCATGGAAGCGATGCGGATTTTAAAAACAATAGGAGTAAACCCGCGGCGGACTATTCGAGCAGCACTCTGGAGTGCAGAAGAGGAAAGAGAGCTTGGTTCTAGAGGATATGTTGCAAAGCATTTTGGTGATACAGAAAAACAAACCCTGAAGCTCGCAGATTGGGAAACATTAAAAAAACACTGGCGCAAGCCGTTGGGGGATTCGAAAATATTAATCACAAAACCAGAATATGATAAGCTTTCGTGTTACTTTAATTATGACAATGGAGCTGGAAAAATACTTGGCGTCTATCTTCAGGAGAACATCCTTGTTTCGCCTATTTTCGAAAAATGGATAGAACCACTTCACGATCTTGGAGTTACGACTTTAACTCTGCGTAACACATGGGAAACAGATCATTTGCCTTTTGATTGGATAGGCTTACCTGGTTTTCAATTTATTCAGGATAAACTAGATTACTACACTCGGGTCCATCATACCAATCAGGATGTTTTTGACCATTGTATCCCAGAAGATCTCATTCAATCGGCAATAGTAATGGCTTGTTTTGTCTATCACACAGCAATGAGAGAAGAGATGCTTCCTCGCAAACCGATACCCCTTCCTCGAGAAATTAAATAAACCAAGATAAGCTACTAAATTAATATCATGCATAAAGCGGATCTATATTCCAGGTAAGAATTCATCACTGGCAAATTTCAGACTTACAACTATATTATTGGGTACAGCATCATAGCTCAATAATAGGTTCAAGATTAATTCAAGAAGTTAATAAAGATAATAATAAAGATATGAATCCATTCATATGATTGATTTAATCTGAACAATTTTTTGGGATTCGAAGCTCTCGTAGGCTGCTAATATGATTTGTAATGCTTTTAACCCATCAACTCCTGCAACTTCTGGGTCATCGCCTCGCTGGAGACGCGTAGAAAAGGATTCCATCTGTAGAGCAAAATTAGAGGGCATTGGCCGGTCCATAACTCGAATCTGTTCTTGTTTTCCATTCCCAAAGAGAAACAGCTTGTTAGCATAGTAAAAAATTCTCAGGGCACCTTTTTCGCCGTGGACTCTAATACTTCCCGGTTGAGCATTCCAGCCTCCTCCCGATATGAGGTTCCCGCTTATATCCCAGCCTCCTCCCCAACTAAAGATGCCTTCATAAGGCATATCAGAAGGATAGGTTGCCTCATTATAAACGAGCTGGCCGACAGCTCCATTCTTAAAAATCATTGTGAGAAGCTCTGTGTTAGGGGGCTGGCCAGAATAATTCCCTCTTCCCATGACCGATTCCACCTCGCTTTGTATTAACCATCTAAAAGTGTCTACAAGATGGATGCCGTGATCGACCAAACCCATCCCCCCTCCTCCAGGTCCGCCGAGGGGATAATGATCAGGACCAAGATCGTGCCAGTTTTTAGGACCTTGACCACCGATAAAAACTTCCATGAGTATTGATACATCACCCAATAATCCTCCATCGATCATCTCTTTTGCTTTCCTGCAGGCAGGCAAGAACCTATAACTCGATCCATAACAAAATTTTACACCTTCTTTTTCACACTTAGCTATCATTGCCTTCGCATCATCTAGGGTCACTGCCATGGGCTTTTCGCATAGCACATTAATTCCATACTCTGCAGCTTTTTCGGTAACCTCTCGATGGTAGCGGGGAGGAGTTAAAACGCATGCTATATCCAGCTTTGCTTTGTCTAGCATTTCTTCGTAGTTGGTGTAGCCTTTAATTCCCCATTTTTTTACCATATTATTTAATCTATCTTTTTGGATTTCTGCTCCTGCTACAACTTCAATCTGGTTCACTTCCTTATAACCTGCAAGGTGGACTTCAGCTACACCTCCTAATCCGATTAAACCGACCCTAAGTTTTCTCATTTTATTGATCCTCCTCCTTAGAAAAGAGGTTTATAAATTCAATATATTCTTATGATCTTTTACACAATTTGTGATATCGACTCAACCATCTTAAGTTTCTTTCGTATTCTTAAACAGCTGGGCTACCTTAAGTTTGGATACTTTGCCCATTTCATTGCGAGGCAAATTATTAACAACGAGAATCTGACTTGGAATTTTATACTTAGCTAGTCGTTCTTTAGACCACTTATTAAGTGATTCAAAGGTCAAATCACTCCCGGTTTTAAGCACTAAAGCAGCACATACCCGCTCTCCCCAAATGGGATCTTCAACACCAACAACTGCACACTCTATTATATCAGGATGAGTACGAAGTATTTCTTCGATTTCCAGAGCAGAAACTTTATAGCCACCAGTCTTGATGATATCTACAGAGCTTCGGCCGAGGATGCGATAAATCCCATTTTCCATAACAGCAATATCGCCAGTGCAAAACCAACCAGAACGAAAGGCACTTTGGGTTGCATCCGACTTTCTCCAATACTCGAGAAAGACTCCTTCTCCCTTAACCTGAATCTCCCCTGGATTTCCGGGCTCAACTAATTCTCCTCTTTCGCTCACTAATCTTACTTGAATACCTGGAAGCGGTGTTCCTACATAACCCGGAACCCGTTTTCCATGAAGGGGATTGGACAAGGCCATTCCTATTTCTGTCATACCATAACGTTCCAAAAGCACATGTCCACTGATATCCTTCCACTTCTCCAACACATCGACAGGTAATGCTGCTGAGCCGGAAACCATAAGGCGCAGTTTTGAACATGCAGCAGACATCTCTCTTTGTTGCTTTGGAGAAGCATCCTCCCAATAGGCAATGAGTTTTACATAAACGGTAGGTACTGCCATGAACAAAGTCAGGTTTCCTTCTATAATGCGTGCCCAGACTTCTTCTGCATCAAACTTCGGTAAAATTTCGCAAGTAGCGCTGGTCCATAACGCACAAGTCAGAACATTTATAATCCCATGGATGTGATTGAGCGGTAAAACATTCAGAATATGATCTTCGGGAGACCATTCCCAGGCTGAAACCAGAGATTTTACCTGGAACTCAATATTTTTATGGGTAGTGACCACTCCCTTAGGCTTTCCCATCGTGCCGCTTGTATAAAGGATCAAGGCACGCCTATTAACATCGATCTTCGGAAGCTTCTGGGATTCAGCCCCAAGAGCAGTTGCGGTTAGTACAAATCGCCGATTATAGGCTTCGGCTATCTGACGGATATTTGATTCAAAGTCAGGATGTGCGACCACAATTGCTGCATCCGAATCTTTTATCGTATACTCCAGCTCAGGTCTCGGGTGAAAAAGCGATAAAGGGACTGCTATGCCACCGGCACGCCAAATGCCCCATTGGACTGCCACATACTGAAATCCTGGCGGCGCTATGAAAGCAACGCGCATCTCTTTCAAATCGGTTATTCCGTCTAGGAGGCAAGAAGCGACTTTACTAGAAGCATGCAATAACTGCTGATAAGTAAATTCACCTTCAGTTGCGATGATAGCTCGCCGCGTCAGATTATGCTTTGCTCGTTTAATAATAGACAACTCAATATTATTACGCATTCTCAATTACCTTCAGGGATATCAAAATATGATTTTATCGCCAAACTGAAGACCAATCAATACATGCCCAAAATTATCCAGCAAAGAGGTCAGGTCTTAACTTTCAATATTGTGGCAGGATGGTAGATATTATTGCGAGGAAACGCAGTAATCTCGTCAATAAGAGGGATCAATCTTAACTGCGGCGGGATAGCGTTTATTTGGGCTGAATTAAAGGGAAATTAACTATTGGGATACAAAACTCATTTTTGAATGTCTGACCCATTATTTATTCCTATTAAAAATTGATTGACTTTTTTTGTATAAGGAAAGTAAAATTTTGCTGAGGTTTCAATAATCACTTCTAAATTATGATTAGGATTAGGATCAAAGTAGAATTTGGAGGTAAATAATGGCAAAGAAAGCAAAGAAAGCGACCAAAAAAAAGGCTGCCCCTAAACCAAAAGCAAAAAAGGGGAAAGCTAAAAAGAAGTGAGGAATAGAAGATAGAAATCTAGTTTAGTTTAATTTTTTTAAAAAGCCTAATAAAAGGGGGAGGTTTCGCTTCCAAAATTCGTGAATCCTAAAACAAGAATATTTACCTCTCTTGTTAATTAAAGGACTCAATATTATCATGGAAGGATCCAATTACTCTTCTCTGCACCTAAATTAAAGCCGTGATGCTTCTCATCACTGAATCCTATGAGGGATTGAAAAATGAAAATTTGGCTTATTGACAAGAAACAGAATTTCGAATCTCACGAGAATAAAAGGTTTCAAGATGAGGCTGAAAAGATGGGGATTGAACTGCGAATGGTTGCACCTGAAAATTTCGATATTGTCATTGCAGGAGGAGAGCAAGGAAGGATTCTCTATGAAGGGAACTGCGAAGATCAGGTTAAATGCTCGATTACTAGACTCGGATCTGGCACAACCTATTTTGCTTTGGCAACTCTGAGACACCTTGAAAACTTAGGGATTCTCGTCCTGAATTCTAGCGATAGTATAGAGGTAGGCAGAGACAAGTTGGCAACCATGCAAGTCCTTGCCACGCATAGAATTCCTATTCCCAAGACAATGCTGGCCAAGTTTCCCCTGGATATTGATCTCTTAGAAAAAGAATTCAGCTATCCCGTCATCATCAAGCCAGTTTCAGGCTCTAAAGGAAGGGGTATATTCCTCTGTGAAAGCAAAATGCAGATGACAGACCTTATCGAACTTATTGAAGTCTCAATTGATCCTAAGGTAAATGTAATAATTCAGGAGTTTATATCGACCAGCAGGGGAAAGGATATTCGAGTCATCGTGGTGGGTGGAAGAGCTATTGGAGCTATGCTGAGAAGGGCAAAAGAGGGTAAATTCAAGGCCAATTTTTCTGCAGGAGGAAGCGTTGCGCCTTATGAACTTAATGAAGCTGTAGAATGGCTCGCGGTGGAATCGGCGCGAGTGATAGGTTTAGATATAGCTGGTATAGATATTCTCTTTGACGGTGATAGTTACAAAGTTTGTGAAGTGAATTGTGCTCCTGGCTTTAGGGGCTTTGAAAAGGCGACAGAGATAAATGTTCCTCAGGAAATTTTTCAATATATCCATCTCCGCCTTAAGGGCATTCTGAAAGCCTAGGCTTCTGATCGATAAGAAGAGAGGGGTCAGGTCTCCAGATTCAAGATTACGGCGGGATAACATCCATTATGGGGTCACAATAAGAAATTATGTCTGCACCTGCAGTCTCATAAATGAGCTATCGATCCAATGCTTGTTTTTCCAGCTACATATATATAAAAAATTTGTCAGCTTAAAAATCACCCCAAAATCACCTTAGAGGGTATAGATCAAAGGAAGAAATTCTGAGATTATAATTGTGGCTTGATTAAAATTCGAATGCCGAATAAATAATTGACATAGGCAGACAAAGATTTGATTTTTTCATCTAGCTTTTTTTGAGGAAGAGAGAAGCCCGGATTTTTCTTCGATTACCGAAGAGATTTTAGAGAAGATTGTGCAATCACGATGGAAGAAATGAAAAAGAGAAACAAAATGAGACTACTTGCTGCCATTTCGGGGCTGATTCTCCTTGCTTCGTTCGTCTGGACCCCGTCCCTCTTGACTGATATAGCGATTGATGGCACACCACATATCTGGAACATACTGCGGAGGCCAACACTATAACGGTAAGCCATACGGTAGGTACGGGTTCAGACCGTTTCATGCTTGTGGGTATTAGCTTGGTTAATGATAACTATGAGTATGTCACTGGGATTACCTGGAACACCACGGAAGATCTTGAACATGTTGTTTCCATCGCTACTGTTGATGATTCCAGGATAGAAATCTGGAAACTTGTCGCCCCATCCTCTGGAACCCACAACGTTGTTGTTAGCTTTGATCAAATCATTCCATCGGCCCGTTCTGCTTGGGCTAGTGTTATAACCTTCACAGGTGTTGATCAGAGCACTCCATTAGGGGACCCTGCCTCCGATACTGGCACGACTGAACCGGTCACTGTAAATGTTACCTCGGCGACTGGCGATCTTGTCTTCGGGGTTGCGGCTGCCGAGTATGACTCGATAACCAATGACGATGGTTCCCAAACAGAGCATTGGAACGAGTATAACGTGAGCTCGGCTGGCGCTGCAGTTACTGAAGATAGTGCAGCAACAGTCACGATATCATGGAATGACACAACTTCGACTGGCATTTCTCACTGGTCTATTGGTGCAGTCTCGATCAAGCCGTCTTGGGGGGGCGTTAGATGTTTGGGTGACCCAGAGCGATGATGATGCGGAAGAGTACAAGAGTGATGGTTCTATGTACATCGGTAGCTCCGATTTGGAACTCGCTTATGAAGATGGAACGGCTCTATAGTGGATAGGAATGCGCTTCCAAAATATTACCATTCCTCAAAGTTCCTCCATCACCAATGCCTACGTGCAGTTTACGGCGGACGTCAGCACTTCAGGGGATACGAATCTTACGGTTTATGGTCAAGATATAGATACCGCTCCTACTTTTACAAGTTCCACTAATAATATCTCTAGCCGAGATAGAACATCTGCTACTGTGAACTGGGCGCCTCGTGCATGGACCGGGGGCGATCGAGGCGTGGAACAAAGAAATCCAAATATTTTCTGATGGTTGCCGTTGTCGCCTGGTCGAAGCTCAGTAACGGTTATAGCCTGAAAGTATTTGAGGAAGGCCTGGACAGCTACCTGACAAAGCTCTCCCAGTAGCCGGCTCTTATACTTGAAGAAAATGCGGAGCATCCTGGGGATGGTGAAGACGACCTGGTGGTGAGGGACATCCAGGAGGAGGGT
>Ga0209636_10002341_pt1 | contig 19306 bp, 24 predicted proteins | sample DeeMarSWOR152_54_FD_187464 | JGI IMG/M metagenome (GOLD analysis project Ga0209636, IMG submission 187464) | Marine sediment microbial communities from White Oak River estuary, North Carolina - WOR-1-52-54 (SPAdes) (version 2) | ecosystem: Environmental > Aquatic > Marine > Intertidal zone >... | reverse complement strand
AAAACTTAAAAAGCTGAACCGCCTAATAAAGAAAGCCCAAACCAACCAAGGAGAAGCACCTGTTCAGTGCTTCTCCTCATAAAATACTGATCAAATCAAATGTCAAAGTGAGGTGATACACCCTCTCCTCCGATGGTTTTTCATGGAAGTAATTAAACTTTACAGGTGTGCCAATGATTACAGAAGATGACTTTTTCCAGGTGCTGGGTGCAAAAGGCGCCATGGAAATCCTCGAATATCTGAATCAGCACGGGGGAGGATTTTACACAGATCTCACAGAGGTCACAAACACCCTCACAGTGAATATGCGGTTACGTGAATTATTACTTTTTAACCTTATCCAGGATCATGAACTGGAGAGTGGAGAGAAATGGTATTCCCTGACAGAGAAAGGTCAACAAATAGTGGAGCTTATGAAAGACCTAGTACGGTTAGTTGGGAGGTGTTCCAATGGATAGAGAAAATTCAATTTTCCGTGTTTTGGGATCAGCAAGTGCAAAAGAAATCCTTGAACCCCTAGTTGGTAGGTGGTACTATGGGTGAAATTTCAAAGAAATTAAAAGACTATCACAAAATCTACGAACAAGTGTATGAGAATCCTTCTATCCCTTTGTATCAGATCACCAAAAATACAGGTATCTCCAGGAGTACAGCCTCCCGGTATTTACAGGAAATGTATAAAATGTCCATCATGAAGGGACCTTTCATCTTTGTAAGACCTGCTCAAAATTACAGATTATATGTGGCATTCCTTGAATTTGAACATCCTGTACCCACTTATCTGGGATTTCATGGATTTCCCGATGTGATCCACAGAAGTTTATCTCTAGGGAGCTGGAATGTACTCTTGATCTGTGAAAAATTGATGAATTTTTCCGTGTCGAAAGGGTTCAAACAGTGTATTCACCAGGGTGCAAAGAGTGTAACATGCCTTTCCAAAGTGACATCAATAGACTGGGATCACTCCATAAAAAGGATGTACAGCGTAATATCTCCTCCCAAACAAAAATCCACTCTATACGAAGAAATCCCACACATCCCCTGGAATAATAAAGAATGGACTCTCTGCCACAAATCTAGACACAACACAAGAGCGCGAGTCATGCCCGTTTTAAGAGAATCCAAAATCCGATTCGTCCAATACCAGAAGTGGCTTTCTGATCTACCTCAATTCGCTCACGTACAACCTGCTTTCTACCCTTACGGTCTTGATAGCTACTTTGTCATAGATTTCTTATTTCAGTCTGAATACCACAAAGAATTAACACACATTTTGGGAATGCTCCCTTCAACGTCTGTATTCTTTTCAGTAGGTGAACACCTTTTAGCCAGAGTGTCACTACTGAATAAACCCCAACAAAACGAATTAGTATCACTCATTTTCCACTTAGGAGAAAACGGGTATTACAAAACCTTTCATTCAGCACAGGTTGTATCAACATCAGAGGCTGCAACTTCAAAAAGGAGATGATACCCATGAACAACAACCCTGACGTCAATTCTCCGTCATGCAACCTCACCAACTGCCCTGTTACACGTGTAACAGAACAAACATTCGATTATTGTCAATTCCTTGTGGGCTAAAGAGTTGGTTTATTCTGATGTGAAATTGTAGACAGATCTCTTTAATATTACCACTGTTGGAAGAGTTGATCCCAGACACTATTGATGCAAAAAAATGTTACACGTGTAACAAAATGAGAAAAACACCAATAAATAATCACACAAAGGACAGTGTAACCTTATGAAAGGTTTAATACTCTGTTACGTCTATTCATGACAAATACTTCCTGGCCAGTCTGTACATGAACTCTGTTTTGACCTCCATGCTCTTTACATCTATACGCTCATTGGAGCCGTGCACCGTCTTTAACAATTCAGAGGGGAACTCCTTTGAGAGTAGAGAAACACCGTAGGATTCAATTCCTATCTTTCTCAAGTAGTAAGAATCGGTGGCTCCGGAAAGTACATAGGGGGCGCACGCTACATTTCCCAGAACATCTTTTGCGGTCTCTTCTATTAAGTGGTAGTACTCATTGTCTGCAGGCGAAAAATTGGCGGGATGGTGATGAACGATCTCAAATTCACACTCCCCCATTAAGGGTTCTAACTGGGTTCTCACGTACTCCTCATCTTGCCCAGGTAAGGTGCGGATATCTACCTCTGCCTCACAGTAGTCTGGAACAATGTTGACCTTCTTTCCCCCGCAGATCATGTTGGGAGAAACAGTCATCCTGGTGGTGGCCCTCAACCCTTCAGCAAAGAACCGATCTGGAATTGTATCTATGATTGAATCCACATTTTCTGACGTCACTTCCTTTTTCTCACCTTTTAACTGGAAATAGGTTTCAATCAATTGCTTTACCTCAGGTATTACCCGGGCTTCAGGTTTAAACTCTCCTAGAGCTTTGACAGCTTTTGCCATTTTCACAACTGCATTATCCGCCAAGGTGGGCCTGGACCCGTGTCCTGAAACGCCGAAAGCTTTCAACCGGGACCAGCACGGTCCTTTCTCTCCCGTTTGCAGTAAGTACAGCTTTTTTCCATTGACGTCAATGTATTCGCCTGCCCCCTCGTTAATGGCAAAATCAGCTCTAATGAGGTCTGCATATTGTTCTGTTAACAATTTTGCTCCCACTGTACCACCTTTCTCTTCGTCTGCCACTGCTGCGAAAATAAGTTTCCCTTTTAAGGGAACGTTCTCCCTTTTTATGCGCATCAAACTGTATGCTTCAGCTGCCACTAAGTCTTTGCAGTCCAGAGCTCCCCTGCCCCAAATGTACCCATTTCTGATTTCCCCCGAAAAGGGTGGGACATCCCAGTTCTCTTCTGAAACGGGGACCACATCAGTATGGGATATGAACATTAAAGCTTTTTCACCCTCGCCTATGGATGCTACAAAATTTTCTCTGCCTTTTTCTCCTATTAACTGGTGCTTAATTCCCTCTTCTGCAAACAGCTCGCTCAGGTATTGTGCTGCCCTCCCTTCATTCCCAGGAGGATTCACTGTGTCGATTCGGATCAAATCCTGAAGGATTTCTACTACGTGGTTCATGAGATCACCTTACTACAAGACCACCAGTAGACTGTATATTTATACCTTGCCTATAGCTTTGGGACAAAATTCATAATCACTCCTTAAATTATGACATGGACTCTCCTTCGGATATACTTTTTTTAGTGCATCGACTTTTACACATGTTCAGTGAGGAGTTATTCTCTTCTCGTACACTACCTCCACTTCAACTGCCTTTTATCTCACTTACATTTATAAAGGAGAAACAGAGTCTATGATATGGAACGAAGAATGCTTGGTGTGTTCTCAGCAATTTCGTTCACGTCAGAAATGCGCCGAGGTATGCTTAGGGTCTTTCTCATTCTTTACTTGTATGAAGAAAGAGGAGCTTCTCTCGAACAAGCAGGAATCATTTTTGCGCTCATTATAATGGTGAATGCGCTTTCTCAGATATTTTGGGGCTGGATTTCGGATCGAATTGCAAAAAGAAAGCATTTTATCATCTTAGGGGAGGGAATTCCAGGAATAGCATTTCTGTTCCTCCCCAAAATTACAGATATTCTAGCTCTGGCTGCTGTGTTAATCACTGCTCAAATTCTCTGGTCAATGGCAGCTCCTGCATGGAAAGCGTTAATCGCCGAGCATTCGAGACCAGGAAAAAGAGGGGGAGTCATGGGAAAGATCACCACGTTTGGAGGAATGGGATCCATGTTGGGCATCTATATTGTAGGAGATCTAATAGTTCAGCGTGGTTATGCGTATCTGTTCTACTTTGGTGCTTTCTGTATGTTTCTCACAGCTCTTATAGCATTACTTCTTGAAGAACCCAAAGGGCTGCAACCATCCCGTCAGAAGCTTCTGAGTGCAGAACAGGTAAAAACCTTGTACACAAAGCACCGTCCCTTTTCCATGTTCACTCTTCTCGTATTGCTGGTGTTTTTTGCTGCTGAGCTTATCGAAAGGTTCATACCAGTGTATGTGAAGTTTTTGGGCGGAGATATCCGACACGTTAGTTGGTTATTCATACTTGAAGATGGGGTTGAGACTGCCTTGCTGACTCCCATGGGATGGTACACAGACAAAGTAGGGAGGGTGAAGATGCTACAGGTTTCTCTGGCGATGAGAGCTCTTGCTGTTCTGTTTTTTGCTGCATCACCTACATGGAGGTATCTGTTTCCTGTCATGATGATATGGAGTGCCGGGTGGAGTGCCTACAACGTGTCCTGGTTTGCTGTTTTGTCTTCGTTGACTCCTCGGGGAAGAAGAGGAACCTACATGGGATTCCACAGCATGATCACCAGCATTTCCAGTGTCGGTTCTGTTGTGGGTGGTTCTATTGCAGATGGACTTGGTCTCAAAGTGTTGTTTTTCAGCTCATTCGCTTTCAGTACATTTGTGACATTCTACTTCATCAAATGGCTCTTCAAGCATGATGTGACAATAAACGAATCAGAAAATTAATTGAAAGTGGATCATTATTGGTTTGAAACAAATTTGTTCTGATTGATGAAAAATCGCAGCATCTGGTTATCGGTGACTCCAATTCGTGAAGATGACTGTATTTCACACGTTGTATAGGGTTCAACCCAGATGAGATCACCAGTTATGTCCACCCCATTGTGTACAATAGTTATACCTAAAGCCTGGGTGAGCTTCCCGGGTCCTGTGGTGAGGTTGAAAATATTGGGGGTAGCTCTTCTTTGTTTCATAGTTTCAATTCCTAAAACAGGTTCCAATGCCCTGACTAAGACAGCTCCTGGGGTACCCGGGTTTTCAGTGACCACATTGAACAGAAAGTGTTTCCCGTAGATGAGGTAGATGTATGCTCTGCCTGCCTTTCTGTACATGGTTTGATTCCTTTTTGTTTTCCCTTTATAGGCGTGGCTTCCAGGATCGTTCTCTCCTCGATATGCTTCTGTTTCCACAATTATACCTGCAGTTCTCTCATCTTTTCCACCAATATCTGAAACGAGGAGGCATCCTAAAAGGGCTTGAGCCACTGTAATGGTGTCCTGCTCGTAAAAGGATCTATCCAATTTCACACATAAAAATGTGCATAACCTTTAAAAGGGTTTTACGAAAGGAAAGACATGAAGCTGGCTGAGAGAGTTTCTACAATAGAATATGCTATCCGGGATGTGGTAGTACCTGCCACAGAACTTGAGAAAAAAGGTATCGATGTTTTAAAATTGAATATTGGTGATCCTTTAAAATTTGACTTTGAAACGCCCAGGCACATGATTGAGGCTCTGTGCAAAGCGGCACAGAATAACATGAACTTTTACGGACCTTCTGAAGGACTTCCCCCGTTGCGAGAAGCTATCTGCAGAAGGGAGAAAAAGCTGAATAACAGGGGATGTAATCCGGGCCAGATCATTGTGTCCAACGGGATATCTGAGGGACTTTCCATGCTTTTTGGTGCTCTATTAGAGAAGGGTGACGAAGTTCTGGTTCCTGGTCCTACGTATCCTCCGTACATGGCTTATGCGAAATTCTATGGTGGTACACCAGTGTCTTACAGGTGTATAGAAGAAGAGGGATGGAGCCCTGATGTAGAGGATTTAGAAAACAAGATCAATGAGAAAACCAAGGCCATAACAGTGATCAATCCCAATAATCCCACAGGAGCAGTCTATACCAAGGGAGTTTTTAAAAAGATTCAAAGAATTGCTGCAGATAATAACATTCCCTTGATATCGGATGAGATCTATGATGAAATGATCTTCGAAAAGGAGCATTCCACCTTTGATATTACTGATGCACCCATGGTGGTGTTGAACGGGTTTTCCAAAGTGTACTTGGCCACGGGATGGAGGATGGGTTATGCTATCTTCTGTAACTGTGATGATTTGAAGGAGGCAGTTTTGAAAGAGGCAAGAATCAGGTTGTGTACCAACACATTGTGCCAGGTGGCAGCTGCTGAAGCTTTAGATGGTACCCAGGAGCACATACCGAAGTTAGTGGACAAATTAAGGGAAAGGAGAGATTTCGCGTGGAAAAGACTGAATGAAATTGAAGGTGTGTATGCGTCAAAGCCTGAAGGTGCATTCTACATATTCCCAAAGATACCTACAGAGGATGATAAGCAGTTCGTCTTAGATTTATTGAAGGAGAAACACGTTCTGTTTGTCCATGGCTCTGGGTTCTGTCCTACGTATGGAAAGGGTCATCTGAGGTCAGTGTTCCTTCCCAAAGTGGATGTTCTGGAGGAAGCGTACAACCGGCTGGAAGAATTTGTGAAAGCTCACTTTGGTTAAGGCAACAGGACTGTCTGAATAGTAAACTTGTCGGTAAATCTGTAGAGAAGATTCGTGTAAAGAAAAGGTTAACACATTAAATGGAACGTGTAAAGAAATCCTTCTACAATTCTAGCTGTCTTGAATGCTTCAGTGCTCCGACTAACTAGGTGCGTTACCCAACACCAATTCTAATCGATGTCATCAATACCAAAGCGTTCACGAAAGCATGAACAAGGGCAGAGGCAGCCAAATTGTGCGTTTTAATCCACAAAACACCCAGCAATACACCTGTAATGGCGTACTCTGTCATGACAGTGGCCAGTGACCATACCAGGTTTTCATGTGTGGGCCACGTAGATAAAAAATATGCATGCGGAAAATGTAACACCCCAAACAAAAGCGAAGCAACCACCAATCCTCGCATCTCTGAACCAGTTACAACTGCTAACCGTGACTGTAAAATGCCTCGAAAGAAGAACTCTTCTGTAAATCCTGCTAGTAACAAAGCCAGAACAAAACTGACAGGGAAGACAATCACCAGTCTTGCGGGTGTGAAGAATACAGCCAAAATTTCTTCACGCTGTTCACCATTTACTGAACCCAAAATAACAGGCAAGAAAAGCAGAACTGTCAGAAGCATCATCTTTAAAGCTGTACCCAGGTCACAACGGGTGAGTCCCGCAGAGCTGAGCGTTTCACGCAAAGACCCTCCGCGAACAGCCCGTAAGAACCCCAAAGGTACCAAAAAAAGAAATAACCAGTTGGTGAACCCATTGACCACCTCCATGCCGTGAGCATCAGTGAAAGCAGCAAGCACAAAGACGCCCAAAAACCACATCAAAGCCAACCACAGCTCAATCCTGGACCTGACAGTGTCTACCGGATGAGGTATCTGCCCTCTGAACAATACCAGTACCACAGCACTTACAATAACTACACCCGCAGCCAGGAACAGAGCAGACTGCCATTCCCCAGGAACAGCAGACACCAATCCCAAAAAAGCCAGCCCGTACAGTACCATGAACCCAAGCAGAAATGGATCAGTCAACTTCCCAGTAAGGTGTTGGCTGCTGTATGCACTCTGTGCAGATCGTGGATTTGGAACCAAAGAGCTCATCTGTATCTCCTTGCTAGATCTTGCATGATCTCTACGTGCTGTGTATAAATTATCAACTGGAAGTATATACAACTGCTATTCAGAATTAGTAGATGGATTGAATGAAGCTGGTACTACTCTCTAAAGAGGAAGTTGTCACATCACTTCAGATTAAATTTGACGAAAGAACCTTTTGGCTAACAGATAAATTGATATTTCTTGGTGAAATAGAAAGATCAAATAATGAGAATGTTAACCCTAAAGGGGTTTGTCAAGTCTTAGAAGGCCAATTTGTTACACGTGTAACATTTCAGATAAATTATCATTTTTCCTGCATTTTCACATCACATTCCATTTATTATTGACATTTTGGTTTAAAAATGTATCAACCAGGTGTTGTCAAGTTTCTCTTGGCATGTCTGAGAATCCTTTGGAAATCAATACAATGAATGCCCCATTATCTTATTTCTCAAGGTCTTAATGCGGAAACTGGTACAATTTTGAGGCCTGTGTTTCCTCTTTCATATAAAAACCTATGGGGGAGAGATTAGTCTTGCTTAGAGGAGATACACCATGTGTGTCGAAATATTGCGATAACTGCGATACACGATTTCCATGGGCAGGAAGAAAGATTTCGTATAAGAGGGTGCATAAATGCTTTTCGATGATGCAAACTTATATATGCACTCACTTCAAATTAAGTTGAGGTGAGCTACAATGAAAAAGGGAGATGCACTGCTCGTGCTAGGATTATTAGTGATTGTGATAGCAGCCCTTTTGATGGTAGAAGGAAGCATTCTGGGAGATTGGACTACAGAAATTGCAGCCTTGTTAGGTATCGTAGGAATTTTGGCGATTGGGTTCGCATCTAGGTTACGGAAAGGGAAAAGTCTCTTCTAGCTGAACGAGAAGACCGAGAGCACCCTCAATCACCACAAGATCCTGGCAGAAGGAATCTATCAAGGAATGATTAAAGCGAAATTTTGCAGCAGTAGGAAAGAAATAGAAAGAAAGGAGAGGAGAGGATCCCAGGATGAGGATAATTACTTATGAATAAAAGAATTCTCTCTAAGAGTCCCTTATGGGCATGATTCTCATGGTATACTTTCAACTTCTTTGGACCAGAGACATTCCCCAAAAGTGACATTTCTGACTATCAAAAGTTACTTAAGATATCTCCACCCTCAAGAGTATAAAAAAATAAAAGGAGGTGTTAGCATGAATAAAAAGCAAAAAGTGTCATTTGCAGTAATCGGTGTAGTCTTGGTGTCACTTGCGGTCACATGTGTCAGTGCTGCCTCCTGGACATCGAATACACCCTTGTTTACCATGAGAATGGAACAGGCAAGCAGTAAAATGAACTTTTTACCTACAGAAAAAATCGCTTTTGCCTATGCCACTGAATCAGGGTATAACCTGAACTGTAATGCTGCAGCCGGTACTGGAGAACTTCTCGGTAACTGTACAGATTATGATACGACGTGCCTCTTAACATGCCCGGACTCGTGCGCGGGCACCTGCGATACCTGCGGAGGGTACACGTGCGATGAAACATCATGTCAGCCTACATGCCCTGCAGGTACATGCTCAGCCACATGCTGGGATACATGTCCGGTGCGTACGTGCATTGAAACGTTGTGCCACTGTCCGCCGTAACTGCTCCGATTGCGGTGAAGGTACTTCTTATTTTTTTTCTTTTTATATTTTGAATTATTTGAAGACACAATTTCTTGCCAGATTTCTCAATACAGATGACACAAATAAATTGAATTTCGTAACTGTTTAGTTTTTTGAAGACATCTTCCTCTTTTATACATAGTTAGGAGCTCATATAATAGTTTCAGCGTGTTGTACTATTGGGTGAGCAATAAAGGAATTGTACCCTTCATTTATTCCTGTGCTTCCTTTTTACCTTCTTTTTAATCCATTCATCAAGTCCAATCCTCTTTATCTCTTGAATATTTTGTGGAGCACTCTGTGATTCAGAAAGCCAGCACTGTAGCACCTGACAGGGATAGTATTCGCATTCAATACAGATTGTTACTCCTTGCCTTTTTCCACATCGACGGATAAGGCATAACCGACATTCGAACCACATTTGCTCTTCCGGCCCTTGGCACCCCTCACAGTATAGACGAGAAGGGTCTATTTCAATTCCTAATTCGTGCTCTAATGCTTTTGCTGTTTCCTGTCTAACTATGATATCATCTGAATGCGCAGCTTTGTACACTTCACAATCCGTTCCGCAGTAAATACCGCAGCGTCCTAACAGATGGTATGTATTCTTCATTTGTATCCTCTGTAGTGACTTCGTTCAGGTGCCATATAATGGTTACGATTTATCTAGTGTGCCCTATAATGAAATCGGGTTACATCCTGCACACCATCCAGCTCAATGAAGTCGTTCGAGAACTGCATTACTCTCCAGTAGTTCCAACGAAATGGCATTTCCTCGCTCGTCAATAACTGATGAGTCAACAAAGGAGCATAGGCTTTACAGATAAATGAAAGAAATTCTCTTAAGCTCCTCTTGTACACGGATACTATCCAAAACGATAACACCGCCTCTCGGTAATGTATCAGTTTCTTTGAATAATAAGTGCATTGGATTGTGTGATGTACTGCCCTACAGTATTTGCAGCACAACCTCAACAGAAACCTTAATAAATGAAAGCAGAATCCTTTAGACTGCGAGAGATTGTTATGAGATCAATAGAACAGGTTATGGAAAAAGTCACAATTTTTATTACGAGGAAAAAAGATTCAAGAATTGAATTGCTCTTACTCAGACACCCTTACGCTGGCATACAATTCCCTGCAGGTACAGTTGAGGAAGACGAAGACCTAGATGATGCTGCAAAAAGGGAGATTTATGAGGAGACAGGACTGAAGGATGCAGCTCTGAAATCATACATAGGGTCCATGTATGAAAAGCTGCCTGAACATGTATGCATCATATCACAAAAGACAAAAGTGTATGCAAGGCCTGATGAATCAAGCTTCGACTGGGCAGAATTTAGGAGAGGAACCTGGGTAAAAGAAATACGAAAGAAAAACGAATTCACACAAGTGCTATACGAAGAAAAGGACACGTATCCCGAAGGAAAATATATCACATACAGCATCATGGGATGGGTGAGAGACGAATTCTTATGTCGCATACAGAGGAGACACTTTTTTCACTTCACAGTTGAATGGGCAGAGGAAAAATGGACACAATTTTCAGACAGCCACCAGTTTGAGCTTTTCTGGTCTCCTCTTTATTCACGTCCAGAAATTATTAAACCACAAACCCTTTGGTTAGAGTATGTCAGAAACGAGCTGAAATATAATTTTGGATGAATTCAGAAAGGCAGGACTGCCCTTATGCCAGCAGTCTGATGAAGTTGAACTGTTACAGGTTATAAGTGCGCATTTAATTCAGCGGATCATGTGTTGCACTGTCAGATTTCATTAATTATTTTTTCACCAATAATTTGCAGGTAAAAAGGACAAAAATTGTTACACGTGTAACAACGAGAAGAACGATTGAACAGCGTATGAATGATTGACTGAAACCATCAACATTTTTTGTTCTTAGTCCTTAGTGTTCTTTCTTATTTCAGCTCTTGACCAGTGCTGAAGTGAATCCAGCCTAGCCAGAAAGCGCCCACTAAAATCAGCACCCCTCCAGCCAAAACGCGTCCAGTTGGAATCGTGCCGAAAACCATGTAAGCCATAGGGAGAACAAAGACAGGTTGCATGGTCTTAACCATACTAGCACGCGAGAGCTCCCAATAGCGATACGATCGAAAAGTGAGGAAAAAACTTGCACAAGGGGCCAAAAAAGCACCTAAAAGAGTGACTAGCCAATGAGATGTCTTCGCATTGAAATCAGCCTTACCCATGAGAAAGGTTAACAGTGCAATGGCTAAAGCTGCAATAAAAACTCTGTAGAAAGCAAGAATATTCGGGTGGATCCTATCAGATTCTGTTTTTGCTAGTAACATCTGCACAGTAACAGCAATGCAGGCAAGAATCGTCAATACAGTACCAGTACCCACAATACTCCATCTACCAACAGTAGATAGGCAGCCGCCAGCAACCATGATCACTATTGGAAAGAGTTCTTTCATGAAAAGCCTCTCACCCAAAAGGAGAACGCTGAATACAATGGCAAGCACTGGTTGAAAACGCCATATAAATGATGTAAAGGATGGATCAAGTCGGTCGAGGCCCTGCCAAGCGAAAAATATGCTCGCACTGGCTGCTAATCCCATCCCTATAATGTTAATAACATCGCGAGAAGGTAATAATACTAACTTATGCGCCTGTCCTGTAGCTAAGACAATAATAAAAGCGTAGACAGCTGCTGCCCCACTCCAGACTAGACTAAAGGTTTCTGGGTTGAACCCGCCCAGCCCATATTTAGCTGTGACAAAGTTAGTAGATACGAGAATAGTACCTCCCAATGCATAAAGGAATCCTTTGTGAGGATCACTCTTGATTTTGGTGTCAGATTTCATTTTTCTTCCTCCCACTTGAATGGGTTCAATGCGACCCATGCTGACACTAGACCAGCTCCGCTTCCCCCTGGAGGATTGATTTCTCTACCAAGGGGTTCGAATGGCCATCCTTCCAATTCTTTCATATTATCATCTCAGTTCAAATTAAAGAAAGGAGTTAAAATTCTTTTCTGCTACAGTAACTGACTATCTTCAAATTCAATTGTTTAAATACAGCATTTGTACCTTCTATAATTGTTAGAAATGAATTTCAATGTTACATTCGTTGTATACATACCCATATATAGATGACTTTACTGGTTCTATTTGCTGCACCATCCTCAAAATTAACACAGAGTGAGTACTCGCAGAAAAGTGGTTCTTCAAATAAAAAAAGAAGATAATCAAGACGTGCAAAGAATCTAACATACTACAGATTGTACTCAATAAAGGAGGGCTTTCATCCTGATTGTTACACGTGTAACAACGGCTCTAATGAATAAACCCTTGGAGCAAATGTGAGAGAACTTTTAATGGGACAAAAGATATTAATGGTTGAATCAAATAGTACTATGTACCAACGTTTCCTGTCCCCCGATTTTAGCCCATTCAATCCATTAAAACTGGCAGAGGAAACAGAAAAGGTCATAACTCGAGAAGGAGAAGAAGGATTAAAAAGGAAGTATCTCAGTTTTTATTCAGCTCCCGTGTACCGTGGGATAGCAACAGGTTATGCTGTCGGGTGCTGTCTGAGGTGTTTTTACTGCTGGGCCAACTGGTCAAGGGATTTTCCCGAAAAATGTGGAGATTTTTATTCACCTCGTAAAGCTGCTCACAATCTCTTTGAAGCAGCTGAAAAAGGGATAGTCTCTCCTGGATGGGAGCGATTTAGAGGGTTAAAAATTGACAAGCTCCGGTTATCTGGATGTGAGCCAACACTGGGGAAAGAACATCTGTTATGTTTGTTGGAATATGTCATGCAGTCCAGGTATCCCTTGTTTATCCTTGAAACAAATGGCATACTGTTAGGTTCAGATACGGATTACGTTGAAAGGTTAGCAGCATTCAAAGAAAAGCTGTACGTGAGAGTCTCTTTTAAAGCAGCAACACCTGAAGGGTTTGAAACAAGGACGGGTGCTGTAGGGAAATACTATGAACTCCCTTTTAACGCTTTACAATACCTTTTGGATAATGGAATATACGCAAAAGCTGCAGCCATGACAGATTCCAGGGTCATGCCTAAAGAAGAACGGGATATTTTGCTGCATAAACTTGATGAGATAGACCCAAAATCGAATTACTTTCATACGTTAGAGGAGGAAGGAATAGATTTGTACGATACTACAGTCAAACGGATAAAAGCTTTTTACGATGCTGATTTTGCCAGAGAGCTTGAAAACGTCGTGTCAAATGAAATGTAAAATAGCCAAAATCCAAATACCGTTATTGGCTGTATTGAACAGGACTTTCTTTATATCTTTGTAACGCTTTTTCTCGCTACACAGATCAATTCATAGTCAGTGGTCTCTAGATGCTCAATAGTGCCAAATACTCTGGTTATGAGATCTTGAAGTTCTTTTGGTTCGTAGTAGTACTTGTATACATCTTGATTCCCACAATCTGTACCCCTCACCTGGACCTGTTCTTTTCCACCTTGTTGTCCTCTCCAGTAGCTGTCGGAAATGAAAAGCCACCCCTTTTCTTTTATCACCCGTGAAACTTCTCTGAAAAATGACTCATTCTTTGAAACGGGAATGTGGGAGAGAACCCAGTTCACGGTTGCACCATCAAAGGTTTGTTCATGAAATGGGAGGTGAAATCCATCAGCCAGGACTGTACAGATGTGAGACTCCACTTTGAATGCTCTTGCACGTTCTCTACATTTTTGAAGTGAATTCATTGCATAATCTAGACTGGTTACGTAAGCACCATTTTGAGCCAAAAGTGTTGACCATACTCCAACGCCGCAGCCAATATCAACAATATTCTCTTTGGGAGTTACTGTATTGGCCAGTATGTTTGCTACCTTGTCGTACCCTTTCTTGTAGTTCACATTGGAAAATATATCTTCTGCTTTAGTCCAGTTTTCGTAAAATGTGACATAATCACGAGAAATGGCATTGTAGTAGTTCCTGGTAGATTCTAATACTTCATGAAGATTTGTGGGTTCTTTCAGCTTTTTTCTTTGTATGATTGTAGGCATTTTTACAGACGTATTGCTCACCTCATACTATTTGTCTCACTACTTTTATTGCCTCCGGGTTGTTGACGGGGACTGACGGAAATCTGAACAGAGCACACTAACAAAGAGTGAAAATGTGAATCTGCAGCTATCTATAATAATCTGGATTGATAAATCTTGCGAGTGCATAAATGACACACCTTTCAAAAGCAGTCGTTCGTGGAACCAAATCACATGTTAAAATACCAACAGCGCCCTGTTTTTGTTTTGTATTGTAATCTCCTACAAACTTGTCCATGACAGGACCTAATTCTTTGCCTTTTCTTATTTCAGAAGCAATTCTTTCTGGCAGTAGCAATTTTCCGCCACCTCCAATTCCCATTTCTCCATTTTTGTCCATTGCCACCACCCATCCAGAAACAAACATACCATATGCAGTCTCAACAGTACAGCCCTCTAACCCGATTCCAAGATCAGCGTTAGTTTCCTGGAGAGATAATTCCGCCCTGGTTGTAGCACCTTTGATAGCTTCATCATCTGATGTTGGCTGTTCACTCACGCCGGGGAAAACATCTACAGATAGAACTTCTGCATCTCCCCAGATGTTTGTAGCAACATTTTTGACTGCTTGTATTTTTACAGGATTTTGTGAACCGACAGCTATTCTCATGATCAATCGAATCACCGCAAATCTATAAATCTTTTGTAGCAGAATAATTTCACACAATTCCTCGGCAACTTACAGGTAAGAAGGTAGATCCTGAAGTGTTACGTGTAACAACGTGAACGCCCGATAGTGGACAATCCTATTCAGAAATCTGTCAAAAAATGTGGTTTTTAAATTTTTATGTGTCTTAAAATATCATATATTTAAAATTAATTAAATAAATACCAATTTTTTGTTACACGTGTAACAAAACTGAGAAAACACCCAAAGTTGACAGTCCCACTGATCCAAAAGATTCAAATAAGGTTTAGCAAGAGTTATAACATGCCCAAAATAGTGACAGCTCAACTTCAAGATGAAATGATAAGAGAACTTGAGAAATTCATGAAAGTTCATGGCATTGATAGATCCACAGCTATAAGGAAGTTACTTGAGAAGAGCTTGGATCAATGGAAAATTGAAAGAGCCATTTCTGAATACATGAATGGTAGTGTGTCCTTGATGAAAGCTTCAGAGGTTGCTGGGCTATCCATTTGGGAATTCATTGATGAACTTCAGAAAAGAGATGTAACAATAAACATATCTTTGGACGCAGTAGAGGAATCTCTGGGGATATAGATGGCTTTTACAAAGGATACTCTGAATGAATGGCAGAAGAGGGAAATTTGTGCTGTTTTTGATTCATCTCCTTTGATTTATCTGACAAAATAAGTATTTTGAAGGATGCACCCAAGGTGTACAAAGAGGGTTATATTCCTGAAGGTGTACAAAGGTAACGCCAGAGGCAATACTCACACTGCAGAACCTGGAGAAATTGGAGCCACGCTTTTTTGTCTCAAAACCCAAATAAAGGTTATCTGGAAATTAAGTGTACACCAAGTATGCATACCAGAGCTTGCACGTTGAAAAGCCAGAACTCTACTTGAGGGCATCATTGCGATCACCTAGAGCAATAGAACTTGCAGAACGGTTAGGATCTGCAGATGAAATCATCGAGTGGATAAAAAAGAATGTTGGAACAGGTTCCATATTTGAGGAGTACCAAGAACGTGTAATGCTGGCTGATCAGGTCATTGTATTTAAGACGGGAGGGCTCAAAGATCAGGCAATACTGGCTTTTACCCTTTTGAAGCTTAAAGGGTATGACCCTGTAGTGACTGTAACCACAGATACAGTATATGTTGAATTTGATGGGAGAATGTATGATGTGAAAGACTGGAATGTTGTTGATTCAGTGACAGGCACTGTGGAACTGGTTTTGCACTTGAAACCAAAAGAGAAGAGTTTTCTGTTAGGTACTGTGATGTGTGCTTTTCAAGAAATTCCGGGGAAATTTGTTTGGATTTACGTAACTTACAACTACGTAACTTACAACTACTCTTGACTTGTATATATATGCTGGGTTAAATTCTTTTACCGATCATGCTAAAAAAGAGTGATAGAAAGAACATTTTTTGTTACACGTGTAACAAAGTTGAGAGAAACACTGAGGATTTGACAACTCCCTTGAGAGAGATAAGGTTGGCCATGAATGGGCTACTGAAGAAATGATTATGATGGGTAAAACTCTATTCAAGACTTTAACTAGGGCTGCTATTTACTATTTTTGGAATTTTCTTTCTTACATGCAATTTAATATTATTTTTCCTGTGCTCTTGGGTTACATTTATATATGGTGGTTCTAATATAATGGAGGTACACAATGAATATTCACTGTAAGTAGTGAAGCCTTGTTTAATAGGTTTTCTATTATGTTACAATCCAAAGGGCAGATAGTACAGGAACAGTGTAACATTGAACCTCATTTCTAACAATAGTAGATAGTGGTTATCAGAAGTGAATATAACCTGTAATAGCCGGATTCATATTTAACAGTAATTAAAACTAAAGATTGTTAGTTATTTTGCAATGGAAAAGAATTTAACACCCTTTTTCAATCTAAAGCGAGGTGAGTAAAATGAACGAAACTCTAAAAGGCTGGCCCTTCGAACCCCTTGGAGATGGGGCAGAACCATGTGGTGAAGGAGCGGGAGCTCCCCCAACAGGAGTCCCAGGATAAGTCCACATTTCAACCTAAAAAATGTCATGCCATCGAATTGGGATACATACACGGAGATCGTGTATTATCCCTATTTCTTCCATCTCTTCAAACCTTTCAGACACTCTATTATACGCTAGTGGGTCTGGCGACGTAAATAACAAGAGGATAATTGTTCCACGTGCTTTATACAAAAAAGAAGTTCGATCCAATCTTTTAAGTGCATTTTCAACTCCGATTTCGAAATCAGTCCTAAATGTTGCTAAGAAATAACTATAACCCTCATGTCCAAGAGGAAAAAACGACATGTACGTTTTACACTGTTTAAGAATTTTCTCATAATGTTGCTGAACGCTCTTCCAAGACATGTTCAATTCTTTACTAGCCAAGAAGAACGAAACCTGTCTAGGCTTTCTGAAAAGGTGATATACGCTCCAGTCTATTTCATCCCAACCATGTGGATATTCGATTCTTTCGAGTTTTCCTTTTTCTCTGAATTCTAGTTGCTCAATTTTTACATTTGAGAGGGAATTAGGAAGAATACTGTTGAAATATTCAAGTATATTAGCTCCTCTTCGGAATAGAACAAAAGACCAATCACCGCAGAGTGCCATACATAACGTAGTTGTAGGGTCTTTTTTCTTCCTTCTGAATAATCTCAAAGGACTCTCTTCTGTTTTCATGAGTTCTACTTCTATATTGTTATTGCAGAAAAGAGTGGGACCAAATATGACTTTTTTTTCATAAGCCTTGCATATGGCGTTAGACGTTGTGCATCTACGATTATATGTACCAAATCTCCTATGGAAATTAGAGTAAGTTATTTTCGGGTCTTGAACTGTTTTCTTGCAAAATCTCAAGACTGTCTCAAGTTGCATGTCAGTGAATCCTGAGTAATTACCTTTTTTCGGCATAACGTAAATTAAATAGATGAGTATTTAAAAGTTTCCATTCAAACTCTGTTTCTATCTTTTCTATGCCAATTCCAAAGATAAAGATACAATTACATTAGAATTTGAGCGCTAAAAAAATCATCATATTTATAATATTTCTATATAGATTCAAGCTAGACTGCAAATAGTAGAAGCTCCAGTTTCTGCTTTCAGTCGCTTCATGTAAAGAAGGAGAACTAACCTCCAGCAGACTTTTGCGTTTGGAGAGACAAAAAGGAAAAGGTTCTCGCCTCCCTTCGAGACCAACCCCCCTTTTTCCAGTTCTCCTTTTACTAAACAGGTGAAGCCATGTCCAAATCTGCATTAAATCCCAAAAAGGATAAAATCTCTTGAGGATACTGGTTCAATCCTCTTAATGCCATCCAAGCTGTAAAAAAGACATGGTTCTCACCCTCACTTAGCTGCCCTGTGCAGCACGGAGGCCCCCTTGGAGATGAGGTTCTCCTTTTCATCCTCAAAAGGATACAATACCTTGACGCATGGGGCAGCTTCCAGGGAGATGAAAGAATCGCATGATGAAGGAGTGAGATTCTATGAAAGAGTGTATAGTAAAGGGCCAACCTTTCTGGAAGGTGCATCTATGAAAGAGAACCAGAAAGATTTCCTCAGTGTCTTGGGCAGAAGTTCAACAAAGAAGATACTTGAATTCTTGAATAGTCATGACAATGTCCAACTAGACAATTTGACACACTTTGCCACGTCATTCACGCTAAAGAGATTGTTCCAAGAGCTCATGGAGTTCAACCTCATCAAGTGCCATGTACAAATGGATGATGAAAAAAAGGTGTGGTATGAACTGACTGAAAAGGGTACAAAGATATTACACGCTTTGAGGGAACTAGAAAGGATATTGCGCTCATCACATACGAGGGTGGGGGAATGAAAGAGACTGGATTCCCGAAGACAGGTTCACCTCCGATTTCCCCCACCTTTTCACTCTTCTCGAAAGAATTGGAAAGTTGAAACTAACCACGAGGGTGGGGGTTAAGGAATATGTAGTCTTTCGACCTTATTTACCTTTCTCCCACCTTTGCTTTGTAGTAAAAACGAGGGAGTATTAAAGCATTCTTAGAGGTGAAATGAAAATGCAGCACACGAAAGGTAAAGGCAGCTCAGGCATAGACGAAGGAAGAGACGAAGGTAGAAATACAGATAGGGAAACAGAAGACCAAAACCTCAAGGAATTCTTCAGGGTGTTGGGGTTAACAGCCACCGTTGATGTACTGAAAAGTATACAAGAAGGTGAGAGTCAGTATATGGATTTTGCTAAATTTATGAGTACAGGAACTATTAGTTCCAGAATAAGGCAGCTTATCAGCCTTGGGATTATTAAACACCATTTTGGGAGAGAACGTAAGAGAAAAGAATGGTATACTCTCACCAAAAAAGGAAAAAGGATTGTAAAGGCTGTAATTAGATTGGAAAAAGCATTCCATGATGGGTGATACCATGAAAGTCACTGATAAGCTATTGAGGAGATTCTTTGAAATCTACACGCAACTATATGAGAATCCTTTTATGTCCCAAAACCAGATAGCACGGAATACAGGTATTCCAAGGAGTTCCGTCTCCAGGTACCTTGAAGAAATGTATGAACGTTCCATTATGAAGGGGCCTCAAATCTTTGTGAA
>Ga0209636_10002340_pt1 | contig 19307 bp, 15 predicted proteins | sample DeeMarSWOR152_54_FD_187464 | JGI IMG/M metagenome (GOLD analysis project Ga0209636, IMG submission 187464) | Marine sediment microbial communities from White Oak River estuary, North Carolina - WOR-1-52-54 (SPAdes) (version 2) | ecosystem: Environmental > Aquatic > Marine > Intertidal zone >... | reverse complement strand
GGTGAATACGTCCGCCACGCTTATTCTACCGACGGCTGGCGTGATCACCGAAAACGGTCGTCCCGCGGCCGACTCGAAAGGCGTGGAAAAAGTCTCCAAACGGGACGAGCACATAAAATTCAGGTTGGGATCAGGGCGGTATCATTTCATATTTGCGCCATCAGAAACGATTGTAAGTAAAGCTAATCCGCTGGGGATCAACTTGCTCAATTAACATTTACTTGGCTATATGAGAAATACATGAAAGCATATATCATTGCACTAACCATTACCCTGACCGCTTGCTCGGTCTACGCAAAGGAGTATCACGTAGCGACCACAGGCCTCGACGAGAACATAGGCTCAATATCAAAGCCCTTCAAGATGATATTGGCTGCTGCACAAATTGCCCGGCCCGGCGACGTGATCACCGTCCATGAGGAAGTGAACAGCGAACACATCGATCGTGGGCTGTTTCTACTCGTTGATGAAATCAAATGTGTTGTCGACTGCTGGAGGACAGGTTATAATCACCACCGGCCTCATAGTAGTCTGGCGTGTATGACTTATGCCGGTTTGGCGGCACTTCGCTCCCGGACAGGCTGTGCCGGATTGCATACGCAAGAGACGGATGAGGCCAAGACATGCCGAATGCCCTCGTGGAGGCAAGACCATGAAAAGGCAGACAGGTCATTTGAATCTTAGTTTTAAGGAGCAACAGATGAATGTGGTAATGATAATTCCAACGGGGATTGGATGTGAGATAGGCGGGCATTGCGGCGATGCTAATGCAGCTGCCAGGTTGCTGGCTCACTGCTGTGATACTCTTATTTTACATCCAAATGTGGTGAATGCATCGGACATAAATGAGATGCCGGAGAACTGTCTGTATGTTGAAGGAAGCATATTGGACAGGTTCTTAAAGGGGGATTTGTTCTTGGAGAGAGTTCTCTCGAACAAAGTTTTAATAGCGGTAAACAAGGCAGATTATCAATCTATAAATGCCGTGTCTGCAGCAAGAGCGACAATAGGGTTAGATGCTGAAATAGTGGAACTCAGAGTGCCACTGCAACTGATAGCCCAGATGAAAGATGGAATAGCAACCGGAGAAGTGAAGAACTGGAAAGAACTGGTAGAGCAGATGGGAGAGCATGAATTTGATGCGTTGGGTATTGCTACTCCCATCACAATAGCCAAAGAAACCCTCAAGAACTATTTTATACACGGCGGAGTAAATCCGGTCGGCGGAGTCGAGGCAGTAGCTTCAAAATTGATAGCCGATGCAATAGATAAACCTGTAGCTCATGGTCCAGTGGATTATTCCATAGAGGGCTTCACAGAAGTCGTAGATCCAAGAATGGCGGTGGAAATAATCACTGAGAATTTTATTCATTGTCTCCTTAAAGGCCTGCACAAAGCTCCTCGCATCAATTACGATAAGGGAATAAGTGCGAAGGATGTAGACTGCATGGTATCTCCGTATGGCTGTTTTGGAGTTCCTCATCAAGCCTGCTTGGATGCCAATATTCCGGTGATTGTAGTAAGGGAAAATAGAACTTGTTTGAAACATCCTGAGCATAAGAAGTTTATATATGTAGAAAATTATTTAGAGGCGGCCGGCATGTTAATGGCGATGCAGGCGGGAGTTCATCCATCTTCGGTTAGAAGGCCGTTGAAGAACACTATTGTAAAATAGCGCATTGCCTCTCGACCTTCTGTCCATTGCTGTCCCGGATACTCACTAAACGCAGTGAGATGATACATATTTACCAGATAAGCAACATAAGCATAGGCCATTGAACGGTGGTTCATTTGTATTCGTCTTCTTGATCCACACCTGATGCTTCTACAGCACCTTTTCCTTAACACTCACGACCCTGTCTCTTAACCAAAGCCACTTACGGCGGTTTGCAACCTGCTCCTGCAAGCCGGTTGCGGGAGGCCTACTCCCATCTCTGACGCCGCTTGCTGCGGCACACAAAATTCATGCCTCTGAAATGTCTCCACAGAGAATGATTTTGCCTGAATCGAGTCCGATTAAATGTTGTTTTTTTGCGAAAGGACGCCATTTACAGGAAAAAAATATTACCATTTTCGGATTTAATGGCCGAAGCTTAATTACCACCCCCAAGGAAGCCAAGTGAAAAGTTAGCGGAAAGAGCTCAGACTTTATAAGCCTCTTGAAAATCAATGGTGATGGTTTTGGGAAATCTTGGATTAACAGAAAAGCAATTTAAAGACTGGCGAGCTTGCGTTTGATGGGAAGTTTGGTATGATAGGACAGCGAATATGAAGGAACGGAATGAAATCGAACGTAAATGTGAAATTCCCTTTAAACGTTCATTTGGGAAATGTTGGGGGGAATCACAGGATGTTAGATATGAAGAAACATAAATTAAATTCCGAGTGTTCCGGCTGTTGTATAACTCGGAGGCAGTTTCTGGCTGGCTGCGCTATGTGTACCGGCGCTGTTGCGATATGGGGAATGCCGCGACCGGTCCGGGCGGCCGGGAATGAAGGCAAAGTGCGAATCAGAATCGTGTATTCGCTGCACGCGGCCAAACAGCCGGGGCCGGATTGGCCGAATGTAGGCTTCGATTTTGAGCCGGTGATGAATTGGATCAATACAACATTGGCTAATCGTTGCCAAGGGTTCGATTTTGTGCCTTCGATGGCAAACGGCCCGGAGCAGGCCAAGAAGATACTCGAACAAGACAAAACGTGGGGTATCGATGGTTACCTCGTCTACCAGATGAACTGCTGGAACCGCGTGGTTCAGACGATAGCAACATCAGGTAAGCCGGTACTTTATGCGGACTTTCTATACGCCGGAAGCGGGGGATTTTTGGTTTACACGGCGGATTTCCTTCGAAATAAGACACCCAATGTGGGCTTCGTTACGTCGTCAAGAATCGATGATTTGGTGGAGGCAGTGAAGTACTTCGAACTGGTCAAGAAAGGCGGACCGGTTTCGGAGTTTGTAGCTGCAACGGCGAAGGTGCGGATGGCGCGGACGGCGAAGTCAGGTGATACGACCTGTAAGCCGGACGAACTTAAGGCGATCTCTGCAAAGGAGTGCCTCAAACGAATGAAAGAGTCAAAAATTCTGGCGGTACGGGACCAGAACTCCGGACCTGCGGCGTCAATCATGGGTATTCCGGTAGAGCATGTATCATTCGCTGAAGTAAATGAAGCGTGGAAGGCTGCGGATAAGGACGAGGCGGAGGATGTTGCTGATCGCTGGACAAAGAACGCCGACAAAGTCGAGGGCGTGAGCCGTGAGACGCTCGAGCAATCGGCGGCGATGTACCTGGCTCAGAAGACGGTCCTGAAGAAGCATGGCGCTAACGCGATCTCTATCAACTGCTTAGGCGGATTTTACGGGGGGCACATTCATGCGTATCCATGCTTGGGTTTCCACGAGCTGCTGAACGAGGGTTTAGTTGGTGGATGTGAGTGCGACCTTCGTTCCGCGGCAACAATGGTGACGGTCGGTGCTTTGGCGCAGGGCCGGCCGGGTTTTATTTCGGATCCTGTAATCGACACAGCCAAACGCCAGATCATTTATGCCCACTGTGTGGCGCCGAACCGGATGTTCGGACCAAAGGGGCAAACAAATCCGTATGAGATCCTTACACATTCAGAGGATCGTCAGGGGGCGTCGGTGCGTTCGATACTGCCGGTAGGGTATATGACGACAACACTCGAATTTGCTCAGGAAAAGAAAGAGGTTCTTTTTCATCAAGGCAAGGCGGTGGACAACGACAGGAATGACCGGGCATGCCGAACGAAGCTCGCCGTCGAGCCGGTAGGCGATTTGGAAAAGCTCTTTACCGAGTGGGATCGCTGGGGCTGGCATCGGGTGACCTTCTACGGCAATTTGAAAGAGCCGGTGTATGAGCTGGCCGATGCACTAGGCTATAAGGTGACCGAAGAGGCGTAATAAGACTACACTTTTGATTTATACTTTTGTGATTGTGTTCAAACTTATACATCAGATTTGGCTATGTCTGATAACAATTGTATCCGCAACAGGAAGCCTCAAAAAAAATTGTGGCAACAGAGATTTTATTATTTGACGTTGAACTCTTCATAGGTGCCCTCTTCTTTTCAGTCTCGCATAACAATTGTTAGATACCTAAGCATAGTTGAAATCCCTTCGAAATGCTTATTATCTTTGGATACTGATCAGATACCATGTAGTTACCGGTTCTCCAATAGGTATTGTACAGCCATTCATGGACTTCTTCACATCATTTAACCGTCCAAGTGATCTGCCCGAACCGCTTAGGGCAATGACTTCAACGTTCTTATGCGATTTTAAGTTTTGAAGGCAAACTGTTCCTTTCACGGTTTCAACAACGGTGGGTGCTGCCGCCCAGTCCAAAAGAGAGGTTCTTTTTTCATTCCACTTTATGCCACTGTTTGCCGAGCGTCCAGTTGTGGCAAGAAGTAACTTTTTAGAATGGGATAAAGGTTCCCCGTCCAGGGAAGTTAATATTATGGCACAAAACTCATTCTCCACCCTTGCAAACAGATTCCTTAGAACTTGCTTGTTCTCCTGGATGAAACCAATGACTGCCTGTGATTTTTCTGTTTCGATGGTCACAAGCCCTTTTCCCTGTGGAGAATAATACCACGCAAGCTCCTTTGTGTCTGACACGATAGGGCTTTTAGCAGTAATCCTTTCATACAGTCCTGCCTCCCGGTCGAATGAAACGATACGCGTTGTGTGCGTGAGGGGAATTGACAACGGGAAACCAGGGGTAAAATAGGGACGTTCGGAAGATGGTTGTCGGATACTCTCATATATCTGCTCGTTTGAATAGGTCCTGCCAACAGTTTTCAATGCGGGATGAACATCTCCTCTCAGGAACATTATCGCACAAGCAGCAAGATTTGTCATTTTTACTGGGTCAGGACGAATCTCAAAGTGTCCGGGTATCCTGCTTTCCCACTCTTTGGGGTCTTTATGCTCGAAGGTGTAGAAAAAGATACCATCCCAATCGTGAAAAGATGAATAAGCGGCAAGAATCCCGATACCTTCGCAGGCGTATTCGTTGGGGAATGGATGATTCGTTTCTGAAATAGTATAGGGTTTGCCTACCAAAGCCGAGCGGGAAAGCTGAACCACGGTCGAATTGAACGGATCATTGACCATCGGCGTGTTCGGGATTGAGAAGGTCCTTCGTTTTGTTTTTAGGTCGGTGAAATAATTAGGGTGCTGCCAATATACATGACCGTCAACGACATCCAGTTTTGATACAGAGCTAAGCAGAGGATAACCACTATTCCAGTGATTGTGGTCGCTGGTACCGACAATCAAAGATTTCACTCCCACATTCTCCTTTAAGTACCAATACATTTGTTCAAAGTAGTTTCGCTCCAGTTCCATATAAAACTGTGCCTCAAGATAAAACCTTTTTTGTGGTGCAGATCTGAACTGGCTTTTTGTTAAACGGGGGATAAGCTCATTCTCTTTCACACCGGCTATCCTGCACAGTCCCTGCAGTTCAGCCGAAGACAGATGCTCCTTAAGCCAAGTGTTGTATTTATTAGTCAGTTGATCCGCGTACCAGGATGTAATGTCGGTCCATGTTCCCGGATGCTTTTTCGTGTTTTTCCCAAGAAGTCTGTCACTGAACCAAGCCTCGACAATGGAGTTTTCGTTAACGATTTCTACTATCGCAATAGCCGGTTCATCGCGGTACTGTAATTTCGTATAGGGATTATAGTGAGTCAAAAGCTGTTCGGCATATTCTTTGTGTAATGTTTGTATATGCTGGTCAAAATAGTTTACGACCTTTGCAAGTCCGAGGTATTCCCAGTCTTTGACACCATCACCTTTGCGATAGTTCCGCCCCACATTCAAGTTGAGATTAGTGTAAATCCCTCGCTTTTTCAGTTCTGCAATAAAGTAATCCAGACGGTCAAACTGCTTGGGATCAAGGGCTCTTGTATCCTCCCTGCCTTTGACAAACACACTGGCCGACCAGTTTGAATCGAGAAAGTGAAACCGAACGCAGTTGATACCAAAGCGGGCAAGATGAGCCGCCACGACCGGCGCATCTTCCTTAGATGGAAAACACGAGGCGGCCGTAAAATTGATGCCCCAGATACGAAAACGCTCTCCATTTGGTTTTATCAAGTGTCCGTCTTTTGCTCGGATGAATCCATCCTTACCTGCTGGCGTCTCGAGAAGAAATGACAGATTGACAAGTGATCCGGAATTGTCTCGCCAGTCAACTATAAAAGGCTTCATCGTAACTTCCTTGGCAGGATTGCCTTTAGCCGGAGCAATCAGGACCTGGAAAAGAAGCACAACAGTGGCAAACGAAACTATAGTCTTATTCATCATAGTATACCCTTCGGTTCGAGCCGTTGTGACATGTAGTCACGAGTCCATAGGTGCAGCCGGCAACTGAAATGCTGATGCAGTGCTCAGATACACCGCAAGGCAGTCAAAGAGTATACCAAAATACTATCGCTTAAACAAGGTTCTCGCCAGGCAGATGCAGTACGAAGTCCGGAGCGAGAACTCACTCTATAAGAGACATCGCCGGAAACTCTTATCTATAATTACTTGAACGCGGTGAATAAACCGTTACAATAGTGGTATTCAGGATAACTTTATTCAGAACCATACGAGAATGGAATAATACTTGGTATGATTGGTATGGGAAGGAAATTGCATATCTTTGCAGCCGGGCGTGGCGCAGGAGCTTAAGATGGAATTGGCGATTCGCACTGAGCATCTGACGAAGATCTACAGTCAGCGGCTCATCGCGGTAAACGACATGAACCTGGAAGTGCCAAGGGGCTCCGTTTTCGGTCTACTCGGCCCTAACGGCGCGGGCAAGACGACGACGCTGCGTCTGCTGCTGGGTTTGCAGCGCCCGACAGCCGGGCATGCCGAAGTTTTCGGCAAGTTGTGCGGGCCCAATGCGGTTAGTGTCCGTTCTCAGATTGGCTATCTTCCAACAAATCCGAAGCTGCCCGGCAACTTACGCCCCATCGAATACCTGGACCTTCTCGGCAAGTTGTCTCGGCTGCCGCGTCAGGTTCGCAAACCGCGGATTTCCGCTTTGCTTCGCGCTGTCGGATTGCTTTCGGCCACTGAACAGCGGATACAGACCTTCTCAACAGGGATGTGCACTCGGCTGGGATTAGCCGCATCCCTTGTCGCCGACCCGCCTTTGCTGCTCTGGGATGAGCCCACTGCCGGCCTGGACCCTACGGCCCGGCGATTCACGCTGGACCTTATCCGCGAACTGGGAAAGACAAAGACCGTCGTTGTTGCCACCCATATTCTCAGTGACATTGATCAGATTTGCGATCACCTGGGCGTTATGCACGAAGGGCGTATGATTTTTACCGGTTCTATGCAGGATATGAAAAAGCGTCTTCGCCGCGACGGCTTTAGCCTGGAGCTGGAAGGTGACGCTGACAACATCCGTCTTTTGGCTGATGAGGTCAACAATCTGGAGGGGATTGATGCATACCTTGGTGCCGGCCAGACATTGCTCGTGCGGATTGCAAATGAACGCGGCCGCTCTCGTGCACTGGCCGAGGTTCTAAAACTCATCGATGCGAGCAATCTTTCGCTGCAGGCGGTCCATTCCGGTCAGAATGCGACCGAGAATGCTTATCTCCAATTACTGCAGGAGGACGAAGCACATGGATTCCAGCGCTAAAATATCGAAGCTCAGCACACGGATGATGCCCTATCTGGCGATTCTCCAGCATGATATGAGGGCCTTGTGGGCGAGTCGACTGGTCAGGCTTTGGCTGGCAGCCACGGCGGTTTTGACGTTGATGCTGGCCCTGGCGAACTGGTCTAAATTTCAAGATGCCCCGATGATTGCCACGCTCTTGTTTCCGTACCTCGTATTTCCATGGTTTTTTGTAGTTGTCGTGCTCGGAGTCAGTCCGGTGTCGGGCTCGCGAGCCGAAGCGTTGGCCGATGGAATTTTGAGCCGCCCTGTAAGCCGCTCCGGGTACCTTATTGCCGTTTGGTTCGCCAGAGTCATGCTTGTATGGAGCATCTACCTGATTGTGATAGTGCCTTTTATTGTGCTGGTCACCTTAGCCAAACGCCCGGTACTCGAAGATATGGTTACCATATATGGAATCGTTACAGTCCTGTTTTTGGTGGGGCTTGTGCTTACTTTTCTTGTGTCGCTGGGATTTCTCATGGGGACGCTGCTGAGAAAACCGCTGTTGGCGGTGGTTGTGCTCATTTTCGTTTGGTACCCAATCGGCCTTATTCTAAGCGTCTTTTCGCTGGAGGAATTCTCACCAATCAGTTTGGCCCAGGCGCTACCAACACAACTTCGACAGCCATGGCGAGAGGTCGAAGAGGGCCCAAAGGTCAACGCCAATAAAGAGGACATGGACGCATTTACGAACCAATTCTCCCATTTTTTAAATGTTCTTTCCGGTACCAAACCACAGCCAAAGGCCGACACGCCCGACTTTTTCGAGAGCGAAGAATTCGCCAATTTTTCGTTGCTCCGCGTCACTTTGGGATACGGCATACCAACCCTATTGACCATCATCCTGGCAACACTGAGCTTTTATTGGCGCGATTTGTGACATATACCCTCAATGAAAAACATATGGTTCCTGCCCCATGACTATAAACTTAAAAGCTGCATATACGCATAAGAGCGCGAGGTAACAGTTGGTTATGAACTTATTGACATGTGCTCATTTTCCATTTAATATATTATTTTTGATAAAAGCGTTTTTCCTATGGCTGCTTCATTAAAAGGAGGATGTGCCATAATGAGGTCAACGATTCGCAGCCTCACATGCTTAATAATATTGACTACCTTTCCGGGTCTCGAAGATCACCTGGATGCCGCACATGCAGGAATTGGGGCCTCTTCTGTGGAACAGGCAGTCTCAGGAAGAAGAAATACGGAAAAGCCGTTAGCAAATACCCTGATATGGGATACACTGTCACCTTTCGTCAATAAAGTCGACCTCCGGGATAGAACTAACTGGAAAGTTGTTCCGAGTGACCTTCTTACGTTTGAAACCGACCCATCCGCTGCCGTTTCAGACCCGGCTTACTATGGAAGAGAATACTCTTTCCAAGGAGATGCAGTCATAGAGAATGATCACCTAACCGCCGTGTGTTCGTCAAAAAAAGGGTGCGTGGTTATCTACTCCGGAGCTGATTCGAGTCAAAAAAAAATGGAATTAATTCCACTTCAACTAAAAGGAAAACCGGCAAGCATTACTGATAGCAGGATATTGCAAAATACGGGTGACCAGGCAGCCCTGGAAGTTACTTTTTCTGCTAAGGAAACAGAAGATAATTACTCTGCCATCTTCTCATTCGACAAGAAGCAGATTGTCGAGATTAAACCTGCTGAGAATATGAAAGGAATAAGTCTCCTCAGTCAAATCGAGTATGGTGTCGTACCCAGTTTCATCGGTGATGATCTCATATTTAACCCAGGAGAATATACTTCGATGACTACACTTCACATCCCTTCGGATAATATTTTCCTGGGATTACTCAAGGGCCAAAACAATATGCTGGTTATCACCTGGCCCGGGGGAAAGCAAAAGATGAAACTGGTACTGGGTAATGAGCAGAGAGAGCCTCGCCTCATCGAATCTGTTGACTTTGACAACGACGGCAAGAGCATTTATCTTGCCCTGTTGGATGCGCCGGGTATCTGGCATAAGGAAGAGTTAAAGCCTTCTTATCTGGAAAAGGATGTGGCTATCAACTGGAAAAGACCCTTCCCTGCAAAGTGGAAAACACAATTACTTGAAGCCGGGGTGAAAACCACTTATAAATTCAGAGAATCTAAAGACAAGATCTGGCGGGCGATAACAGGTCACTATACCTATCCCGTCTGGTTTGAAGGAGAGAATACTTTCTATAGTCTTGGTAAAAAAATACCACCTAAGGGAGAATCCATCATCTATTTTCTGGAGAGAAAAGGTACTCCCCTATCGGTTTCTACTCCTGTTGATATTATAAAGGAAACCTTAGGCAGGCAGGCATGTGATACTATACTTGACCTTGAAGGTCGCAAGCTGCGCAGCCATCATAGAAGAGCAGGCCTGGGCATTCGTCGCGCTGCCACGTGTGGGTGTACTGCAGCGATAGAAGTAGTTTTTAAGGCGGGCCGGGAAGTAGAGAAGAAAGAGTATGTAGCCGGGGCGGTGGATGATATGGTCTACTTTGTCACCCGGCATGTCGAGAGAATCGGCGAATATCGGGATTTTGCCCGTGACATGATGAGCTTTCTAAAGATACAAAGTAAATCCAATCCTGACTTAAAACCATTCCTTGATAGTATGGAAACAATAACACAACAGATACCCCGGGAATATAACAGGCAGAAAGAGAATATAAAAACCCTGGAATATACCGCTGAACTGGCCCGCAAGACCAAAGCCCTTACTCAAAAGAAAAATCCGCAAAATCTGCCGGCCTTTTCAGACCTTAGCGAAAAATGGAGAGCAATGGGAGGTGCTCAAGACGAGCTAATTGCAAAGTTTCATAGTATAACCAGGAAATTATTTCAGGAGGCAGGCTATAGCTGCGTAAATCAACCACAGGCACTTGAAACAGCACGGGAGGTCAGAAGGCGCTGCAGAAAGTGCCTTAGAAATCCTGACGGCTATGAAATATGGGCGGATTATTGAACATGTAATGTCGAGTCGAAAAAAGCAAATCAGAAACCGAGAATTATGAAACATTATTTTATAGCTGCATTTCTCTTACCTGGAACTTTGGTGATGCTTCAGGGCTGTAACCGCAAAGCTCCAAACGATGCTCCAAATGATACCGCAGAAGAAAAAAAGGCTGAATCCAGCGTAGAAATGGTTCAGATTCCGGGAGGCCGCTTTACAATGGGAGATGAGAATGAGATAGATGCAAAACCCCATGAGGTTGTCGTAAGCTCATTCTACATAGATAAGTATCCGGTGACTCAGGACCAATACCAAAGAGTGATGGGGAAGAATCCTTCCCGCTGGAAGGCAGGCAAAAATCCTGTGGAGCAGGTGCGCTGGTCCGATGCTGTAAGATACTGTAATGCCCGTTCTCGCCTGGAGGGACTTCAACCTTGCTACGATTTACAAAAATGGGAATGTAATTTTAATGCAAATGGATACAGACTGCCCACCGAAGCAGAATGGGAATATGCCTGCCGGGCAGGAACCAAAACAACATTCTTTTTTGGGAATAGTCCGACAAAATTGGCCATTTATGCCTGGTTTGACGAAAACTCCGGCGGGAAACCTCAGCCCGTTGGCCAAAAGCGTCCCAATCCCTGGGGATTGTACGATATGTACGGTAATGTCTGGGAATGGTGCAACGACTTTTACAAAGTAGACTATTATCACAAAAGCCCTGAAGAAAACCCGAAAGGACCGAAGACCGGTGAAACAAAGGTGGTACGCGGCGGCGCATGGAAATTCAGCACCGAGAGCTGTCGCTCCGGTTATCGTTATAATGAAAATCCCGGCTATGTTGATGCATGCTTCGGATATGATATCTACGGCTTTCGCTGCGTTAGAAATGCCCCGCCGGACAGCAAAATATGAACGTGTTCAGTAGTCAGATTTCCCAATTTCCCAGTGTTCTTTTTGCCGCAATGAAAAACATACCGTTCTTGAACTATTACCGTAACCTTTAAGGCCGCTTATGCGTATAAGAGCGCGAAAAAACAGTTTTTCGCAGATTGTCTTAAGATTTGCTACCTAAATCCCGGCAACTAACAATGTTTCGTCTTCCACTAATTTTACCTTCTATTCGATTGGTAAGAAAACGGTCCTGGAAAATCATGTTTTTTCGAGACTATTGCAGGTTTATAGAGTATAATTGTTCTCACTTATTTACATTTAACTGATTGTTAGACACAAATGATTGTTACAACAATACCTGGAGGTATGTCATGTATAAGAGACTCGGACTTATAGTGGCCCTGACGTTGGCTGTATTTGCTGCACAAAACACGATGGCGGCGCAAAGTTTGCCCCCGGCCAACCAGTGGATTCCGCAAAATGCGGTGATTTCGCTTGAGTTGACAAAGCCCAAAGCGCTGCTCGAATTGTTGTTGGGTGAGAAGGTTACCGCAGCAATCACCGCCCTGCCGCTTTATCAGAAGCAGGCATCGACACCCAAGTTCAAAGAGTTCCTCAATCTTATTAATTTTCTGGAGATTACGTTGGACACAGATTGGCGCACAGGCTTGGCGAAGATGACCGGCGGAGGCATCACGCTTGCCGTATGTCCAGAGGACACGGTTTTGATGATCATCGACGCCGAAGATGAGGACATGCTTCAGAAGTTTCACGAGATACTGCTCAACATGGCCCGGTCCGAGGCTGAGAAACAAGAGCAGCCGAACAGAGTGGAGTCCACTCAGTACGAGGATGTCACGGCGTGGACGTTCAACGGCAAGGAAGCACATGCGATCATCGGCAAGCGTCTGGTCTTTGCCAACCGTCCGGAAGGGCTCAAAGCCGTCCTGGAACTCCGAGCCAAGGCCGCGAGCGAAAACCTGACATCGAAAGCCGCCTACCAGGCGGCCAGGCGAGCAGCGGGCCCCGATTCGGTGGCCACAGTCTTTGCCGATTTGTTAATTTTGAAGAACATTCCGGATATTGCCGGGCTTCTGGAACAGTCCAGCGGAAATCCGTTGGCGGCACTTACTCTTGCAGGAATTGTCGAAGCGGTGCGGGATTCAAGCTGGCTGGCATTGGGACTGGACTGCGGGGAGAGCAAACTTATTCTCCGGGCATCAGTGGACGGCAAAACGGCAGCTTCAACAAGTCCCGTCGCCTTTGCCATGCCGGGCAAATCCGGTGAAGGCACTCTGACAAACCTGTCGGTACCCCGTCGCATCGCCGCATTGAGTTTGTATCGTGACCTGCATGGCTTCTATGCCGCCAAGGACGACCTTTTTCCCGAACGTACGTCGGGATTAATCTTTTTTGAGAATATGATGGGAATATTCTTTAGCGGCCGTGACCTGACCAACGAGGTTCTGATTGAGACCAAGCCTGAAATCCGCCTTGTGGTAGCCGAACAGGAGTACGACCTCGCGATCGGCACGCCGCAGGTTAAGTTCCCTGCCTTTGCCTTAATCCTGCGGCTTCGTCACCCGGAGCAGTTCAATGAAGTAGCTGAGGAGGCGTGGCAGAAGGCCGTAGGCCTGATCAACTTCACCCGCGGCCAGCAGGCGATGCCGGGACTAATCATCGACCGTCCATTCCAGGGAAAAACTAAGTATACAGTAGCCTACTTCTCGACCTCCGGGATCGAAGACAAGACCAATCTGGACTCGCGATTCAATGTCCGCCCGGCTTTGGCCATGCCGGGAGAATACCTGGTCCTGAGTTCAACCGATGGTTTGGCTCGAGACCTCATCGATGCCCTAAATCGGGAGATGAAGGACACGGTCAAGCCATCGGCCGGAACCCATAGCCTTGTTGAAATCGAAGGAGGCCAGTTGGCCTCGATACTTGAAGCTAACCGGAAAACTTTGATCCAGCAGAACATGGTCAACAAAGGGAACACACAGGAACAGGCCGAAGCCGGGATAGATATGCTAATCAGCCTGGTAAAGCTCTTGAATAGCGCCAAGTTAAGCGTCGGCGTACAAGAAGGTCTGACTCGGGCGCAACTGGAAATGAAGCTGAATTTACAATAACAGTGTATTTGCGCTAACGTTCAACCACGGTGTGTGGTACATTGGCTGGAAACACCAAAAAGGAATCTCGCATGGTTTTGCAGATTGACAAACCGCCTGGGCATAATCAATCAAAAAAGGCTCACCCTGCAGTCGCTGAAAAACTGGCCGATCCCGCCTGGGCCTGGAGTGCATACCAGCCGGATGCTCAGCGGCCGTGGAACCTTGCTCAAGCCGGGCACCTGTACCGGCGCGCGGCTTTCGGTGCCAACTGGGACCAATTACAGCAGGCGCTCTCTGACGGGCCGCAGCGAACGCTCGATAAGCTTTTGCGACCGCAAGCCGATATAGCAGTGTTTAACCGCGCGTACGACGAGTATGAAAGCTCGGGCACTGGCTCAGCCGAAGGTCTGCGTGCATGGTGGCTGCGGAGGATTATTCTAACTCCGCATCCTCTGCTGGAGAAGATGACACTGTTCTGGCACAGCCATTTTGCCACGAATGGTGCGAAGGTCAAGAACGCCCGGTTGATGCGAAAACACGTCCAACTTTTGCGAAGTCACTCCCTGAAGTCGTTCCGGGCCCTTCTGAAAGCTGTTTCACGCGACCCAGCCATGCTCATCTGGCTCGGGGCTGAAACCAATCGCAAAACGCGCCCGAATGAGAACTTCGCCCGGCCGCTCATGGAAACTTTCACCCTGGGCTCCGGTCACTACAAGGCAAAGGACATTCAGGAAGCTGCCAGGGCCTTTACCGGCCGGTTTGTGCTGAGGGGCCAACTTCGCTATATACCTCGCGAACATGACGGCAATCTCAAGGAGATACTCGGTCAAAAAGGTAACTTCACGGGCGACGATATCTTGCAGATAGTGCTCGAGCAGCCCGCCACCTCGCAGACGCTGGTCCGCAAGCTGTACCGCTGGCTGATTTGCGAGACCGAAGAACCCGACGCGAAGCTGATTGCCCCGCTGGCGCAATCCTTCGCAAAAAACTACGATATACTAAAGCTCGTGGAAAAGATGCTCCGGTCCAACCTGTTTTTCTCTCCGGCAGCATATCGCCGACGGATTAAATGCCCGGTCGAGTTTGCTTTGGGTATCGTGAAACCTCTGGAAGAGGTCGTCTCCACAACGCAGCTTGCCCAGAACCTGGCTGACATCGGTCAGAATCTGTACCACCCACCAACGGTTAAAGGATGGACCGGCGGGCAGCACTGGATAAATAACGCTACAATGGTGGGACGTAATAATCTGGCTTTGGCATTACTGAAAGGCTCAGGTCCCTATGGCGACAAGCTCAATCCCTGGGCCATCGCCAAAAAGCACGGGTGTTCGACACCTGAATCCGCCACTGGGTTTTTACTTGACCTGTTCCTACAGGGTGACTTGGCGCCTGATGTTCGTGACGCCTTGCAGAAAACAACAGGAGCACCTTCCGATACCGGCAGTGGCGATCGAGCAGGCACAGGACGTCGTTTTGCACATGCAGTAGTCACATTACCTGAGTTTCACCTGGCTTAAATTTGGGAGAAAACGCCATGGACTATACAAGACGCGATTTTTTGAAGGCCACTTTGGGGGCCTCGACGCTGCTATCATTTGCATCCGCTACACCGCACTTCTTGGTTCGTTCAGTAATGGCTGCCTCGTCGCGGCGTAATGAACGTGACACAGTGCTCGTAGTGGTTCAGCTCTCCGGCGGCAACGACGGTCTGAATACCGTGGTTCCGTATGGCGACGACGAGTACGGCCGAAACCGTCCTACGCTGCGTCTGCCGACAAAAGAGCTACACAAAATCAACTCGGTGATGGGCTTCCATCCAAGGATGGCAGAATTCGCGCGATTGTATAAACTGGGATATCTAAGCATCGTTCAGGGTGTTGGCTACCCGAATTCAGATCGCTCTCATGAGGGTGCGATGCGGATATGGCATACCGCCGACCCCGATAGGCCCGGTCGGCAAACCGGCTGGTTGGGCCGGGCTGCCGACAGCGTATGGAATCCAAACACAACAAACACACCTGCCGTATTTGTTGGCCCGATCGCCCAGCCGTTTGCCTTGAACGCCGAGAACGTAGTCGTCCCGTCCATACGCTCGCTTGGCGACCTCACGACCAACCAAATGCCCGGCTACCCAAATGGTCAATCTCAACACAAAAATGCAATTGCACTTTCACGTGCAGATAAAGGAAATCCGTTCTTGGATTTCTTGCAGCACTGTACGCTCAACGCCTACACTAACAGCCAGCGAATCGAAGCGGTTGCCAAAACGACAACCAACACGGCCGAATATCCGTCTTTTCAGCTTGCCGGTACCTTCCGTACGGTTGCTCAACTTATCCGGGCCGATGTCGGTATCCGGATTTTCTTCACTGAATTCGGTGGTGGTGGGATCGGTGGCTTTGATAACCACGCTAACCAACTGGGCAATCATTGTGCTTTGCTGCATCAGTTGTCCGAGTCGGTTGCAGCCTTTGTCCACGATTTGAAGCGGGACAAGCTGTTGGATCAGGTTCTGCTGATGACGTTCTCTGAATTCGGCAGAACAGTCAAGGAAAACGGCCGACGCGGCACCGGACACGGCGCCGCTGCCCCTGTGTTCTTGGCTGGCGGCAAGGTAAAAGGTGGTCTTATAGGCCCACGCCCCAGTCTTACTGATCTGGACGACGGCGCCCCAAAGTTTCACACCGACTTCCGACGGGTCTACACCACAGTGTTGGAACGATGGCTTGGATTTAAATGCCGAGTCGTGCTCGACAAGCAGTTTGAATCGCTCGATATCTTGAACGTTTAATATGTCCGACCTATTATATTGCTTAGGCTGGCAATTTAGTGAGTGGACTAATCCGGATATGGTATACTGCCCCAGTGGGAACAACGTTGCATTAAAGTTCGATGCCGGCAAGTGGACAACTGTCGGTTTTGACCCGAGTCACTCCCCCTGTCTCTGATTGTGCCAGCGAGCATTGCCCGACAACTGACATATTTTCAGGAACCGACCTTCTATTTGTATTGAAGAATAAAGATAATCTATATTGAACCCGGCAGCCCGTGGGAGAACGGCTACATTGAGTCGTTCAACGGCAAGCTGCGTGATGATATTTTGGATCGTGAGTTATTTTATTCGGTAAAGGAGGCGAAGGTTATTGTGGAAGATTGGCGATTGGAATATAATAATCATCGCCCGCACAGTGGGTGGGTTATATGACCCCTGCGGCGTTCGCAGCCGGTTGTATTCCTTCGGCTTCGCCTACGGCTCAGCCTCAGGAATACAGGACAGGAAACGTGGATAACTCTCTAATCAAGTTTGGTACATAATGCGGGGTCAGATCAATTTGTTCAGAAGTCATAACTCAGGATGCAAAGATGCGGTCTGATGTCGGTTATAGGCTTTAATAATTTATGATAGGTGGCATAAGAAAGAATTGCTAATGTCAATTGGGCTGTCTAAATTTGTACCAATTTTGTGCCAATTCCAGTTCGAAAACAGTTCATAAGTCCTACTATTGTAAAAATTAAGTGCTTTATTAATAAGAGGTTAGAAATCCCTCAACCTTGTTCCCAAAGCAGAAGATCGCAGGCTTGAATCCCCATATGTCAAAGCTATTAAGATAAGGCTTAAAAAAGTATCTTCAACATTTCTTATTGGTTGTTTTTGACCACGATGGTGCTTATCGAGTAGGTGATACAAAGTAGACGGTGGATTCATCCGAGCCAGCGATTTGCAACAGATATACTCCTCTACGCTTCGGTTACGCTTCGATTGCACTTTGGCCAGCATCATAAGTCATTATTTGACAATCACCAACGATTTAACCACAAAGACTTCCAAAATCCAGTATATGACTCATAATCCATTGGTTGTTGCTATGGATTATGCGACTGCCTGCACAGCAGGCAAGCGCTCGCCAGCAACATTTGAGTGTTACTCCACCCAATATATGAAAAGTGCCTACCAGGATCGAACCTGTGACTTCCACCTTGAACACCCACTGCTCATTGAAATTGTGGATGCAATTTTACTGAAACGACTTCCGGGGTGTTACCCTGACGAATAGATGCGTAACTCGCTTCGAGGCCTTGAAAAGAGCGATCTGCACGTCATTGTCGACAAATCTGAACACACTTAAAGCATGCCCAAAAAGAGAAATTTGTTCATCTGCGCAACAAAAAAAACGACTCGTAAGTAACTGATTGAAAATGGTTTAGCAAAATAGCGGGGGCAGGATTCGAACCTGCGACCTCCGGGTTATGGGCCCGACGAGCTACCAGACTGCTCTACCCCGCGGTCATTTTCCATATTTCGTGAAAAGTATCTTATAATAAAAGATGATAACACAAAACTTATTTCTTATCAAGAGAACAGAGGCAAAATTATAGATTTTCTCGAATCTCGTCGGCGATTGCCTCAATCTTTCCCTCCTGGTATTTATAAGAAGGCCAGCGGTCAAAGACACCATCGCCGGTACTGCGAGGGATTATATGAAAATGCAAATGCTCAACAAGCTGACCTGCCGCCCTGCCATTATTACATAATACATTATAGCCGTCAGAATTCATCGCAGCCGATACAGCTCCGGCAATTTTTCCGAGACACGAACCGATCCGGCCTAAAAGTTCACCCGGACAATCGTGCAACCTTTCAAAGTGCTGTTTGGGAATCACCAAAGTATGGCCATCACTTATAGGGCCAATATCCAAGAAAGAAAGAACGATTTCGTCTTCGTAAATCTTTGTAACCGGAATCTGCCCGGCTATCATCTTACAAAATACACAATCACTCACATTCATTTTAGGATTAACCTCTAAAGGATAGGCTGCTACTGCTGGTTAGGTTCGTCTTTCCGACTGTTGCTTTCGGCAGTCTCTTCGGCTTCGGCAGCCTCGTCACCTTCGGTGGTCTCTTGGGCCTCGGCCGTCTCCTCGACTTCTATGGTCTTTTTCGCCCTTCTACGAGAACGTTTTCTGGCAGCAGCCTTGCTTTCTTTTTTCGAAGATTCTTCCGGGCCTACGAGCTGCAGCAAGACGATCTGGCCATTATCGCCCAATCTTCTCAGGGACAACCGAATAATTCTTGTATAACCACCCGGCCTGTCAAGGTATCGAGGACCAATTTCGCTAAATAATTTTCCGATTATCGTGCCTTTCCTGACAGCTTTACCATCTTCGTAATCCATGATGTCGCGATCGCCAAGTAAGGCAATAGCCGAGCGTCTGGCTGACAATGTGCCTTTCTTAGCCAGTGTAATCAACTTTTCGGCAAAGGCTTTTACCTCTTTGGCCTTTTCGATTGTCGTTGAAATCGTTTCATGCTGGAACAGGTGCGCGACCAAATTCCGTCGCATTGCCAGACGGTGTTGACTTGTTCGAGATAACCTTCGTCCTGCTAATCTATGACGCATATACTCAAGCTCCTCTTATAAGCGTTTATTGCACAGTGGGTAAGTCCGAATATCAAATTACGAAATTAGAAACACATTCAAATGACAATAATTCAAAAATTTCAAACATTTTGCTCATTTGGACATTCAAATATTTACACGTCTGTCATGCCTAATGACAAACCTATATCGGCAAGCTTTCTTTTGATTTCCCGCAGAGAAGTTTTACCAAAGCTGCGAATCTTCAGCAAATCAGCATCCGTCATTTTCACTAACTGGC
>Ga0209636_10002339_pt1 | contig 19312 bp, 35 predicted proteins | sample DeeMarSWOR152_54_FD_187464 | JGI IMG/M metagenome (GOLD analysis project Ga0209636, IMG submission 187464) | Marine sediment microbial communities from White Oak River estuary, North Carolina - WOR-1-52-54 (SPAdes) (version 2) | ecosystem: Environmental > Aquatic > Marine > Intertidal zone >... | reverse complement strand
ATAAATTTCTTGTTGATTCGTCTGGAGTAATTAAATACAGGACAGGTGCACAAGTATTATCTGATATAGGAGGTTCTGCATCTGGGCACACACATGATGATAGATATTATACAGAAACAGAAATAGATGCTGGTTATCAACCACTTGATGCAGGGCTGACCAGCCTTGCAGGACTTACTTACACTTCTGACAGTTTTATTAAAGTAACAGCAGAGGATACCTATGTAATACGCACCATTGCAGAAACTAAAACAGATTTGAGTCTTAATCTTGTAGAGAATACTGCTTTAACAACTTGGGCTGGTACAGAAAATATTACTACACTTGGTACTGTTGGAACTGGGGTTTGGGAAGGAACATCTATATCAACTACTTATACTGATGCTAAATGTACAGAAGCTTCTCCTGATTATACATACATATCAGGCAATGATGGTGATACAGATGTAACAGGAGCAGAACTTGAAGAATTATCAGATGGTAGTGAAACTGCTTTACACTCTCACGCTGGTATAGGGACAGATGAATTAGTAAAGATAGATGCTGCTGCGGTAGCAGGATATATTGGAGCAGCAAGTAATGATGGAGTGTTAAGAACAGGCAGTAGTTTATCTTATGTAGATAGTGGAGACTTTGTAACATTAGACACAGTTCAAGCAATCACAACTGCCAGCACTCCTACATTTGGTGGGGTAATTATTGCAGATGGGGGAACAATAGGGCAAGCTGCTGGGCCACTACTTAATTTTGATGATACCAATAATTACCTTGAGATAACAGGATGTAAGGTTGGGATTGGCACTGCTACTCCTGCTACTTTGCTTGAAATATATGAAACTTCCCTTGAACCAACTTTACGAGGTTTTGTATTTACTCAAGACTGTGATACTGCCCAGGGATTTTCATTAGTTTGTCGAAAATTACGAACAGGACAAACTGCTGAAGATGATGATAATATTGGAGGGATTTCTTTTAAGTTTTACAATGATGCTGGTACTCCTGAAATAATGACAGCAGCTACAGTGAAAGGAATAGTTAAGGATGTGTCTGATGGAACAGAAGATGGGCGAATAGAATTTAAGACTTTAGCAGATGGTTCAGATACTCTAACCTTAGTATGTGAAAGTGGTTTAGTTGGTATTGGGAATATTTCTGGAACGCCTGAAGCAAAACTTGAAGTTTTAACTACAACTGCTCTGTCAGGAATTACTATACGCCAATATTCAGATGATGCTTCTGCTGGTACTTTAAGATGTATTAAAGAAAGAGGGGTGGGGCAGACTTGTCAAGATAATGATAATGTTGGAAATTATCAATTTTATTTTTATAATGATGCTGGCACACCAGAGTTAATACAAGCAGGGCATTTCAAGTTTGTGGTAACCGATGTATCAAATGGAAGTGAAGATGCTTATTTTAGATTGGCAACTGTTGCAGGTGGTGCTGAAGCAACTATATGTATGAAAGCAGAAGATGGTTGTATTCAATTACCTAATATTAAGTCAGGGGCAACACAAGCAGCAGCAGGGGCAGCAACAGACGAAATTTACAAGACCAATGGACACGCTTCGTTGCCTAATAATGTTTTGATGATAGGTGTATAAAAATGAACGGTGGATTAGCAGTAGTAAGTTAAGAGTAAGTTAAGAGGATTTTAATATGGCTATTCGTGTTCAACCAAAAGGTCTTGCAGGGTTATATGGTAAATTAGGGGCATTAGCTGGTAGAGTTACTGCTGCTCAAAGGGAGGCCGAAAGAGCTGAGAGTTTTGCTCAAGCTATTGTACAGCAGCAACTCAGTCAACGGCACGAAGCAGAAATGGCTCAATTTAATGCAGACCTTAGATTGGAGGCTGAAAAGCGTTCCCGTTTGTGGGAACTCGAAAAAATGGAAATGGCTTCTCGTGCAGATTTTGCCAGAGAGGAGCAAAGTAGGCAGCGTAAACTTGATAATATAGATAATGCTATGCAACAATTAGACAAGGAGGTATTGGCCGGTAGAATGTCAGAAGAGGAGGTTCGTCCTCTTAAATTAAAATATCAAATGAATAAACTTGGTCTTGATGTTCCTGTTTCATTTTTACGTCCTGCCGAAGAAGAGAGATATGGAGTAGAGCCATATTGGAGAAAGTTTAGAGATTATCCAGAAGAGTCCCCTGAAAGACAACTATATGATGCTAAGATGCGGGATGAGGCTGGGGTAGATGTGCCTTCGGTAGATGTGCCTTCCCGTACTGATGTATCTGCTGCCGTTAAGTTTCTTACTGAATATGAGGAAAAGAAAGGGAAGGCGGCTAAGTTTTATCACCCGTTTGCTCCAGAACCAACAGAGGAAGAAGAGACCGTTGCTGAATATTTTAGAGATATATTAAGACGTGCAAGAGTTACTGCAAGAGTTACTGAGGGAATTGAAAGTGCTGGGGCAGTTGGAGCAGTTGGAGTAGGTGCTGGCATTCCTGTTGGTGGAATTTCTACTGGATTACCTGAACCAAAAACACAGCAAGAATATAATATGATACCATCTGGTTCTCAATATATTGACTCAAGTGGTAATATAAGGACTAAACGATAATGCCAAATTATGAGTGGGAAAAATCTGATACTATAGCAAGTCCTTGGGAAGTAGATGACCCTGTTATTCCTTCTTCTTGGGAGTCTAAAGACCCTATTGACGTACCAAGGGCGCGTACTACTTTCGGTGATAAACCTATCGGTGATAAACCTATAGGATTTGTTGAGGCTGCTATAGAAGATATTCCTGGTAAGATTCCATTTAGTCCCACAAGAGTTTTAGGGTCTCTTGATATTGTTCTTTCTGCAAGGCGTCTACAGAAAGAAGATTATATTGAACGACCATCCTTTTCTTCACTAACAACTCAAGAAGAAATATCAGAAGCAAGGGCTATTGGAGCGTGGGTTGCTCCAACAGGTAGATTACCTAAATGGACACCTTCATTACAAAGAAATTATGATATTAAAATATTAACAGATTATTTTGAAGATTTAGAAGAGAAACAACGTAGGGGGTATACATTAGGGGGTAAAGTTGGAGCAATAGCCTCAGACATACCAGCATATATGATAGAATTTCTTGCTCTCGGCGGTATAAAAAAATTAGGAACTGTGGCTGCTCGTAAGGCGGCGACAAAAGTTCTTAGGGGATACGCTGCTACTACTGCTGGTAAGGCTACAATAGCAACAGGTGGGTTCGCTATTGGAACGGCAGCGATGGCGGCTGGTATGCCACACCGTGCTGCTGAAGCTATATTAAGTAGACAGTCACCACAGCATGTAGATATTAAAGATGATGGTACTGTTGAAGTTATTGGTCCTGTTGAAAAACCGTTTACATCTATATATAAAGGTTTGGCAGACCATTATATTGAAATAGCCTCAGAAAGAGCAGGAGAAGTATTATCTCCTGGAATTGGAAAGCTTGGTAGAAAGCTTCCATTTATGGGAAGGGCGTTAGACTCAATACAGAGAAAATGGTTAAAACTTCATCCAGGTAAAGGTGTTACCGACTTTTTATCTAAGGTTAGAAATAAGACAGGATTTCACGGCGTACTTAGTGAAATAGGTGAAGAGTATCTTGGGGATATAACAAGGGCTATCTTCGATATATCTCATTTTGGAGCAGGCGAAGAGGCGGGTATGACACAGCGTCTTGCTGCTGCTGTCAAGGCAGATACAGATAATTTAGTGCCAATGGCTATAAGTTTCGCAATTCCTGGTACTGTTACTTCTGCTGTTGCGAGAGGGGTTCATCAACAAAAAGATATAGATAAAACATATAGAGACCATCTGCAATTTGTAGCTGGTATCCAAACGGCAGCGCCCACTCAACTTGAAACAGCAGAAGGTTTACTTGGGTTTACTGATATAGATGAAACAGAAGATGATGTTGTCAAACAACTTACTTCTCATTTGATACCAATAGCCAAAGAAAAGGGGTTTAAGCAACCTAAGGTTCGTGATTATCTTGGTCTTGTTCCTAAATGGCTGCTTAATAGAACACTTGGTTTAGAGACAACATTAAAGGATATATCCGCAGCGGAAGAATCGTTACAGCTTGAGAAACAACACTTAAATAGTTGGGTTAGTAAGATAATTAAAAAGTTAAAAAGAGAAAAGGATTTAACAAAATTACCTAACATCCTTCCAGTTATAGCTAAAGCAGAATTAGCGGAAGCAACAGCACCATTACCATTTGTTGAAACAGCCGAAGGAACGATAGGGTTTGAGGATTACTTTGGTGATGTTTCTGGGGTAAAATCTCATATTTTGCAAAAGAAAATAGATAAAGACACAAACCCAATTCATGTAATGAGAGACCTTCTCGATACTTACGAAAATGCTCCATCGTTTTTAACGGAAAGTGAAACACAGATATTTAATCAAGTTCGTGAATTAACAAGGTATCTGCGGCAGAGAGTTAATTCCGTTAGAGAAAAGATGGGTCTTGACCCCATAGGAGAAGTTAAGGAATATATTACACACTGGTTTGATTCGATTGCTAATCAAATAATCAAAAAGGATTTACCTATTCATTCTGGTTATTTATACAAGTTGATGAGAGGCTTACCTAAGGAAATCAAGAACCCTACTGCAATAAAACGTAAAATTAAGGAAGATTTAAATAGTTACTTCTCTAAGGATTTAGGTAAATTGCTAAGAATAATGATAGCATTTGACCTAAAAGACATTCATTTGAAACAACCTTATGAAGCGGCTTGGGATGAATTACAACAGTTAAGGAAAGCAAGGTTAATACCAGATTCCACATACCGTCAAGCAGAGAATTTTCTTTTATATGATATTCGTAAGCATAAAACATTCTTAGATAGAGCTTTTGATATTTCCCTAAAAAAACCTGTTGACTTATTAAATAAAATATTACCAACTAAATATGTTATTGATGACCCATCAAGACAGATATTTGGCTTTCTTAGTAATCTTCAAACAATATCTGGTTTGGGATTAAGGCCAAAGCCAGGGGGTAGAAACTTAGGGCAAAGATTGCTACTTACAGATTTGTATCGCACCATTGATATTGGGAAAGCCCAAGCCGTTGCATTTAGATTAGCAGATATGCCTATAGTTAAACACCCAATAACAGGAGAGAGTATTAAACTTATTGATTTGATTAGGGAACAAGATTGGTACCAATTAGCGTTAAGCAAGTTTGCTGAAATGGATTTTGCTTTCTCAGGGGTTGCTAAAACTTCGCTATATATGTACTCCAAAACACATGCTGGTAATTTATTTCTTAGCAATGTAGAGGTATCTGCATTAACTGGATATTTTGACTGGTTGAATATGTACAACCAATCAAATGATAAAACCTCACAGCACTATAAAAAATGCTTTAATAAATCTATGAAGGAAAGAATACCACTTGAAGATTTACTTACTCAAGAATCAGATATGTTATGGAATATTCGTGAAGCAGTAAGGCGTACTCAGTGGGAGTATTTCAATACCTCAATGCCAGCAATTTATAGAGGGTACATTGCAAAGTCTATAATGAAGTTTCAGTCCTGGTGGATGAATTATTTTTTCAATCATACTCAAGCAATGTTTAATCAAACACTCACTGGTAGAAACTCATTGGGCAGATTACTAACACCAGGAGGCAGATTAAGAGCCGTAAAGGGACTTGGTACTATTATTGCAATTAGCAGGATGGCTAAGACTATCTTTGGCATTGAAATGTTAAAGTACTTGTTCTTTCCAATGCCAGGATATTTACCTCCAGTACCAGAGTTAGTTGCTGGCTTAATACAATTCTTTGCGGCAGATGATGATAAAGAGCGTAAAACAGCATGGAAAAGAATTAAATACGGACTGAAATTCTGGATACCATTTTCCATGTTTGGTAAAGATTTGAATAGATTACTAAGCGGTGAATATAGTATAAGTGATTTTTTACTATACAAACCACGAAAGAAAAAGAAATAGATAAGATAATGAATGACCACGATTTATTAGTTGAGACAGTTACTATTCTTAGAGAGCTCAAAAAAGACTTTGATAACCATTTAGTTCACCATTTTAGATATAATATATTAGCATGGTCAGTAGCACTGGGGGCTATTGTTACTATGGCTATTGCTTTAATCAAAGTTCTCTAATTCTTCTTCGATTACATCAGCACATATCATTTCTACAGGTGCTTCACATTGAAATTGTGCATCTGTTATTTTTTCTTTATTGGTCAAAACCCACTTCAAAGCCTCTTCCCACCACTTTTTTGCAATAACTTTACAATCCCTACAATCTAAATCCTTACAGTCCACGTTTATTTCACAGGATTTTTTTAACCACTGTTTCTCAAATGCTTTCATTTTAAACTCCTTAATATTTTCTTTACTCTACTTTCAATATCTAAGAATGTTTTTTGCTTACGAATATCATACTCATCCCTTACCAATAATTTAATAATACCTCTATTATTCTCTCTTCTGATAGCTTTACAATATATAAGAATTGCTTCAAGTTCTTCTATTATTTCTTCATTAGTCATGTTAAACTCCTATTAAACTCCTAACTCTTATTGCTTACAAGTCTCTCGCCAGAAAAATAAAGGCTTACAAGTCTCTCGCCAGAAAAATAAAGGGTATCTTTTTTTATCTTTTTGTTGTTGTATTTTTTCTTCATATTGTAGTTCTGCCATTGTTTGCTGATAATAGTACTCTGCATAGTACTCTTCCATCATTTGCTCATATTCCTCCCTCCGTTGTTGTCCCTCTTCATAATATCCATAATTTATAGTCCACGTTGGCATTATATTCTCTCTTCCCCGTTTACAGTCATGTACGTTCCCGCTATCTGCGGTCGCAACGCTCTCTCCAATGAAATAAAGGATATTTTATTTTCTCCATTGCTTCTTTATAACCAGGATGTTTTAAACATCGTTTACAGGTAACTTTCTTAGGGTCAAATGTACCTTTAGGGTAATCGTTTCTAAGCCCAAGACAGAAAATTGTTTCAATAGGACCAACACCAAGACACATATCACAGACAGCTCTGCATTTACAATCATATCTAATGCTTATCAAATGTATTGGTTTTTGTTTATTTTGCTTCGCCATAGCGACCTCCGTAAGCCATATTAATATCCCATCTTAGAAATATTGGTAAGGCTTTAACCATACAATTATTAATATATTTCATACCTTCTTTTACATATTTCTTTTTACATTCAATTACTAATTCATCATGTACGATATTCACTAATTTTAAATTTGGGTTAAGCACAATTAGTCCAGCAGCTACCTTAATCACATCTGCACCATATGATTGAATCTTAAAATTGAAAGCCTGCCTATAACATCTTTCCTTACCCCATTTATTTAATTTATGAAAATCAGGAAATCTCCTTTTACGCCCAACCATATTTTTAACAAACCCATGTTTATATACTTGCTCATGAGTTTTTTCAATAGCTCGTTTAAGTCCTGGGTATTTATTGAGAAATTTATCAATAAACTTTTGTGCTTCTTTTTCACTGCAATTAAGGGATTTAGCAAGCCCGTACGCAGTTTGACCATAGGCGGTCCCAAACACTATACCTTTGGCAGCGTCTCTACTAACTCCTACGGCGTCAGCAGTTACTTGATGTAAGTCTAATCCATTTATAAGAGCAGATTTAAAAGCACTGTCGTTGCTTTCTTGAGCCATTATCCTTACTTCTTGACCACTATAATCAGCAACAATAAGCACGTTATCAGGATTGCAAACAAAGAGGTTCCTAATATTCGCAATATCATTGTTTTTCGGCAGTTGCTCGATGTTAGGTGAGCTACAAGATAACCTGCCAGTAACACAAACGGCGTTATGAAAAGAGCAGCGTATACGTCCATCATCATCTACAAACCTTTCAAAAGGAATTAAAAAACCATTTAGCAATTTCTCTACACGGCCAAGTTTAATTAATAAATCTATTGTAGGATGTTTTCCCTCTAACCTTTTCTTACTTTGTTTGTTCCAAGACTTCTTTTTAGTTTTCTTACTACGTTCATATATTTCAAAACCTAATCCCTCCACTAAGGGAACTACCTGGTCACTACTATTAAAATTTATAGATGGCCTACAATAAGTCACTCTACTTCTTGGTGTAATACCTACTTCGTAGTGACCTCCAAATATATTTAACAGTTCATTTTCTATTGCATAATATAAGTGATGCACTTCATAAGTCATTTGCTTAGCAGCACTTACATCTGCTCGTATCCCGTTTATCGCAAGCCACATTAGTGCTCTTTGAAACGGCATCTCAATATTGTACATCAAATGGTGCAATCCTTCCTGTTCAATCTGAGGGCTAAACTTTTTATATAATAAAAAAGTATTTACTGCATCTTCTGTAGCATAGTTATAGAACTTGTCACTATGTACTCCGTGTTTTATAGCGTCATTGTACTTAGTAACATCTTTGTTTAGATATAGCTTAGTTAAATACTTTAGTCCGTTCTCTGGTAGGTTCTCGTTCAGAAGGTGAGAAGCTGTCAGTGTATCAAAAATCTTAGGCATTATATTTCATTACCCCATACATCCCATCCTGGTGTTCTTTCTCTTGCAAATAATTCTATTCTTGGTATATCACCAAATAGTCGTACTATTTCATCTCGTATTTGTGGTGGTTTAGCCGAGTGCCTACCACGTGGTGCAAATTGTATTTGTTTAACGTTCTTAACACATCTATTAGGTTTACCTTTCTTACCAAATAGTACAAGCTCTGCGTTACCATTAACCCAGTGTCCCAGTCCAGAATAAATACCATTACCACTTGGATTTAGTTTAACCCAGTTAAATAAACATGTAACATATTTAAACTTCCAAGCATCAAATACTTTTGGTGCAGACTCTAATAATTTAGGCATTGTAATCCACAAAGCTAATGCACAGTTTTTATCTGCAATATCTTTAACTGGTAATGCACAAATTTCTTCATCAGACATCGGCGGGTACTTAAATCCACCTAATTTAGGATTACAGCTTTTCCTATCCTTATATAGCCAGGGCGGGTCAGCATATATAATTTGATATTTTTTATTCGGAAATGGTATCATTATATTTTTATAATAAATTTATTAACCAATTTATTAACCAAACTATGAAGTAACTAATTGGTATGGCCAATAAAATACCAATCACCACTAAAATACCAATAAGTAAACCTAAAACATAAAATGGGTTAATTTCAAATTTCACATTATTTCTCCAATTCTTTCTTAATAACGTCTATAATCTTTCTTACGTCTTTTTCCACATTATTCCAAAATTTGTATCGTATTTCTGCTTCTTTCACTGTAGGCTCATTTGTCTTTTTAGCATCGTGAATGTAATCTGATACACAAACCTCCGCCACCAAAATATTCACTAAGGCTTCTTCTAACTGTTCTAATATTTGGTTGATTGGTGATTTCATATATTTTCTCCCAGTCTTTTCATTGATAGTTTACAATAATCCAACGATATGTCTATACCAATAAACTGCCTATTTAATTTCATTGCTTCCACACAAGTTGTACCACTTCCACACATAGGGTCAAGTACAATATCTTCCTCATTCGACCAAGATATAATATGGTCACGTGCTAATTTTTCAGGGAATATCGCTGGATGTTCGTAAGCAATCTTTGATTTAGTAGAAAACCCTTTACCAATAGAATATTCCCAAACATTAAATCTCATTCCATATTCTTTAAGGGGCTTTTGTTTCGGCGCTTCTTTAAGAGAACCATCTTTTTGTCTTGATGTATTCTTACCCCAATTAGTATATCCTGCCCATTTGTTTGGTCTATCTTTAATTGGATTAAATGTTTTAGGTTTGCCTTTACTAAAAATAAACATATGCTCCCAAACCTGATGGTAACGGTTAGAAGATGGATGAGCAAATCCACTTTTAAGATAAATCATATCATCATGTAATAGAAACCCTATATCCATAAAATATAATGCTTGTTTAAATGATGTACCACTTCTTCCACCTTTAACATATTGGTCATTGACAACCCATACTACAACGCCACCATCTTTTGTTACTCTAAATAATTCATTTGCAATAGCCTCAAGGTCAAATAAATATTCGTTATAATCTCTAATATCATCGTACGGGGGGCTGGTTACAGTTAAATCAATACAACCATCAGACCAATTGCTCATTACCCAGGCACAATCACCACAGATAATAGTGTTAGTTTGTGGTATCATTGTCCACCCACTCCCAAGTATAATCACATTTACAGTCGTTATTTATTGTTATTTTATTTCCTTCCTGTATAATAAGAGTACCATCCCCATCCCACCACCAGCCTAAATGTATATTTCCATTTGAGTAACAATAAAAATTTACTCTACCATCTGAGTTACTCCATCCAGATAATTTACTTAATCTTTGCCATATCCCACTATTATTTAATAACTTCTTAAATTCTGGACGTAATTCAAATGTAGAGTAACACCCATAATTACCCCAACCAACCCCATCTGGGACAAAACAATAGTCTCGTAGCGCCTCCCCAAACTCGTTAGGGTCATTCATTAGCTGTGTATCTTTTATTATCTTCATATTTCTACTCCCTCCTTCCTAAGGGCCATCATATCATATGGACTATTGTGAAATATTATCATTTTTGCCTCCCGAAGATAATAATCAAGAATAGTTAATAATTCCTCTTTGTATTCTGGCAATATATCCACATAACAAGCCTGTTGCCCATCACACAAGGACACCCCAATCAACTCTAAATCAAGATAATTTAATGAAGTTGTTTCACAATCTAAGCTAAAGATAGGCTTACAGTTGCTCATCCAAGCCTTAAACTTATATGGTTCTATTATTACATTCTTTCGCATTATTTCATCATCCCTACTAAATAACAATTAATAGCATGAATTATTCTTGTTGTGTATTCATCTGCTATACCAGCTTCGACCTTAAACTCATCATAATCCCCGTCTACGATAGAAATTACTGGAATATTATTGCTTATCGCATGGTCAATTTCTATGTTCATACCTTTAGATGTATAATTTTCTGGTGCAAACACAAGCAGAAAGTTACATTTAGAAACAATATCACAATCTACACTCAATATCTGCTCTTCTGTTATATATCCCTTTCTATATGCAATTAAAATAAATTCATCGTAGTCAGCAGGCACATAAAAATCTATAGTGGGAAATTCTTGACTAAGTAATTTACCAAAATCTGAAGCTCGTTTAAGGTTTTCTTGCATTTGCTCATTAGTAGCATTTTCCATATATTTACCCCGAATAGGGTGAGAAATATAAGCTCGTATTTTATTACTCATAATTTTATTCTCTCTTATACTATAAATATTATAACATTAGCAATAGCGTATAAGATACCTAACGCAAAAGGTTTCCAATCACCCTCTGTAAAACTAATTATTGATAAACCCAACATAGATATTATCAGTAATACTGCACAAACTAACTTTATTTTATTCATTTATTTCCTCCATTTTCTAATTCAACAATACGTTTCCTGTCTGCTGGTTTAGACACTCCAAGCCAACCCAGACTGAAAGCAGGCAGGCCAATAGCCAACATACCAATTGGCCCTTCTGGTGAAAAAACCATTTGTTTAGTTTCCTCTGCTCCAAGGATATGATAGTCAAGTTCACCTAATAAATAGAAATGTTTAAGCTTTGAACTATCATAAATGTAATCCATTTTAGCTTTGATACGTTTAGCATCAAATAAAGTTGTATATGGTAACATTTCAGTTAATGGTTCATCAGCATAAGTAGCAACATCAGGGTCTATATAGCAGGGAGTAATAGCATCCTGGAACGCTGAACATCCAAGCACAATGAGTAAGAACAGAGCACTTATGAACATAAATAATTTTTGTAATTTTGTCATGTCATTTCTCCTTTTTCTTTTCTTTTAATGTTTCATGTAATATACCCATTGTATTAAATAAAATGGCACACAATAAACTTTCAACATCTTCGCCAGCTTCTGATTTAGTGCCCCATCCACGCAATATATACCAAACATCTATAAAATGTCTGAATAAAGACTTTCTATATTGTTCTTTAGGAATACCTTTTTGCCAATTATCACTATCTCTTAATTTACCATCTGGTTGTAATCTATGTTTGTGCATATACTGTGCGTATCTCTTTATTGCCAAAGGGCTTAGAAAACCATCATAGTCAAGTTTACCTACATCAGTATCTCTTGTTGCACCTTTTGTTGGTTTTCTCATATTTACTCCTCCCCTTTACTCTTCCCCTAAAATTATTTTACATAATATAATTGTTTTTTCACAGTAATTAATCATATTTTTCTTACTAATAGTCCAACGAGGTTTTATAGATTTTTTAACGTTATTTAATGTATCCTGAGCTTGCTTTAAGCGAAGTTCAATTTCTTCTCTTGTCATATTTTTCCTCCTGGCCCAGGAAAATCACCTTTTCTTCGTTTGAAAAATCTCTTTATAACCTTCTCATATTTCTTATCACAATCTTTACATAAATATTCTTTAAGTATTTTATTTGACCAAGCTAAAACTATGGTTTTACAAGCACAATAGCTATCGTATTTACCGCACCTGGTACACTCAAATAAAACTTCCATATATCACTCCTTATCTATAGTTAATACATTTTTAACTATCTTCTTACATATATCTTGTTCCACTTCTGGCTCCAACCCACCATATTTAAAGGGGTAAAATGGGCAACTAATATCCCTACATTCACGAACATCTTTTTTCTTATTACCACAGCAATATAAACAAAAATCATTATAATGGTGGCTCATAATATTACTCTCCTAACGCATCTTTGATAATCGCCTCTCTAATATCTTCCACAAATTCTTGTAAATTCTCTTTTAAAAATTGTTGTTGTTTAGAATTAAGACAGGATGAGCTATTATAACTTGCACGTAAACCCCACTGTAATTCTGTAATAAATTCCTTTATCATTTTCTCAAACATACTTATAGCCTCTTTTAAATAGAACTTTTAATAATATTATAATATGGTAACAATGAATTATAATTCCTACGTAAATCTTGTACATCCTTTTGGCAGTGGTCAAGCACATTCATTACTGCTTCTTTATTCCCCATCATTGCCTTACGCCAATCTGGGTGAGATATTCTTGTTTTAACTGTTTTACCATATAAAGATTCTGCTATAATATCCTGACGGTTAGAGTGTAGGCATAACTTAGATTTAGCTATCTTCCAAACATCTGTATGATATAATTCCCCATATTTAGGAAAATCAATATTATGTATCATTGCTCTTGTTCTTAGAAAGGGAACATCAAAATAAGTACCATAATGAGTAACTATTCTATCAAAGTTTCTCATTGCATCAACACAAGTAGCGATTACGTGCTTGTCCTCCCATCCAGCATTTACATCGCTTTGTGTTAGCCAATTTTCATATAAAGTACCATCATCCGCAAGAATACACCAGCATAGTACTATACCAAAATTAGCTTTAAGGTTACTTGTCTCTATATCAAGAAACCCTACTCTTTCATTTACATTATACTTCTTTAGAAAACAATTAAAGTGTCTACTAAATCTATGTCTATGTTCACAACCATGCTCCCATAACCACTGATACTGTCGGGAGTTAGCATTTTTAAGATTTACTAATCCCTTCATATACTCTGGAAGAGAATCTGAATATTTTAGTTTACTACTCATATACTATTCCTTTCTATTATTTTCTTGCTTTTGTATCATTATTTTCCATACAAGCTACGCCAAGAGCAGTTATTTTACGAATTTGCTCAAGTACCGCCCCCTCTTTCAAAAAACAAATTTCTTTCTTTTTATTATCCTTTCGAAAATGCTTTATTCGCTTATAGCGAATGGACAAATACTTCTTGATTTGCAATATCTACGACAGAACACGGGGTCGCTTTGTACTATCTTAAACATACCTACACTCTGTTGACCAACCCATTGTTGACCAGCCCATTGATTTACCTCGTCATAAGTGTCCCCAACTTTAGTTGGGGTTTTATTTTTACCTTTATGCGCCTCCCACCTTATACCTCTTTGAGCATCACTACAAGGATGTTCATACATTGAGGGCTCAGTATATACAGGGTAATGAGTATGTTTCCACACTCTTTCACGTATATATTTATCTTGTGTTTCAAAATCCCACAAGTCTAATTCAATACACTCATAAGCAATCGGTGGATAATCCTTCCAATGTATATTACTTTCTTTCCAATCTCTATACCACACATCAACTAATAATTTATTTACTTCCTGACCACGTTTACGCCGCTGCCAAGCATAACAATTCATCTGCTTAGTCCATTTATCTATTCTATACTTTGGACCATAAACCCCTGTTTGCTTTACCTCAAGTAATATAGGATTTTCGGAACAGGGGGAATCACAATCAATAAAATAGTTATCTGCTTTACCTACAACAATAATATTGTTGATAACATCCTCAAATTTATGCTCTGCATCATCATCATCCGAAGCTACCATTTCATATCTACTATGTAGTGCTATTCCCTGTACCGCTGTAAGTAAATCAGAATAATCACGTACAATATCATCCCAATGATGTACATATAAAACTCTTGATAAAGGGTCTTCTATTAAATCAGTTATACTCAATCTATTAAGTTCTGGTTTTCTCTCCTTGTGCTTCCCCTGTATAACTTTTATTACACGGTCTGGTAAATTATGCTCATTTATCCATCTTCCCATTTATTCATCCTTTAGTAAAACATACTCTATACACTCACTTATAAAATAAAACGGATATAATAAAAAAGCGGGACTAATAAAAACCCACCCTACGATTATTTTTATTTTATTCATTTTAATCTCCTGATTTAACAATAAGTTTAATAGCTAATTTTAATGCGCTTATAGCCGCTGGTGATAAATCTGGCATAGTATATATTGGTATCTCTGCCTCTTTTGTACATTCTACTTTTTCAACTACATCTTTCTCCAACGGATTATAACTACCGAGCAATATCAGCAAATCACATAATTTAATAATCTCACAATCTATAAAATTTATATTTTCCTTTGTTAAGAAATTATTATTGTAAGCACATTGTACAAATATCTCGTGGTCAGCGGGTACATATAAATTAGCTCTGGGAAGCCCATCCATCTTTTCCCAATCTATAAGATAAGCCCTGATTTCTTCCCCTATATCAATACAAGTTCTTAATAAATGACTTAAACCTTTTTTATCGTCCCTGTTTATAGGATAAAGAAGATATATATTAAAGTCTTTACTTGATATGTTACTCCGCATATTACTCCCTCCTGTTACAACTAAACCTCAAATAACATTAATTGTTGCCCAACAGCAATAGCAGGAGATATATCCCTTCCTCTCACCGCCCAACAATTTTGACCTTCTTTTATAGCATAACCGTCATCATAACAATAATGAGTAATTATGGCTGCTTTATCTATACTCCCCTCAGCTACATTTATCTCTAAAGCAGAGGGTAGTATAATTACTTTTTGTCCTACTTTATACTTCATCGCTATTTTCTTCACTATTTTCTTCTATGAGTAACAATTATATGATAGAGAAAAACAATAATCAAAACCCCTACAACAAATGTCAATCTTTCCATTTTACCCCCTTTATGAATATTTAACAAGCTCTTTCAAGCTCTTCAAAAACCTTATCTTTACCATATTGAGCAATATATTCCCTTATATCTTTTGCTCCCTCAAACTTAAACATATCACAGTTAATTCCGTTATGCTGAAATTTTTCGTATAACATTTTTGCCCCATTTATTCCTACAATGTCATTATCTGGTATTATAACTACATTATCAAACCAGCACCATACATTAAAAATATAATCCATTACATTATCTGTATAATGGCAATGAGGTCGGGAAGCGCTACAAAACCCCAAATCATATACACTAATACCATCACTAAATCCCTCACACAAATATAATGTATAACTTAAAGGCTCTTTGGGGTGCATATACCCTAAACAGGAGCCTTTAACGCAACGTTTACTATTATCTGGAAACCTACGCTGTGCCCCACAATCATATCTATCTCCATACCCCCCTTTCATTGGAATTGTAAAGGAAATACCGTCATAGCCTACTCCCCAATCGTTCAAACTTTTCATACTTACATTAAGTTGTTTAGCTAAACCAATAGCTAATAATGGAAATTTCTTTAAGTTATTGTAACAATCCCTATTAAAACTGTTCCAATCTATATATTCCTTATTATAATTTTGTACAGAGATAGAGGGGGAACAATTTATTAAATCTAATTGTTTTATTTGCAATTTAGTTAAATAACCAGATTTTCTGCATGCCCAACATTTGTACCTTCCATAATATTTACCCGTTAAAGATATAGATAAATTAGGTCTGATAGTATCGTTATGAAAAACACAATATGACCAAACTATCGTTGGCTCAGCGTATACTATTTTCAACTGCTTGAATTGCTTCTCGTTCACTTTTATACCTTCCTATGTACCTTCCTTTTATATTGTATATTATAACTTAAATAACAACAATTGTTCTCCTCTTTTTAGGCAAAGCTCTATCTCATCTGATTTCATTACACATCTCCATTCTGGATTAGATATTGCTACAACCTTACAACAAAAATTCGTACCTGTTATTTTATCATCAATAACTTCACATATATACCCAATACAGCGTTTGTTTGGAAATTTAACTATTTTAACCCTGTCTCCTATTTTAAACTTACTTCCCATTATGTATTCTCCACCCCAAAACCCATCGGGCCAATTGTACAGGCGTATACTTTAACTTCTCCATTATAAGAATTAAATTTTGTTGGACCATCATCCCCTACTATTTGATAAAACATTTCATTTGCTTCTTCTTCTGAATTACAAAATATATAACCATTACCAAAAGTCCAACTAATCTCTTCCACTGTAAGAAAAGGTATTGCTTTCTGTACTTCTTCATAAGTTACACCCCCGCTTAACAAATCAGTATCCCACGAAAAATACAAAATCCATTGTTTTGCTTTTATACATAACTCCTCTAATGCTTCTATTTTACAATATATTTCCATATCAAAAATCCCCCAAATCGGGTATGTCACGAAAACTCATCCAAGAACCAATAAATGCACACTTAACTGTACCAGTACATCCGCCTCTATATTTACATACTATTAACTCTGCCTCTCCCGTGTCTTCCGCATTAGGGTCTAATTGTTTATCATAATAACTCTGTCTGTGTATAAGTATAATTTTAGTAGAGTCGTTCTCCATTGAACCACTTTCTCGCAGGTCTACCATACGAGGTCTTGGGTCTGGTCGGTATTCTACATTTCTATTAAGCTGTGAGAAAGCTATAACTGGTATATTAAACTCCCTTGCAATAGCTTTTAACTCCCTACTTATTTCAGCTACTTCCGTTTGACGACTTTCTACTTGTTTTCTTAAAGACATAAGTTGTAAATAATCAACAATTAAACAGGCGATAGGCTCTGTTTCTCTAATAGAAACAAGTACTTCCCTAATAGAGTTTGGGGTAACATAACTATCATCATTAATTATAATACTATATGATGATAATTGTTCAATAGCCTCTTGTAGTTTTATTGTATCTCTTCTACTGGATGCTCCGCATTTTATATTATAATAATTCACCTTTGCTAAGTTAGCGGCGAGAAGTTCTGTTACTTCTTCACATGACATTTCTAATGTGCAAAGTAGGCTTGCCCCTAATGGTCGTTTATCAGTCCCCAGATTAGTTTCTGGCTTTCCTACATTCAGGAGTATATCTCTTGACATAGAGCTTTTACCAGAACCAGGGCGACCTGCTATAGTAGTCAGTTCGCCTTTACCAAAACCCAGAATAAAATTATCTAATGCTGCAATACCAGACTTAATCCCCTCAAATGGCTTGCCCATATTTTCTTTGATACTATCAGTATCTTTTCTGAGGTCAAAAATAGGCATATCAATACATAAAAGCAAACAAAAGTTGTTGGTTTTTTTCTGCTAATATCTCTATATCTCTCCACCCACAGTACCATGTAAAAGGAGTTCCATTATCTAAAGTAGGGTGATAGTGTCTTTTTATATGTTTATCTGCGGTAGGTATATATACTATTGGACTATTACCATAATACCCTACAATAGTTCCTATTTTACCTGTGTCCTCATACGGGTATACAAAACTAACCTTGGTACCTATTGGATATTTCTTATTCATTTTTATCTCATAAAATCGAACAATAATTGTACGTCATTTAATAATTTTATGGTATCTTTAGGGACGTGCCAAGTATAGTTTCGATAATCAATATTATTTTTACTATTGGGGATAAAAATATCTACACAATTACCCCGATCCTTTATTACCGTAGCTATTTTACCACTATCTTCTTGAGCCTCTTTGCAATAATCTGGCTCGGCAGTAAATATAACTTTTGTTCCTCCCATTAGATATTTTTTAGTATCTACCATCATTCATAAAATCAAATAACATCTGTTGGTTTTTAAAAAGTGTTGGCTCAATATCCCGCCAACTACATTGTACTGTTGCTGGTCTTTCTTTAATTGAAAAACAGGAAACACAGGAAGATTCAGGTAAATATATTAATGGAGCACCATTAATTATACCTATAATCTTACCCATCTTTCCTTTACAATCTTTGTAATCAGATATAAATTTAATCATAGTACCTACTGGGTAATTCTTACTCATTTTCTTGCTTCAGCTCATGCTCTAATATTATATCTCTAACGCTCTTACCTTTATTGGACCTATGTTTGTGCTTGTAAGTATCTTTTGACTGGTTCTTTAAGTTATTCAAAACCCAACGCATTGCAATTGCAGGCCAATATTTTACTCCAGACCACCCCCTACTCTCAAAAAACAGATAACAATCTTCTGCCATATATTTTAATTGGGACACACTAAACACAAATTCTTTTCTATCACAATAATCCTTCATTATTTCAAATACATCATTACTTGAGTTAGGTTTATTGCTACTCATAATAAAAATTGAACAATAATTGTTTATTCTTTTCAGGAATAGGCACAAAACGAAGAGAAAAATAAGCCATATCTCGCGCATCTTTAATAGGATATAGCCAATTAATAACAAGAAAGAATAAACTTACTCTTTTTATTATACCAATGTCACCTATATCTCCTATCATCCCACTATTATCTATAAGTTTTACTTTTTGCCCAACTTTAAAATTTACAGTTTTAGATTTCATCTTTTTTTGTAAAAATTAAATAATAATTGTTGGCCTTTTCTAAGAAACAATA
>Ga0209636_10002338_pt1 | contig 19313 bp, 21 predicted proteins | sample DeeMarSWOR152_54_FD_187464 | JGI IMG/M metagenome (GOLD analysis project Ga0209636, IMG submission 187464) | Marine sediment microbial communities from White Oak River estuary, North Carolina - WOR-1-52-54 (SPAdes) (version 2) | ecosystem: Environmental > Aquatic > Marine > Intertidal zone >... | reverse complement strand
TTTTAAAATGGCTCTTCTGGGCTTTGTCTTTAGTTTACTTTACTATCTCTTCGCTTGATTCCATCCTCCTGGTACAACCGTAGTTAAATCGAAATGGAAGGTTCAACACTTGCTGGACTTTGTAATATAGCAAACAGTATATGTAAAAAAAGCAGGAAGTAATTAACCCTGCCTTTATAATATCACCAGAACTATGAGTTAGATAAATAATATCAGTTTATACAGCAACCGGTTCTTTCTTACGCTGCTCTTTCTTCTTTTTCCCGTTTTTTCCTTCCATCAACATGGATATAAGGGAAATGTGTCCTTTATAAGTATTGTTTTCGTACTCCTCCTCCCAAGCTCTGTTCGCAATTTTATTGTACCTTCTTGCATATTCATCAATCGCCGGTGCGAGTGTGGTTATTATTGATTCTGATCCTTTATGCGTGGGGTGTGCACCGCCCTCTTTAACCGTTTCCCTCAGAATATCGGGATTGTCTATTATCGTGCAGGGCAGAAGAAGGTTTTCATTGTAGGGTCTGCGTTTTCTCAATGCCTGAAAGAAGGGGGATTCCAGCACATCCTTAAGACTCTTTTCCTTGATATTATCTGCAGCAAAATGGCAGAACACACATGGCTCTACATCACCGGTGGAGATGATGTGAAAATATTCATATCCACCCGCAAGGCATCCGTTGGTCAGTATGCCATCATTCCAGAAATCGAAAAGAGGAGCCTTCTTTGCATCCCTCAGCTCTACGACTCTCTTTCGCCTGTAGTCACGCTGTTCTGGAGTGGGCATCAAATCGAGGTTCGGCTTTTTCCCTATAGGGATGTAATTAAAATACCATCCTAAAAATATTCCTTTATCAAGGTAGTAATCCACAAACTCGTCACTCACAATGAACTCATTGTTATCTCTGGTGGCGGTAGCAGAAAATCCAAAAATGACTCCTCTCTCCTTCAACCGGTCCATTGCATCGGATATTTTTCTGAACACACCGTTACCTCTTCTTTCATCTGTTTCTCTCTCAAAGCCTTCGACACTAATACAAGGGATCGCATTTCCGAGCCGCGCAAACTCATCGGCCCTGCGATCATCGATGAGCGTTCCATTTGTATATATCAAGAAGATCGCATCAGAATGAATATCGAGCGTTTCTATTAAATGAGACCAGACATTTGGCTCACCACCCGAAATGACGAAAAAGAATATTCCCATATTCTTTGCTTCATTGATAATCCTGTTTACAATACTGAAATCCAGGTCCTGTCCCTTCTGGTAATCCCCAGCATAACACCCATAGCAGTTGAGATTACACTTCATTGTTGGGCTCATTACCATAAGAGACGGCACTTGATAGCCATTTTCCTCATAGAAAGCTCTCCTGCGGTGTAAATATATAGTAAAGGGTTTTACGATGAAGTTCTGTACAATTTTTTCTTTCACGCTCTTTGAAAGTGTGGGAAATACTCTATGGAACCTTCGCAGCATGAGGTCAAGTGCAAGGGCTGCTTCAGGCATTGTCTGGCGTGTAACGATGGGACTCACCAGTTTCATCCATCTATCCTCAGACATACTGGTCATAAGCTTCAATGCTGTTTTCGCACCAATTGTTATAGCCCCTGTTTTAAAAATACCTTTTATAGTCATTAGAACATCCCCTCCTCTTTGTCTTATAAAATATCCGGAAATAGCTGCATATACTAAAAACCAATCCGCCTATCAAAGAACCTTATCATTTCTACATGTACCTGTAAACCGCTCAGGTAAAAAACGCCTCTATAAATCCTTTAAATATTCCTTTGAGAGAATCTCTAAAAACCTATCACCTCCTTTTATTTTCTGAAGTGTCTTATGAATGAATGTCTTTAAACTTCCCGAATCCTTCCGATAGTTTTTTACCAGTTCTTCTGCTTCTTTTCTTTCTGATAGGAAATAATTGATATATGTCGAGAGAGGAACCATCCCCCTCTGCTCATTGAGCCATTTATAAATATCTTCATCGATGGTTATGTTGATCTTTACCTTGTTCATATACTACTCCTCGCATAAGTATGACAAATACTACCATTAAATAATAACCTCGTCAATGTTTTTTTAATGGGGTTATTTATTCTCGGTAGGAACGCCTTGATCTATTCAAGATTCTCTTTCTCCACAAACTTGAATATAATCTCGCCCTCTTGCTTATATCCGAGGTCACGGGCAACGGACCCAATATAGGATTTATTACTCTTCAAGTTTTTAATCTCCCAAGAAAGAGTTTCCTTCTCTTTTTTCAATTTCTCTATTTCAGCCTCCAATACCCTTAGCTCACGAGTCATTTTGTTTCTTTTGACTATACCACCGTTGCCATAAATGATGATATAGCTAATCCAGAAGGCAATAAGGAAGATAATGCAGTAAATAATGAGTTGTAGTTTACCATATTTCATTCTAAGAGAACTAACGTCAGATTTTCCCAATTACTTTAGAATAAAGCAAATGAGAAACAAAAATTAAAAGTAGAAGCCCTCTTGAATGCTCTTTGAGTCTATTCTCTTGTATGTCCGTTTCCTCTCACGACCCATTTGTAGCTCGTAAGATCTTTGAGTCCCATTGGACCACGGGCATGTAGTTTATCCGTGCTTATTCCGATTTCCGCCCCAAGACCGAATACTCCTCCGTCACTTAACCGCGTTGATGAGTTTACTGTTACCACAGCAGAGTCAACCATTTCTACAAACTTCTGTATTTTGTTGATATTTTGGGAAATGATTCCATCCGTATGATTGCTTCCGTACGTCTCAATATGCCCAATTGCATCTTCAAGAGAATCCACAACTTTTACTGCGAGTATCAAATCAAGATACTCAGCGTAATAATCGTCCTCAGTCGCAAGGTCAATACGGGGTAAAATCTTTCTTGTCCTCGCACACCCTCTGAGCTGAACCTTCTGCAGTTTCTCCCTCACCATAGGGAGGAATACCTCAGAAACCTTATCATTCACAAGAAGGGTTTCCAGAGCATTACAGGTTCCTGGCCTCTGAACCTTTGCATTATACACCACATCTAATGCCATACCCAGATCGGCTTCTTCATCGATGTAGAGATGGCACACTCCCTTATAGTGCTTTATCACTGGCACAGTTGCTTCATCTACCACTTTTTTTATAAGAGACTCACCACCACGGGGGATCACTAAATCTACATATCCCTCCTGTTTCACAAGCCAGTGTACCCCTTCGTGTTCCTTCCTATCGATACACCCTACTGCATCCTCTGGCAAGCCTGAAACCTTCAGAGCTTCTTTTATTATAAGTGTAAGTCGTCTGTTGCTTTCAATTGCTTCACTTCCACCACGCAATATAACTGCATTGCCTGACTTCAGACAGAGAGCAGCAGCATCTATGGTTACATTCGGCCTGGATTCATACACAACCGCGATGACCCCAATCGGTACCCTTACCTTTTCCAGAGTAAATCCCTGCGGACGCTTTACTCCCTCGATTTGTCCTACAGAGTCCTCAAGAGCAGCGATCTCACGTACTGACTGGATCATACCATCTATCCGAGGATCGTTCAACGCAAGTCTGTCAAGCAATGCATCCGATAATCCTGCTTTATTCCCGTTCTCAAGATCCTTTTTATTTGCACTGATAATGCTATTTCTATTCTTATCAAGACTCAGCGCAACATTTTCCAATGCCTGGTTTTTCCTCTTTGCAGGTATTGTTCTCAGTATTATTGATGCGTGTTTTGCCTTTTTGGCCAGGTCTTCAACATACACCATAATGTTCATATACACTCCTTTTTGCATTTGATGGTATTTTTATTGCCAACTCTACAATACGTGGAAAATTGAAGATATTAAATGAATATGGTCATACAAGTATAACCATATTATCACGATGCACAACCTCATCAAAATACGTATCTGTGCCGAGCAGCTTTTCTATCTTTTTTGTATTTAATCCTTTAATGAGATGTAATTCCCTACTCGAAAAGTTTGTAAGACCCCGAGCAATTTCTATATTGTTTTCATTCAGTATAGAAACATTCCCTCCTATTTCAAAATCACCATCTATTGCTTTCACACCCACGGGAAGAAGAGATCTTTTTTCCACCACAATCGCGTGTTCTCCTCCCCTGTCAATATATATTTTTCCATCAACCTTTGGATTGAGCGCAATCCACTTCTTTTTCCCCCGGATCTTCTTCTTTAAAGGAACACAGTAAGTACCTATCTCTTCTCCCTCAAGCACATCCGTAAAGCTGATTTTTTCCCCATTTGTAATTATAACCCCCACACCATGATTTGTTGCAATTTCAGCGGCTTTGAGCTTTGACTCCATGCCCCCCGAAGAAAAAATTGAACCTTTACCCTGAGCAGCCTTTTTTATGTCTGCAGTAATCATGGGTATTTCTCCCAATATTATTGCATCTTTCAGATTTGGATTTCTGTCGTACACACCGTCTGTGTCCGTTAAAATTATTAATAGATCGGCATCGATCATTACGGCAAGATGGGCAGCCAGAAGATCATTATCGCCGAAACGGATCTCATCGTATGCAACGGTATCATTTTCATTTACCACAGGAATTGCACGGTGCGACCAGAGAGAAAATATAGTGTTTCGGATATTTACATAACGCCTTCTGTCCTGTATCTCTTCAGAGGTAAGCAGTATTTGAGCCGTCTCGTAGTCGCTTTTTTTAAACTCCACCTCATAGGCATGCATCAAACTGCTCTGTCCTAAAGAGGCGGCTGCCTGTAATAGATTTATTTCTTTAGGTCTCTTTGTCAACCCCATTCTGCTGAGCCCCAGGGCGATAGCACCGGAACTGACAATAATAAACTTTCTTTTGCTGTCTATGTATTCAGAAACCTGTTTTACGATGGATTCAATAACAGACTGTGAAAGTGTATTGTCATTTCTTGTCAGAACTTTCGTTCCGATCTTTATCACGATCCTTTCGGCGCTTTTAATCAACTCTCTGCTCAAAACTTTTACCTTCTTACATAATCAACGCACTAGATTTGATTAGTGTATCACTTTCATCAATACAAGTGCGATGTCATCACTCAGTTTTTCACCCTTTTTTACATGGTCTCGTACAATATGGTTTAAATCTTTTCTCGCATCTCTTTTGTCCAGTAGATTTGTTACAGACTCTGCCATTTCATCGGAATTCATATATTCATTTTCTCGCTGGAGAACTTCGAAAATACCATCTGTATACAAAAGCACTGAATCACCGGGCTTAAGTGTACAAATCACCTCAGAATACTCACCCGCATCTTCAAACCAACCAATTGGAAATCCACTCAGCTTTATCTTTTCAATTTCTCCGTTCTCCCTTCTCAGGATGGGAAGGGCGTGATGCCCTGCCACTGAGAGTGTTAATTTCCCTGTGCGCATGGAATATATTGCGTAGACCATGGTAACAAAGTATTTTCCCTCTCCAATATTATTCTCAATAAAGGACCTGTTCAATCGGTTCAGGACCTCTTTTGGCTGAGTTACACTGTATTTTCCTTTCCCAAACACTTGTTTCGCATGATAAAAAACTTCTCTTTTGAGAAAAATCGTTATCATTGCCGAAGGGAGCCCGTGTCCTGAAACATCGGCGATAAACAAACCGACGTGTTCTTCATCAATCCGAAAAATGTCATAGAAATCCCCACCGATTGCTTCGCAGGGGAAATAGACCGATTCAAACTCCACACTTTCAATATGTAACATTTCAGCAGGAAGAAGGCTTTTCTGCACCTTCCTCGCAGCATTCAGACTAATGAGCAATTCTTTATTCTGGCTTTTGATCACCCCAACCTTTTCATCCACCATTTCTTCGAGTCTGCTCGAATACTCCTTGAGTTCCCTCAACTTCCTGCTTACTACATCCTCAAGATGTAATGAGTACTTTTTAAATAAATTTGTGGCCTTGAGAAGTCTGAGTTGAGTATTAACCCTCGCTCTTAGCTCTGTCGGCTCTGGGGGTTTTACAAGAAAGTCACACGCTCCCATTTCAAGCGCCTTTATTTTTTCGTTTACATCACTCACTACTGTGAGCACAATTACAGGAATATCTTTCAGCTCAAAATCTCCCTTGAGCTCCTGTAGCACTTCCATTCCCGTTTTAACGGGCATCTTCAGGTCGAGAAGTATTAAGTGGGGCCTCTCTTCTCTTATTTTGTAAAGCGCCTCCTCACCGTTATGGGCTTCGATAAATTGATACTTATCGTTCTCAAATCTTTTTCTTATGAGATATACCATGTCGGGATTGTCATCCGCTATGAGTATCTTCTGTATCTCAGGTTCTTTGTCCACCTTTGTAACCTATCAGAGAATCGAGAGGTGTTAAAAACACGTAGAGCTTTCTGTATTAACTTTTTACAAATCTAACTGTTGGACGCTGTATACTTCCCTTTATTGTTAACGTGAGCACACCACTATGAGAAATCGAGTCGACGATGCTCTTAAGATTGGAGTATTTTCTGTAAAACTCATTTGATGGTGTAAGGGATATTTTCCCATCAATCATTTCAAAATTAAAGCCACCGGATATCTCAGAACTGAACAGGTCGCTCTTTACAGTACCTCGCTCAACGACGAATTTTTCACCTTCATTTTTAAGCGAGATATCAATAATAGGTACTTTTATTGAGGTAAATTCAAATCCAGATACATAAATCCTTTCTATGCGCAACGCCTCGGTCCGAAAGCTTAAAAAACGCAATGCCTCAGGACGCATCTCTCCACGGATATAGGGCAACAGCACCCCGGATACAAGGGTAAATTTTCCCTTTGACAATTCAAGGTACTCACTCTTTATATCCAGACCTGTACCCAAGATCTCTACCCTTTTTGCCCTGGAAAAGTTTAGAAGTTTTAAATTTATGATTACCCGGTCAATACGCACCTCCAGCAAACCGTCCTCCCGGGAGAATCGAACATCGTCCATGAAGAGCTTGGTTGGAAAACGGTAACGGATGTTCAACACTGCAAGGTTCGAAGAATATTTCCTGGCTAAGTAGAAATCGATCCGCTTGATAATTGAATTGTAGGGAAAGTTGATCAAAACGAATACTATAAGAAGAACAAGAGATATAATCGATACAATAATAATGAGACTGATTTTTTTTAATTTACCCATAGAATTACTTCATGATTTGAATATGTTTACTTACGCACCAAATTTTGAGAGTAATGTAATATTATATATCCTCTTTAACCACTATTTTCGGTACATCTCTTTTTGCCTTTTAATTCAGATTGGCTTAATATAAATCCTGAATCTAGCGTCCTTCTGCTTTTTCCTGTCATATATACGTATCGGGATAAAAGAAAGGAAAAGAAAGAGGAGGGATAAAATTGCTGGAAATAATTCTCCTTTAATTTTTAGATGCAGCAGTAAAATGAAGCTCTTCCCCACATAATAGCCAACGATCAATCCTATCAAAGGTATAATATAGAGCACGACCGCCGATTTAAAAATCGTGCCAGGCCGGATCGCAACGGTAACTCTTTGTCCTTTTTGTACAGGTCGCTCTGTAAAGGCCTCCAACATCATTTCAGTTGCTGATACTCTTTTGCAGATGCGGCACTTCTCACAGGATTCGCTCGCCTTTATTTTCACTGTGACCCTGTTTCCATGCACTGTAACAACTTCACCTTCTTCACCACTTATTCCCTTGATAAACATACTACTTCTTCTCTTCTGCTACCGCTTTTTCTTGTTCTTTGAGCTTATCCTCAAAAGGCTTTTCATGACCTGGGACAGGTTTTGAAATTCTTATCACCTTTGTAGGACAGCGTTTAACTGCAGAAACTGGTGCCTTATTCACCCCGTAGTCTATTACCGAGAGGTTATTAACAACCTTCACGGCACCGGAATCATCATCCTTCTCGCAGAGCTTGCAGGCAATACACCCTGCCTTGCAGACCTTTTTGGTCACCCCACCTTTATCGCAGGACCTGCAATATACATGTACAACCTCATCATAATCTGTGAGACCGATGATGTTTCTGGGACAGGCCCTCACGCATTCACCGCATCCGGTGCATTTTGCAAGATCAACCACCGGAAGCCCGTTTTCATTCATGTGAATCGCATCAAACCGGCACACTTCACAGCAATCACCAAAACCAATACATGAATACATGCACCCCTTTTCACCGCCCACAATATCTGCCGATACACAGGTTTGTATACCCGTATAAACCTTGTCTTTTACTGTCTCTTCTATTCCTCCACTGCAAAAAACACGGGCAACCTTTGGAGTAATGGATACTGCTTCCTCAAGACCGAGAAGCTCCGATAGTAGCTTTGCTACCTCAGCACCTCCAGGTTTGCACGCATCCACTGAGACTTTACCCTCGACCACTGCTGCTGCATAGGCCCCACAGCCTGCAAAACCACACGCACCGCAGTTAGCACCGGGGAGCATTTCAAGGGCCTTTTCTACTCGGGGGTCCTCTTTTATAGCGAGTTTTTTATCTGCAACAGCAAGCATAACCGCAAGGACAAGACCTACCCCCCCCATGCTTGCCAGAGATATGAATAGAATGCTGATTCCCATGATAGCTCCTTAAGATATAAATGTTGTTTATGGATCCTGACGGTCAATGTATTCTTTTATAATAAAAGCCAAAATAAAAGCTCACATCACTCCCTCATCATATATTAAAGCTCATTTATGCTGAGATTAATCCTGCAAAACCCATAAATGCAAGGGCCAGCAACCCTGCAAGAATCAGAGTAATTGCTGCCCCCTTCAGGGGTTGTGGAACATCGGCAAGATCGAGCTCTTCCCTGATTCCAGCCATTATCACGAGCGCAAGTGTGAATCCCAATCCAGCACCGATCCCAAAAACGATATTTTGAATAAAGGAATACTCTCGCAGCGCTCCAAAAAGCGCAAGACCCAAGATTGCACAGTTCGTAGTTATGAGAGGAAGATATATGCCCAGGGCATCGTAGAGTGTTTTACTGGTTTTTCGAATGAACATTTCTACAAACTGCACAAGTGATGCGATTACTATAATAAATGCAACATACTCAAGAAAGGGAACTTTAAATGCAATGAGAATGTAATGATTGATCAACCACGTAATAGCAGCGGAAAGGGTAAGCACAAAGGTAACAGCAAATCCCATGCTCGACGCTGATTCAATGCGGTTGGATACACCAATAAAAGGACAAATTCCGAGAAAATATGACAGCACAAAGTTGTTTACCAGAACAGCGGAAATAAAAATTAAAATGACTTCCACCGGCCAACCTCCGTTTATTCTTTTTTCTTCTCTTTCATTTTTCTGTCAATGAGGTTTTTCGCTCCGAGCATAAATCCGAGCGTTATGAACGCCCCTGGAGGGAGGAGCATGATAACCCAGGGGTCAAAACCTTCACCGAGCACACTCTTGCCAAAAAATGTTTTCATTCCAAGTATTTCCCGTATTCCACCGAGGAAGACGAGGGTTACGGTAAATCCAAGGCTCACTCCAATAGCATCCAACAGGGAGCGCCACACAGTGTTTTTGGAGGCAAAGGCCTCTGCTCTACCTAGAATGATGCAATTCACCACAATAAGAGGGATAAATGGCCCCAAAGCCTTACTTAAATCCAGTAAAAATGCCTTTAAAAACAGGTCCACCATTGTAACAAAGGTTGCGATAATGACGATAAAAGTCGGGATTCTTACCTGTTTCGGTACTATATTTCTGACAACAGAGACGATGAGGCTCGAACCTGTAAGCACAAACAAGACAGCAAGCCCCATGGTAAGCCCGTTAATCGCGGATGTAGTGACAGCGAGGGTAGGACACATCCCGAGGAGCATGACCAATATCGGATTTTCTTTCCAAAACCCCTTTATAAATTCACCAAAGGCTCCGACTTTATTAGTCCCGTCCATATTCGGCATACAGTATTACCTCCTTCCAACCCAATTATTACATCCATCCTGATTATCTCTTTCTTATTGAATCACATCGCCCAGCCGCTGAATGTTCTTGTTTATGATTGCCACCACAGACCGTGATGAGATAGTTGCACCAGTGATGGCCTTAATCTCGGTGTCCTTTTCCGGTTCCTGATTCTTTACATATTCAACGGCGGGTTTTGTTGCAATATCTCTAAACTGTGCCTGGAAACCCTCCTCAGAAATCCTGCCCCCGAGCCCTGGAGTTTCAACCTGCTCGAGCACTTTGATTCCCATTATTCGGTCCAGGTCCGGTGTAAGTCCCACCATAAGCTTAATAATACCCTGATATCCGTTTCCCTGGGTAGGCAACGCTATTCCTACTATGGTTCCCGATTCATCTTTACACTCAAAATATGTTATATCATCTAAAATCTTCTCTTCATATTCCTTTGCAGCAGGAACAACTTCAAATATTGACTTATTCCGCTCCTCAAGTAGGTTTGCCTCAATAAGAGGACTACTGAAAAGATACACAAGTGACAGAATCCCACCAGATACACTTGCAAACAAGGTGAGGATCAGTATCATCTTCAATCTTCTATTCATTTTTCGACCCCGTACCAAATATTCTTGGCTTTGTTGCTCTGTTGATTAAAGGAACAAAGGCATTCATAAATAGGATTGCGTACATCACGCCCTCCGGAAGTCCACCAAAAATTCTTATCATTATTACCAGTGCGCCTATTCCCACACCGAATATCATACACCCGCGCTTTGTGATTGGAGAAGTCACCATATCGGTTGCCATATACAGACCCCCGATCATAAGACCACCGGCAAAAAGATGAAATAGACCTTGTGGATAGCGGGTAGGATTGATAAAGTGAAAGATCTGCCCCAACACGAATACAGTGATAAATAGAGCTGCTGGAATCCGCCATTTTATATATTTCTTTATTAAAAGATAAAGTGAGCCTATGATCAGGAGGAACGCGCTCGTCTCCCCTGTTGAACCACTGACCATACCAATGAACAGCGGCTCAATAGATGTCACAATCCCGTCAAACTTCATCCTTGCAAGAGGAGTTGCTACCGACAGGGCATCTGCGCCAAGCCTGGGCAGTATATAGCTCGATATATGCACCGGATAGGTGGCAGCCAGAAAAGCCCTCCCTATAAGCGCAGGATTGAAAATATTATATCCTAAGCCACCGAAGATCTGTTTCCCAATCACAATTGCAACAAAGGCCCCGAGTACGACACCATATACCGGGAACCTCGGTGGCAGTACCATCACAAGTAAAATACCGGTAATAATCGCGCTGAAATCATTGAGCGTAAAAGGCCGCTTTCGCAGACGAACCACCACATACTCGGATACAATACAGGTGGCACCAGATACAACATAAAGAAAAAGAGTATACAAACCAAACTGATAGATGCTGTAAGCAACTGCGGGAAGAAGAGTAATGATGACACTGAGCATGATCTTTGATACTGTCTCACTGCTCTTGATATGAGGTGAGGTTGAAAGAATAACCGTAGTGTTTTCCTTTTCCATATCTATTTATTCTCCCTTGCCCTGATCTCACGTAATTTCAATTTCGCAGTTTTGGCAAACTGCACTATTGGTCTCTTGCTAGGACACACATATGAGCAGGAACCGCATTCTATACAGTCATTTACTCCATATTCTTCAGCCAGCTTCCAATTTTTTGCCTCAGCGGCAATCGAAAGCCGTGATGGAAGAAGAGACGTGGGGCATACCTGCACGCAAAAGGAGCACTTGATGCAGGGGAGATATCCCTCTTTCATATATTTTTCTTCCTGGAGAACAAGAATCCCTGAAGTACCTTTTATGACAGGCACATCAAGATTCGGCTGTGCAATACCCATCATTGGCCCTCCCATAACGATCTTGCCGAGAGTGCCCACCAAACCACCTGATTCTTCAACCAAGGAGCTGACAGGAGTGCCAATTTTCACGAGAAAGTTACCAGAAGATTTTACTCCATTCCCCGTTACCGTTACAACCCTATCGATGAGGGGTTTGCCATCCCGCACAGCTTCGCATACAGCAAGTGCAGTACCGACATTAGAAACGACAACACCAACATCCATCGGAAGGCCGCCACTTGGAACTTCTCTGTTCAAGAGAGCTTTAATCAGGACCTTTTCTGCTCCCTGGGGGTACTTTGTCGCGGTAACCATACACTCGGTGTTCATTGAATCAAGCGACTCTCTTAGCACCTCTAATGCATTGGTTTTATTTGTTTCAACTGCAATAATTATTCGAGAAACACCAAGCACCTTACCGATCATCTGCGCTCCCAGAATTATATCTCTGGGCTTCTCAAGCATGAGCCGGTGATCTGCAGATAGGTAGGGTTCACACTCACAGCCATTTATAATGAAGGTATCAATCGGCTTTTCCTTTGGCGGAGAGAATTTCACATGGGCAGGGAAGGTCGCGCCTCCAAGTCCAACAATACCGGCATTCATCACTCTGTCAACAATAGCCTTGGAATCCAGATCTTCTATGCTATCACCCATGGGTTTCATATACGATATTTCTTCTTTTTCGTCCCGTTTGATGCTCACAGCAAGCACGTGCTGGCCAAGTGGGTGGAGCACTTTTTCGACGCGTTTCACGGTCCCGGAAACAGGAGAATGTACAGGAGCAGAAACGAATCCACGCGGTTTTCCTATGACCTGCCCCTCTTTTACCTCATCGCCGACTGCTACCGCTGGCTCGCAGGGTGCGCCTATATGCTGTACCAGCGGAATAATAAGATTTTCGGGGACTGCTGCTCTCTTTATTGGTTGATCCTTTGTAAGTTCTTTTCTGTACGGAGGGTGCACTCCCCCACTGAAGGTAAAAATCTTCATATTACACACTCCTGCTCTGTGGGTTTACACCTGTGAATATATTAAAGATACTTCCCTGTAGCTGAATTAATCATAATAGGATGTCTCAGAAGAAATTTCAATAAATTCTTTCGGATTATTCCTACCTTCTTCACACTGAATCCTTTAATAATACAGTTAACCATTATCGCCAGATAAACCACACAAACAGCGATGAAACCGCAACAGCACTGAGAGTAAAGGGCAATCCGATTCTCCCGAACTCTTTCAAACCAACTGTATGTCCATTCTTTTTCAAAATAGAGACTGATACCACGTTGGCCGAAGCACCGACCGGTGTGATGTTTCCTCCAAGGCAAGAACCTATCAATAGACCGAACACAAGCAGGTAAGGGGGGATGAGCATCTGACCTGAGAGAATTTTCGTAACAGGTATCATAGCAGTGATATAGGGGACATTGTCCACAAAGGCGGATATTAAAACTGAACCCCATACTATGAAATTATAGATAAGAAAGACATCTTTTCCAACGTATGTTAAGACGAGCTCAGCGATATCATCCATGATTCCTGCCCGCAATAGACTCCCAACAAGCAAAAAGATAGAGGAAAGGAACAGCAGTGTATCGAAATCTATCATCTTCAATACCTCTTTCTTACTATGTTCCTTCCGCATTAAAAACCAGAGTAATGCAATGATTCCAAGAGACATGCAAATTATACCGCCCATGTAAGAGAAGTTGGGATCAACAAATGATGAAAAGGCAAGTAGTATGATCATCAGGATAATCAATACAGTGGGACCCCAGCTTCTTACCTCCTCATGCTCATGGGAAGTAATCGGGTCTTTGTATTTATTGAAAAACATGCTGAGAATGATAAATGAAGCCACAGCACCTATTTGCACCGCAAAAAAAATGCCAGGCTTCCCTTTTAAAAAGAAAAACTGATTAAAGTTGATTCCCATATAACCCGCAAGAATCATACTCGGCGGATCTCCGATTAATGTTGCGGTCCCCTGCAAATTGGAAGAAACCGCGATCCCGATTAGAAAGGGAACGGGTGATATGCGTTGTTTTTCCGCAATAGCGAGGGCGATCGGTGCAACAATTAAAACAGTTGCAACATTCTCAACAAACGCTGATAATAGGCTTGACATAAGGCATATGAGAAGCATTGCCGTACCGACGTTTTTCGAATGGGACACAAGCCAGTGGGCGATGAGCGCTGGTACACGGGATGCAATAAATGCCTCTGCAATGAGAAGGGTTCCTAGGAAGATCCCCAGTACATTCCAGTTGATTGAGTGGATGATAAACCCAAACAGTGAGGCTGGAGAGTGTGCATTAAAAAGGCCGGTAAACCCTATTACAAGCAGAGCGCCTGCACCTGCAAAAAAGGTTTTTTTCCTTGTGAAAACCATGATGCCAATATAGGAGAGGGCAAAAGTAATCAGAACGGATAGTTTATAGATCATGATAGAATCAACAGTTTGTAATTGTGAATTATTTGATTAAATTAGTAAAAATCCAAGGAGTCGGAAAGACTTTTGATTGAGATCGCCATAAGGAAAAGGTCAGAGCATATAAGAGAAGTCAGAGTCAAGGGGCATGGTGGTGGTGTGAGAGGAAAGGATATAGTATGTGCCGCTGTCTCAGCGATAACACAGACCGCACTCTCAGGTCTTCTCTTTTATGGCAAGGAGGATGTGAGATGGGGAATGGAGAAGGGGACGCTTTGGATGAATATAAGTGAAAGAGTAAAAAGAGAGAATCAAGAGGTCTTTCACATCATTCTTTCAACGATGATTATCGGTTTAAAAAAAATTGCCCGGGAATATCCAGATAGAATTGTCATATATATAGATGAGACTGAGGAGGTTTAACTAGTACACAACTCCTGCATATCCCACAAAGCTGGAATCCGGGTGCATATCATAACTCGTTGTGTACTGTACAAGGGTTCCCTTGGGTATACCCATACGCCTCACCCCAGCAATTGCCGCAGCAGCTCCCCCTGGACAGCACGCATTCTGATTAGACACGGCTTGTTGAATTACTTCATAGGGATCTGCACTGAGAAAGGCATCGATTACCTGCCTGTCGTTGGTATTTTTTACCCATTCCACGCTCCGGCGGCCAATTCCCTGGGGCGTGAATCCGTAATTCGGACCATAGTGGGTCAGATCAGTGCTGCCGATAAAACAGGCATCTAGATCAAGGGTCTGGGTGATTTCTGCTGCGCGTTCGCCAATCTTTACTGCGGTCTCACCGGGAGAAATGCCGGCACTTACAACTGTTGTGGTAGGAAAGAAGTATTTCAGCATGGGAAGTTGAAGCTCTCTGGTATTGTCACGGTTGTATGAGGAGGCGTTCTCCTCTATGAAAGAAAAAGAATCACGGAGCATCTGCGTTGCCTCCCGGTTCACCGTTAGATTTCCCAGGGGGGTTTCAAGACCATCATCCACGAAAAGGTAATGAGGTCCTCCAGGCGGCAGATGCATACCAAAAAGAAAAAAGACCTCAGGATGCTTCTTTCTTTTAATATTATGAAATACCGCGAGTGCTGTCCTTCCAGAAAAAAACCACCCTGCATGTGGCACAATGCCCCCACACCCTTTATACTCTGCAGCAGTCTCGGGTACGCCCTCAAGGTACTCTTCTATAGTTTTTATGCACTCTTTCTTAATTCCAGGGTACCATGAACCTGCAAAATCAGCCCTTTTAATTCCCATTTACAACCTCCAGCGAAGATTTATAGATCTTCCACAGATAACTTATACAGTCCGTTTTTTAAACCATCTGATGAAATCTTTAACTGAAACCATTATAACATCTCTTTGAAATTAAAACTACCGAAATAATGAAGGATCGAGGATAATCCACCAGCGGCCAGCCCGGAATAAGCTATTGATAAGAGAATGATTCGTTATTACATTGGTATACATACCAAAATAAAAAGGGGGAAACTAATGGCGAAAAAAGAGGGCGCTTTGGACAAAATTGTCGAAGAAACATTCCTGGAAACAGTAAAATCTACTTTTGAGGATAACCTTATCTCTGTGGCTATATACGGGAGTTACGTGAGCGGGAACTTTGCCCCCGGGGTTTCAGATATCAACATTCTCATCCTTCTTGAGAAGCCCATGGCCGAACAGATAGAAAAACTTGGAAAAGCCACGCATAGAATAATAAGAAAATATAAAATCACTCCCCTTATTCTTACAAAAAAAGAGTTCATCAGCTCTGCCGATGTGTTTCCCATGGAATACTATGATATTAAAGATCGGCACAAGATCCTCTTTGGAGAGGATGAGACGAAGGACCTTAGTCTCACGCGGAAGAATCTCCGCCATCAGTTAGAAGACAGGCTCAGAGGAAATGTTGCTTCCCTTCGACAGCTTATCATTGCATCCCGTGGTAAATCGAGAGTGTTGAAGGTATATTTGAAAAACTGGTATGGTTCACTGGGGGCACTTTTTCGAGGGCTTCTGCGGTTAAAAGAAATCAGCCCTGTTCCTTCGGAAAGCAAGGATGTGATAAAAAAGATAAATGAAATGTTCAAGCTTGATAATGAACCATTCCTGAACCTACTCGCGCTCAGAAAGGGAGAAAAAATTGATCCAAGGCAGCTTGTAGTCGGGCTTATCACTTCTCTTGAAAATTTGATAACCATCGTTGATAAAATGGACCTTGGAGCATAATACAGACAAATCAGTAAAGGACGTTCTTATGCATATAAAAATACCCGTTATTATTTCTACGTTTCTGCTTTTCTTTGTTCTCCCCATTTCTGCTCAAAAACTACCAAAGCCTGTGGGTTATGTGAATGATTTCGCAGGTGTGATGGACAGCGCATCAAAATCACAGATGGAGACAATCATAAGAACCCTGAATGAAAAAACCGGAGTGGAAATTGCCGTTACTTCGGTTGAGACGATTGCTCCATACGCAACAATTGAGGAATATTCCATTGAGCTCGCATCAGAATGGGGAATAGGAAAGAAGGTGGAGGACACAGGTGTACTCCTTCTTCTCGCAATGCAGGAGAGAAGGGTCAGGCTGGAGATTGGATATGGACTTGAAGGCATAATACCTGACGGACTGTCAGGTGAGATAATCGACAAATCAATCCTTCCTTACCTCAGGACAGGAGACTACGGCTCTGGTCTCCTCAAAGGAGTTCAGGCAGTTGCTGGGATTGTTGCAAAAGATTACGATATAGACCTTGATTCTTCATACATCAGTGAAAGCAGAAAATACACCCGCAGGGGTATCGCAGGAATTCCCAGTATTGTCTATATCTTAATATTTCTCTTTCTCTTTGGCGGAGGTAGGTTTTTATGGCCTCTTCTTTTTGTGAGCAGTGTATCAAGGAGAGGTTTCTACGGAGGCGGGTTCGGCTCGGGTGGCTCAAGCTTTGGAGGAGGTTTTTCCGGGTTCAGTGGTGGTGGATTCGGCGGTGGAGGCGCATCAAGAGGCTTTTAATACAGTTGATTGCAAGTGTACATAGATATATATTATAATTTAAATATAAGGTGAAGTGGAGTTACCAATGGTGAAAAAAGGATTAGTAGGTGTTCTGGTTATAGTGGGAATTATAATTGTGCTGGGAATCATATTTTCAGGTTGGTACATTGGGACGAGGAACAGTCTCATCACTCTGGAAGAGAGTATAGACGCATCATGGGCAGAAATTGACAATCAGCTCAAGAGAAGAACCGACCTGATTCCCAATCTCGTTGCAACGGTAAAGGGTTTTGCAACCCAGGAACGCGAAGTTTTCACTCAGATTGCAGAGGCAAGGTCAAAGCTCGCAGGAGCACAGTCCGTTGGCGAAGCAGCGGAAGGGTACAATCGGCTCCAGACAGCTCTAGGAAGACTCCTGGTAATAGTTGAGCGATACCCTGAATTGAAATCAAATCAAAACTTTATTCGGCTTCAGGATGAGCTTGCCGGAACTGAAAACCGAATAGCGGTTGCAAGAAAGCGGTATAATGACAGTGTCCGACTGTTCAATACGAAAATCCGACGTTTTCCAGCATCCGTCGTGGCAAACGCAATGGGGTATGAGAAAAGAGAATATTTTGAAATCGAAGAGGCTGCAAGAGAAGTGCCGACAGTAGAGTTTGGCAGTTAAAGCACTTAATTTATCATAGTTCACTACAGATTCATGTTTTGAAATCTGGTCTACATGTTGTTGAGTATGAGCTGTTCAAAAATTTTATGCCTAAACCAAAAGTTTTTATGCAAAGAGTACGATAATAAAATAAAAATATATTTAAAGTAAGAAGTGTAATACCATCTGGAAGTATTAGAGCTTAAAAGTAACCTACCATGGCAACAAAAGTACGTCCCTATAAAAACAGCATAGAATCCTACAAAGTCCTCATTGTCGATGACGATGAACTGATCGTTGAGAGCTTTGAGAGGGTCTTTGAGGAGTATACCACAGGTTTTGACATTGATAAAACCACAGACAGTAAAAAAGCGCTTGAACTCATCGAAAAGAAGAATTATGATCTCGTAATCACCGATCTTGTGATGCCCGATGTGGATGGGATACAGGTTCTACAGAAAGTAAAAGAGCTGCAGCCTGATTCTGAGGTTATCCTGATAACCGCATATAGTTCCACAAGCTCTGCCCTAGATGCAATGCATTTTGGAGCTTTTGATTATATCACCAAACCATTAGACCTTTCAGAGCTTAAAATGCGGATTACAAGAGCAATTAAAAAAAGAGAAGCCGTTTTAGAAAAAAAACATAAAGTCGATGAAATCGAACGGCTGTGCTATACCCTTGCTCATGATTTTAAAGCGACTATTCTTTCAATAAAAGGATTTTCAAAGATCCTGGTACAAGACTACCACAAACAACTGGATGAGGAGGGCCGGTTTCTTCTGCAGAGAATAACCTCGAATATCGATACCATGGAATCAATGGTGGAGGGTTTGCTGGAATATACCAAAATCGGTAAATGGCAAATATTCAAGGAAAACATCGACACAAATGAAGTAGTTGAGGAAGTGGTAATAAATTACACTCCCACACTGAAAGAGCACTATATTGACCTCATCATTGAAAAGCCCCTCCCTGAGGTATACTTCTACAGAGACGGACTTCATCGGGTGTTTTCAAACCTCATCGATAATGCGATAAAATATTCCCGAAGTGATATTCATCCATACATAAAAATCGGTACAAACAGTAACCACTCAGACCGACAGTTTGAACGTTTTTACATAGAAGATAACGGAATTGGAATACCCAAGGAAAACATCAAAAGAATTTTCGAGATATTCCAGCGGGGCAATAAAGCTCCTTTGAAAAATGGATACGGTATCGGCCTTGCGGTTGTAAAAAAGATACTTGAGAACATGCACTGCACTATTGAAGCTGAATCCGTGCAGGGAAAGCCAACGCGTTTTTCCTTCACACTTCCACGAGCAGTAGACAGCTAATAATATTAAAAGCTTAAGCTCCAGCTGAGTTAAAATACCATTCAAGGTGCTATTAAAACTGAAACCCGGTAAGAACCGGCCGGTAAGAACC
>Ga0209636_10002337_pt1 | contig 19318 bp, 22 predicted proteins | sample DeeMarSWOR152_54_FD_187464 | JGI IMG/M metagenome (GOLD analysis project Ga0209636, IMG submission 187464) | Marine sediment microbial communities from White Oak River estuary, North Carolina - WOR-1-52-54 (SPAdes) (version 2) | ecosystem: Environmental > Aquatic > Marine > Intertidal zone >... | reverse complement strand
CCTATTCCCGTTGATAAGCACTAGTCGCTCATCATTCACCAATTTAATGTAAACTTCCCGAACTCTTCGCTGAGTTTGAAGATTTTCCATAACCGATTTTTCCCGTTTCAATCTTTTGATCACGATTTCTGGAGGGACATCGATGTAAATTGCTAAGTCTGGAGAGAGAGCAAACCTGTTTATTTCTTCAATCCAGTCTAGATTTAATCCCGTCGCTCCTTGGTATGCAAGAGAAGAATAGAAGTATCTATCAGAAACAACTACTTTTCCCTTTTTTATAGCAGGTTTTATGATTCTTTCCACGTGGTCAAGTCTATCAACTGCGAAGAGCAACGCCTCTACAACGGTCGACACTCGCTCCTTTCTCTGAAGGATATGTTTTCTAACGAACTTCCCGATTTGTCCAGAACTCGGCTCTGTAGTGTATATAGCCTCGTATCCTCTTTCCAAAAGACTTCTTACAAGTCTATGGGCATGTGTGGTTTTTCCACTCGCATCTAGCCCCTCTATACAGATAAATACCCCCTGTCTCCCCATCACAATCCCATACCTCAATTATTAGATCGATCACTTTAATAAGAATATTAAAAATTGAGAACAGTGGAGAAATTTAGATGCAACGGTATTGGGGTGAAATTAAAGACCCTGTTCATGGCTACGTTTACATTACAGAGGCAGAGAAAAAAATAATCGATTCCTTCCCAGTGCAGAGGCTTCATCGACTTCGCCAACTCGCTGGAGCAGAATTTGTGTATCCGGGCGCCAATCACACCCGTTTTGAACATTCTGTAGGCGTTATGCATTTGGCTGGTCTCCTTTCAGAAAATCCAAACCTTTCCCAGCATTTCTCTGAAGATGAAGTTCAAATTCTACGAGTAGCTGCTTTACTCCATGATGTAGGACATGGCCCCTTTTCACACATTTTTGAACATCTACTTCATAAGTTTCTTGACAAAACTCATGAAGACATGACCACTTGGGTTGTTCAAAAATCTGAGTTAAGTGACATCCTTAACAGCCTCGGGTATGATCCTGAAATAATTGGAAAGTTAGCAGTAGGAATGCTACATAGGTCTGGCAAAGCCTTTATGGATCAAGTGATCCGAAGCGCAGTTGACGTGGACAAACTTGATTTCATTGTTCGAGATACCTACCACACCGGAGCCGAATACGGATATGTGGACATTTTCCGCCTTATCCATATGTTGGATGTGATTGACGAAAACCTTGCAGTGGACTTGGGTGCACTTTCCGCCCTTGAATCCTTTATATTAGCTCGAATCGAATCCTTCAAAAGCATATATTTCCACAGGGTTGGGAGAGCAGCTCAAATAATGATGGCCATTGCCATGGAGGAAGCAAAGGACGAACTTGGTTTAGTTGATTTCAAGTCGGTTGAGGAATACTTAGCCTTCAACGACTATACGGTATGGACCATGCTAAAGAACTGTGAAAAATCTCGAGGGATCATGGAAAACTTGGAGAGACGTAGGCTGCTCAAGTGTGCCTATGATCAAACCTTCTATGTAAGAGATAAAACAGTTTCAAACATCTTTAGCGTCGAAGAAATTCGAAATCAAATGACAGATAAAATTGCTTCAGAGGCGGGTGTTGACCCTCGCTTAGTGGTGATTGATGTTCCAACGCTTCCTTCAGTGCCCTATCGCCATTCAGTCTTACTTGAACCAATGGAAATTCCAGTTTTCAACAAGACAAGAGACGGCAAAAAAATTCCTCAAAGACTGAGCGACATTTCAAGAATGTTTGACGTACTTAAGGGTTTCATAAACATACTTCGTGTATACACTGTAGATGAACACCGTGAGAAGGTTGGATCGGCTGCAGAAAAATTACTGAGCGAACTCCCTTCATCAGCAAAAGTGTCTTACTAGAGGATGAAGGAAACTTGAGAGTTGAAGTATTACGAGGGCGCTCCATCGTCTCGGGTCGCAGAAGGGGGTTGGCCTTAGTTTCTAGGAAGCCGATTAGTTTTCTTGGAGGCGTTGATCCAAACTCAGGACTGATCATTGAGAGGGACCATGATCTAAAAAGTGAGTGTATGAAAGGAAGGATTCTTTGTTTTCCAAGTGGACATGGTTCAACTGTAGGAAGCTATGTACTTTATTCTTTGGCAAAAAAAGGGCTCGGCCCCAAAGCGATTATTAATCAAACCGCTGATCCTGTGGTAGTTGCAGGAGCTATTATCGCCGAGATTCCCATGATCGACCAAGTTGATATACTACAGATAGAAACGGGCGATGATGTTGAGGTTGATGGTGAAAAAGGGTTTGTAAAGATCCTGAAGAAAAAGGAAGACAAAAAGGAGAAATAAAGTTGCATTTGACCTCAGAAGAAGAAAAAATATTCAATGGCGAATTTGGTTGGGCGTATCAGGTCTCGATGAGAATTCTTGTTCGTTTAGGAGAACTTTTTGGGGCAACTCAATTGATACCAATCGAGTCGGCTCACATTTCTGGGGTCTCTTATAAGACACTGGGAGATGCTCCTATTGATTTTTTTGAAAGCTTAGTGGAAGCTGGTGGGAAAGTGCAGGTTCCTTCTACAGTTAATCCATCAAGTTTTGATCCAGAATACTTGGCTAAAAGGTTTCCAGAAGATTATCTGAAGAAACAGTTACATGTAGTTGATTTATATGAGAAAATGGGAATAAAGCCTACTCTAACGTGTACTCCTTATTATTTACGACAACCGAAACTAGGCTGTCATCTCGCATGGTCCGAGTCTTCAGCCGTAATATATGCCAACTCGGTTTTAGGATCTTGGACAAACAGAGAAGGGGGCCCCAGTGCCCTAGCAGCAGCATTGATAGGCAAAACCCCGAATTATGGTGTTCATAAAGCCGAAAATCGTGAAGCAAACGTCCTCATTGAAGTCAAATCGACTCTTCGAGATGAGACAGATTTTGGAGCCTTGGGGATTCATGTAGGTAAGTTGTTGAAAAATGAGATTCCGGTTTTTGAAGGGTTATCTCGTTGCACAAAAGATGATTTGAAACAATTGGGTGCTGGGCTTGCTTCTAGTGGGATGACCACCATGTTTCATTATCAAAAAAAAAGCATAAAAGAAAAACTTGAAACGGTTTTTGTTGAAGCAGATGATATAAAAAATACAATTGAAAATTTATCCACTTCATTCGAGAGGTCTGACTTAATATTCATTGGGTGCCCTCATTGCTCGTTAAGAGAAATTCAGAGGGTAGCTCAGGCTCTGAAAGGTAAAAAAGTGAAGAAAGGAAATGAACTATGGATCTGTACATCTTCACACGTTAGGGAAACAGCGGAAAAATACGTAAACATCATCAAAGAAGCTGATGGTCATGTGCTCTGCAATACTTGTGCCGTTGTCACATGGATAAAGAAACTTGGGATTGACACTATGATGACAAATTCAGCAAAAACAGCATATTATGCACCAACACTGAATGAAGTAGATGTTACTCTGGCATCCATGACCAAGTGCATCGAAGAATCTTGTAAATAAAATGTAAGACAGAGAAAAACGTGGAACTAACAAGTTGACCTCTTTATTTCACTTATAATTTTCTTTACTCGCTCGCTCACTGGTATTCTCGCACGCATAAATTTCTCCGTAGGCTTTGTTAATGGACGCGTTGCATCTATGCCAAGCTTTGTTGTCGAACCTGTCTCTTGATCAGCGGAAGGATCCAGTGTAGATCCCCTTGCGTTTGGAATGACGATTAAATCTTCATTGGCTTGAAAACGGGTTGCAACAGCCCATTCAACATCCTCCAAACTAAAAACATCGATGTCAGTATCGACGACTATGGCATGTTTGAGACTGGGATGCGCAGCGAACGCCGCCATTAAAGCATTTTTTCCATCTCCTTCTCTTTGTTTTTCTATAGAAATTATTGCGTGGAGCCACCTGCCTCCGCCAGAAGAGAGGTTTACGGCTTTTACGACGGGAACGACATTTGCGACTGCTTCCCAAATCATTGTTTCGCGGGGTAACCCCATCAACAGCTTATGCTCGGTTCCGGAAGGTAGCAGTGCTTGGTAAATGTAATCCTCACGGTGCATCATACTAATTATCTCGACTATAGGTTGGCTTCTCTGAACATCGTATGTTCCAGTTGTGTCTACGAGTGGGCCTTCTAAGATTTCATTCTCGACCGAGAGGATGCCTTCTAATACCATTTCTGCATCTGCAGGAGCATGAGCATTTACGTTTTCACACTTTATCAATCTTAATCCTCCCTTCAAAAGAACATTTGCTACACTAAATTCACTTACACCGAATGGCAAAACTGAAGTTGCAGCCATTAAAAGGGTTGGATGTAAACCAATTGATATGGCAACCTCCAAATCTTTTCCTTCTTCCTTAGAAATGCTCCACAACTTGAAAAGATGTCTTGGAACCAGACGAATGGCTAGATGATTCTTGTCTATAACCATCAGACGATGAATAGAGACGTTCTCAATTTTTCCGTCAGGGCTTCTTGCTGAGACTATGCCGGATGTTATGTATGGGGCTGCATCTTTCTCAAAATGCCTCAAAATGGGGATGTTAGACAAGTCCGCTTTTTCAACAACTTCTTTGACTGGGCCTTCCTTAACAACTTTTGCTGAAGCTGATGATCGCCACGCATCGATAAGCCGTTTGTACAAATTCTCCAAAGTAACATTTAGTGCAGAACAAATTCTTTTTCGAGTTCCGCAAACATTTGCCACCACCTTGGTTCTGTAGCCTTTCACGTTGTCAAAGACTAATATTGGCTCACCATCAAATGATTTCATAATTGATGAGATTTCATAACGTGGCGACACCTGATTCCTTATATGAGTAACTTTCCCTTTCTCTTCCATGTGCTGAAGGAAACCTCGTAAACTCACTTTGTACCCTCCTTTTCTTTCCCAATCGTTTTTTCTACTAGTTTTAGAAGAATCGGCCCAGTCTCTTTCTCAGTAATTGTTTTAGTAAAAACTGAAACTAAGGCAATTTTGGTCATTTTTTTGGCAAGGCGTTCAGCCAGAATGCGAGCAATCATTATGTTGCGGTCGCCAAGCAGAATAGAGGACAGTGGTGGACCGATCAGTTCACCCCTTTGGGGTAGAGCAACAGCTAATGTTCCTAACCGATCTTCTCCTTCGCTTAAGAGAATCAAACTCGCATTCTTCATTTCTAAATAGGTAGACAGAAACAGTCGGTCTTTTTCTCTTATTTCCTCTTGAACAAACTTTGCACGAGTCATGCCATAATCTACCACGTTATTTATAGCGTTGTGCACCACTATTTAGTATTTTCAAAGAAGGCACACACTTCTATGCTGGATAGGAACACAAATAAAGTAAATAAGACAAACAAAATCCTTCACATACTCCAAAAAGATTTCTCCATCCCCAAATGGGCTGACTCACAGAGGACCACTTTCCAAACATTAATTATAACAGTACTCTCCCAAGCCACAGCAAGCGCGCGCGCAACCCGAGCATTCGAAAACCTTTCACGCAAGTTTTCGATAACCCCACAAGCTTTAGCAAAAGCAGATGTGAAGGAGATTGAAGAGGCAATTAAGGTTGCGGGGCTCTACAGAAATAAGTCCAAAGTGATAAAGAGTATTTCTCAAGTGATTCTGGAACAATTCAACGGTTCCTTGGATTTCATTAACATTTCACCACTGGAAGAAGCCCGCAAAATACTTCTAACAATCCCTGGAATTGGACCTAAAACAGCTGACGTAACACTCCTCTTTTGCGCCAGAAAACCAACAATTCCCATCGATACTCACGTGAACCATGTTTCAAAAAGACTTCAATTAGTCCCACCAAAATCTACTTATGAAGAGACTCGAAGATCGCTTCAATTCCTTTATCAACCCAAAGACTATTTGGCTGTTCATCTATTACTTATTGCGCTTGGGCGAAAATATTGCAAAGCAAGGAACCCTTTATGTAAACAATGTCCTATAAACGAGTTATGCCCTTCTAAACACGCCGAAGATTAGTGATTAAAGACTTGGCCCATTCCGAGTTCTCTACCTTTTTCATCGAGTTTAACCTGACCAACAGAAACAGTTGACACGGCTCCATTTACGGGAGTATACACTTTCATTACTCTTCTCTTATAGTCAATGCCACGTATGATTCCAATACCCAAAAAGCTACCTCCTTCGTTCTCCAGCCCAACAAGCAAACCTTCTTCCTCACCCTCTCTTGTCACGCTTACCTTTTTCCCTAAAACCTCCTCAACCATTTTGATTTGTGCCTCATCAAGCCACTGATTCTTCCACAAAACAACCAAAGCTGTAGTGAGGGTTTCTTCATAGTAAAGCGGGCTTGTGCCCAACAGGTCTCGTATCTTTTCGACTCGTTCTGTAATAGGATGGTTGTTACTCGTCAAAAGGGCTCCTTCAACTCTTATCCAGTTTAAAGAAAATGATTGAACCTTTGCCCCTTTCAAATACTTCTTATAACTTAGCTGACGCAAAATCTTCCTTTTCTCTCGGTCTCTTTTTCGTATCACTGAAGGGGAGTCCACTGCAATAGTCTTTACATCTTTCAAGGCGGATAAAATGGGAACCAACTCATTTTTGCCTTGTATTCCAACAACTACGTCTGGCGCAACGCTCTTAGTCAACTCAATTTTATACTTTATTGCGTCTTCTCCATCGACCCATCCGTCAGTATTTAGGATCAAAAAATCAACATCTGCCCCTGAAACAGTATTGCTTAGGCTAGTTAACCTAGTTATAACTTTACTTATTACACTACTTGGACTCGTAACTCCAAAAAAATATGCGTTTTCTGCCTCCAGTTCAAAAAGGTCCCTAACAGGGACTGTTATCTGACAGAAACCTATAGTCGATGGTGGTCCAATGTCTGATTGGCCCAGATCACCATCTATTACGGCTACTTTTAATTTTCTTTTCAACGCTTCATTTGCGAGATAGACGCAAAAGCTTGTTTTACCTGAATCAACTTCACCCATAATCATAACAGTATTCGGCTTTTTCATTGAAACTATCTCTTCCGAGGCGGTTTCCCAAGAGACAGGAACAGTGCTTCCATCAATTTCCTCTAGTGAAGCATTTTCGGCAACCATCAAATTAAACGTGCTACTTCTCTTAACTTCAAAGGGTACGCGTTTTCCATCTCTTATCACAATTTTGTCTCCCTTCTTAAATGTTGCACCTAGGACTTCAGCTCCTCCTGAGATTAGCTCCACTGACGCTGGACCATCCACAAGCAGGGTCTTGCCTTTTTTAATTCTGCGTTTCATCATTTTCCCTCCGAGGATAAACTTGTCCTTGTCTTCCTGCAATCATTTTGGCAGACATCATGTCCCTTGGTCCCCTACGGTGAATGGTATCCTTTATGAAATGGCTTGTTCCAGTTTCACTTACTATTTCTATAGTCACACCTTTAGGTAAATATTCGTCTAATAAACGTAACAATTCCGTAGTATGGACTGGGGCACCATTTCCTATTTTAATTACCTTCACTGAAGCCTCGACTCTCTTAAGATTTTCTAAAATCACTTTTAGGGTTTCTTTCAAACTTGAGCAGTAGAATGTTTCAAGAGCGTTTCCATCGCCTAAAATTGCAACTCCGAAAGTTTCACCGGGGTCTACTCCAATAACAACTTTATCATAATCCTTCTTTCCTTGAACGATTCGGATTGCTTCATCAACAACCATTGCAGAATCAGATTCGCTCTTGAGGATGATGATGTTGGGATGCTTTATCGAGGTTCGTTCTTTTTTGGTGGTTAAAACGACCTTTACATCCAGTGGAATGGAATCCCAAGGTCTCAGACTTAAGAAAGATGCACCTCTCTTTTTAAGTTCATTCACTAACAGGTAGTATGCTCTTCCAGAGACTGTTGCAACAGCGATTTTTGCCTTCATGTGACCGGCCTTTCACACTTGATAGAAAGCATATTTGGGAATGTTAAGAAGCCATCAAGTTCATTCAGAGAGTATGGTAACTCTTTCATGTTTCTCCCTTGGAAGTTCTAATCATTCTTTTCCGAGTCTCTTAAATACATTACGACGTATAAAGCTAGATTTAGCCTCTTGCGGGTGCATAATCTGTATATCACTAACGATGGGTTATTCTTGGAAGGCGCTATTTCAACGGGTTGTGTTTCTCTTGACAAACTGCTAGGAGGAGGCCTGCCTAAAGGGCGAGTTTCTTTGGTTTATGGGGAGGCGGAAACGGGTAAAACATCCCTTGCCATTCAGTGTGCGGTCAACTGTGCCAAAACAGATTGCAAAACTGTCTTCATAGATGTAGACGGAACATTTTCTTCGAGGCGATTGCTGCAAATAGCGTATCTTGACATTGAAAAACTCTCTCCGCTTATAATTCTTTTTAGACCAACAATTTTTCAGGAACAGACAAATGTAATCGACTGTCTTGAGAAGTATTTGACGGGAAAAGCCGAATTGGTTATCGTTGACACAATCACGTCTCTCTATCGTGTGGAACTTGGAGGCCCTCCAGAAAAAACATTTAAACTGAACCGCGAACTCAACACACAACTTGCATACTTAGCTCAAATCGCCAAGACGCAGAAGGTGGCAGTGCTCATCACCAGTCAAGTTCGAAGCAGCCTCATGGAAGAGCAAATTAATGTTGAACCAGTGGCTACACGAGTCCTAAAATTTTGGTCAGACATTATACTTAGATTCAAACGCACAGAGCAAATGCAGGTAATTAAAGTGTTTTTAGAGAAGCATCCTAAACGTAAACATCCTCCAAGTCGCTTTCTCATGATAGATAAAACTGGTATTCGAGACTTTAGCCACTAACTTTATCTTATCAAATTTAAGATGAAGGAGAGAAAAAGATATGTCAATCACAGCCATGGACATTGTCTATGCTCTATATTTCATATTCCCAGCTTACTGTGCCAATGCAATTCCAGTGATATTTGGTGGAGGTCGCTCTATTGATGATGGACGTACTTTTTTGGATGGAAAACCAATATTCGGCGCTCACAAAACTTTTCGAGGCTTTTTTGCTGGACTGCTGATTGGAACATTGGTTGGCGCTCTTCAAAGTGTAATTGGCGAATTTTCTTCGATGCCTCTTTTTGAATACCCTCTGTTGCTTGGATTCACTACTTCGCTAGGAGCATTGTTAGGCGATCTGTTCGAATCTTTTATTAAACGACGATTAAACCTTTCTCCTGGTGCACCATTTCCCATAGTAGATCAACTTGACTTTGTTGTTGGGGCGCTTCTTTTTTCACTCTCTGTTTCTTCACTTTCCCTAACAACGGCTTTACTAATCATTATTGTGACCCCGCCTATACACCTTTTAACAAACTTCATAGCATACCTTTTAGGAGTTAAAAAGACACCATGGTGAGTTGGATATTAACAGTTTATCCATTATAAAGAGTGCATGGGTTGCAATTGAAACCTGCATTAAAGCCCACAAAAAAGATCTGCGACCGTAACTCTTACATGTGGGCATGCATAGCAAACTTCAATAAGGCTCGCTATTGGTTACTATGCTATTTTCTCCCTTGCTACTCTTCCTAGATTGACTATCAAGTCTCGCGTCTTCTCTATATCTTCAAGATATACGAATTCGTCCACACCATGATAATGTGTGTCAGCTCTGATCGTTCCGTAACATACCACTGGAATTCCATTTTTGGCAAAAAAACTTCCATCATTTCCTCCCAGTTCTGCAGCAAAGGGTAGACTTTGACCTATTGTTTTCTTGATGTTTTCTGAAACTGTTTGTACGAAGACCAGATCCCTTGGTGTGTGGTACCCCTGAAGTTTGTTGATGATCTCTAGTGAAGCTTTGCAACCAGTTTTTTCAATCGCCTTCTGGAAGTAGTGTCTTAATTCCATTTCAGCTTGTTCTATGGACTCTTCTGGTAGGAGTCTTCGGTCAAAGCGAACTTCACATGTGCCGGGTATTACGTTTTCTTTTTCTCCTGCTTTAATCATTGTTACCGTATATCTTCCCCAAACGTGCTGTCTCGGAACTTCAGGCGGGGCATATAGAATTGATTCTTTTTTCTCAACTACTTTCTTGTATGGTTTAAGTGCAGCGAGTAGTCTTAGGGTTTCGTCTATGGCATTTTTAGATTTGAAGGGGTACCCCGCATGTCCTTGTTTTCCTTGGACTGTTATTTTTCCCCAGATGATTCCGCTTGCTCCTAGGTAAAGCCTTTCTGGACCTGCATCAACGATTAATGCTGCATCACCTTTTAATCCGTAATCTGTTAATACATAATCTACGCCATATCTTCCACCGATTTCTTCATCCACTCCTGCGATGAGTTTGAGGTTTATGTCTAACTTTTCTTTCTTTAATTGTCGCATGGCTCCAATTACGGCTACAATACCTGACTTATTGTCCGCAGTGCCTCTTCCGTAAGCTTTTCCATCTTCAACCATCAGCTTGAACGGGGCATGTCTCCAGTTAGGCCCTGATGGGACAACATCGAAATGTGATTCCAGAAGCAAAGTTACGTCCGAACCTGCATCAAGGGTTACAATAACGTTTGGACGCGAAAGTCCATCCTTAGCTCCTTTTTCTCCGTTAATTATTTCCACATCGAGGGAGTTTAGTTCCGCTTCTTCTACGATTAGCGATGCACATTCATCATATCCCTTCTTTGAAACTGATTCGGTGTTGATTTTAACCATCTTTGAGAGAAGATTAATTTCATATTCTAGTGAAGTCAAGGTGTATCCTCATGTCTTCTATTTTCTACTGAGACTTAGATTTTTTGGCGTTTTAGTATTATTATAATGTAATGAGTTATGATACATTAATGGATTTTGAGCTCCCTTTGGAATATTTTCTCTATTTTAGGATTGTTCTTAGGCGGTAAAAATGTAAAGGGTTCATTTTAAGACGTGAACCTCTTTTCAAGCGTTTTATCCAAGTCTCCATCTCGCTAAAAAGGCGTATTCAGCGCATATATATGCAACAATAATGAAGATAACTCCTATTAACAAGAACATGAAGGCTTGACGGGGTCTGTAAGCGTATTTTGTACTTTGGTAAGTTAGCAAAAAGCCCCCAGCCCCTATAGCGTAAACTAACATGACAAAGATACTCTCTGCGAGAAGCTGCTCATTTAAAGAGTAAGGATAGACGCCTATGAATCTTCCTTGAATAAAAATTGCAAAGTAGGGTTTTTCTAAAAGGTCATAAACGCCGCCTCCTAACAGAAAAACAGATGCCGCAATTATCACGACTGCAAAGACCAAGACGGATGGCTTAGCAGTCACTACCTTCCAGTAAGCCTTCTGTAACATATAAGATAGAGATGCCAAGTTTCTTTTAACTCGTCTTGTCACAATTTTTATCTCCTTTTTCAAGTAGTTGCTGTGCTACCTCTTTAGCCCACACTCCAGAATACTGATTTCTCACAACCTCATTTAAATATTCCTTCCAAGAAATCCCTAACGCCTTTTTCCAATCATCATATCTTTGAACTAAACTTTCATGAGCCTTCTCGTGCAGTTCACAATATTCATTTGTTGCTTCTTTATTGCATGTTTTGCATTTCACGGCGTTTCCTCCTTTCTTCTTTCAGTGGACATTTAGGATTGAAGCATAACCTCCAAGGTCTTCCACCTTTAATTCGCACCTGTACCAACGGCCATTCGCAAACTCGACAATTCTTTCCAATCGGCTTGACTGTTCCTTTTTGAGGAAGGGAGAATGAGGTTTTACATAGACCTTTGAAGTAGTTGGTGCACCCTATGAAGCGCTTTCTAGTTTTGCGTGAATATAGAATCATCAATTTGCCAGTTCCACAATCAGGACAGGTACCGACAATTCGGTCCTGTATCTGTGCTCTTTTAATAGCTTGGCTTAGCACCGCACCTATTTTTCCTTCTTTTTCCTTAAACGCTTCTAAGAGTGGCTTTAACCGATCGATCGCTTCAACGATCGCTTCCTCTTTTTTTCCATTACTGTTTTGAATCTGCTCCATTTTTTCCTCAAGTTCCTTAGTAAAGTCTACAGAAATTACTCCTGGGCAATATTTAGAGAGGACCTCAGTGATGTCAAACCCCAGATCAGTGACTGCAATTCTTTCTTCTGTAACGTATTTTCTGTTGTAAAGAGTACTAATGATGTCGGCCCTGGTTGCCTTTGTTCCAATCCCTTCTTCTTCCATTTTTTTGAGGAGACTACTTGGATTATAACGTGGTGGAGGATTAGAAAACTTGTTCTCCCGAACTGTCTCACTCAATTGATATTTCTCCCCTTCCTTTAAGGGAGGCAGTTGCACCTCTTCAGCCCTTACGTATGGTTTATAAAATTGCATCCAACCATCTTTCAAAATTTGTCTTCCCCGAAGATAGAAGCGGTGATCATTAACGATTATGCAAGCCTTCATAGTTTGCTTGATCGCTGGCTCTCCAAAAACTGCCATAAACCGCCTAACAATGAGATCCCAAAGTTTCCTTTCTGGATTGCTTAACTCGGTTTCTGGCAGGTTACCTGTTGGATAGATTGCTGGATGAGCTGGATCTTCCTTTTTTCCTTCTCTTGGTTTCAATTCTTCTTTTTTTAAGAGATGCGATGCTAGATTTTTGTAGGCTGGTCTTTGGCTCAGTGCTTTAAGTATTGCTTTATAATTGATTATGGGTGGAAGTTTTTGACTACTGGTTCTTGGATAAGAGATCAATGCTTGAAGATATAGTCGTTCTGCGATGCCCATGGTTCGTCTCGGTGTGTATCCAAACAGACTGTACGCTTCGGTTTGCAGTACCCCAATGTCAAAAGGAACTGGAGGTTTCAGTCGAAATTTCTTAACATCAATCCTTTCTGTCTCGCCTTGTTTTCCCTTACACTCTTCAACGATAGCGTCTGCTTCTGCTCTATTCTTTATTCCTTTTCTCTCATATTCCACTTCATAACTGGAACCTTTTATCTCAATTTCCGCTTTTATCTCCCAGTAGGGTGTTGGTACAAAACAGCCGATCTCCTTTTCTCTTTCAACTAAAAAACTCAGAGTTGGACCTTGCACTCTTCCAGTGCTTAGCGTTGTGTATCTTCCACTCCAATGCTTCGCCGCTATAGTCAATGCTCGAGAGAGGTTCACACCGTAAAGCCAGTCTATCTCATGTCTGGTCTTTCCAGCCTCTATTAAAGCAAAGTTGAGGTGAAGGAGAGGCTCATCATAGGCTTTTTCCAACTCGCTTTTCACTAAGGTGGAAAACTTCATTCTCTTGGCTGTGCTTTCTTTATTTCCACAGGCATACTTTAATATAGAATATCCAATAAGACTCCCCTCCAGGTCATAGTCGCATGCAGCAATGAACTCATCTGCGTTTTTTGACAACTTTGAAAAAATCTTAATCCAAGCCTGAAGCCGCTTTGCGCCTCTCTCTGCCAAATGTCTCGGTGCCCATTTAAAGTTAAAAACTGGATAATAATTTCTTCCTCCCCTTTCATGAGCCACCGTGTATAAATGCCCAAGAGCTGGAACCACTGCAAGCTTTTTTTCTCGTTGAGCAATAAAATATGGTACACCGTTTTCCTCAATCTTTTGAGGCTTGCCTTTTAAATCAAGAGCTTTTGCTATTCGTTGTGCTGCATCAGGCTTTTCTGTTATAATTAAAGCATATTTTTCCATCTGCGTCGTTCCTTTTTTCAAGCACATACAGAAGTTATAAATAGTTTGCGACTTTTGTAATTTGGCGTTAAGAGGACCGTGATATTGTGCCTCAGCGAGTTGTTTGCCATGAGTGCGGTTTCGTGCTTTATGAAGGTAGAGAGCTAAGACCCCCAGATGAGATAATTCAACAACATGATGGCAAGTGTCCAAAATGTGGGAAAAAGTTATCATTTATCCCAACAAAAGTGGAAGTTAAACCTACTGAGTAAACAACTTAGTGGAAGATTAGTATATGTATTAACGGAGGTAAATCCATTGAAGAAAACTCATCTCTACAAGTTCCATGTTAAAAAAGGTCGAATGGATGTTTTCGCTGGGTTTGAAATGCCAATGTGGTATAAAGGAATAATTCCCGAACATCTTGCGGTGCGAAATAATGTTGGAATCTTTGATGTTACTCATATGGGGCGAATGCTCGTTTCCGGAACTGAAGCCGAGACTTTCTTAAATTACATAACAACGAACGATGTTTCCGCGTTAACCCCACTTTCAGCTCATTATTCAACCATGTGTAACGAGCAAGGCGGCATAAAAGACGACTTTGTTCTGTCAAGACTGGAAGAGAAAAAATTTTTTATGGTTTACAATGCAAGCAACAGAAACAAAAACTATGACTGGATAGTTAACCAATCTCATTCTTTTGATGTCGATACAAAGGATATTTCAGACAACATTGCCATGTTTGCAGTGCAGGGTCCAAAGGCTGAGCAAACATTACAGAAAATATCTAACAAAGACCTTAACAAAATAAAGCGGTTCAAATGTGGCTGGACAGAGTTAGCTGGAGTCACAACTTTCGTTTCAAGGACTGGTTACACCGGGGAAGACGGTTTTGAAATCTTTGTTTGGGATACCCCGTTGAATAGCCCAGAAAATGCCGTAAAGGTGTGGAACGAAACTTTAGAGGCTGGTAAAGAATTTGGGATTGAACCATGCGGTTTAGGTGCCAGAGACACCTTACGACTAGAGGCTGGTATGTGCCTATACGGCAATGACATCGACGAAGGCATAACACCTTTGGAAGCTAGATTAGGTTTTGTGGTTAAACTCCAAAAGGGGGACTTTATTGGCAAGGACTCATTGGTAAAACAGAAAGCAGAAGGAATAAAAAAGAAGCGTGTCGGCATCTGCATGTTAGAAAAAGGCGTTCCCCGCCCGCACTACGAAGTGTGGAAGAACAAAGAGAAGATAGGGATAGTAACAAGCGGAACCTTCTCTCCTATCCTAAAATGGGGCATAGCCATGGCATATGTTCCTACAGAATACGCAACTGAAGGTGAAGAGGTCATTGTGAAGATAAGGAAATTTGTGAAGGGAAGAATCGTTAAAATTCCTTTCTACGATCCTACGAAATATGGTTCTCAAAGGAAAACCATCATATGAAAACCCATGACTACGAAATACCAGAGAGACTTTACTATTCTAAAGAGCATGAATGGCTCTTGGTCAAAAGAGACTGTGTCGTAGTGGGAATAACAGACTACGCTCAAAGAGCTCTTCATGAAATCGTTTACGTAGAACTCCCATCAGTCGGGGCTGAATTTAAACAAATGGAAACTTTGGGAACCGTTGAATCGGTAAAAGCGGTTTCAGAGATTTTTATTCCAGTCTCAGGTAAGATAGTTGAGACTAATAAGAACCTCGTTGAAAATCCAGAACTTATCAGCAAACACCCATACACTGATGGATGGATCGCAAAAGTTCAACCTACAAATTTTGATAGAGAACTCGAAAGTCTCATGAACGCACAAGAGTATGCAGAATACATCAGCAAATTAGAAGAATAAATCTGAAGCCCATTCATGAAATATAAGTGACCTTTCCCTCTTCAATTTTACGTGTTTTCAGTGCGTGGGTTTCTCTTTCCTTTGCAATTTTTTTCATTCTTTCAATGACTTTCTTTGCTCTTTCTATCTCTTTGTCTATATCACTTAAATCGATCTCAATTTTTAAGATGTTCTGTAAAACGGTGAGTACACCTTTGGCTGCTTTTGGGTCAGGTAGATAGCCGCGGGTTTCTCCTAGAAGACAGAGGGCACTTGTCTTCCTAAACTTTGCTAACCCTAAGAGTAAACCTGCTGTTCCAACAATTGGGTTTCCAGAAGGGCTGGCTATAGCATCTGCTTTCAAAGCCTTATTCAACAATTCCAAATCAGTAGATACTGCCACAACTTTTGGTTTTTTTTCGGCCTCTTTTCGATAACCTCCGATTGTTATGATTGTTTTTACTCCGTGTTTTTCGGCGAAATCAAGTATAGTGTCGGCGACATCGTATTGACCTTCAATTGTTTGTGCTTGGCTGTCTCCAGTCAGAAAAATTAGGTCGTGCTTTCCAGTTTTGTTCTTCCAGAAGGAAAAAAGACAGTGGAGGAGCCTTACGCTTCCCTTTTGGTTTACAAGTACATAGTATGGGAAATGAGGGGAATATAATCTGGCAAAGGGTTTTGCATTCAATTGCTTGGTTAGGTATCGTGTGGCTATTCTTCCGACCATGCCAAGCCCTGGAAGCCCCTCAATTAACACTGGATCTTTTAGCTTAACGTTTACTATTTCTTCTATTACTGTCTTTTTCATTTTGATCTGGGCTCCGTATTGCTTGTCTATACTTTGCGTATTTGTCGTCGGGTGAGAACTTGGCTGGGTGAGGTATGTGTACTTTTTCTCCACAGTGTGGGCATTTGTCTTGTCTTAAAGTGTATTTTTTGCATTTCTCACATTTTCTAAGTAGCCAAACCATTATTTTTCCCGTGTGAACGTGCCTTGTCCGCCTGCATCGGTTATGTTCTTGACAACTGTGTTTGTTGTTTTTTCTAGAATTTTTTCCGCTTCCTTGTAGTCTTGTGCTGAAACTACCACGCGATATTTGGGTGGTGCAACCACATAAACTTCAATTTTAGCGTTTTTTGGTTGGATTTTTTGGGCGCTTAGCAAGGCTTTTCGAATGGCGATGACTCCATTTGATTTTGCGTATTGAAGGTTTAAGATCCCTTTGACCATTACCATGGGGAGTTTGATTTTTTCTTTTGCGATTTCTTCTAGGACAATGGCTATGTCTTGTGGTATGCCACCCTCTATTAGAACTTCAGCTCCTTCTCTTGCAGCTTTTTCAAGTTCGTCATGTATCTCTTCGAATTCTTTCTCTAGCAAGGGTTCTATTTTTTTGTAGAATTCTTCTTGGGGCATTTTTAGTTTTTCAGAGGCGGTTCGTAATAAGGTGTCAGCTTTCCTTTCTTTTTTCCAAGAAAGAATTTTTTCTTTTTTTTCTCGTTTTGTGACTCTTCTTAGTGAGAGGTCCACATGTTCCTTTTCGGTATTGACGCGTAAGACTTTTAGTACTACTTTTTGTCCTTCGCGTATGAAACTCCGGATGTTTCTTACCCAAGATGAAGAGACTTCTGAAATATGTAATAGGCCTTCTTTGCTGTATTCGTCTAAAGTGACATATGCACCATAGTCTGTTACTTTTTTGATTGTGGCGATTACGAGGTCGCCTGCTTCTGGCCATCCAGTTTTTCTGAACTCCATTTTTTCCATCTGCTATTCAAGTATATCAACGATTTCTCCTTTGATTGATGCTTTTCCTCCGGAGGGTTCGGCGAGGGTTGCTCCGCAAATGTTGCAGTGGACTACGCTTGTGGTGTGGTCGAAGATGACTTGTTCATTTCCGCAGTCGGGGCATTTTACTCTTAGGAATTTGCTTTTGGGTTTTGGTATGAGTTTCTCCCAATCGCTCATTTGGTTTCTCTCCTAGTCTAATGTTAGTTTCGTTATGCGCATTCCTTCTCTTTGTCGTGTGTAGCCGCAGGTTTTGCATTTTAGTTTTAGGGTTTGTTTTTTGGTGGTTTTGGCGAATTTTCGTTGGCGGGCGAATTTTTGTCCTCCGTATCCTTTCTTTTCGCGTAGTTCGTGGTGGCGTTCTCCTTTTGCTAGGGCTCGTCTTTTTCCAGCCTTGTATAAGGTGACTGTGTGTGTTTGGTGAGTTTTACATTTTGGGCAGTATGTTGTGATTTCCTTTGGCGTTTTCATCCTGATCACTGATGACTTGGTATAGAACAGCCCGCTTAATTAATATTTAAACGCTTCTAAGCCGTGATTGATGGCTTGACAATTTTTCTTTTTTAACCAGTTTTTTGCTATAGCAAAATCAATATTTATGCTAAACACTAAGATTATATGCGATGAAGAGACGCAGTCGACCTAAAGGTTCCTATGTTTCTCAGCGCATTCTTAAAGTTAAGATTGTGCAGAAGGTTAGGGAAGGTGTTTTTGATCGTAATCCTTTGCTTGCTACTCCGCATACGGTGGAATGTAGAACTTGTGGATGTCTACAAAAGATTACTTATCTCAGTTATTTGAGGTCTGGAAGATTTGAGTTGGGAGAGACAAAGGCAGTTGAGGTTGCTTATGCGGCTCCAACTTTAGAAGGATTAAACTATACTTCTGAGAGTGTGACGCCTTTATTGATTCAGATAAAATGTGGTAGATGTGGGGCTAAGATTTTGTGTTGTCCGGCGAGTCTTGAGTATTTGATGTTTACGGCGAGAAGGCAGGTTAAGTCGGATCAAGTCTACATAGAATAATACAATGAGTGATGTGGGGGATTCGTTAGTGTGTGCGTGTGTGAGCCTCTCTCTCTAGAGGGGGGAGAAAAAATTTTGGTTATCATTATCAACTATCGAGAGAAACAACAATTCTGGCTTTCTGATTTTGGAATATACGCTCCTTTGGGTTCTGTTAGCATGAAAACCTATGATATCAAGTGATAAGTCTATTTTCAAGAGTGTAAAGTGTGTATTCTTCTCTCTGTTTGATAACAGGAAAATTTTTTGTGTTTTTTCATCAACTGCAGGGTGGAACTTTGGTTACAGATATCTGATTTTGAAACGGATGCCATTTCAGGTTCTGCTGGGTATCACCTCTTTGATAGCAATTGAAAAAATAGGTTTTCAAGAAATAGTAGTTGGTGGGGCTGGGAAGATTTGAACTCCCGTCCCGAGCGCCCGAGGCTCAGAGCCTAGACCAAGCTAGCCGACAGCCCCTCTAAACAATTATTTGTAAAGAGTAGTTCTTCATAAGAATTGTTCTAGCCAGCAAAGTTTACTCTAAATTTTTAAACTAAAACCACCCAATAATAGCCACAAAAGAAGGTTTTCAGTTGCCACACAGACAATACTCAAGCCTCAAAGTCCTCAAAGCAGCCTCATCAACCCTAAGACTCCAAGCCCTAAACCTCCTCTACGAAAAAGGACCCCTCTCCTACACCGAAATGATGAACATCCTAAAACTCACCCCCACCAGAGACGCAGGAAGATTCGCCTACCACCTAAAAACCCTCCTAAAAACAGACCTCATCGAACCAGACACAGACACAAAAAAATACCGCCTCACAGACCTCGGCAAAACAATGATAAACTTCCGCGAAGACATCGAAAAACAATACTTCAAAAGAAAAAAAATGCTGGTCCGCACCTCCCGCTTCTCAATGGAAGAATTCGACAGAAACAAAATCGCAGATTCCCTCATAAAAGAAGCAGAAGTCCCAGTTGACCAAGCCCAAAAAATCGCCCGCGAAACAGAAAGACACCTATCCCAATTCAAAACAAAATACCTCACGGCTCCACTAATCCGGGAAATCGTCAACACAATCCTAATCCAAAAAGACCTCTAA
>Ga0209636_10002336_pt1 | contig 19321 bp, 17 predicted proteins | sample DeeMarSWOR152_54_FD_187464 | JGI IMG/M metagenome (GOLD analysis project Ga0209636, IMG submission 187464) | Marine sediment microbial communities from White Oak River estuary, North Carolina - WOR-1-52-54 (SPAdes) (version 2) | ecosystem: Environmental > Aquatic > Marine > Intertidal zone >... | reverse complement strand
CAACAAAATTCAAATCTTTTACCGAAATATTTAGCGCCTTCCAGAAGCAGCTCAAACATTTTGTCGACATAAAGATTAGAGGAAACAACATCATTGAACGTCTTTATGCCGAACATCTACCAGCACCTTCTCTGTCAATTCTAATAAGTGATTGCATAGAAAAAGGCAAAGATTACAACGAAGGCGGGGCAAGATACAACACAAACTATGTCCAAGGCGTGGGACTCGGCACAGTAACAGATTCGCTCACCGCAATAGCGTATCAGGTCTTTGACGAGAAACAAATTACGCTTAGGGAATTGCTCAAAGCTTTGAAAGCTAACTTAAAAGACTACGAAAAACTCCGCCAGATACTCCTAAATAAGACGCCAAAGTATGGGAATGACGATGATTATGCGGATCAGATAATGAAAGCAGTTTTCGAAGCTTACTACAACGCAGTTGATGGAAGACCTACTATGAAAGGAGGAACTTACAGGATAAATTTGCTTCCCACAACCGTTCACGTATATTTTGGCAGGGTCGTTGGTGCAACACCTGATGGCAGAAAATCGGCTGAACCCCTCTCGGAAGGAGTTTCTCCGGTACAAGGAGCAGACAGAAAAGGTCCAACAGCAGTCATAAAATCCGTGTCTAAAATCGATCATGCCAAAACTGGGGGGACACTTCTCAACCAAAAGTTCGCTCCTGAACTTCTTGCTGACGAAGAAGGACTCGACAAACTGGCTCATCTCATACGGACGTACTTTAAATTTGACGGGCACCACGTTCAATTCAACGTAGTCAATGCAGACACGCTGCGTGATGCACAGAAACACCCAGAGAAATACAGAGATCTCTTGATAAGAGTTGCAGGATATACGGATTACTTTGTCAACCTCACCGAGGAACTACAGAACGAAATAATCAAAAGAACAGAGCACAAGTCCTTCTAACAGTGCCCACTCCATGCTTAGCAATCAGCAAAAGCATGGGCTCGAAGGAACAACAATAGAAGCATCCAGACTATTCTTCGGCGTGTACACCTGCAACAACTGCGGCTACAGCTGACTATACTTCAAAAAAACCTTCCTTTACTCAGGACATTAACCGTCCGCTTAAAGACAAAGATTGCGATTCAATCAATGTGAGAACCTACGCTATTTTACAGTGAATCAGTGGTTCTCCGTTCATATTTATATCATATTTGAATCCTAATAATATCATATGGTGAAGAGGGTCTAGCCCTGTGCAGAGCAGACACGCAACAGAATCCTATCCGCGGCGCCGCAAACTTCGCGACCCAAATTTTCCAACGCATACGAGGGTATTTTTTCGCGCTTGGCAAACTCTTTTTATACGAGGATGCTGTTTAGTAGGGATATCACATTAACTCATGCTTAATTGAAGAAGCTTTTGAAGGCTTTTGAAAACTGCATGCGAATTTTTTGTGATAGGAATAATGAAACGTATGCAAATACAATACTTTAAGGATTTACCGTTAAGTCAAGAAGTAATGAAGGGCATTGAAGAGCTTGGGTTCGATGATCTTTTCCCAATTCAGTCCCAAGCGATAATGCCTTTGTTAAAAGGCAAAGATGTTATTGGGCAGGCTCAAACCGGAACGGGCAAGACTGCTGCTTTTGGGATTCCGATGGTTGAATGCCTGAATCCGAGGCTTGATAGTGTTCAAGGCTTGATCTTAGAGCCAACGCGTGAACTCACAATACAGGTTGCAGAGCACGTAGGCCGATTCGGCAAGTATGCAGCATTTAAAGTCTTACCTATCTATGGTGGAGCATCAATTCAAAAGCAAATATCAGCATTGGAAAGGGGGGTCCACATTGTTGTGGGAACGCCAGGTCGCATAATCGACCATTTGAAACGAGGAACATTAAATCTGACATCAGTAAAAATTGTTGTTCTCGACGAAGCTGATAGAATGCTTGACATGGGATTTATAGATGATGTGGAATATATACTTTCGAAGGTGCCAGCGAAAAGGCAAACAAGCCTTTTTTCAGCAACAATAGACCAGTCAGTAATGAATTTATGCAACAGATATATGACGTACCCTGAAAAAATAATTGTAAGCAAAGACGAAATAGCTCTTACACAAATAGACCAGTATTACATGGTTGTAAACCCTGCGAACAAATTCAGAATCTTACGAAACATCTTAAACAAAAACCACGTAAAACAAGCCATAATATTCTGCAAAACGCGCAAGTCCACAACTATGCTTTCAGATAAACTGAGGACTTTCGGATACGACGCAAAACCTCTACACGCTGGGTACACTCAACAACAAAGAGAATTCGTCGTCAATTTGTTCAGAAAAGGCAAACTAAAACTGCTTGTTGCAACTGATGTTGCCGCAAGAGGCTTAGATATCCATGGAATAACACATATAATAAACTACGACGTTCCATTGGAGGCTTTAGTCTATTTTCACCGAATCGGACGAACAGCAAGGATGGGACTTGAGGGAACAGCAATAACACTTGTTGGTTATGGAGAACTTGGTCAGTTCCACAGCATAAAAGCACTAACCAAGACTACGATAAAAGAATTGGAACCACCAACCCCATTGTGGTGAACTCAGGAATGGGGAAAAGAAAAGTAGTCAGCGAAGACAATTTTGGAAATATTGTACTCCCAGTTGCAAACGACGTGTTAGGTATAGCAATTCAAATGCTAGGTAACGATCGAATTAAAGTGAAGTGCCAAGACGGCCACATAAGACTTTGCAGAATCCGCGGCAAGATGAAGAGACGATTCTGGATTAGAGAAGGTGATATTGTCTTGGTTTCGCCTTGGGACTTTCAGTCTGACAAACGAGGCGACATCTACTGGAGATACAGAAGAAACGAAGCTAAATGGTTAACGAACAAAGGTTACCTTACTGTCCAAAGGTGAGCCCAAGGTGAGAAATAGAGTATGGCGTGCAAGGGGGCGTCCTAAGGGTAATCATCCTCCTCGATCTGACGCTGGAGCTCTCGAATACCTTGTAAAACTCTCCATAAAAAACCAAATCGACGCAACTGAGTTTTTCAATGCGTTTGTGCATGCATGGGAAAACGGAGAAGCTATGTGTCGAGGACTCACTATTCAATCCCGCACAAGGAAAAACGAGCGATGCATCTTTCTCATAACTAAAGATCATATCGTGGTCGCACAGTTTCCAATAGTGGAAAAAATTCTCAAAGACCCTAATCCGTTAGATCGATTTGGCTATTTGCATGAGAACGTTAAGCGCGTTTCTGAAATGAAATATAGAAAAACGCCCAAAACTGGGCTTGTGCATGTCAAGGATTTGAAAGTTGGAATGAAAGGAGTTAGTCTAAGAGCTTGGGTAATTGACATTTCGAGGCCAAAACTAGTCCTAACTAGGCTCAAGGAATATGCCCTTTTAGCTACTGCAACTCTTTCCGACAAAGACAGCACAATTAAAGTGCCTTTGTGGAACCAACGAATCCACAGTATTTCAGTCAATGATAAGGTTCAAATCGATAACGCAAGGGTTACTATGTTTCGAGGCGAAAAGCAGTTAAGAATTGGAAGAAACAGCAAGTTAAAAGTAATCGAAAGTAATTCGTCACACGCAGAGGCAAGCACTATTGAATGTACAGTAAACTAGAACACACTGAATACGTACGCGCTTCAAATGGGAAAAATCTCTAGAATAGCATTGTCAATTATCCGAAAAATCTTAGGGTAGCATGTGGCACCGAAACTGGAAAAAATGAGGGTTTGCGAGTAATATCTCCACTAGTTGCTGGTTCGAATCCTACAGGTGGCGCTACAACTGTTTTAGCATCTTTTCACTTTCTTCTTGAAGAACTAGGCGTCGTCGACATCACAGATTTGGTCTAGTCTTAAAATATGACCGTGGAATTATCCTTTTGGAGTTTTGCAATTTATAATTGAGAATATTTCGTATTTATCTCCAAGCGCCTCTCTCCCCCGGAGATATTCTAATTCTATCAAAAAGCCCATGCCAACGATTTTCCCACCCAACTTTTCAACTAATTCAGCGTTAGCCTTGATTGTGCCGCCAGTCGCTAGTAAGTCATCAATGAGAAGAACCTTTTGACCCGGCGCGATAGAATCTTCATGAATCTCAATGGTGTCGGATTCGTATTCTTTCTGATAGGTGAGGTTTACTGCTTTTGAAGGCAGTTTTCCTTTCTTTCGGACAGGAACAAAGCCTACTCCAAGTTCGTAGGCTAATGCTGCGCCCAATATGAAGCCTCTAGCTTCGCTTGATACTATGACGTCTACGTCTTTGTCTCGATAATGGTCAGCCATCTGTTTGATGCATGCTCTAAAAGCATCCTTGTTTTTTAGGAGTGTAGTTATGTCCCAGAAGACTACGCCCTTGAACTCAGGTATTCGCCTTATTTTCGATTTGAGATCCAATTTTTTATCCCTCATTTTTTCTATTATTGATTTCTTTCAGATCAATGCGTTCTTCAATGCGTTCTTGCATTCGCATTTTCTTTCTTTCGGTATTTTGGGGATTGCTTCGCTGACTATTTTTTTGATTTTGTCTACATTATGTTTCATAGTTTTTAGAATTTCGTCTGTGCTGACTGGTTGGTCTTTCCATACGTCGTAATCAGTAACTGTGGTTATGGAAGAGTAGCATATTTCGGCTTCACGAGCGAGAACGCATTCTGGATTAAGCGTCATACCTACTACGTCTGCTCCCCACATTCTGAACATCCTCGATTCCGCCTTTGTTGAGAACCTTGGTCCTTCTATGCAAACGTAGGTTCCAGTTTTGTGGTTGCTTATGTTCAAGTCATTAGCTGTTTTTATCAGAGTTTGCCTTAATTCAGGGCACATTGGTTCTGCTACAGATATGTGGCATACTTGCTTTCCTGTGTAAAATGATTGTTCTCGCCTCGTTGTTCTGTCTATGAACTGATCGACAAATACGATATCTCCTGGTTTGAGTTCCTCTCTTAAAGAACCCACTGTTGAGGGCGCAAGTATCCGTTGAACACCGAGTTTTTTCAAAGCGAATATATTTGCTCTCGAATTGACGTCAGTTGGTCTTATTGTATGTTTCTTTGCATGCCTAGGTAGAAATGCCACGCGTCTGCCATTCAATTCTCCAACCGCAATAGAATCAGAAGGCGGACCATAGGGAGTGCGCATCTTTATTTCTTTAATGGCTTTGAGAAGTTTCGGATCGTAGAGGCCAGTTCCACCGATGATTCCGATTTCTGCCTGCATGAAAATTACTTTCGGGTTTCGATTTATAAGAGTAGCGACCGCATGGACAGTTTCCAAGTAACATCAGGTGATTGGGCTTGCTAGTATTCAGCAGAATTTATTATCTCCTCTAGACTTTACCCCACAATTTTGACAGCTAGACAGATTTTTCATCTTCTTAACCTATTTTTTATGGGTTGAGACATTTCTCGAAAAAATCGACAATCTTCGAGTAACATAGCACTTTGTTCTTGAATTTTATGACGTCATGTCCCTCATCTTCGAAAACTAAGTATTCCACGTCGACTCCATTTGCTCTTAGGCTCTCAACAACATCCTTAGATTCTGCTTCTAACACCCGTGGATCGTTTCTTCCTTGAATGACAAGTAGTGGGCATTTGATGTTTTTCATGTAGGTTTTGGGCGAGCGTTCCAGTAGGAACTCGCGGTCTTTCTCTGGATGTCCCATGGTCAGGTAGAAGAAGGTTTTCCATGATTCTGGGAGCCTGTTTATGAAACTAGGTAAGTCGTATGGACCGAACATGTCGCATCCAGCTTTCCAAAGGTCAGCATGGCGCGACACTAGGGTTAGAGTCATATATCCGCCGTATGATCTGCCGATTACGGCTCTTCTTGAAGAATCGATTCGTGAATTCTTCTCCAGCATCTTTAACCCTCCAATGTGGTCTAGTACGTCTTTGCCTCCCCAATCATGGTCAACCATCTTCATGTAACGTAAACCATACCCCGAGCTACCACGGACGTTGGGCACAAAGACCGCGAATCCGTTGAGAGTCAAGAACTGAATCAAGGGCATTGAGAACCAGGTGAAGTCAGGGCGCTCTTGGCTTTGTGGACCACCGTGCACATATAGTACTAAAGGTCTTGGTCCCTTGAAGCCTAAATGTTCAGAGGGCATATAGAGACGCGCGGATATTCGTAATCCGTCGAAGCTTGTGTAGCTTGCGTCTTCTCCTTGAGAGAGAAACTTTTGGTCGATGCCCAAGACGCGTTCTCTGGACAGCACCTTCGGAGCTTCTAAGCGAGCTTCTGCTGGATAGAGGTATAGCTGGGCTGGGCTACTGGCTTTCGTGAATGCTAACACGTATCCGACATTGGGTTTGGCGCTACCTTCTTGCACTTCGAATTCGATGCCCAACTGCACACCTTCGTCGAGTGGTGGGAGACCGCAAAGAGTACGTTCTACCTCTAATCGCATCGAAGTTTCATCTTCGCGAAATCGGCATTCGTACATCCATGAGCAGCCGTCGATGTTGTATTCCACGAGGAAGAGGTTCGAGTCTACGAGTCTTATGTCTACGAGTTCTCCTGCACCTTTGTGCTGTTTCTCGGAGATCGGCACTTGAGTGATGTTGGTTGGGTTGTCAAGTGGTAGGTAGCTTGGGCTTCCTTCGTCGTTGAAGATGCTAGACCGAAAGAGAAGCCCTTTGCCGTTTGGTGTAAAGTTGCAGCTTCCGATAGCGGGTGGTTTGACTTGTTGATTTTCTGTTCTCTTTTCGATGGGAATGCCGTATAATAGTTGTCTTTCGGGCTTTTCTTTTCGCCAAATGTAGAGGACGTTGTCTCCAGCTGTGTAGCCATCTGAAAGAATGACTGTGGAGTGGTCAGGATTGACGGAGTTGAAGTAGTTGCCGTATATGCTCTTGCCGAGAGAAGTGGTTTCGAGTGTGGCTAGGTTCACTCTTAGGCATTCTATGTCTGGGGTTTTTCTGTCGTCTCGGAAGAAGTAGGCGGTGTTTGTCTTTATGTCACAGTGGAGGCAAGCCAACTGTTCGTTCGCGTATTTGTCTCCGAAGATTGGTTCAGGAATGCCGCCTTCGAGGGGAATGAAGCATGGTTGGTAGTTCTCGTTCCCGTCTTTATCAATCATTACTAGGACTTTGCGAAGTTTGGGCAGAACGTAATAGTTGTAGCCTAACATTAGGTGCGGGTTCTGCAGAGCAAGACCAAGAGGCAGTAAGGGTTCAGGCATGCTACCATACTGACTCATGATGTACAGACTTATCATGCCACTTAAATCGCTCAAGAAGTACACTCTGCCTTCTGCTAACTGCGGAGAAAGCAATAGCCTAGCCGAAAGGAGAGACTGGATGGGAAACGGATTGCTAACTTGTTCTTTACTCACGCTACTCAAACCTCCAGACCAAACACAAATCAGACGCACGTACATATAAGCAATCTTGTACGTAAATTTGAAAGAGGAAACATTCTAGCCTAAGAAGACGTACGTCTTCACGCTTTAGAGGTTTTCATATTTGCAACATATTTGGATCCTAATTGGATCATATATGGAAGAGGTCTAGAGGAGGGCGCACACACACTCACAGAGAACAGAAAACCTCTACTCTTTCTCGCGCCTCATAATCTGCCGCGCAGTTACGATTCCAGATGCCGAAGCCTGAACCAAACCACGCGTAATCCCAGCACCATCACCAATCGTAAACAAGTTCTTAACCTTCGTCTCCAAACAATCGCTCAACTCCAAACGGCTACTATAAAACTTCACTTCAACCCCATAAAGCAAAGTATCCTTACCATTAACCCCAGGCGCAAGCTGATCTAAAGCCTCCAACATCTCACGAATATCAGCCAGATAACGATAAGGAAGCACAAAACTCAAATCACCAGGCGTCGCATTCTTCAAACTCGGCACTGTCACACTCCGTGCAATACGTTCCTCTGTACTGCGTCTGCCAGCCTGTAAATCCCCCAATCGCTGCAAAATTACTCCACCACTCAGAAGATTAGTCAAACGTGCAATATACTTACCGTACGCAATCGGCTCACGAAACGGCTCAGTAAAACGGGTACTCACCAAAAGCGCAAAATTCGTGTTGCCAGTTTTACGTTGTGCATAACTCTGCCCATTCACAGTTAAAACACCATCATACGACTCCGTGATTACCTCACCATACGGCGCCACACAAAAAGTCCGCACCTGATCATCAAAACAACGACTAAAATAAACAAGCTTAGGCTCATACAAAACACTCGTCAAAGGCTCCAAAACAGAAGCATCAACCTCAACCCGCACACCAACATCAACAGGATTATTCAAAGTCTTCAACCCCAACGCCTGCATCTCAGTTTTCAACCATTCCGCACCAACCCTGCCCGGCGCAACAACAACATACTTACCCAGAAAACGTTCACCATCAACGGTTGCAACGCCTTCAATCACCTTGTCCTTAACAATTAATCCTTTCACTTCTTTCCTTGACAGAAACTCAACGCGACCTTCCAAATATTTCCGCATTTTCCGCAAAGTTTGCGCACAAATTTCAGTACCCATATGCCTAACTTTCTGCTCCACCAGCTTTAACCCAGCAAGTGCAGCTTTATGCTCAATGTCTTCAATCTTGTCTTTATCAACACCATACAAATTGTTAGGCGCACCAAATCTGTGATAAATCTCGTCAACATAATCCACCAACTCGGCCAATTTCTCTTTACTAACATAATCAGTAAGCCAGCCACCAACCTCCGTAGAAAGAGTAAGCTTACCATCACTAAACGCGCCAGCCCCACCCCACCCACTCAAAACATTACATGGAACACAATTCTTGCAACCTAAGCCACGGCTGGATGGGCATTTTCGCTTGTCAATGTCTGGTCCTTTGTCCAACATCAAAATACTAAGCTTCGTATTATCCGCAAGCTCCAACGCTGAAAAGATGCCAGCAGGACCCGCACCAACAATTATTACGTCATATTTGGAAGGCATTTTTCAAGCCCAAAACAACATAGAACAAGCAGCATATATGCTTAATGTTTAGAGAAAGATTGCAAAAAATGTGCTACGCTACAAAAACGTTTGTTGATATTTCTTTGGTTGGAAAGGTTCATCGCACAAGAATCCTTTCTAATCCTTTATCGCCTCAAGCAAACTCATGACGTTCCACAATTTCACTCTAGTGTAAGGCGGCATATTCGGATCCTGCAAAATTTCATCAAGAATCGAAATCGCATTAGAAGCTTTCACCGCATACGTAAACTCGGCATTCTGTAACGCGTCTGAAGATTCCTTCGCTGCACGTCTAATGTTACGTGGTGTAGTGGTGTCTTCGGAGACCTGTCCTAAAACAACCAAAGCTTGCTGAATTCTTTCCTCATATTCTTGCAACTTCTTCTTACTCACCATCAGACACACGCTCGTCAAAGAGATTTTTCGCAATACTCAAATTATTGATTCTCTTACTTATTGTATTCTTTGAGGCTTTAAACTTGTCCTCTGAAAAAATTCAAAACATGGTAAACTTGCTGAAACAAGGCGCAACATTAACCGAACTCGCCTGCCCAGCATGTGCCTCACCACTTTTCAGACTAAAGGATAGGCAACTTTACTGTGCTCAATGCGAAAAACGCGTCATAGTGGTTAAAGAAGGCGAAACACCAGAAGTAACAAGTACGCTGGAAACAACTTTAATGTCCAAAATACAGGAAATTGAAAATAGAATCCGCGAAGAAAAAGATATGGAACAGCTTCAAAAATTAAGCGACACACTTAACATGTTACTTGAAAATCTAGAAAAAGTCAGAAAAACAAAGAAGCGATAAAACTTGCTCGGATTTTACGAAAACTTTCCGATAATCTTCCATGCGAAAGCTAATTTCTCATGTTTATCTCCAATAAAAACGCTGCAAGAATCAATCATAAGAACGATTAATAATCTAAACAGTCAAGAATACAATCTAAACACTATTGCACTAACAACTGTCCCCGACTGCAGAATTGGCTTTGAATTTGGCATCGCAGAAGGTGCAACTTTTAACTACTTGAATCCTGAAGAAGTTGAACGCCTTCGAAAAAGTTTGGCAAAAAAAGAAATCGTGTTGAACATTGATTTTCTGTGCATACTAAAATATTATCTATCTCAAGCTGATAAAAGAAGAAAACCGTTAAAGTTCGATTATTACCTGCTTCGTTTTATTTTTCGAAGACCCCGCGTCGAGTTGAGAATTTTTCATGAAAGAGGCACACAACGCTTGTCAATGGAAGAATTGGTTGAATTTTTAGCTAAACAGATTAACGTTGAACTTACAAAAGTGAAAGCAAAGCCTTTAAATTTAGAAGCAATTATGCATCCCGTGCCGATAGAAAACCTGTAACTACATCTAAAATTTCTTGGGCAACATCCTTTTTCGGTCGGTTTCCATCAACTATTCTTAAACCATGGATCTTTGCAAGTTTGAGGTAAATCTCTCGAACTTGTCGCTGGTTTTGTAAGGTTTCCATCACTGACTTTTTTCTTTTCAACCGTTGTAGCACAATCTCTGGCGGAATGTCGATGTATATGGTTAAGTCGGGTTTTATAGCCCATTTATTGATTTCCTCGATCCACTTCAAATCTAAGCCAGCGGCGCCTTGGTAGGCGAGTGATGAATAAAGATAGCGATCGGAAACAACAATTTTCTTCTTTTTCAATGCTGGCTTAACCTCACTTTCTAAATGAACCACACGGTCTGCTGCAAAAAGTAAAGTTTCCAAAATTACAGACAAACGATCTTTTCCGAGAAGAACGTGTCTTCTAATTAATCTGCCTATATCGCCACGGCTGGGCTCGGTGGTATAAACTGCGTCGAATCTTTTTTTTCGAAGATTTTTAACTAAAAGTTTGGATTGTGTTGTTTTTCCGCTGGCATCTAGCCCCTCGATGCAAATAAAAACGCCCTGCTTCTTCATCAGCTCACACCAGTTCTTTTTATGCTATTTGCTATAATTTCGATTACCTTAAAAACAATGCTCCATATTCACTCATTAATCAAAGGAGCGCTTAAGATGCGGCGATACTGGGGTGAGATAAAGGATCCAATTTACGGTTACATTTACATCACTAAAGCAGAAAAAGAACTTATCGACTCTTTTCCAGTGCAACGTCTTCATAGACTTCGACAACTCGCAGGCGCGGAATATGTTTATCCAGCAGCAAATCACACACGCTTTGAACATTCACTCGGCGTAATGTATCTGGCAGGATTAGCCTGCGAAAACTCCAATCTTACTGATCATTTGGCAAAAGACGAAATGCAGATTGTACGCTTTGCAGCCTTACTTCACGATGTTGGACATGGACCCTTCTCTCACATTTACGAGCAATTACTCGAGAAAATTGGCAAGACACATGAAGACCTAACTCAATGGATAATAGAAAAATCCGAACTCAAAGATATTCTGCAAAAAATTGGACAAAATCCCACTCCAGTCGCAAAACTTGCCGTAGGAAAACTTGATTTACATAAAAAAAACTTCATTGACCAAATCATTCAAAGCGCTGTAGATGTGGACAAACTAGACTTTATTGTTCGCGACACTTATCATACAGGCGCAAAATATGGGTATGTTGATGTTTTTCGTTTAATCCACGCATTTGATGTTTTGGAAGGAAATCTTGCAATCAATCTCGGTGCACTTTCTGTTTTGGAATCACTTATTCTTGCTCGCATTGAATCGTTCAAAAGCATATACTTTCACCGCGTGGGCAGAGCCGCGCAGATCATGTTAGCTATGGCAATGGAAAACGCAAAGGACGAACTCGGCTTAACCGATTTTGAAACACCTGAGGAATACCTCGCCTTAAACGATTATACCGTGTGGGCAATGCTGAAAACTTGTGAAAAATCACGAGAAATTATAGAAAACCTGGAAAGGCGACGATTACTGAAATGTGCTTATGAAAAAACCTTCCAAGTAAGAGACACAGCCCTCTCCAGAATGCTGGAAGATGAAGAAATCCGAAACAAAATAAGAGACAAAATCGCAGAAAAAGCAAAAGTGCCCACAAAAGCAGTGATTATAGACGTGCCTACCGTCCCATCAGTACCATACCACCATTCAATACTTATGAAACCAATGGAAATCCCCGTGTTCAATAAAACACGGAAAGGAGAAAAAATCCCACAAAAACTAGGCGAAATCTCAGGAATCGTCAACGTCCTCGAAGGATTCCTAAACATCCTAAGAGTCTACACACAAGAAAAAAACAGAACAAAAGTTAGTACAGCAGCAACAGGAATCTTAGGCGAAACCCCATTTTCCGCAAAAATATCCTACTAAAAGGCAAAAGACTATGTAAACATCATTGAGAATGCTGGTGAAAACGTTCTTTGCGACACAGGCGTCATTGTAACGTGAATAAAAGAATCAAACACAGAAGCTATAATGACAACTCTGCAAAGCAGCCTACTACACTCCCGCAATAAACAAAGTAAACGCTATTCTAGTGCCACTAGAAGATTGCATAAAAACAGCCCTTAGGTAATTAAAGGCGATTACTTATTATGCAGAAAACTTAAAATCTAGAACTAAGCATTTTGCATGATGCTCCGGGAAATGCTCCGGTAGAAGAGAACACAACAAACTTGTTCTCTGCCGAGTATAGCCAGGTTAAGTATTCCGGCCTTTCGACGCTTACAAAAAGCGAGAGACAGCCGGAGACCCGGGTCCGAATCCCGGCCGGAGCACCATAAAATTTTGTCTGATTCTGATTCGGTATCAACAAGTCTTAAATACAGTTCTTTTAAAAATGAAAGAAGATGAAAATGTTAAAGAAGAAAATTTCGCTACTCATTTTGCTGTTTGCAGTGGCTTTGCTAGTTCCATTATGCGAAGCAGCCTTCGTTCCAAATGCTGTCAATGTATATGTTTGGGTTGATAAAACACAGTACAACCCGGGAGAAACGGTTACTTTGCACTATACTGTTGTTAATGACAGAGCTTCGGATATTGTGCTTAAGGAAATACGTATCGAATTTCCATGGTTCATGTACGTCAAGGATCATTGGGAAGGAAATCAGACACTTAAAATAAACAAAGTACTAACTGCGAAAGGCGCGCCTTACTACAATTACACAACATTCACAATACCTAATGATGGACGAGCATTCATTTTTGGTTCCTCTACAGCGATATTTGATTTCGATGCAACAGATATATCCAAAGAAATTAACATTAACGTTGCCAATCCGCCTATTCATAGTTCAGTGCGAGAAATGGACACAGTGATTTTGCTAATGGCTGTTTTAACGATTCTTATAGTGATATGCACTGCTCTAATTGCTGCAGCGATTTTCCTTTCCACAAAGAAGCCCCAAGGCACCTACACTGAAACGTCAGCGAGTAGCTAATTACTCATACTTTTCTAAAATTGGCGAGTTCCGTTGCGTTTAAGTACTTGTGTAGGTATCAAACTGTAGATTTGGCAATTGGAGGTGCAATAAACTCGCTAAGATTTTGGTTGCCTCTGCTTGGCCTTACATTAATTATATGCCTCATTTAGGCACTCTTATAGGTTCAATTCTCTCTGCTGATGTTGTGGCTAGATATTATCGGTTAAAAGGTGACGACGTTCTTTACGTAACAGGCTCTGATGAGCATGGGACACCTATCGAAGTCGAAGCAGTTCGAAGAGGAATTTCGCCGAAACAGCTTACGGATGAAAATCACAAGTTAGTAGTGGACTTGTTTGATAGGTGGGGAATAAAATTTGATAATTACACCCGAACAGAAAGTCCAGTGCATAAAAATTTTGTTCGGGAAACCTTTTTGAAAATTTATAAGAATGGCTACATTTTCTCAGAAGAATCAGAACAACCTTACTGTCCAAAATGCAAAAGATTCCTGCCTGACCGCTTTATAGAAGGTATATGCCCATTTTGCGATTACAAAAACGCCCGGGGCGACCAATGCGAAAATTGTGGACGACTACTTGAACCAACAAAACTCATCGACGCTTATTGTACAATTTGCAAATCAAAACCAGTGTTAAAGAAGACAAAACATTGGTATTTTGATTTAGCTAAGTTCTCCAAGCCACTTCAAAAGTTTATTGAAAACAATAAACAGTTACCGGATAACGCCAAAAATTTTAGTCTAAGCGTGATAAAGGAAGGTTTGAAACCGAGAGCATTAACAAGGGATAATAAGTGGGGCATTTCCACACCCTTCCCGAATGCTGAGAATAAGACAATTTATGTTTGGGTTGAAGCAGTTTTAGGCTATGTCTCAGCAACCATTGAATACTTCAAAAAAATCGGTGAAGAAGAAAAGTGGAAAAAACATTGGTTTAATGAAGATGCAAAAACACTGTATTTCATTGGAAAAGATAACATACCATTCCATACAATAATCCTCCCCGCTTTGCTTCTAGCTACAGAAGAGGGTTATAATCTGCCTTGGAACGTATCTTCAACCGAGTTTCTACAATTTAAGGGATTAAAATTTTCAAAAAGTCAACGTGTAGGCATATGGATTGATGAGGCACTACAACTTTTTCCGGCAGATTATTGGCGATACTATCTCTTGTCAACAAGACCAGAAACAAAGGATGCTAACTTTAGTTGGGAACAGTTCAGAGAAAAAATAAACGCAGACCTTAACGATACGTTGGGCAATTTTATTCATAGAACGCTAACCTTTCTTAACCAACATTACCGCAGTAAAATTCCCAAGCCAGCAAAGCTTGAGGCAGATGATAAACAAATTTTGAAAACAGTGGAAAAAAGAGTCAATACTTCGGCAAGACGCCTTGAAGAATGCAAAATTCAAGCAGCGTTAAGAGGTATAGTGGGCATTAGTCGTCTTGGAAACCAGTATCTAAACGAGAAAGAACCTTGGAAACTTCTTAAAACTGACCCACAGAAAGCAGCAAATGTGTTATACGTAGCTGTACAGATTGTAAAAACACTTGCCATAACTCTTGCACCGTTCATTCCTTTTACTGCAGAAGAGTTGAGGAAACTTCTAAACCTGCCAAACGACACTAATGTGTTTAAGTGGAGTGAGGCAATAAGAGCTTTAGAACATGGGCACAAAATAAACAAGGCAAAACCTCTATTCAGTAAAGTAAACGCAAAAGAAGAAGAGTTACAAGAAAATCTGGAGAACATAAGGATGTGTCAAACAAAAATTTCCTTCGAAGATTTTTCCAAACTGGATTTGCGGGTAGGTAAAGTAAACAAAGTGGAGAACGTCTCAAACTCTAAAAACTTAGTGCGGCTTTTTATTGACATCGGTGGGGGGGAAATAAAACAAGCAATTGCTGGAATAGCAAAGTATTATGAGCCTAAGCAGCTTGAAGGCAAACATGTCGCTGTTATCGTAAATTTACAATCGCGCCGAATTTTCGGCTTAGAATCGCAAGTCATGATTTTGGCAGCAGAAGATGGCAAAATTGTTTCGATTCTTCAACCAGACCGGGCTGTAAAAGCAGGCAGCAAGATAAAGTGAAACTGTTTTGCCCCTGAAAATTGATTTGCATGTTCATACCTGCTACTCTTATGATTCTGTAATAACTCCTAAGGAACTCGTGGTTTATGCAAAAAAACGAGGATTGGATGCGGTTGCTGTTACTGACCATGATACTATTAAAGGAGCCTTGAAACTAAGCAAACACGGAGGGCTTTTAGTAATTTCGGGAATCGAAGTAAGCTCTCAGTATGGACATGTTTTGGCGTTAAATGTTAACGAAAGGATTCCGTCAGGATTAGACTTGCATGCGACTATACAAGAAATTCACGAAGCAGATGGAATAGCTATTGCAGCACATTCGACCGCGTTACATAGGGGAGAACTGCGAAAGCATATAATTGGAAACTTTGATGCAGTAGAGGTGATTAATGCCTCTTCAATTCCTTTCCACTTCTCAACTTATGCAAACCGAAAAATCGCAGAGAAACTTAACCTTCCTCAAACAGGAGGAAGCGACGCTCACTATGCCCCTGAAATTGGAATGGCTTACACTCTAGTTGACGCAGACCTTGAAGAAGAGGAAATAGCTACCGCTATTAAAAATGGAAAAGTAAAACCTTGTGGAAGGGCTATTCCATTGTTGATGCGGTTAAAAAGAGAAGCTTTGAATTTCAAAAAATTGGGAAGGTTTTAGTTTTCGAAATTTTCGAGTTGGTAAAGATTTAGGTCGATGTTTAATTGTTTGTCCGGTCCATTGGTGTAGGGTTCGAGATTGTAAAGTTGTGGCGCTATTGTTCCGAATCCGCTGAGCAAGTATGGTGAGTTTACGCCTGTCATAACTAGTGTTACTTTTAGCGCGCCATTACATTCAGGATTTACACGCGCACCCCAGATGACAAGAGCGTCGTTGTGCATCATCTCGGTCACTATCTCTCCGACTCTGTTTGCTTCTTCGATTGTCATCTGCTTATCACCAGTAACATGTATCAAAGCGCCGGTAGCGCCTGCATAGTCAATGTCAAGTAATGGACTGCGGAGAGCTTTTCTCACTGCTTCTTCTGCACGGTTAGGAGCATCTGACTCGCCGATGCCGACCACAGCGATTCCGCCTCGTTTGACAATTGTTTTGAAGTCGGCGAAATCTAGATTGATTAAGCTTGGCGCTGAAATCGTCTCCACTATTCCTTTAATCATGTTTGCAAGAACTTGATCTGCCACTTTGAACGCTTCATTTATGGGCATTTGGGGAACCAGTTGCATTAGTTTATTGTTGTCAATAACTACAACAGTGTCGCATTCTCGTCTAAGTTCAGTTAAGGCATACGCGGCGGGTTTCATGCGGCCTTTTTCGATTCTAAAAGGTGTAGTAACAACGCCTACGGTGATTGTGCCTTTCTTTCTCGCGATTTCAGCTACAACTGGAGCTGCGCCGGTTCCTGTTCCTCCACCAAGCCCTGCGGTAACGAATACTATGTCGGCTCCTGTAAGCAAATCTTCCACGGCTTTTCTTGATTCTTCTATTGCTGCTCTTCCGAGTTTCGGGTCGCCGCCTACGCCTAAGCCTCGAGTTAGTTTTTCGCCTATGAGAAGTTTATTGCGTGCTTTTGAGGCAGCCAAGTGAAGCGCATCTGTGTTGATTGCGATTGTTTCACTGTTTGTTATTGCCATTTCCGTAAGTCTAGTTATCGTATTGTTTCCTGCTCCGCCAACGCCAACGACTACGATCCGGCAGTGCCCTGGCGAACGTATTTCTTTGCTGATTGCGTCGTGCCAAGCGTATTGTAAGGCTTTGCTTAGGGGTTTAGATGTTTTAGTCGCCATTTGTTTTTCTCTCCCAAACCTCGCTATTAATCAAGTCGCGAATTGCGACGCGAATTGCTTCTGCACGGTTTGGATAAAATCGTTCGTTAACAAGTTGGTCAAGGGCGCGGATGTAAGGTTCGGGAAGGTAAAGCGTTATTAATTTCGTATGTTAAACCTCCTCTCGGTAAAAAGAAAAAAGCATGTATTTGTAAATATATCGTATTATAATATGTTTTAAACATGTTTAAAACATGTTTGTTCCCCTCATTTATAAAATTTTCCATTTCATGTACCGTTTTTATGTAAATTTGTGGTGTTTTGGAGAACGTTTATGTCTATGTTTTATGGTTAAAGTTTTGTTTGTCTGATGGTGTGTGTTCGTGAAGGTTATCGTTCGAAGTTTTGGTTGTTCTTCAAATGTTGCGGATGGGGAGGTGATGGCTGGTTGTTTACGTGAGGCTGGGTTTGATTTGGTTTGGAAGGTGGAGGAGGCGGATGTTGTCATTTTTAACACGTGCGGGGTTAAAACGCCAACTGAAGATAAAATAATTCATCTGCTGAAGGAGGTGCCTGCGGATAAACGGTTGGTTGTTGCGGGTTGTTTGCCTTTGATTAATTTTCCTCGTCTCGATCGGGAGGTTCGCTTTGATGCTGTGATTGGTCCAGCTTTTGGCGAAAGAATTGTGAATGTGGTTAGGCGAGTTTTGGATGGAGAGAAACTTGTTGTTTTGGATGGTGGTTTGTGCTCGAAGCCTCGTTTAGATTTACCTCGGATTCGTGTAAATCCTATGATTGGGATTGTTCCGGTTGCTTATGGTTGTGTTGGAGAATGTGGTTATTGTTGTGTGCGGTTTGCTCGTGGTAGGTTGCGGAGTTTTGAGGTTGACGAGATTGTGAATCATGTTAGGAAAGGTTTGGGTGAGGGTGTTAGGGAGTTTTGGTTTACTGGGCAGGATGTGGCATGTTTTGGGTTGGATAAGAGCGTTAACCTTGTGGATTTGCTGGAAGAGGTTTGTAGTATTGAGGGAGTTGGTCAGTTTTGGATACGTTTGGGGATGATGACGCCGAATTTGTTAATGTCTTTTCTTGAAGAGTTGCGCGAGTTTCTTTCTGAACAGAAGGGAATGGGGCGCATTTTTGAGTTTTTGCATGTTCCTGTGCAGAGTGGAGATGATGAGATTTTAGGGCTGATGAATAGGCGTTATAGTGTTAAGGATTTTAAGCGTATAGTAACTGTTTTTAGGCGTGCATTGCCAAAGGTTACAGTTGCTACGGACGTGATCGTTGGTTTTCCTGGTGAGGATGAGGAGGCTTTTCAGAATACGATTGAGGTGATTAAGGAGATAAAACCTGACATTGTGAATCTAAGTAAGTTTTTTGTGAGGCCGACTACTGCGGCGGAAAAAATGGAGCAGAAGATTGGGGTTGGCGAATTGAAAAGGCGTAGTGAGGTGTTAGCTGCTTTGATTCGGCAAATCAGTTTAGAGAAGAATAAGGCGTGGGTTGGTTGGAGTGGACGAGTGTTGATTGATGAGAAGGGTAAGAAGCTTGGTTCTTGGATTGGGCGGAATTTTGCGTATAAGCCTGTTGTGATGAATTGTGGGAAAGAGGGTTTACTTGGAAGGGTTTTGGATGTGCGGGTTGTTGATGCTTTTCAATCTCACCTTTTAGGAGAGATTGTTTAGGACTTTTTCAGTGTGTGCGCGCACTCCTCCTAGAGGGTCTATTATACGATCCAAAAATAGACTGGGAACAGTTGGTTTCCCTTCAGTTGAGAGAAGGTTGACTGCGTACAATTTTGTGTACATCATCTTTATCACATCGAATGTTAACTCAACTATGTAAGTGAGTTGATATGGATGCAAAAAACTGTCGTTACGGGATATGCGGAATTTATTGTGGACAATGTCCGAATGGGAATGGGAGAGTTAAGGCAATCGCGGGAGAGTTGAAGAGACTTGTGGATACAGTTCGTTATGACTGGATGGAGGGTGTGGTCAAATCATTCAAGTTTGGAGAGTTTAGAAAGGGCTTGGAATGGTTTGCCAATGCACAATGTCCTATGTGTCTTAATGGAGGAGGTGCACCTTGCGAAAACAGAAAATTCAC